>JAABUN010000191.1_pt1 | contig 158252 bp, 162 predicted proteins | sample 5559311 | NCBI WGS metagenome assembly JAABUN01 (sample SAMN10711877, study PRJNA513370) | rock metagenome | isolation source: Antarctica rocks | place: Antarctica: Victoria Land, Siegfried Peak sud
TTACAGTCCTTGCAGCGGTAACGCTGTTTGCCGTTGTGGATACGTCCGTTCTTTATGCTCTTGCCTTGCTCGCAGTTTGGGCATGTCACCATACCCTGCGTTGTACCATTACTTGCGGGGGACTACCAAAAAAAGCTTAGATGACCGGGACTGTGACCGGGTGTGTGCAGGGCGCGCAGCACCGACGTTCCGACTGTTACGTTTTCGCCGTCGTGGAGCGGCTGGGTGGAAAAATCCAGACGGGACTGCTCGAGGGGATGCGCGAACACCGGCACGTCGTAACGCTCCGCTACCGCCGCAGCCCCGGCGCAGTGGTCGGGGTGGGTGTGCGTCAGCATCAGCGCCGTGAGGGTGACGCCGAACGCGTCCAGCGCGCTGTAAAGTCCTGTCAAGACTTCCGTGTCGTCGCTGCCCGCATTGATCAAAACGCCCGCGCCGCCGCTCGCTACCAGGTAGCTGTTGGTGTGGTCGTACGGCGGCAACGTCGCGCTCGGTAGCGGCAACCGCCAGAGGCCGGACGAGATTTCGGTTTCTGCCGATACCATCGACACTAAGGGCTACGTAAGTAGCTGAGCGCGTCCCGTAGGGCGCGGCGCGTGGTCTCGTCAGGTACCACGCCGCGCCCCTCCCAGGTGGGGCCGCCGAGCGGAGCCAGCACCCCGGTAGCGATCCACGCCTGCGAGCCGTCGCGCAGGCAAAAGGGCAGCACCGCCTCGACGTTGCCCGCAGTCGTCTGACCAAAGACGCGCGCGCGCCCGGTACTCTGAAGCGCCCCGGCGAGACCTTCGGCGGCGCTGTTGACGCGGGCGTCGGTAAGGACGGCGAGCGGCAGTTCGGTCTCGACTGCGCCGAGCGCCGGGTAGGGTATGGGCAGCGTCCAGCGGGTAAGCGTCCGCCACAAAAAGCCGCGCGTAAAGATGCCGGTCGTTTGCATCATCTCTACAAGACGCCCGCCGGGGTTGCCGCGCAGGTCGAGGATCAGGCTCGTCGCGCCGTCCCCTTCAAGCTGCCGCACCGCGCGGCGCAGGTCTTGCGAGACGCCCGTGGTGGCGAGGTCGGGCAGCGTGAGAATACCTACCTCGTCGTCGAGCCGGTAGCTTACTGCGCCCCGGCGCTGGGACGTACTGCCGAACACACCCAGACACGGCAGGTCGCCGTAGGTAGCGCGAATCTGCGCTACCTTGGCGGGCGGGACGAAGACCGAGTGGTCGTCGCCGAGTTCATCGTAAAGATTCTCGAGCACCCGGTAAAAAGCGCGCTCGTTTCGCGCGGCGAGGGCGCGGGGGCGGTAGCTCTCGCGCAGGGCGGGCCAGTCCGCGCCGCCGTAGTCTTCGTCCCAGTAACGTTCGGCGACGAGCGTCCAGGCGCTATCGAAGCGTGTGCCGTAATCGGCCTGCGCCGTCCCGACCGAAGTCGCCGAGATCACGCACAAGCTCAGCCAAAAGAGTACAGAGCGCATACCCCAGTCTATCCGCCCCTCCGCTCCCGGCGCGTGTCCAAGACGTCCTCAGGCTCGAGTGTGAAAGATTCTTTTAGGTGAAAAGATGTTCTCTCGAGCCTTTTTACAGACGGGGCAGCTGATTTGTTCCGTTGGTTTCTATTATGCCTCACAACTGATCCCTGAACTAAAAACTCAGGCCAGCATCGCTTCGGCGTGGCGGTAGAGCATGGGCGCGTCGATCACGCAGCTCTGCGCGCCGATAGCGGTAACGTTGAGCGCGCCCGCGACGTTGCCTAAACGGGCGGCGTAGTGCAGGTCGTAACCTTCCATCACGCCGTGGGCAAAGGCGGCGGTGTAGTAGTCGCCCGCCCCGGTAGATTCCAAAACCCCGTCTACGTCGAACGCTTCGATAAGTTCAGTCAGTTCCGGGGTGATGACCATCGAGCCCATTTCGCCGAGTTTGACGAGCACCCGTTTGATACCGCGCGCCGCGAGCCCCGCCACAGCTTCTGAGATCGACGTTTCGCCGGTCAGGGCGTAGAGTTCGCGGCGGTTCATAAGCAGATAGTCGACGCTGCTGACGAGCGCCAACAGGCGTTCGCGGAGCGCGTCGACCGCGCCCGAACCCATGTCGATAAAGGTCGTCAGGCGGGCGCGGCGGGCGGTCTCGAGGGCGCGCGCCGCATATTCGCGTTGCGGCCCGCCGATCAAGCTGTAGGCGCTGACCACGAGCGCGTCGCACGCGGCGATCTGTTCGCTGTGAAACTCGGTCGCGTCTAGGTTACGGCTCGCGCCGCCGCCGCTGATCATGGTGCGCTGGGTGTCGGGGGTAATCAGCAGCGTGACGCTGCTCGTTTGCAAGTTCGGGTCGGTCTGCACGAGCTTGGTATCGACCCCGGCTTTATGGACGTGCTTGAGCGCAAGTTCGGCGAAAGGGCCGTCGCCGACGCGGGCCGCTAGCGTGACCTCGTTTCCGAGCCGGGCGAGGGCGGCGGCGATGGTTCCGCCTGCGCCACCGGGCTCGAGCACGGCGCGACTCGCCGTCACTTCGCCGCCTGCCTCCGGCAGTTCATTGACGAAGTACATCTGGTCAACCGTAACGTCCCCCACCACAAAAAACTTGGTCATCTAACTCCACGCGTGTAAAACGCTCGTAAACAGATTTTGCCGGTCGGGTCTCGGCAACGTGCGGCGATCCCCTCGACAAGCTGATAGTCAGTGCTAGCGCGCAGTATAGCTCATCGCGCGCCGGATGCCTACCACACGTGTGGGTCGCGGAGCGGCCCACGGGCGAAAAGTAAAACAGGGAGCTGGAACGACGTACCCGTAAAATAGCCGCTCATCAGCTTGTTCACTGTTGCATTTGTAACATATTTACCACAACTGCGAATAAACAGTTGTAAATACCCGTGCGGCGTTACCTGCCGAGGGTTCGCTGAAGGGTGTAAAAGGCGTCTATACCGAGCCGTTCGGCTCTGATGCGGGGGTCCACCGCCAGCGTCTCGAGCGCTGCTGTCACCTGCGCCGCCGCGTAACCCGCCATCAGCAGGTTTTTTTTGAGTGTTTTGCGGCGGTGGGCAAACGCCTGATGGATCAGCCCGAACAGCTCGGGGTCGGCTTCTGCGCCCGTCCGGGTCGTGACGCGGACGACGCTGCTCGTCACTGCGGGCGGCGGATAAAACGCTCCCGGAGGCACGTCGCGGACGCTCTTAGCCGCGCCGAAGTGCGCTACGATCAGGCTGAGCGCGCCGTACGCGGGGCTGCCGGGAGGCGCGACGAGGCGCTGGGCGACCTCCTTTTGCACCAGAAATACCAAGCGCGAAAACCGCCCCGACTCCAGTACCCGCACCAGAATCGGCGTAGCGACGTTGTAGGGCAAGTTGGCGACCAGAACGCTGGCGTCGGGAAAACTCGAAAGGTTGACCTTGAGTCCGTCACCGTGGACGACCTCGGTATTGGTCAGGTCGGCGAGCGTTTCTGCGAGCACCGGCAACAGTCGCCCGTCGAGTTCGACGCTGACGACGCGGCCCGCTTCGGCGGCGAGTTCGCGGGTCAACACACCTAACCCCGGCCCGATCTCGAGCACAGTGTCGTCTTTGGAAAGTTCGGCGGCCCCGACTATCGCGCGCAGCGCCGCCCGGTCGACCAAAAAGTTTTGCCCGAAACGCTTGTCGGCGCGCAGGTCGTAACGTGTCAGCAGGTCGCGGACGCGGCGCAGGTTGTAGAGGGGCGCGGGTTCGGGGTCGCTCAGGCGCTGGCCTCGAGGTGAGCTCCCAGCGTCTCACCGATCTGTGCCTGGGCGTCGCTCAGGCTGATGTTCTGCACGACCGCCAGCTCACTCGCCAGCATCATCCGGGCGCTCTCCAGAACTTCACGTTCGGTAGCCGCCAGACCCTTGTCGAGGTCGCGCTGCGCGAGGGTACCGATCAGTTGGGCGAGCGCGGACGCGCCGCCGACGCCCAGAATCTCCTGCTCGGCGCGGTAGCGCGGCGGCCACTGAAGCGGCAGCTCGAGGTCGCTTTGTTTAAGTGTCTCGAGCAGCCCCGCCACCTCGTCTGCGGCGACGGTATGGCGCAGCCCCACCTCCTGACCCTTTTTAAGCGGCACCAACACGTCCATATCGCCACGAACAAAGCTGATCTTGAGGTATTCGTGGCTTTCGCCCAAAATCACCCGCGTGGCTATTTCGTCGACCCGGCCCGCCCCCTGCGAGGGATACACCACACTGTCGCCAACCTTAAATGTCACGCAGTTTGCCTCCGAAGCTCAGCCTACCACAGCTTTTAAGGGGAATGACGCTTACATCGCCCCTTCCCCCTGGTAGGCCAGGAACGCCAGGGTGCAGCGTTTCTCACCCTCGCCTATCGGCACCTCACCTAAGATGGCGGTGACGGCCTCAGTAACCTTTTGAAACTGCTCGGCGCTCAGACTCCTCGTAGAGATAGACACCCAAGGCCCGTAAGCAGGTGGATTCGCGTTGCTTATGATCAAAGACGTATCGAGATCGAACTCCACCGGTCCGTTCTCAAACAAATCTGTTTCAGCCGTTGCTCCGTCCTCTATACTTTTTAGAAAGTTGCGGTGGAGTTTACTCAGCATGGTGTCGAGCATCGCGGGTATGGCCTCGCCCAAGGTATGTTGCAGTTCCGGCGAAAGCAAAAACCGCTCAGCTACGGTTCTGTAGGTGCGCGAGCGGGCGTTGTCGTCAGCAACCTCCAAAAGGTCAGCCTCGAGCAGCCGTTTGACGCGGTAGTGCATGACGTTGGCGGGAACCTGCAAACGCCGCGCCACTTCGCTCGGGGTGAGGGGTTCTTTGAACAAGTAGAGGGCGGTGTAGTAGGGGAGATTGAAAACGAGCTCGAGCTGACGTTCATTGAGTGGGTGCGCGTTGGTTTGGGTCATGCTTTAGTGTGAAGGGGCGGAGTTTCAGATGCTAGTGGGGGATTTGAAGCGTTGAGTGCTGGAATCTGTTCTCTATGCGGAGTGCCGGTAGTTGGGTTGCTTGCTACGTCCTCGTAACTTTGATATCGCCTTCTCCCGCTTCTACCTCTACAGCAGCTATATCCGACTCATCCCGAGCAATGCCCAAAATGTAAACCGGAATATCTATATTTGACGTGCCACGCTGCTCCAAGTCCCAGACAAATTGCTCGAAGTAGGAGACGCCGCTGGACATGTCGTCTGCTAGTTCTTTGACTGGCACAATCTCTACGCCTACGTCTATATGTCCTAAGTTTAAGTTGTGAAAGATGGTCATTTTTGCGGCTACGTTGTAAACCATAAACGAATACTTGCCGAACTGAACCTCGACACCCACTTTGTTTTTGACATAATCCATATCACGAAAGGCTCTGGTGATTTCCTGTCGCCGGTAGCCTTCGACGTAGTATTCAGTCGGGTAGTTGCAGGCCACCCTGAGAGAATTCCAGTCACACTTCTTAAACTCGTGCTTGATGGCTTTGTTCAGCTCGCCCGGACTATAAAGCATCTTTCCCGACATCGTCTTTTCCTTGCTCTCTTTTGTGCGGTACAGGTCGGCGTCGACCGGCGCTAAAGCTTTATAGATTTCGTCTAACTCAGTAGCATAATCAGCTTCGACGACCTCTTTGCCGCCGTTAAAGGAGTACTTGCCGACAACCCTCATAGCTCCTCTGGCCTATGCCACTCTTTTGGTATCTGAGCGACTCTTTCTTTTCCTGTAGGAACGAATACAGGCGTGCCGATCTTTCTTATAGGCAATGTGCCGCCGTAAAATGCTTGAATGCGTTCTTTGGCAATCTCCGTATACTCTCTTTCCTTCTCACTACCTAAAGCTTTGCGATCATTTTTAAGTGCAGCTATAAGGCTCGAGCCTACCCCGGCATAAGGATCAAGCACCCGATCACCCTCGTCAGTAAACGCCAAAACACACCGCTCTGCTAGCTCTACAGGAAATTGAGCCGGGTGAACCGTCTTCTCGGGATGATTTGCTTTGCAGTTAGGTATATCCCAAATTGCTTCTTCCCACTCCTGAAGCATAATTTGCCACACATCAGAAGGATTTTTTCCCAATGGGTTGCCTGACGGCTGCCCACGCTTGTCGCCTTTGAAGTGGCGCTTGCCTGGGTACTTTGAAGGAATCCGTACAGGGTCTAAGTTAAACGTATACGTGCTGCTCTTGCTGAACCATAAAAGCGTTTCATAACGTCCCGAGAAGCGCTTTCGGGCGTGCAGACCATGACCGAAATGCCAGACGATACGGTTACGCAACTGCATACCTAAAGATTTGAAAATCTCATAGTAGTAGATGTCAAGCGGAAAGACCTCACCGTCCTCCACATAGTTACCAACCTGCCAGCAGATACTGCCGTCATCTGCTAGTACGCGGTACAGTTCTCCGATCACGCTGCGTTGTGTTGCCAGGTAGCTTTCGACAGCTACTTTCGTCTCATAGCTTTTGCCAATGTTGTAAGGGGGTGAGGTAACAATCAGCTTGACTGAGCTGTCAGGAAGTGACGCTAAAAGCTGTTTGTTATCACCTTCATACAAAACAATCTTGGCGTCAGCTTCGTACTGACTGGAAACATTCAGATCACCGCGAAACGCTATGGAGGGCTGCACACCTCTATTACACCATACCTATTCGTAGCAAAGATTTAGGTCAGAAGCCTTGATTTATCATGGGAACGTTTCACGAGCTATACAGCACGGTGTGGAAAGTAAAAGAGCTTGTATCAACGCCGCGCTCTCGCCTTCGCCCGCCTCGGTTCTTTTCCTGGCACGCTCACCAGCTGCACTTCTTTACCCTGAAGCTTCGCCTCGACCTCGCGGATACGGTCGCGCACCGCCGCAGCCCGCTCGAAATCGAGGTCTTCAGAGGCGCGCCACATCTCGGCCTCGAGACTCGCCAGCTCCTGCTTCATATCGTCCTGGGCTAGTTCGCGTTCCCACGGCGCGAGTTTTTCTGCCGCTTCGCCGCCCTCTTCCTGACCGCGAATCACGTCGCGGATACGTTTTTGGACGCTCTCCGGGGTGATGCCGTTGGCTTCGTTGTAGGCGAGCTGTTTGGTGCGGCGGCGTTCGGTCTCGCCGATGGCGTCGTTCATGGCGTCCGAATACACATCGGCGTACAAAAAGACTTCACCCTTGACGTTGCGTGCGGCGCGGCCCATCGTCTGAATCAGCGAGCGCCCGCTACGCAAAAAGCCGGTCTTGTCGGCGTCCAGGATGGCGACCAGAGACACTTCAGGCAGGTCCAGACCTTCACGCAAGAGGTTGATACCGATCAGCGCGTCGAAGTGACCGAGGCGCAGGTCGCGGATGATAACTTGCCGTTCGATGGTGTCAATGTCCGAGTGCATATAGCGCGCCCGGAGGCCCTGCTGCGCGAAGTATTCGGTCAGGTCTTCGGACATCCTTTTGGTCAGCGTCGTAACCAGGACGCGTTCACCGCGTTTGGCGCGTTCCTTAATGGCAAACACCAAGTCGTCGATCTGACCACGCGACGGTTTAACGGTAATGGCGGGATCGACCAGTCCGGTCGGGCGGATGACCTGTTCGGCAATCCGGTCGGAGTGCTCGTGTTCCCACGCGGCGGGCGTCGCGGAGACGAATATCGTTTGCCCGACGCGTTCTAAAAACTCGGTCTCTTTGAGCGGACGGTTGTCGAGCGCCGCCGGAAGCCGGAAACCGTAATCGACCAGCGTCTGTTTGCGGGCGCGGTCGCCGTTGAACATCCCGCGAATCTGCGGCAGCATCACATGCGATTCGTCTAAAAAGGTGATGAACTCGTCGGGAAAATAGTCGAGCAGCGTGTTCGGAGCTGTGCCGGGGGGCCGACCATCGAGGTAACGCGAATAGTTTTCGATACCGTTACAGTAACCGAGCGTTTTAAGCATCTCGAGGTCGTACATGGTGCGTTCTTTAAGGCGCTGCTTTTCGAGGAGTTTGCCGTTACGGTCGAAAAAGTCCAGACGCTCCGCCAGGTCATGCTCGATGCGGGCGATAGCAGGCTCGAGCTTCTCAAGCGGCGTGACGTAGTGCTTGGCGGGGAAGACGGTGGTGGTCTCGAGTTCGGTCAGTTCTTTGCCCGTTACAGGGTCGATCATCAGCAGCCGGTCAATCTCGTCGCCGAACAACTCGATTCGGAGCGGCGCTTCGTCGTAGGCGGCCCAGACCTCGATCACGTCGCCTTTGACCCGAAAGCGACCCGCCGCCAGTTCGACGTCGTTGCGTTCGTACTGCTGCACCACCAGCCGGTCTAGAATCTCGTCGCGGGAGCGTTTCATCCCCACATGCACGATCATATTGAGCTGCTGATAGGTGTCGGGCGAGCCCAAACCGTAGATCGCCGAAACCGACGCGACCACGATGGTGTCCGGGCGCGTCAGCAAGTTGCGCGTCGTCGAGTGCCGGAGACGCTCCAACTCCTGATTGATGTTGGCGTCTTTTTCGATAAACAGGTCTCGAGCCGGAACATACGCTTCGGGCTGATAATAATCGTAGTAAGAGATAAAAAACTCGACGGCGGCTCCCGGAAAAAAGTCTCGGAACTCGGCGGCGAGCTGCGCGGTCAAGATTTTATTGGGTGCCAAAACGAGCGCGGGGCGCTGCGTCTGCTCGATGATTTTCGCCATCGTAAAGGTCTTGCCGGTCCCGGTTGCGCCCAGCAGCGTCTGATACCGTAGACCGTCGCCCAAACCTTCGACCAGACCGCTGATCGCCTGCGGCTGATCGCCTTTGGGCGTAAACGGAGATTCGACAGAGAGCGCCATAAGCTCCTAGTGTAAGGCTCGAGTCCAAAAATAGGGGTCAGGTGTAGAGACCACCCGACCCCGCTTCAGTCCGGCTATTTGTCGTCTGCCGACTCGTTGCTCTGACCACGCCCGGTTTTGGCCTGAAGCGTTTCGATCATCTCGGATGCTTGGGCCTTCTTGAGGCCCTCCGGAACCTCTTCACCTGCAGCTTCAGCGAGCGTGTGCAGGTATGAAAGCTGCGCGCCGGTGGCGGGTTCGTCCCCCGTAACCCATTCGCTCGGGTCTTTTACGGCGTTGTCTTGCGGATCGTCCTGAAGCTTGGGGTTATCGCTCATGAGGAGATGATACCTAAATAAATAAGGTAGTTGTGTAATCCGGTTTGCAATTGCACAGCTTCCAAGCAACTTGCATTTTTAGGTGAGTCTGGTTACACTCTAGATACCTTAATATTTAAGGCGTAAGGTGTATAGATTAACGGCAGCTGGACGCATAAACCCTGGAGGTTTGATATGCCGACACATGAAAAGATCGATTACGCCGAGTACCCGGCCAAAGATTTGGTCGCTACCAAGTCATTTTTTCAAGCTGTATTCGGTTGGTCGTTTACAGATTACGGCCCTGACTACACCGCTTTTTCGGACGAGGGTCTCGGCGGTGGGTTTTTCAAATCCGAGCTGGCCTCGAGTCCAGCTGCCGGAAGCGCACTCCTCATTTTTTACAGCGAGCGCCTTGAAGACACGCTCGTCAAAGTCACCCGCGCAGGGGGGCAGATCGTCAGGCCGATCTTTGCGTTTCCCGGCGGCCGACGATTTCATTTTGCAGAGCCGAGTGGCAACGAGTTCGCGGTATGGGCAGAGCCGGAATAACAGACTATGATCCTCCGTGACTATAGCGAACCGCAGCGTCTGGGCCTCGATATGAACGCGCCCTGTAAAACGCTCGGCTGGCCCAATATGGTGTTGTGCGGACGTGCGTCCGGGGTGGCTTACCCCGAACATTCGGGGCCACTGTCGCTCAAAACCGTCTGTAGCGGGTGCGAGGTCAACGAGGTGGGACGGGCGCGCTTTGCCGTAACGCCGAGCCGCTACCTCTTGTTAAACGACAAGCAGCGTCACGCCCACGCTGTGGAGGAGGGCGCAGAAGTTTTTCTGGTGATGTTCCGCAGCGGTCTTGCCGACGAGGTTCTGGAGAGTCTCACAACGCCGACGGCCCGCCTTTTAGACAACCCGAAAGCAGATTACAAGACGACAGAATTTTTTGAACGCACCTATCCGAGTGACGCCGTTTTGACCGCCCTCTTGGGCGGCTTACAAAAGCGACTTCATGAGGTCGATTTCCGGGATTTGCACGAGAGTCAGAGCGCCCTCGAGACCCTCTTCCATCCTGTCCTCGAGCGCCTGTTAGGGCTGCACCGCGATATTTACAAAGAGGTCGAAACGCTCCCGGCAGTACGTTACGCGACCAAGGTCGAAGCGTACCGGCGACTCTGGCGCGCCCGCGACTTTATCGAAGCGAGCTTCGCGGAGCGTGTGACGCTCGAGCGAATTGCAGCGGCGGCGGAGCTTTCGCCGCATCACCTGTTGCGGCTGTTCAAAAAGTTCTTCGGTGAAACGCCGCATCAGCTGGTAACCAGGCGGCGTCTGGAACACGCCCGACAGCTACTCCTCACAGGCCGCAGCGTCACCGACACCTGCTTCGACGTGGGTTTCGAGAGCCTGGGCTCATTCAGTACCCTTTTCAAAACCCGTCTGGGTGTGTCTCCAGCGCAGTACCGACGCGCCGCCTGAACGCGCAAGATTCGAGAAGCAATCCGGGCGTGAACTCGCTAGGCTACGTCTCGGAGGTAAAACATGAAAACCAAGACCAAAGGCATCACCAGGCTATACTCGGCGGACATCTTTGTCAGCGATTTAGACCGGGCCATCGACTTCTATGTAAACACCCTCGGATTTGAGAAGCGCACCGACGAACCTATGGACGAACAGGGGTACCGCTGGGTCGAGGTCGTACCTAAAGGTTCGGATGTTCCCCTAATTCTCGCGCACGACTTCGGTCACTGGAGCCCGGAACGGGTCGGCGGCTACACCGGCCTTATTTTCAGCGTAGAGGACATGTCGAGTACTTACGAAAACTTAAAGGCAAAAGGCGTGACGTTTGTAAGCGAGCCTGACCCCAGTCCCCACGGTATCTTCGCCGAGGCCCAAGACCCCGACGGCAATACCTTCGTGCTGCACGACTCTTCCCAGACACAAGTACGATGAACTGGACGCTCGAGGTCGTCGAGGTTCCCGTATCGGATATAGACCGCGCCAAGACCTTTTACGCTGAGAAGCTCGGCTTTGGGGTCGATCACGATACCGAGGTCGGTAAGGACGCTCGTATCGTCCAGCTGACACCCCCCGGTTCCGGCTGCTCCATCGTGATTGGGCAGGGCGCTGTTCCGGGTATGCCGCCGGGCTCGCTCAAAGGTTTGCAACTGGTTGTTTCAGATCTTCACGCAGCCCACGCTCAACTTGTGCAGTGCGGGGTGGACGTCAGCGAGGTGCAGATGATGGGCGAAAACCCACAAGGACATGAAGGGAACCCACTAGACAACGTGGGTTTTATCTTATTTAACGACCCGGACGGCAACAGCTGGGCGGTGCAGCAAATCTCGAGCCGAAACTAAAGGAGTATCAATATGTCAGATAACCCTACAAATACAGAACAACAAACCCCCAAGCCAAATCCTGACCTTAAAAGCTTGGGGCGCTTGGTCGGTGCCTGGAGCATGGTCGGTGACAAAGTGATTGAGGGCAAAGAGGCATTTGGGCAGGCACTAGAAGAGAAGAAAACGGACAAGGCGACAGCGTTGACGCTCGACAAAATCGTTACCCACGGCAAGGAAGGTGCCGTAAACGGCGTGACAATTGCGGAAAACGGCAAGCACTACGCCTTTTGTGATGTTTACGATACGAACACTAAAGGAACGACCATCAAATCAATCGTGTCTTACGTTATCGAAACAAAGGAGTCTAAATCATGAGCGAATCCACAGAAAAGAATGTCGAGATAAACACCTGGGCAAAAAACATCTTCGCTGTAACCTTGTTTGTCGAAGATATAGAAGCGTGCAAGGCGTTTTACCAAAAGGTTTTTGACCTACCCGTCATCTTTGAAGACGATGACGGTAACTCAGCCGTGTTCAAGTTTGGTGATGTTCTTATCAATCTCCTTAAAGTCAGTGAGGCACCCGAACTGGTCAACCCTGCCGAGATTGCCGCGCCGGACGCAGGCTCGAGGTTTGTAATAACCATTCCAGTCGATGATGTGGACGCACTCTGCGAACAGTTGCTGGCAAAGGGGGTCACGCTTCTTAACGGACCGATGGACCGTCCTTGGGGTCCACGAACTGCCAGTTTCGAAGACCCTGCGGGTTACATCTGGGAGATAGCAAACTAAATGGATATTCTTGACCGCTTGTTAGCTCATAATGCCCGGACAACGAACAAGCTCATCGAGCAAAGCCGTGGTCTTACAGAAGCGCAACTCGATCAGGAATTTGACGTCGGAGACGGTACACGCTATCATCGACCATATTATCGAAAACATAGAGTGGTGGACCGATCTGATGAAGGGTCTTCCCCAACGCACGTTTGAGAACCTCGGCGAAGATGCCATGACGCTTGCTGGTTTTACCAACCGGCTTGAGTTGGTAGCACCCCAGCTTGCAGAGGTTGCCAGAAGAGCACAAACCGAAGGGCGTTTAGATGAAACATGGCAAGCTCGAGCTGACCAGGCCACCACCTTTGACTATGGCAACACCATCATTCATGTAATCACCCACTCGGCGCATCACCGTGGACAACTTATGTACATGCTCAAAAAGCTCGGGGTAGCTGATGTGATTATGGCGCAGGCTTTAAGTTGGGACATAGGTTAAGCGAAACCCTCGAGGCTTTGGTACAAGGGAGAAAAGTATGAACGATGGACAGGTCGTATCACGTGAAGCATGGCTCGAGGCCCGTAAAGCGCTCCTCGCCAAAGAAAAAGAACTGACCCACGCTCGAGACGCCCTCCGCGCCGAACGCCAAGCCCTGCCGAGGGTCAAAGTTGACAAGAATTACACGTTCGATAGCCCCGAAGGTAAGATTTCGTTACTCGAGTTGTTTGATAAACGCCGCCAGCTCATCATCCAGCACTTCATGTTCGACCCTGATTGGGAAGACGGTTGCCCGAGTTGTAGCTACGCTACCGACGACTTCGGCGACCTCTTACATCTGCACGATAAGGACACCCCGTTTGTAATGGTCTCCCGCGCGCCGCTGGAGAAGCTCGAGGCGTGGAAAGCGCGTAAGGGTTGGGCGCTTCCGTGGGTGTCTTCATACGGCAGCGATTTCAACTACGACTTTTACGCCACCGTAGACGAAGCGGTTGCGCCGATGAGGGTCAACTACCGCAGCAAAGAAGAACTCGAGCAAGCCGGACTCAAGTCGGACGGCAAAGGTGAGATTCCGGGGTACAGCGTGTTTTTGCGCGACGGTGACAACATCTATCACACCTACGCGACCTTTGCTCGAGGGGTCGAACTGCTCGTTTCAGGGACGCAATTTCTCTGCCTGACACCGCTCGGTCGGCAAGAAGGGTGAGGGTTGCAGTGACGACGATTGAGACATTTTTTCGGAAACCGAACCGAGAAGTGTGAGCTGCTCGAGGCTGACAAGCCTGCCGTAATTTTGTGGAGGAGTATCTAAATGAATCAAGACCTGCGAACCTTTTACGACCTCACGCAGCGCACAAGATCCAAAGTGCTCGACTGGCTCGAGGCGCTGCCTCCCGAGGTTTTTACCAGGCAGCATGATGGTTTTGCTTACGGCAGTTTGAGCGCAATTCAAGCTCATGTAGCTGATTGTTACCTGTGGTGGATAGGGACGGTCGGGCTCGGCGGTATTGAGGAGCCTGAGATCAAAGTAGACGATGTTCAGGCGCTGCGCCGTGCGTTTGCTCGAGTCGACGCGACTGTTTTAGCAGCGTTGGACAGCTTTACCGAGCTAGACGCACCTTTTATCTGGACGTCCCCAGCTGGAGAAATCAAGCTGTCGAGGCGCTGGTTGATTCTTCAGCCGATCACGCACGAATTTCATCACAAAGGCCAAGCTTTGGCTCTGGCGCGTGTGCTCGGGTACCCTCACCCTGGCAAACCCGATACAGATTTGATTGATTCTTAACTGTATGACTAAGCCGAAACAAGCTTTGCCTGGAGCTTTTGCACCAGTATTTAGGGAGCATTATGCGTAAACTCATCGTCTGCAACTTTGTCACCTTAGACGGCTACTACGAAAGGGAGGACAAAACCTTTGACGCCTTCTTCGACTTTTACCACAAAGACTACGCCGGTGACGACACCTTCGACCATTACCATATTGAACGGCTGCTTGCGGCTGATACCCTGTTACTGAGTGGGCGCACCTCCTTTTTGGGTAATAAGGCGTACTGGACAGGTGTGCCGGATGATCCCAACGCCACGCCTATCAGACACGAGTATGCGGAGCTTATTAAACGTGTCAATAAAGTTGTGGTTTCAGATAAAATTACTCCTGAAGACCTAGCCCCCTGGGAGGATACGCGCATCGTTAAAGTGGCGGACGCACCCAAAGAAATCGCCGCGCTCAAACAGCAACCCGGCAGAGACATTCTGATCGTTATGGGCCGTATCCTCTGGAATAATCTGCTGCTTCATGACCTGGTAGACGAACTGCACCTTACCTTTTTTCCTGTAATCGCGGGCGATGGTGTGCCACTTTTCAATGGTCGTCCGCCAGTGTCTCTTAAACTCCTGCACACGCGCTCATGGCAAGGTTCGGGCAACATCCTTGCGTGTTACGAAGTCGCTCGCAAAAAGGCCAAAGAGGTATGAACTCAGGGCTTAGGAGGACTTAATCATGGTAGATAATTCGCAACTCGAGCCCGTTACGCAGGTTTTAGACGCCTACAAAGCTGCTGTATTCGCCAAGGACGTTGACGCGCTCGTCGCCCTTTACGACCAAAACGTGTGTGTCTTCGATATGTGGAGTAAATGGTCATATGACGGTCTTGATGCTTGGCGCGGGGCGGTTACGGATTGGTTTGGTTCGCTGGGCAGCGACCGAGTAGCCGTTGAGTTCGAGGAAGTGCAAACCATCATGGCGCAGGAGGTTGCAATCGTCCACGCGTTTGTTATTTACAAAGGCGTTTCCGCTGAAGGCGAGGCGCTGGCGCTGCGCGCTATGACTAACCGCTTGACCTGGGCGCTAGGGCAAAAAGGTGGCGACTGGAAAATCGTTCACGAACATACTTCGGCACCGGTTAATTTCAAGACGGCGAAGGTCACGACGATAAGGCTTTGATGGCGCGCCACCTCGAGGCGCTCGACCAAAAACAGCAGGCCGACGGCGGCTGGCCCCTCTCGTGGCCTGCGGTGAGTCCGGGGGGTGAGCTCGAGTATCGGGGCGTCGTTACGCTGGACGCGCTCAAAACTTTACGAGCGTAAGAGAAGCTGTAGCAGCGCCAGCCGGGTGCGTTGCGAGTGCTACATGCAAAACGCTGCTGCGGGCGTTAAACTCTGACAGAAAGCGAGGACATATTATGGCACTAGTTCGTACAGGCATGGCCCAGTGGAACGGCGACTTGAAATCAGGCGAGGGTACCGTCAAGGTCGAGAGCGGCGCGTTCGACACGCAGTACTCGTACAAGTCGCGGTTTGAAGAAGGAACCGGAACCAACCCCGAAGAACTTATCGGCGCGGCGCACGCAGGTTGCTATTCGATGGCGCTTTCTAACATGCTCGCCGAAGCGGGACACACCCCGGAGAGCGTCCAGACGACCGCCAAGGTCAAGATGGAAGGGCTCGAGATCATGAGCGTGACCCTCGAAACAAAGGGCAGCGTCCCCGGCATCGACCAGGCCGAATTTGAGAAGTACGCCGAAGACGCCAAGAAAAACTGTCCGGTGTCGAAGGCTTTGGCTGCGCTCGAGATCGAACTGGACGCCAAACTCGTTTAAGGTTTACCTGAATTTAAGGTTTATCTAAAACATCCCTCTACCGGGTGGCAGAGGGATGTTTTGTGCTCTTCGCCGAAAACACCTGCGCTCGTCCCGAACTTAAACCAAAAAACCCCGATCTTTTTCTAACTACCGACTTCTGACCCCTTCGAGCTCAAAAACACCACGCGCCAATCCAAACCGACAATTGCCGAGAAAAACAGCTCACGACAGTACCCTTTTACCTCGAAACTGCCTGCGGTAGAGCTCGGCGTAGAGTCCGCCCCGCTTGAGCAACTGGTCGTGAGTTCCGGCCTGAACGACGCGGCCCGCCTCGAGCACCACGATTTTGTCGGCGGTCCGAATCGTCGATAACCGGTGCGCGATGACAAAAACCGTACGCCCCTGCATAAGCGTTTCTAGCGCCTCTTGTACCAGAGCTTCAGATTCGGAATCGAGCGAACTCGTCGCTTCGTCCAGGATTAAGATTTTCGGGTTTTTGAGGAGCGCGCGGGCGATAGCGACCCGCTGGCGCTGCCCACCGGAGAGCTTGACGCCGCGCTCGCCGACGACCGTTTCGTAACCGTCCGGAAAGGCCGCGATAAAGTCGTGGGCGTTCGCGGCCGCCGCTGCCCCCTCGACCTCGGCGTCGGTCGCGCCGGGGCGACCGTAACGGATGTTGTCGCGGACGCTCCCCGAAAAAAGCTGCGTCTCCTGCGGCACGGTGCCGATCTGGGCGCGCAAGGTCTCGGCGTCCAATTCGCGCAGGTCGATACCATCGAGCGTGATCCGCCCTTCGGTAGGGTCGTAAAAACGTGGAATCAGCGTAACCAGCGTGCTCTTTCCGGCACCCGAGGGGCCGACCAGCGCCGTCACCTCGCCGGGGTTGGCGGTCAGCGAGATGTCGTGCAGTACGGGTGTGTCACCCCGCGCGTCGGTCTCGGTTTCAGGCTCGGCTCTGGCCCCGCCACCGTAACGAAACGTCACGTTCTTGAACCGAACTGCGCCCTCTACCGAAGTCAGTGGGTGCGGACGCGTTGGGGTCTCCAAGTCGCTCGTTTCGCCAAGCAGTTCGAAAATACGTTTGGACGCGCCCAGCGCCTCCTGAAACTGACTGTAAAGCCCGGTCAGCGCGCCTACTGCGCCCGCTACGAAGAGCGTGTAGAGCAAAAACTGCACCAGTTCACCGGCGCTCAGGCTGCCGCCCACCACCAGCCGCCCACCGACCCAAAGCACCACGCTGATAGCGGTAAACATAGCGAACACGACACCTGAAAAAAACGCTGCCCGAAAGACCGCGCGCCGCAGGGCGAGACGGTAAGACGCGCCGATGAGATCGCCGTAACGCGCCGCCTCGAGCCCCTCCGCCGTAAACGATTTAACGACTCGTACCGAGGCGATAGCCTCTTCCGCGCTGGCGTTGGCTTCGGCAACCCGGTCTTGAAACGCGGTACTGATACGCCGCAGTTTGCGACCGAAGACAAGCGCGCCCAACATCACCACCGGCACGACCGAAAGCATCAGCAGCGTGAGCTGCCAATTGGTGATGAACAGCAGCACCACGCTGCCGAGCAGCAGCGCCGCCTGATTGAAAAGCTGCGCCAACGCCTGCGACACCGCGCCCTGCACCACCGACGCGTCCGAGGTCAGGCGTGAGGTGATCTCACCGGTGCGGCGCGTTTCAAAAAACCGCAGCGGCAACCCCATCAGGTGTTCGTACAACGTCCGCCGCAAGTCGGCGACCACGCCCTCACCGACTTGCGCGATCATATAGGTACGTAAAAAGTTAAAGGCGGCCTGAACTAGGAAGACCACCAGCAAGAGCATCACGGTTCGGTTGAGGTTGAGCCCGGCCCCCTCCAAAGACACGATAAAAGTGTCGAAAAACCGCCGGACGAACTGCGGTACGGCTAAAGAAAGGGCGCTCGAGACCCCCACCGCCGCCATCCCTACAAACAGTTGAGCGCGGTAGGGGCGGGTATAGGCGAAGAGTTTTCTAAGCTGGGCGAGGTCTGACAGCGAGCCCTTGGTCGGCTCGCTCGAGGAAGGCGGGCGCATCATACTCTGTTATACGCTTCCGGGGCGAAAAGCTGAGTCGGGCCGTTAGCAACTCCGTCATGTACCGAACCGGTTCGTTGCAGCATTCTCGAAGCGCGTGGCAGATGCTTCTAAAGCTGAACGTGGCGCAAACCAGGCGACGCCTGCTGCACAAAGCCAAAAAAAGAGCGGGGAAACCCGCTCTAGCGTTGCAAACTTTGACTCGACTTTGCTTAGCCTTTAACCGCTCCTGCCGTAAGGCCGTCGACAATCCGAGCCTGAAAGATCAGTACCAGAATAATCAGCGGTACGGTCACGATGATCGCGGCGGCCATCACCTCACCGAACGGTTCTTGCCGCGCTATTCGTCCTGAAAACTGCGCGATAGCGACCGGTACCGTCTGTGCCGTCCGGTCAAAGGCGGTAAAGGTCAAGGCGAAAAGGTACTCGTTCCACGCCGTGATAAAGGCCAAGAGCCCGGTGGTGACGAGCGCGGGCATGGTGAGCGGTAACAGCACCTGCCAAAACGTCTGCATCATGTTGGCCCCGTCGACCTGCGCGGCTTGTAGCAGCGAGTCGGGGAGCCCTTTGAAAAACGAGGTCAGCACCCACGCTGTAAACGGTAGGGTGAAGAGCAGGTACGACAGCACCAGACTGAGTGTCGTCGGCATATTGAGAACCCGGATAACTTGGTAAAGACCGGCGAGGATGGCGATCTGCGGAAACATCGTCATCGCCAGGATGGTGTAGAGCGACAACGTTTTGCCGCGAAAACGCAGTTTGCCGAGTGCGTATCCAGCAAACGAACCGACCAGCAAGCTTAGTGCGGTCGCCGAAGTAGCGACGATGGTGCTATTGAGTAGCCCGCGCAAAAACTGCTGGTTCTGAAACACCGCTCTAAAGTTTCGTAGTGACGGGTCTTGCGGCCACAGGGTCGCGGGTGTGCGGATCAGCTCGGCTTCGGACTTGAGCGCCGACACCACGGCCCAGTAAAACGGAAACATCAGGTAAAAAAAGATGACGATAACGAGCAGCCAGAAAAACACTTTGCCGATAACTTGACGCGCGTCTTTGTTCATTCGGTATCTACTCTCAGGAGTCTGATATAGGCGAAGGCGAAGCCGAACAGCAAGAAGAAAATGATCACGCTCGCGGCCGACGACAACCCGACGTTGCGGGCTCCGATAAGCTGGAAGTAGGCAAAACTCGCCATCGACAAGCGGCCTTCACCGAAGATGATCTGGAAGGCGTCGAAGATACGCAGCGTGTCGAGTGTTCTAAACACCAGCGCCACCGCCAGGGTGGGCGTCAGGAGAGGTAGCGTAATCGAAAAAAACTGCCGAACTTTGCTCGCGCCGTCCATCTCGGCGGCTTCGTAGAGTTCTTTGGAGATAGTAGCGAGACCGGCGAGCAAAAGGAGCGCCATAAAGGGTGTGGTCTTCCACACCTCCATAGCGATCAGGCTCGGCAGCTGCGTCGCCGCGTTGCCCGTCCAGTCGGTAAAGCCATCGTTGATACCGACCTTTTCAAAGATGGTATTGAAAAACCCCTTGCGGTCGGGCTCGAGCATCCATTCCCAGATACGCGCCGAAACTACGGTGATGATCGCCCACGGTACGAGCATCGCCGCGCGCATGATCCCTCGCCCTAAAAACTTGGTGGCGACCGTTAGGGCGATGACCATGCCCAAGATGGTCTCGAGCGAAACAGCTGCGATAGTTACGACGAGCGTATCCCAGACCGAGCGGATAAAGTCGGCGGAGGTTGCGCCCAGCACGTAGCGGTTACCACCCAAACTGAACTCGCCGACGGCGCTGTAACGCAGCGGCTCACGGGGCAGGATACGAAACGAACTTTCGTACTGCGGTACACCGTCTTCGACGACCTGCTGACCCGTTTCTTCATCGAGTTCCGGGGGCAATTCGCGGAAGGTCATGCTGAGCAGGTTGCGGTAGTTGCTAAAACCGACGAAACTCGACTGCTGATCTGCGCCACCTGCAAACGTCGCGTCTCTAAAGCTCTGAACAAAAACCTGACCGAGCGGATAGATCGCCAGGATCAGGAGCGTAAGCAGCGTAGGAAACAGTAGCCAAAACGCGGTTCGTTCTTCGGATTTGGCTAGTTCGGATGTGCCGGACTTTTGCGGGATGACCTTGACTTGCTGGCCTTGCGTTTGAGCCACCTCGTGACCTCCTCTAGCTGGTGCTAAAACTAGCTGCTGAAAATTGCGGTTTAGTCGCTCCAACCTGCTAAACCTGAACTTACCAAAATAGAGTACGAACGCCTGTACGCCGGTATAGCAAAGAGGGCTGGAAAATGCTCCAGCCCTCGCTGCTGACCTAAAGTCTTAGCGTGCGGCGAGGTCGCGGGCGCTGCCTGCGACCGGGAGGCCAGTAAGTTCTTCGAGATCGATCTCGAGTTCACCCATCGCGGTTTCGGCGTCTTTGTTGCCGGTCAGAACGTCGTGAACGGCGGTGAAAAAGGCGCGCGAAACTTCGTTGTAACGCGGCGCAGTAGCGGTCGAGGGACGAGCGACGGCGTTCTGGAAGACCGGCAACAGCTCGGCAAACCAGGAAACGGGCGAATTGAGCAGTTCTTCGGTTTCGTAGACCGACTCGACGGTCGGCAGACGGCTGACCTCGAGCGCAGCCTGAAGCTGCTCTTCGGGCGAGGCGGCGAAAAGGGCGAAATCTACAGCGGCGGCGGGGTTGTTGCTATAGCGCGACACGCCCAGTTGCCAGCCACCCAGCGTTGCGGCGGGGGTACCGCCTTCGGCGTCTCCGGCGGGCAGAGGACCGACGCCTACCGTATCGGTAGAGACGGCGCTACCCTCTTCGCCTAGGAGCGAGTAGGCGTAGGGCCAGTTCCGCATAAAGACCGCGTTCCCGGCGGTAAAGATGCGGCGCGCGTCCTCTTCGGCAAAACCGGTGACAGCTTGTGGCGAGATACCGCCGACCCAGCCTGCGGCCTGCTCGAGAATCTCAATCGCCTGGTCGTTAAAAACCTCAATCTCACCCTCGGGGCTGACAATCGTGCCGCCACCATTCGAGGCGATCCACTCCAGAGCGTCACAGGTCAGACCTTCGTACGCTTCGCCCTGCCAGACGAACCCGGTAAAGTCGGGGTTGTCCGCGCCTTCACCCTCCATGATGGTCGTCGCCATCTCTTCAAGCTCGGTCCAGGTGGCGGGTGGGCCGTCGAAGCCGTACTCTTCTAACAGGTCGGTGCGGTAGTAGAGGAGTCCGGCGTCGGTAAAGATAGGAAGACCGACGAGCTTGCCGTCGACGGTATTGTTCTCGACGATAGCATCGAAGTGACCTTCGGCAGCCTCTGCGACTCCCTCGTATTCGTTAAGGTCGACGAGGTGCGTAGCCAAGTCGCCGGGCCAGATCACGTCGATTTCTAGAACGTCGGCTTCGTTAGACTGCGCCTGAAAGAACTGCAAATAGAGCGCGTAGCGGTCGGTTGCAGACTCCGGACCCTGAATGATTTCGACGGTGACGTTATAGTCCTCGCCGCCGATGGTGTGGGGGTTGGCGGCTTCGTAACGCTGCTTTTGCGACCGGGCAAACGCTATCGCCTGCGCGGTGTTGCCCGTCATGTAGCGGACGGTCGCGTCTTGCTGGGCAAACGCCACGCCTGCCGGAATCATGCCTGCTGACGCGAGCGCCAGTGCTGCTAAATACTTCTTCATCTCTCACCTCTTCCTCAAGATTTTCCCACGTCAACACGGCTAGCGTCTAGCTGGGGTGCTCAGGTAGCGGCAACTTGGTAGAATTGTGCTGCCTGGACTCTAGGGCGTTATAGCCGATTGATAGGGCGATTGTAGCAAGCTTGCCGCGCGTCTGCAAGGAGTTTAGGCCACGTTCGCATTTTGAGAACTGTCGGGGGCGGTCGGTCGGGCCGCCTGGTCAGCAAAAAACCTGCCGGATGCGCGGCAGGTGTAAAAGGAATAAGAAGAGCGTGCGGAGCAGGCGTCTACCGAGGGACGGACTCGGGGTCGGTTTCGTCGTCCTCGAGCGCGAAGATGCCCATCTGCGCGGGCGGCGTGTAGGCGTAGCCGAGATGCGCGTAGGCGCGTTCGGTGGCGACGCGGCCTCGCGGCGTGCGCTGAAGCAGGCCGTGCTGAATCAGGTACGGCTCGTAGACCTCCTCGAGGGTAGCGGTGTCCTCACCGACGGCGGTCGAGAGCGTGCCGAGACCAACCGGCCCCCCCGCGAACTTGACGATCATCGACTCCAAAATGGCGCGGTCACGGGCCTCGAGGCCGAGCGTGTCGATGCTGAGGTCTGAAAGCGCCTGCCGCGCGCGGGGCAAGCCGATGCTCTCTTCACCCGCGACCTCGGCAAAGTCGCGGACGCGCCGCAACAGGCGTTTGGCGATCCGCATGGTGCCGCGTGAGCGCGCGCCGAGTTCAAAAGCGGCGTCGGACTCGAGCTTAAAACCGAGCAGCTTGGCGTCGCGGGCCAGCCCCCGAGCGAGTTCGTCGTGGGTGTAGTACTCCAAGTGTTCGATAATTCCGAAACGGCTCCGCATCGGGCCGGTGATAAGGCCGGGGCGGGTGGTCGCGCCGATCAGCGTAAAACGCGGCAAGTCGAGCCGGATGGTGCGCGCCGCCGGTCCCTGACCCAGGATGATGTCGATCTTGTAATCTTCCATCGCCGGATAGAGGTGTTCTTCGGCGACCCGGCCCAAACGGTGAATCTCGTCGATAAAGAGCACGTCGCCTTCATCCAGAGAGTTGGTCAGGATCGCCGCCAAGTCGCCGGGTTTTTCGATGGCGGGGCCGGAGGTCACTTTGATCCCGACGCCGAGCTCGTAGGCTATGATGTGCGCTAGGGTAGTTTTGCCGAGCCCCGGCGGGCCGTAAAGCAGCACGTGGTCTAAAGCTTCACTACGACCCTTGGCTGCGCTCAGGTAGACGTTCAGCTTTTCCTTGAGTTTTTCCTGCCCCACGTAGTCCGCAAGAGAGCGTGGGCGGAGCGCGCCGTCGAGTTCCATTAGTTTCAGCCTAGCACGCCCCGGACGCCTCCGGGCGCACCCGCCTGACAAAAAAATAAGCCGTGCAGGACGGCGGTTGTGGCGAGAATCTGCCTATAATCCGGCTGCAATCCGCCACTAAACCATCTGTAGTGACGCGCCTCGGAAGGTCGGTGGCGGTGGACGTACGCGGCCTGCTTAGCTTCAGGCGTAAGCGGGGGCGGTGTGGGTTCCGGAGTGCAGCGAACCGCTCAGCTCGAAGCTGCCCCCGGCGAAGCGTACCTTCAGGTCGTCGTCGCCGAGGGTGTAGAAAACGCCCTCCGGGGTCACGCGCTCTACCGCGCCGCGGCTCATCACGGGCGTTCTTACGTCGTCTAAAAACTGGGTTTGGACGGCCCCCGGCAACCCTTGCAGATGCACCCGGTAGACCTGGCTCTGACGTAACGCGACTCCCAGCCAGCGTCTACCCCGCCAGCGCGTCCAGACCCACGCCGCCTGAATCACGGTGCCGATGCAGAGCGCCCACCACACGCCTGTGACGCCGAACCCCAACCGCAGCGCCAGGATTTGCGCGAGCGGTACGACGATGAGCGCGCGGCCGACGAGGGTGCCGACGAGTCCCGGACGGGTATCCCCGGCTCCGCGTAACGTCCCGTTGGTAACCATCGCCACAGCCAGCAGCGGCAAAAACAGCGCGTTGATCCGTAGGTACGAGGTACCCGCCGAGATCACGGTCGGGTGCGCGCTCGGGTCGAACAGACCGATGAGCTGCGGCGCAAACGCAAACATCGGTACGGCGAGCGCCGACATCACCACGACGCCCAAAAAGATGGCGACGTCTCCGCGCAAACGCGCCTCGGCGGGTCGCCACGCACCCAGCGACCTCCCTACCAGACTCGTCGCAGCGACGCTCACGGCTAGGCCGGGCATAAACGCCAGAGACTCGAGCTGCAACCCTATAGCCTGCGCCGCTACGCCGTAGGTTCCCGCCGCCGTCGCCGAAATGACGCCCAGCAGCAGCAGTTGCGCCCCGGTTCGCACGACGCCCTGCAAACTCGAGGGAGCTCCGACCGCCAGAATACGCCGGTACATCTCCCCGTCGGGGCGGTAGCGCTCCGGCAGCAGCCGAATCGGTCCGGAACCCCGGTAAAAAAGGTAGAGCCCGATACCCGTAGCGGCGGCGCGCGCCAAAACCGTCCCGAGCGCCGCGCCCGTGACGCCGAGCGCAGGTAACGGCCCCGGCCCGAACATAAAGAGGTAGTTGAACAAGATGTTGAAAACGTTTGTCGCCGCCGTGATGTAAAGCGGCGTCAGCGTGTCCCCGACGCCTTGTAAAAGGCTGTTGACGCTCAAGTTGAGACCCAGAAACACGGTCCCGGCGAAGAGCACGCGCAGGTAACCGGTCGCCATCGCCGCAGCCTGCACGTCCGCCGGGCCGTCGCCGCTGAGCGCGCGCAAAAGCGGTTCGGTCACGAGCCAGCCGACGACGCCCAGCAGCAGCGAGATCACCACCACTAGACCCAGAGAATGCCGAACGACGCTGCCCAAAAATACTTTGTCTTCGGCACCGAACGCCTGAGCCGCAAGCGTCGCCCCGCCGAACGTCACCGCCATCACGCCGACCAGCACGAGAACCCGTACCCCGCTCGCCAGCCCGACGGCGGCGAGTGCGAGCGGCCCCAACTGCCCAGCCATAAACACGTCGACGACGTTGACCAGACTCACCAGTAAGTTCGACGCGATGACCGGTAGCGCCAACCGCCAGACCTCGGCGAGGACGGGCAGATAACGGCTTACGGCGCTCACCAGGTGACCTTACCGCCTGAGTTCGGGGTGCGGGTGTAAGACCCGCTTACAACCTGCTTTAGCTACGCGCTTGCAAGACGCGGTTTTAGCTTTACAGCTACTTTTCGTAGGTGGTCGTTTTGTTGAGCTATGCCGACGTTTGCTCTCTGAAAAACACGACCAACCTCGTGACGGACAAAACCATCGACGTTCTGAAACCCTCTTTTGGAACGGCAAAAACGACCTCGAGCCGAGTAGCAATTCAACAGAACCCAACTGAGTCTGGAGTAGACCGGGTTACACCTGCTGCTTACCGACACCTCTATTTATTGTGGCGCTTACTGTGGCGCGACAAGCTCCAGACTTTGTGACAAAACCTCGAGCCCTCCCGCGTCGGTCAACTCCAAGAGGGGCGCGCGCGGAACCCCGGCGTCGAGCCCCTGAAGCCGCAGCGCCGCCTTCAGGCCGGGAACCCCGTAATGCGTCGTAACCGCCTGCGCAAGCGGGTTGAGGCGCAGCTGAAGGGCTCGAGCCGTCTCCAGGTCGCCCGCGCGAAACGCGTCGAAAAGACGCCGGTACGCGCCCGCTGCGACGTTGGCGACCGCCAAAATACCGCCCCGAGCCCCGAGCGCGAGCGCCGCCAGAAAGGTCGGCGCGTTGCCGGTCAATACCTGAAAGTCCGGTGCGAGCCGCACCGTCTCGGTCAGCGCCGCCACGTTACCCGACGAATCTTTGATGCCGACGATGTTGCCGTGCTGCGCCAGTTCCGCGATCAAACCGGGGCTGAGCGCGAGCGTCGTGACACCCGGAAAGTTGTAGAGCAGTAGCGGCAGTGGGCTGAGGTCGGCGAGCGTTCCGTAGTGCCTGCGGAGGGCCGCTTCGGTCATCGAGGGGGCGTAATAGTGCGGCGGCAACACCAGCACCGCGTCCGCGCCGACCGCGTGCGCTTCGTCGTTGCGGGCCGCCACGAGCCGCGTCGCCTCGCCGCCGGTACCGAAAAGGAGCGGTTTGGTCGCCGGTACGACCGCCCTCGCCGTCTCGAGCACCTGCGTGCGTTCGGCCTCGCTCAAAAACGCCGCTTCGCCGTTGCTGCCTAAAATCAGAAAGCCGTCTACCAGGGGCTCGAGCTTCGTTAAAAGTTGCTCGAGCGCCCCCGTATCGAGGTCGCCCGTTTGGGTAAAGGGGGTGGGAACCGGGGGGATGACGCCTTGAAGGGTGAGCATGGATTAGTTTACGCGCTCGAGTCGCCCGCGTCCTCGCCCCAAGTCGGCGTCCGGAGGCCCGGACAGCGTTCTGCGTAGACCCGATATGTAAGGTTACAGGGGTACGGATGGTGCAGAGATTTCTGGAGTCGGTACGCTATTCGGCCCAGAAACCTCGAGGCGTAGCCTATCCCTTAGCTTCCCGCACCAACTTCTCGACCCGCGCGTCGAAAGCAAAGGGTCCCAGGAGCTCGAGTGTGACGCGAGCTGAGAAGTCGGGATGGTTGGGATTGAGAAGATAGTTACAAGCATCAGGAACGGCAAGTGAACTAACCTTTAGCGCCACGCTCTCGCGGCCTCCAGCCCAGGCGTCGCCATAAGCACGTGTGGCCTCCCGGTTACGAACATCTAGCTCGGCCGGGGCCTCGAGCGCACTCTCTGCTGCGAACGTGTAGCGGTAGAGAAAATACTCGGAGAGCTTAGCGTAGACCTCCCACCCGTTTAAGATTTCAAGCGCAGCCAACGCGGGGTGCTCGGCGGTGTAGACCATCACGGTACCTTCGCTGTTCCAACGCGCCGCCGCGCCGCGCGGTCTAAAGGCGTTCGTAAGCAGGTTCGTGTAGGCCAACCGGTAGCTACGGATCAGAGAAAGGCACCATCTTCAAGTGCTGTAACCATCGCTGTCAGCCTCGCTACGCCTACTCGAGTTTCCAACAGGTTGACCGGACGCACCCCGTAGAGCGCCTCTTTGGGAGTACGAAACCACCCTGGTGTGTGTTCTGTCCCGATCAGACTCGCCACCCGCGCGTAAAGGTCGAGGGCGCTGTAGGTCCGGTCGAGCAGCGCGACGTTCATGGTCGGATTCCGGCTTTTACGGGCGCGGCTTACCCCTAGCACACCGAGCGCGTCCCCTTTGCTGACACCGAGTAACCCGGCTAGATTACTGAGCACCGTGTCGAGCGAAGGTTCCCCTACAATCTCGTGACGCAAGACCGCGTGTTCAACCGCGTCGGGGGTAGCACCGAGAACCTGGTCGAACGCCTCGAGCCTGGTATCTTTGAACAACGTTGACATAGCAACAGTATACGTCACTTGGTAAACATATGTGAGGGAATCTTCTACATGTCAAAAAAGGAGCGCTTTGTAGAAGATTTTTGCGCGTTGCCGTCAGGTTGCCGTGCAATAAGATATGCAAAGGTCTATACAGCCTCTGCACTCGACTTATCATCGTCGCTGACGTTCTTTTTTGGTAGCGATGGGGAGACTTGAACTCCCGACCTCACGATTATGAGTCGTGCGCTCTAACCAGCTGAGCTACATCGCCATGAGGGTGTTCCGGCTGCGGGCAACCGTGCAAAAACTATACCGCACCCCCGAACACCGGAGCAAGGGCTCCCGGAAAGGCGGTGGTTGGGGTAGCCTGATGTTCTGGAGGCGTAACGTGGCTCAAAGCCCGGATATCTGTATGGTGGGCAGCGCCATGACCGACCTTGTAGCGCGTGTGGCGCGGCTGCCGGAGCCGGGAGAGACGGTTTTCGGCTCGAGCTTTACGCAAGGGTTCGGCGGCAAAGGCTCGAACCAGGCGGTAATGGCGGCGCGTCTGGGCGCGCGCGTCAGCGCCGTAGTCAAGCTCGGGCGCGACAGTTTTGGCGACGCCGTACGCCGCAACTATGAAGAGCAGGGCGTCGATACGACGTTCGTCGGCACCGCCGAAGATGCGTCCGGGGTTGCGCTGATTACCGTAGATGAGGCGAGCGGGCAAAACGTCATCGTCATCACTCCGGGCGCGAACAGTTCCCTTTCACCCGAAGATGTCCGGGGCGCGGCGGCGGTCGTGCAGGGCGCGCAGGTACTCGTCGCGCAGCTCGAGACCCCCGTAGCGGCGACCCTCGAGGCGTTTCGGCTGGCTAAGCGTAGCGGCGTGCGGACGCTGCTGAATCCCGCGCCCGCCGCCGATCTGCCCGGAGAGTTGCTGGCGCTGACCGATGTGTTGATCCCTAACGAGCTCGAGGCGGCGGCGCTGACGGGGCGGGCCGTCACGTCTACCGAAGACGCGTTCGACGCCGCTGAGGAGTTGCTCGAGCGTGGCCCCGAAGTCGTCATCGTCACGCTCGGCGGACGCGGCGCGGCGCTGGCGGAGCGTGGCAAAAAACCCGTTCACATCGTCTCGGAAACCGTCAAAGCCGTCGATACGACGGGAGCCGGGGACGCGTTTGTGGGTTCGGTCGCGTACTTTATCGCCTGCGTGCCGGAACTGCCGCTGGCACAAGCCGTCGAAAAAGCGTGCCGGATCGCCTCTTGGTCGGTGCAGCGTGAGGGAACGCAGACCTCGTACCCCTACCGTGCGGAACTGGCGTGGCTCTGACGCACTTGGGCGATTCTCCATTTACTCTAAATCCTGCACGCTCTAAGGATGATGGTTTCGGCTCAGGCGTCGGTGTCTTATGGCGGGGAAAAGGGACTGCTTTCAGACTGTAAGGCAGTTTCTCCAGGTCACTGCACAATCCAGACAGCTCCAACCGGACAGCTCCAAAAGATGGAGTTTCGCACGTCGGCTCTCTGCCGAACTCTTTATAGTTGAGGGGTGAAGGTTTTTCCCAATTACAACTCGTTTCGCAGGCCATGCCCCCGAAGCGTGCCGGTGAACGCCTCCGAATGCTCCGGGCGCGGGTTACGGAGCGCGCCGTGAGTACCGTCAACTTTGCCGCCCGCGAGATCAACTTCAAGATCGTCTACTACGGCCCCGGGATGTCGGGGAAGACGACCAATCTCAAACGTATTCACGAAAACCTGCCTAGCGACCGCCGCAGTGAACTCGTCAGCTTGGCGACCGAAGAGGAGCGGACGTTGTTTTTCGACTTTATGCCGCTCGACCTCGGAACCGTAGGCGGGTTCAAAACGCGTTTTCACCTCTACACGGTGCCGGGGCAGGTTTTTTACAACGCGGCCCGCAAACTCATCTTGCGCGGGGTCGACGGGGTGATCTTCGTCGCCGACTCCGCTCCGAACCGGTTGCGCGCCAACGCCGAGGCGCTCAGAAACCTGCGTGAAAACCTGGCCGAATACAACCTGACACTAGAAGAGCTGCCGCTGGTCACGCAGATCAACAAACGCGACCTGCCGAACGCGCTGCCCGCCGATATGCTCAGGAGTGTACTCGACCCGGAAGGCAAGATCGAAACCTACGAGGCGTCGGCGGCCAAGTTCGAGGGGGTGCTCGAGCCCCTCCGCGGTATCTCGAAGCAGGTGCTCGCCAAACTCGCGCAGACCCGCTAGTCGGGCTTTTACCCCCATGCGCGCGGTTAAACTGGGCGTGTGAAGGTTCACCTCATCGCCGTTCAAGCTGAAATGCGCCTCGAGCACTACCGAAGCTCGGAGGCGTTTGCGGCGTGGATTCTGGAGTTGTCCCGGCGGTCTGTAGCGGGACTCGACGACGCGCCCAAACTGCTGGCTTTTCCCGAAACGGTCGGCCTGCCGCTCACGTTGACGTTAGGACACTATGGCGAAATATCGCGCTGTGGCGGGCTCTCCGGCGCTGCCCTGAAAGTGTTGCGGCGGGAGTGGCGGGCGGTTTTGCGGGCGGCGACGACGCACCGGGTGTTCGGCCCGCAGGCTTTTTTCGTGGCGCGGGCGCTCGACGCGTACCGGGCGTACGTCGGCGCATTTTCTGGGGCGGCGCGGCAGACCGGGGCGACGATCGTCGCGGGCTCTCACTTTCTGCCGACAGTCGATCACGAACCCTCGCAAGGGCTGCACGTGGCGAATGGTCGGGTGAGGAACGTGGCGTATACCTTTGGGCCGACCGGCAGCGTTTTGGGCCGTAGCGCCAAGCAGTACCTGACGGCGGGGCTCGAGTCTCGTTTGGGCCTCACCCGCGCCGCGCCTGAAAACCTGACGGTGCTCGAGACGCCCGCCGGACGCGTCGGGGTGGCGCTCTGTCTGGACGGGTTTTACCGTTCGGTACTGGAAACCTTCGACGGTCTGGGCGCGCAGGTGGTCGTGCAACCGAGCGCCAACTACGCCCCCTGGACGCGCCGCTGGCCCCCCGACCACGCCTACTCGGAGGGCGAGGCGTGGCTCAGCCTGGGGCTCCGGGCGGGGGTGCGGGGGCGGCAAACTATCCGCTACGGCGTCAACCCGATGCTGGTGGGCGGCGTGTTCGGTTTGCAGGCCGAGGGGAAAACGAGCATCGTCGCCAATCCGCGCTACACCGACGCCGAGACGGAAGGGTACGGCGGCGTGCTGGCGCTCGCGGAGACGTACGACTGTGAGGAGATCGTTCGAGCAGTTGTAGTGCTCTAAATAGTTTTTTCAATTTCACGGCTGTGAACGCGTTCAGTCACGCAAAAGCTGCCCTAGCGCCCACGGCACCGCTTCATCCTCTTCAGATTCAAATAGTGCCAGGTTTTGAAACCAGCGCACTGCCAGGTAAGCCAGGTGCAGTTCTCTGGTGAGGGCGAACGCAGCTTGTAATACATCCGGCGGCGCTACCGCCTGCCACGGCTCCAGATAGGCGTCTCGCAGTTCGCGCCGTCGCACGTCGTCAGGGTGATCGAGCAGCGGGCTAAACGGATCGACGCTGTTTGGCGCAGGCATGTAGTCGAGAAAACGGGTCATGCTGAAAAAGGGATGTGAGACCACCGTAGCCTGCCAGTCGAAAAGGACGAAACCGTCGTCCTCTATAGCTACGTTCGACCACTGAAAGTCTTGCTGCACGAGGGTTGCCGGGAGAGCGAGCTTCTCCAGCTGCCGACACTTCTCGAGCACTATAGGCACGAGCCGGGGAAGCTTTTTGATTTGCGCGTCGGTTAAACCCGCTGCAACTCGAGCGTCACCCGCTCGAGCGGCGGCGACCACCTCGGCGAAGAGCGAGGGCAGGTTCTTGAGCCTCTGATCCGGCAAGCCCAACTGCAACCACCGCTCAACGTCGGCAGCACAGTCCAGCTGAATACGTGCGTAGGTCTGCACGACCGTTTCGTAGCGGGGTGAGCTGAACGCCGAGAAAGTCTCACCGCCAAAGTCGCGCATCAGCAGCCAGCGCCGTTCCGGGTTGTAAGCGACGATCTGTGGAACGTGTTCGGGCCACCTTTTCGCCAGTTCTAAAATCAGGACGGCTTCGTTTTGGACGGTAGGCAAAAGAGCTTTGAAGTAGAGATGACCACGGTCGGTCGGGATTCGGAGAACCGCGCCGAAAACAAAAACCTTGACCTGCTCTACAGCTCCCAAAACTGTGTAGCCCAGACGCGCCACCTCTGTCTGAAGCCACGTCGCAGCCTGTCCAAACCAGCCGGGCTGCTCCCACGGGGCAGACGAGAGACCCGATGAGTGCTCGCCGTTTTGAGTCCTGGTAAACCAAGCCTCGAGTTCGTGACGTTGTTCGGGGACCGCAAAGGTGAGCGTCTCGAAGTCGTTCCGGGTGGCCCAGATTGCGCCGACCGGCGTTTGAACCGGGTCGTGAAGGTCCATCTCGCAGATGGCGGCGGTGCGTTGCCGGAGGGTCGTCACGTGAAGACCTAACTGACGCTGCATCTCACGCTGCACGTGCAGGTGAAACCAGCCGTGAGCGTCGTCGTAAAAGCCGTCGTGCTCGGTATGAGGGAGCGTCCAGCCGTCCGCCTCCTCGAGTAGCAACACCTGCTCGTGGTGGGGAATGAGGCAAAAATACTCGGGCATGGTGTCAGTATAGATGGTGTCGGTGTAGATAAAATTCTCAGGTCTCGACCACGGTAGGCTGAGGTATGTCCGATCTGGTTCCTGCCTACGATTTTCTGGATTCGAGCCCCGGCCCGCTCGCGCCGTGGCGACGTCTGCGGTTTCCGGTCGCGTGGGACCAACAGTTCCCGGTTTCCGGGCCGCTCCACCTCGAGATCGGTTTCGGCGATGGTCGCTACACCGTCCGCCGCGCCTCGGACGCGCCGGGCGAGCGGTTCGTAGGGCTCGAAATCTCCTCGGCGAGCCTTTTGCGCGGGCTGGGCAAGGTGCGTAAAAAAAACCTCCAGAACGTCAAGCTTCTGAAGGTCGGGGCGGGTTTTGCGGTGCGTCACCTGTTCGCGCCGCACACCCTGGCGAGCGTGACCGTCAACTTTCCCGACCCGTGGCCCAAAGAGCGACACGAGAAAAACCGGTTGTTGCAAGCCGATTTTTTCAAGCTGGTGGCGAGCCGACTGCTGCCGGGGGGCGCAGTGCTGCTGGCGACCGATCATCCGGACTATCTGGTGTTCGCCCGCGCGGAGTCGGAAAAGTCAGGGTTGTTCAGGCTCGAGGACGCCGAGCCGCCCGCCGCCGTGTTCGAGACCAAGTACGCCCTCAAATGGAAAACGCTGGGAAAACCCCTCTACTATCAGGTGTTTCGCTACGGCGGCGCGCTCACCCCCGAGTATCCCGGTTTAGAAAGAGATGAGACGATGCCCCACGCCCTGCTGTCCGGTCGGCTACCCTCCCACGTGTATTTGAGTAAACAGGTGACACCCTACGCCGACGGTCACGTTATCTTGCACGAGGTCGTGCAGCGGTTGGACGCGGGTGGCGCGGAGAGCGGAGGCGCAAAATGGCTCGTACGCGCCACCGTCGAGGAGCCTGAACTGCGCCAGCAGGTGCTGGTGAGCGTGCGCCCCAGAGGTGAAGGGGGGCTGATCGTAGGGCTTGAGCCCTTCGGCGATCCGGTCGTCACGCCCACCACCCGGGGGGCGGTTCACGCCGTGACGGAGTGGTTACTCACGCTGCCCGGTGTGGCGGCCCAAACGCTGTCTTACTAGGCGGGGGTTTGCTCGAGAGGAACGTTATCACGCACCTCGAGCGAAACTACTCTCGAAAAACACGACGATAGCTCGTAATCCCGACCCTTGCTGTTCGGTCGATGCTCTCTAGGAGCAATTCTGGCGTAGACTGCACCGTTTACCCGCCGCAGACACATCTCCCAAAGTGCTTGACAGACTGCGCTTTTCTAAATGAGTGTCGTCCAAACCGGACGCTGCTTGCTATCAGAGCGGTCTGAAGGTTTACGGCGTCTGCAAGTCTACATGTGTTTGCTCATAACCTTGCACAGCGCAGGTCGTGGGGGGTAGATTAACGGTAGCTTTACGGTTTGGGGAGGATAATCATGCACCTGCGGCGCTACAAAGTCCCTGTACGTTTGATCTTGTTACTTTCGGTGGTCGTGCTGGCTCTGGGTTCGGTCGGGCTTTCACAGACCCTGACCATCGCCCAAGGGGTAGACGCTACTACCCTGGACCCTAACGACCAGGAAGAGACGCCGACGCAGAACATCGTCGCCAATATCTTCGACCCGCTGTTGTGGCGCGCCGCCGACGGCAGCCTCGAGCCGTGGCTGGCGACCACGGTCGAGCCGGTCGACGATCTGACCTGGGAGATCACCCTGCGCGACGACGTGACCTTTCATGATGGCGAACCCCTGACCGCCGAGGTCGTCGCTTGGAACTTTAGGCGCGCTCTAGACGAAGAGACTCCGATTCGCTTTTTGTCAAACTTTACGCCCCTGACCGGCGTCGAGGTTACGGGTGAGCATACGCTGACCGTTACGACGGAGACGCCTTACCCAATCTTTGAAACACACCTGACCCGCTTTTTTATCGTGTCGCAGACCAACTACGAGACGAACGGTGCAGCGGCAGCGGCTGAGAACCCAGTCGGTACCGGACCCTACCGCTTCGTAAGCTGGCAACGCGACCAGCAGCTCGAGCTAGAAGCTTTCCCCGACTACTGGCAGGGCGCGCCGAGCATTCCGACCGTCGTGTTTAGACCTATTCCCGAAGATTCTACTCGCGTTTCGGAACTCGCAGTCGGCGGCGTCGATATCGCCACCAACGTGCTGCCCGAAGCCGTACCCTTGGTCGAGAGCAGTGGCGCGGCGGACATCCGCACCGTTCAGAGCATCCGCAACATCTTTATCGTTTTTACCGCGACCCAAGAAGGGCCGCTCGCCGATCCCCGCGTCAGGCGCGCGCTCAACCTGGCTGTCGATGTAGACGCGATTATCGAAAGCGTGTTCGGGGGCAACGCCACCCCGACCGCCACCCCGCTCAACAACTACATGTTCGGTTACGCCGAGGAACTCGACGACCGTGTGTACGACCTCGAGCAGGCCCGTCAGCTGCTGAGCGAAGCTGGTTACGAAGACGGTTTTTCGTTTACGATGGGCAGCCCCAGCGGGCGCTACTTGAACGACCGTCTGGTCGCCGAAGCGGTCGCTGGGCAGCTTAGCGAAGTGGGCGTCCAAGCCGAGTTGCAGGTGCAAGAGTGGAGTTCTTACGTCGGTCAGATTTTAGAGCGTCAGGTACCGACCGACAGCTACCTGATCGGCTGGGGCAACTCGAACTTCGACGCCGACCGTACGCTTTTCACCATGCTCTACGGCGGTACGGTCGAAGGCGGACCCGAGCAGGCCGTTTTCAGCTACTTCCAAAACGAAGACTACGACTCGCTCATCTTGCAAGCTAGACAGACGCTCGACGAGGGTGAGCGTTTAGAGCTCTACCGGCAGGCGCAGGAGATCGTCGCAGAACAGGCACCCTGGATTTTTCTGTATCAGCAAGGAGACGTTTACGGGGTCAATACCGCTCTCAATTGGGAACCGCTCGCCAACGAACTGATATGGGCCTATAGCGCCAGCTTCGAGTGACTCGTAAGCTGGTGGAGCGACGGACCGACTCTGGCAAAAACTGTGACGGAAACCGCCTTTGCTGACCTATCTGGCGCAGCGGCTCGTGCTCGTGGTGGTCGTGGTGTGGGGGGCCGCCACGCTCGCTTTCGTGCTGCTCTACTTGTCCGGCGATCCGACCAACTTGCTGTTGCCGCTCGACGCCAGCCCCGAGGTGCGCGCGACCTTTCGCCGCGCCCAGGGCTACGACCAGCCTATCTACGTGCAGTACCTGCGTTACCTCGGCGACCTCGTTCGTGGCGACTTCGGAGTCAGTTTGCGGAACAATCAACCGGCGCTGGGGCTGGTGTTAGGGAGTTTTCCGGCAACCCTGCGCCTCGCCGGTTTGTCGCTCCTCGTGGCCGTTTTGATCGCAGTTCCGGCGGGGGTCGTGGCGGCCAACCTGCGCGGCACCTTCGCCGAGTTTTTTATCATGGCGGGCGCGCTTTTAGGTCAAGCGATGCCCGTCTTTTGGCTCGCGCTGATGCTTATTCTCGTGTTCGGGCTCAACCTGCGTTGGCTGCCGATTTCAGGCAGCGGGACGTGGCAGCATTACGTGTTACCGGTCGCTACGCTCGCTACCTTTAGCGCCGCGTCGATTGCCCGCCTGACCCGGAGCGGCGTGCTGGGAGAACTTAAAAGCGACCACGTTCGTACGGCAAAAGCGAAAGGGCTTCGGGCGCAGGGCGTTTTGTACAAACACGCACTTAGAAACGCCGCCATCCCGGTCGTAACCATTATCGGCTTGCAGCTGGGTACACTCGTCTCGGGCGCGATCATTACCGAGACTATCTTTGCCTGGCCGGGTATCGGGAGATTCGTGCTGCTCGCGGTTTCACAACGCGACTTTCCGGTGGTGCAGGCGAGCGTGGTGGCGTTTGCGCTGGTGCTGGCGTTTATCAATCTCGCGGTCGATCTGCTCTACCTCGTGCTCGACCCCCGGATCCGCTATGGCTAGCGCCTTGCCGCAACCCGCTGCCCGCTCACGCAGCTCACTACGCTACCTTCGGCGGGTTTTGACGAGGCCCACAGCTGTGTTCGCGCTCGCCCTCATCGTGGTCTTTTTGTTTACCGCCGCCTTTGCGCCGCTTTTGGCCCCCGCTGACCCGAACGCCCAAAGTCTGGCGGCCCGGCTTGCCGCGCCGGGTACCGAAGGCCATCTTCTGGGTACCGACCGGCTCGGTCGTGACGTACTCTCGCGTATTCTTTACGGAGCTAGACTCTCGCTTTTCATCTCGGTCTCCGGGGTGCTTTTGGGTCTGGGGCTCGGCCTGCCGCTGGGACTTTTAGCGGGTACCACCAGGCGCTGGGACGAACTTATCATGCGGATCGGCGATATTCAGCTCTCGATTCCCTTTATCTTGCTGGTCATCGCTTTTATCGCGGCGCTCGGGACGAGTCTGACCAATACGGTGCTGATCCTCGGCTTGACCTCGTGGGTCACGTACGCCCGCATCGTCAGAGGTGAGGTGCTGCGCGTCCGCGAACTCGACTACGTGCAGGCGGCGGGGGCGCTCGGCGCGGGGGCCATGAGGCGGGTCGTCAAACACATTTTGCCCAACATCACGGGGCCGCTGCTGGTGGTGGTGACGCTCGAGTTCGCCCGACTTATCATCGCCGAGGCTGCGCTGTCGTTTCTGGGGCTCTCTGGCGTCGCGGCGAACGTGCCGTCGTGGGGCCAGATGCTTAGCGAAGGCCGGGAAGTGCTCTTTTTCGGTGGCTGGTGGGTCGCTACCTTTCCCGGCGTCGCCATCACCCTGGTGGTTTTGGCGGTCAACCTTTTCGGCGACGTGCTGGCTGAAGCTCTGGACCCACGCGGGCGTTCTTGAACTCGTACTTTTTGGAGGCACCTTGACCCATCCTACAACCCACCCCACCACCTACCACGGCACCTTTATCTCTCCAGAGACCGGCGACCGCAAAACGGGCCGTTTGGAGGTCGAAGCCGGACGCGTCACGAGTTTCCGCGAAGCCGCCGCCGAACCCGGTGACGAGGTGCTGCCGGGCTTTATCACCCCCGGCCTTATCGACGCGCACGTCCACCTACTTATGGACGGCGGGGCCGACCCGGTGGGTACCCTTCAGGCTGCAAACGGTGTGCAACGGGTTTTGCAGGCTCAGGCGCACATGCTTCAGCAGCTCCGTGCGGGGGTCACGACCGTACGCGACTTGGGCGGGCCGGACGGCGTCGCGGTGGCGCTCGGGGCGGCAGCCTCGGCGGGTCAGGTCGTCGGCCCTCACGTGGTTTCGTCGGGGCGCAATATCACCATGACGGGTGGACACGGACACTTTCTCGGAACCGAGGCCGACGGCGTGGACGCGGTGCGCGCGGCGGCGAGAGCCGAACTCAAGGCGGGCGCACACGTGTTGAAATTTATGGCGACCGGGGGCGTCCTGACGCAGGGGGTGAGGGCGGGCGCGGAAGCCTTGACCGAAGCCGAACTGCGCGCCGGGGTCGAGGAGGCGCACAAGGCCGACAAACGCACCGCCGCTCACGCGCAGGGGCTTGCAGGGATTAAGAACGCGCTGCGCGCCGGAATCGACACCATCGAACACGGGGCTTTCGATACGTGGGACGACGAGGCGTTGGAACTGTTGCAGACCCGGTGGCTGGTGCCTACCCTGGCGGCACCCGCAGGCATCTTGTCGGGTAAGGGGACGCTACCCACGTGGATGATCGACAAGACCGAACCCGTCGCGGCGAAACACCGGGAAAATACGGCGACGGCGCATCAGGCGGGTGTGAGAATCGTCGCCGGAACCGACTCGGGAACGCCCTTTAACCCGCACGGCAACCTGCCTGGGGAGCTCGAGCTTTTGCACAGCGTCGGTTTGTCGCTTTTAGAGGTATTGCAGGCCGCGACTACGGTTGCAGCCGAGGCGCTCGACCTGACCGGGCAGATCGGGACGCTGAAGCCGGGGGCGTGGGCCGACTTTGTAGTGTGGCAGCACGACCCGTTGGGCGAGATAAGCACCTATCGAACGCCCGTCAGGGTCGTTTGCCGAGGGCGAAGGGTGGACGGGGAGGGTCTGTAAAGCTCGAGGGGTGCAAGACGGCACGGCTTTTCAAACCAGCGGGGGCCAGACTTTAGAACACCTGCCGAGCAGCAGTTTTAGCCTGTTCGCACGCGGCCTTCGACGGAGTGAGTCGTCACAGTAAAACTACCCGCTCACAAAACCCTTTACACTGGGGCTATGAATGTTATCTCAGTTATCATCGGCATCGTCGCGCTCATCGTGGCGCTCGTCGGATTTATCCCGCTACTAGGCATCATCAACTGGATCGCTATTCCCATCGCCGTCGTAGGTCTGGTGGTCGGGATGTTCGACACACGTACGAGCGGACGCAACCTCAACGCCATCGTCATCGTGTTCAGCGCCGTGCGGCTGTTTTTGGGCGGGGGTATTTTCTAGCTTGCCCGCTGCCCTAAATTTTTACCGTTCTGCTGATTTCGAAACGCGCCCCGAGTATTTCGGAGCGGTTGTCAGCGGCCCGTCTCGGGCACGTCATTATCAAGTTCAACCCGGTCACGATGGGACGCCGAACTGGTCTTTGTGGCAAGTCGAAGTGTTGAATGAAGCAGAGTTCTGGGCGCATGAGCAAGCACACGTTCCTTACGAACCGCCCTACCCAATCGACCAGGCGGCGTTTTTGGAACTGCTCAAGGCTTATATCCTGCCGCCGCTACCGCTCTAGCTGCTTTCGCTCAACTCCCGCGCCCGCTCGCTCGCATCTTCGACGGCGCGCATCGCTGCGTAGCGCAGGCCGTACTGCTCTAACGCCATCACGCCGGTAATCGCCGTGCCGCCCGCGCTCGCCACCTCGTCTTTAAGGCTGCCGGGGGCGCTGGTCTCGAGCAGCGTTCCGGTGGCCAGCAACACCTGTTTGGCGAGGTCGCGGGCGACCTCCCGGCTCAGCCCGACCCGTACGCCGCCGTCGGCTAGGGCTTCAGCAAAAAGGGCTGCAAACGCCGGTCCCGACCCCGCAAGTCCGGTAAAGGCGTCGAACAACCGTTCGGGAACCTCGTAGACCGTACCGACGGCGGAAAAGAGCCGGTCGGCCATCGCTATATCGTCGGCGGTGGCCTGCGGCAGTGCGGTCACGGCGGTCGCGGACAGCCCGACGCGCGCGCCCAGGTTCGGCATCGCGCGCACCACACGGCTGCTTCCGACTCGCCGCGCGATCACCTCCGCCGAGACCCCCGCCATCAGCGAGATGTAGGCGGCGGTGCGGCGCGCGATGAGCGGCGCGACCTCCGAAAATGACTGCGGTTTGACGGCGATCAGGATACGTTCGGCGTGGTGGACGTCGTCGTCGGACAAGGGCGTGACCCCAAAGGTTTCGGCGAGCGCGTGGCGTCGCGCCTCGTCCGGATGATAAACGCCGACTTCGGACGTGTTCAGCACGCCCGCGCGCAGCGCCCCGGAGAGCACCGCGCCGCCCATCTTGCCCGCGCCGACGAGCGCGAGCTTCACGCGCAACTCGAGGCGAACACGTGATTTGAAAAGAGTAAGGGTCGCATCCGGCTAGTCTAGCGCGCCCCGGCCCGGTGGCGTTCCCACAGCCGCAACAGCCCCACCGCGACGAGCGCGCCCGCAGTGTCGGCGAGCCAGTCGGCGGCGTCGGCGCTCCGCCCCGGTACGAACGCCTGATGCACTTCGTCCGAAACCCCGTAAAGCGACGCGAGCAGCACTGCCAGCCACGCGCGGCCCGTCGTCAGGTAAAGGAGCGCCGCCAGCACGCCGAAGTTGCCCGCATGGTAGAGCTTGTCCCACGGCGGACTGAGGTCGATAAAACCTGCGGCTCCCTGCGCGTCGGGCGACGCCGACACCCAGAAGGTGAGCGCGGCCCAGAGAACGGCCAGCACACAGTAAATGCGTTTAGTGCGGATATTCGACCAACTCCACGAGCACGCCGCCCGTCCATTTAGGGTGCAAAAAGACGACGCGGGTACCGTGTCGTCCGGGGCTCGGTTCGGGCTCGGCGCTGACGAAACGCGCGCCCTGCGCCAACAACCGTTCGATGTCGCCCTCGAGGCTCGTTACCCGCAACGCGAGGTGGTGCAGGCCGGAACCGCGTTTGTCGAGAAATTTTTGCACCGGACTCTCCGGCGTGGTGGGCTCGAGCAACTCCACTAAACTCGCGCCACCCCGGAGCGCCCGCACCCGCACGCCCTGTGCCGGGAGGTCTTCATCGTCGCCGTCGGGGACGAGGCCCATAAGTTCATAGGGGCGGCTGCCCGCCTCGAGGTCGTAAACGGCGATTCCGAGATGGTCGAGCGGTAGGCCCAGGGTGGTCGGAACGTCCGGACGCTGATCCGTGCTCATAGTTTCGTTTTTGGGGGTGTTCACAGGGGGTCCGACCGTTCTAGAAAGTGAGCTGATGATAAGGGGAACTGAAAATGGTGTTCGGTGTTGCGTCCGTTAGGGGTCGCCTCGAGCCTTACGCTCAAGCAGCGCGTTCTAGCTGGAAGCGGGTCTCGGGGCCATCGCTACGAGCAGCACCAACTCTGAATCCGACTCGTTGCGAACGCCGTGCGCGACCCCGGCGCGGGCGATAACGGCGCTGCCCTCAGCCAAAAGTTCACGCTCGCCGCCGATGTCGAACAGGGCTTCACCCTCTAAAACTACGTAGATTTTATCTTCGGCGGCGTGCGTGTGAACGCGCTGCGCCTGCCCCGGCCCCAGACAATACTGGTCGAAAAGCATCCGCTCGGAGCTAAATACCGGCACTTTTTGCAGCTTTTCGGTGCTAAAACGCCGCTGGCTGGGCAGGTCGATATAGTCCATAGCCCAGCATACGCGACGCGCGGCCCGGCGGGGAGACCTCTGCCCTAACGCTGCCCGATGTACCCCTCCAAATGCTCGATCATACTGGCCTGGTTCGAGATAACCGCCTTGACTACGTCGCCAATAGAAACGACGCCGACGACCTTACCGGTCGTTCCTTCGCCCCCGTCTACCACCGGCAGGTGCCGAATACGCCGGTCGGTCATCAGCTCCATACAGTCGGTGACGGTCTGTTCGGGCCGTACGGTAAAGAGGTCGGTCGACATGATCTCCCCGACCCGGGTGTCTTTGGAGGTGCGGCCCATCAAGACGACCTTGCGGGCGTAGTCGCGTTCGGAGACGATACCCTCGAGGTTGCCCCCCGTCATCACCAGAAGCGCGCCGACCTCGCGCGTCGCCATCAGCGTCAGGGCGTCGCGTACCGTCGCCGTAGGCGAAATAGCGAGCACCGCGTCACCTTCGCGCCCGCCCTTATGAGTGAGGAGCTGTTTGACCGAGACCATATCGACCCCTTTCGCTAGGTACTGCGTGAAGTACGCCAGTGTACAGGAAGATAACGGAGTGCAGGGCGCTTTATACCGCACGAAAGTACATCACAAAAGTCCATCGGTGGGGCGGGGGCGGGCTCGAGTTCCGGAGATTCTAAAATGTGCCTTTCGACCGCGCCCCACGCCGGTTTCCCTGTCATGCTGGTGGGGTGATAGAGGCTGATACAAAAACGCGTCTGCTGAGGCTGGGGGCCGGAGTTTTGTTCGCAGCTTATCTGGCGCTCGGGCCGCTCGTCTACCCACAACGGGTGCAATCTGAGAAGCCGCCGGAGGCGTTGCCGATGGCGTCGTGGAGCGTGCCGGAGGTCGAGGCGCGGAGCCGAAGGGCGCTGCACGTGCTCGGCACAAAGGCCGACGGCCCGCGCGCGCGCCTTGAAAAAGCAGCCGGGGCCGAGCGGTTTTTGCCCGACCTGAAGACTCGAGACTTTACCGAAATCTATACTGTCGGCAGCCGTGCAGAGGGCGATTTGCGGCTTAAATTCGACACCACGGTCTATAACGCGGGGCGCGGGCCACTCGAGACGCGCGGCGCACTCAACCCCGAAACGGGTCGGCTCGAGGTCTATCAGTACGTGTACGAGGGCCAGCGGGCCACCAAAGGCCGTCCGGTCGGTACGTTCAACTACAACCACCGTCACGGACACCTGCACTTCGACGAGTTCGCTCGCTATGAGCTCTGGTCTCTAGGCGCGAACGGAGAACGGCTGGCGCGCGTCGCGCAAAACGCCAAAGTAGGGTTTTGTCTGATGGATATCAAAGACGTGGCGAGCGACCTGACGCACGTGCAGAGCGGTCTGGTCGACCGACCGGGCGGCCCGGTCTACGCGGGCTGCCGCGAAGATATTCAGGGTATCTCGGTCGGGTGGGGCGACGAATATCTGGCGCTTTTGTACGAGCAAGACCTCGACCTGACGGGCGTTCCGAGCGGCGACTACGCGCTCGTCGTAACCTCGAACCCGGAGCGGGAGATCGAGGAACTCGACTACGATAACAACGTGGCGGTGGCGCTCGTGAAGCTCGAGGGTGACGAGGTGGTATGGTCGTCCGGGACTACGGAAAAGGCTGCGCGAAACGGGAGCTGAGGGCGGCGGGGCCGTGACCATTTTTCTGTAAAGCGGTAGCAGGTAGGCGTACCTTATTCAGTAAACCGGGTCATGAAGTGTTTGCTGTAACGCCGACGAACGACGCAGGCAAATCACCGAAGCGCGACTCAGACGACGCCACGGTGTTCAGCTAAAATCGGCGGACGCGCCGAGTTCTCCAAAACTGCTGCGTTTGTACACCTGGCGTCGTCTCTTGTTTGCTCAACGCGTCAAACCTCGAGTAACAAGTAGACCTTATCTCGTTGCTCATTGCTAATTGCTCGTTGCCTCGCCCTGAATTGCTCTCGTTGCCCTACACCTGATGAACCTCGAGGCGTCAAGCTCACCACATAAATCCTAGCGAATCCCCGGCGGTACCTGCGTAGGGGGCGGTTCGGGCAGGTTGCGGGGCGTAGGGACGCCGTGCAGCGTCTTGAGCACGCCGTTTTCGTTGCACCCGACGAAAAACGGACAGCGCAGACATTCCGACCAGACGCGCGGGTGCAGCTCTTTGGTTTTGTCGATCAACCGGAAGCCGCAGCGTTCAAAAAACGCGACCGAATACGTCCAGGCAAATAGCGTCGGGATACCGAGGCGGCGCGCTTCGGCTTCGCACGCAGCCACGATCTCCCTGCCGACCCCTCTGGCCTGTACGCCGGGGCGCACCGCGAGCCCGCGCACCTCGGCGATGTCGCCCCACAAGATATGGAGCGCGCCGCACCCGGCAAACTCGCCGCCGATTTCGGCGACGAAAAAGTCGCGGAGGTTCTCGAAAATGTTTTGCGTCGGGCGCACCAGCATCTTGCCCTGACCGGCCCAGTAACCGATGGTCTCGAAAATCGCCTGTACGTCCCCGGCCCGCGCCGGACGCACGACCACCTGAACGAGCGGCGCGGGCCTGACCTCAGCCACCTTCGTCTCCCAACATCTCTTTGGCAAACCGTACCTGCGCCGTCACCTGTGCCAGGGCGGTGCCGCCGTAGCTCGAGCGTGCGTTGACGACGTTTTCCAACTTCAGCACCTCGAACACATCCGCTTCGATACGTTGCGAAACATCCTGCATCGCCCCCAACGCCAAATCCTGTAAATCTTTCCCCTCGCGTACCGCGAGCGCCACGAGCTGCCCGACGACCTCGTGCGCTTCACGAAAGGGTACGCCCTTTCCGGCGAGATAATCTGCCAGGTCGGTCGCGTTCGAGTAGGCGCGGCCCGCCGCCCCGTGCATTCTGGCCTCGTCAAAGGTGATTTTAGGGAGCATCTCGGTGGTCAGGCGCAAGCACACGCGCAGGGTGTCGGCGGCGTCGAACGCGCCCTCTTTGTCCTCTTGCATGTCCTTGTTGTAGGCGAGCGGCAGACCCTTCAGGGTCGTCAGCAGTCCGAGCAGATGCCCGTAGACGCGGCCGGTTTTGCCGCGCGTCAACTCGGACACGTCGGGGTTTTTTTTCTGCGGCATGATCGAGGAACCCGTCGTGTGCGAGTCCGGCAGGGTGATAAAGCCGAACTCCTGCGACGACCATAAGATGAGTTCTTCGGACAACCGTGACAGGTGCATCATGATGAGGCTCGAGGCGCTTAAAAACTCCACCACGAAGTCCCGGTCGGAAACGGCGTCGAGCGAATTGCGCGCGGGTCGGTCGAAGCCGAGCAGCGCAGCGGTGCGCTCCCGGTCAATGGGAAACCCCGTTCCGGCGAGCGCCCCGGCCCCGAGCGGCGACACGTTGAGGCGTTCCAGCGAGCTCTGCAACCGCTCCGCGTCACGCGTAAACATCTCGAAATATGCCAGCAGATGATGCGACAGCAACACGGGTTGCGCCACCTGAAGGTGGGTATAACCGGGCATCATCACGCCCAGACGCTTTTCGGCGACCCCTACAAATGCGGCGCGCAGCTCGTGCAGGAGCGCGATCAGCGCGTGCGTCTCGCCCCTAAGCCAAAGCCGAAAGTCGGTCGCTACCTGGTCGTTGCGGCTGCGGGCGGTGTGGAGCTTGCCGCCTACGGGTCCGATACGCCCCGTCAGGGCGTGCTCGAGGTTCATATGTACGTCCTCGAGGTCTACGCGCCACGCGAACGTACCCGCCTCGACCTCACCTTTCAAGGCTTCGAGACCCGCGACGAGCTGCGCGGCCTCGTCGGTGGTCAAAATGCCCGTCTCACCCAGCATGGTGGCGTGGGCCACGGAGCCCCTCAGATCGTGCAGCGCCAGCCGCTGATCGAAGCTTACCGAGGCGTTGAACTGCTCTACTAAAGCGTCGGTACCCTCAGCGAAGCGTCCGCCCCACATGCGTTTTTGAGTCATCTAAACCTTTCGGGGTTGCCTGGGGTCGTTTCGGCGCTCGTTCGTTTCAAAAGCGCGACCTCGAGCCGAATCTTGTTTATCTTGACGTACTGACTTGCCTGTACATGACTTAATTAAATCATTCCCACTCACGGCGTAGACGCTCCTGATACGCTGCGCCGTCCTCCGGTTCGCTCTGCGTACGGCCAAAGTCCGAACGACTCGTCTAAGCTTCGGGGTTGACGCTCCAGATACTCGGCGACAGCTTTGCGGACGAGCGCGGCCCTCGAGCTTCCCACCCTTTCACCGAGCTTCGCCAGCGCGCCGATCTGGTCTCGAGGCAAATCTACCGAAACCCTCACTCTGCCGCTCATCCCTGCCGCTGCCACACCCCACCGACGCGTTTGCAGAGCGTCAGCGGCGCGTCCGGGCTGCGCGCGCGGTAGCCCATCCGGGTGTAGTAGGGGAGCAGGTCGGTTTGCGCCTCGTTTAGGGTGAGCTCGAGTTCGGGGATGTTGTGCTGAATGGCGAGCGCCTCGAGGCGCGTCATCAGCCAGCGCCCAAAGCCCTGCCCCCGGTAGTCGGGCAGCGTAGCGAGCCGCCCGACCTCCCAACCGTACGGCGTTTCGCGCCAGCGGAGCGCGCACACGAACGTCTGCCCGGCAACGTAGGTGAGCGCGCCGCCCTGCTCGAGCCACCCTTGCACCACCCGTTCATCTTCGCTTTCGTCCCAGGCGGCCCGGTAAAGGTGCGTCAGCGCCTCCACGTCGGCGTAGGTCGCACTGTGAAGTTTGGCTGCCGGTTTGGGTTGGGGTTCAAGCACCATCATTATTCCCTTGCAAAATTTTCCACGGTTTTTCCTGAAATTGCAACCGTTGCCAGATGACGAGTCCGGCGTGGTTATTAAATGCGAAAATGTTGCATCTGACGATCCCAAGCTCCGACAGACGCGTCATGCAGTGTGCAGCTAACGCCTTGCCGACACCCTTTCGACGATAACCGGTCGCAACAAGATGACGTAGATAGCCGCGCCGCCCGTCGTGAGCACATGCTGCGCCGACAAGCTCATCGGTAGTAGTAGCTACCGGGCTTAGGCCCGGGTCGCGTTCTAGATATGCTGTGAGTTTCTCAGGCGCATCAGCGTCATTGAGTTCGACCTCTGGAACGTGGTCCCACGAAGCCAGAACCTGGGGCAAATAAGCCGGGGTCATGGCGCGAATATGGAGGGTCATTCGCTGTACTGCGGAATCTTGAGGGGTGGGGTTTTGGTTTCGGCGTCTAGCTGCGCGGCGATTCGCAGCCGCAACGCGCTGAGTTTGATAAAGCCGTCGGCGTCGCCCTGGTTGTAAACCGTATCTTCTTCAAAAGTCACCACGTCTTGGCGGTAAAAAGAATTGGGCGATTTGCGTCCGGTGAGCGTGACGTTGCCCTTGTACAGCTCGAGCCTCGCCGTGCCGGTTACGGGTTTCTGGATATCGTCGATCAGGTTTTGCAGAGCCACGCGTTCAGGCGCGAACCAGAAGCCGTTGTAGACCATCCCAGCGTATTTGGGCATCAGTTCGTCTCTGAGCTGCATCACCTGCCGGTCCAGCGTGAGCGACTCGACGGCCTTGTGCGCGTGAAAAAGCAGCGTGCCGCCGGGGGTTTCGTAACAACCCCGCGACTTCATCCCGATAAAACGGTTTTCGACGATATCGACGCGGCCTACGCCGTGCTTGCCGCCGAGAGCGTTGGCGCGCCCCAGCAAAGCTACCGGGTCCAGACGTTCGCCGTCGATAGCGACCGGATTACCCGCCTCGAAATCGATGTGAACAGTTTCGGGCGTGTCGGGCGCGTCTTGGAGGTCGGCGGTGAGCCGCCACATATCTTTGGGCGGGGCGGCCCACGGGTCTTCTAGGATGCCCCCCTCGAACGAGATATGAAACAAATTGGCGTCCATCGAATACGGTTTTTCTTTCGTCACCCCGACCGGAATACCGTGCTCCTGAGCGTAACGCACACAGTCCTCACGGCCCTTGAGGTCCCATTCGCGCCACGGCGCGATCACCTTGATGTCGGGTTTGAGTGCGTAGGCCGACAGCTCGAAACGTACCTGGTCGTTGCCCTTGCCGGTCGCGCCGTGCGCCACCGCGTCCGCGCCCTCGAGTTCGGCGAGTTCGACCATCTTCTGAGCGATCAGGGGCCGCGCAAACGAGGTGCCGAGCAGATAGTAGCCTTCATAAAGCGCGCCCGAACGTAGCACTGGAAACACGAAATCTTCTACGAACTCACGTTGCAGATCGACCGCGTAGGCGGCGACCGCGCCCGTTTGCAGGGCTTTTTCCTTTGCTTCCGCGACCTCTTCACCCTGACCGATGTCGGCGGTAAAGGCGACGACCTCCGCGCCGTAGGTGTCTTTAATCCATCTCAGGATGACCGACGTATCGAGGCCGCCGGAGTAGGCGAGGACGACTTTTTTAGGCTTTTGGGACTGCATAGAGGTCTCCTTGGGATTTTCCGGGTCGAGGCAACAAAAAAACCCACCCGGTCAGGGGTCAAACGAAGGTTCCGCTCGCTGTGGAGCGGGGATTATCGTCGGACGCGGGGGGTAGGCTGGTTCATAGGTTTCAATCACGCAGTTTTATGCAAAACATGCGATAACTTTGCAAACTCTAGCACGCGGCTCGGTGAGGGTCAAGCGTGAGAAGGTGCTCAGGGCAGGGATAAAGTCAGGTGTACCGTTGTAGTTGTCATGTAAATTCGGATCGGTTTCTAAGCCACTAAAGCGTTTCACGGGGTCGGACGCAGTCTTGCGAGTAGGAAAAACCTACGGACCCGAGCGGTATAGACGATTACCGAACGCATCGGTGATAGGGAATTAAGCGGAATTTGTACTCAGACTATTAGAATGAGAGCCGAGTTTTGAAACCTGCCCCAGCTACTCCGTAGCCGGGACAGCTTCACCCCGCACCGGCAAACTCGCCAGCAGCGCCGCGCTCAGGACGAGCGCGCCGCCCGCAAGCCCCCACACGCCCAGACGCTCGCCGAACACGAGCGCCGCTAAAAGCGCCGCCACGACCGGCTCGACGCCCGCGACCAGCACCGCCCGCGACGCCTCGACGCGCCGCAACCCCGTGTAGTAAAGGCCGTAGGCGGCGTAGGTCGACACCACAGCTAGCGGGATAAGGAGGCTCCAGACCTCCGGGCTCTTCGGCGTAAACTCCACAAAGGGCAGCAACCCGAGCGCGCCGTACGGCAAGACGACCGCGTAGATGGTAACGGGGCTGTAGCGCGCCAGCGCCCATTTGCCGAACAGGTAGTAGCTCGAGTAACTCAGCGCCGCCGTTACGCCCCAGAGCAGCGACGCCGCCGATACCTGCACGCCTGCGCCGCCGCCCTGCGAGACCAGCACCACCCCCGTCAGGGTAAGTGCCAGCAACGTGAGTTTGCGCGGCGTCAACGCCTCCCCGAACAAAAAACGCGCGGCTACCGCGACGAACGCGGGCGAACTGTAGAGCAAAATCGACGCCAGACTGACCCCGCCGGTCTGCACGGCAAGTGTATATGAGGCAAAAAAAAGCGTTACGCCGACGAGTGAAAAGCCCCCCAGCGCCAACAAATCAGGCCCGGTGACGCGCAGCTGCCGGGTCAGCAGCGCGTGCGTGACGAAGATGCCCCCAGCCAGCGCCGCCCGCCAGAAAGCGACCTCGAGCGGTCCCACCCCCGCCTCCAAGATGCCACGCGAAAACACACCGATGAGACCCCAGAGCGAGGCCGCTAAAAAAACGAGCAGGTAGCCGTTCACCTGCCCAGCGTATCGTGAATGGGCGTTGCTTCTCTGACCGTCGTCCCGATCTGGCTGCGGGTCTCGTAAGGGGGTCCGGGGGGTCCGCCGTCAGCGGATTTTGCTCCCAGGTCGGGTCATGACGAGAAGGGCAGATGCCGAAACGACCTAACCGACTGTAATTCCTTTGCTCTTATCGAACGCGACGTGTCCGGCGATCTCCTTGGCGGCGTCTTTGGGCGTCGGGTACGACCAGGCGGCGTCTTGGACTGTTTGACCGTCCACCTCGAGGTGAAAATATTCAGCGTCACCCTTCCACGGGCAGGTGTACTGGGTCGGGCTGGGCGTGAGCTTGTCCATCTCGACGCTCTCACGTGGGAAGTAGTGGTTGCCCTCAACCTGCTCGGTTTGGGCGCTCTCGGCGAGGGTAGTACCGTCAAATTCGGCTTTGGGCATGGTGGGTTTCCTTTCGGTTTCGCTTACTGATTATTCGCTTCCTAACTATACATCCGGCGCTGAGGTTGGGCATGTGGCGAGTGGCTTGTGGATTTCGGCTTGCTTGTAGCTGGTTTAGGCTCGGCGTGGTCTGGCGCGGCGCTCGAGTGTTCGCCGCCTCGAGCGGTGCGAGAGCCACTCGACCGCCACCGCGACCGCGTTCAGCAGGTAGATGCCGCCGAGGATGAGGAGAAGGGTCAGCGGCGTCAGACCCAGCTCGAGGCCCCAGCCGAACCGGGGCGAAAGCGCCGCCGCGCCAAAAACGGCCCACGGGACGAGCAGAAAAATCCCCCAGCCTTCGTCGGCTGAGCCGCTGCCGGGGACGAGGAGCGCCAGCACCTCATAGGCCCAGGGGCGCGCCGCGCCGTGGACGCTGCGCGGGCGCGGGACGAACAAAAACACCACGGTCACGAGCGCGATCAGAAAAAAGAGCAGCTGCGCGGTTCGCCAGAGCGCGAGTGTAAGCGCCGTGCCGACGGCGGGCGGCGCGTTCAGTAGCTGCGGGGCGCTGGCGCGCGCCAGCGCGGTCTGCCAGCTGCCGGTGATGGCGGTCTGCACGATCTGCGTAGTCGGTACCGCCAGCGCCGGACCCGGTTGGTAGCGAGCTGCAAAGGGGAGAAGTGCGTCTCGCTCGGCGGCGTCGAGGTCGTCACTGTGATTATCGGCGAGGTTGTAGCGGGCGGCGGTGAGGGTCGGGAGCAGCGAGAGCGCCTGCCGGTAGAGGTCGACGTCGCCGGTAAGCGCGCCCAGATTGTTCAGCGCCGGGGCGTAGGCTCCGGCGCTCCGCAGGCTTTGCGCGGCGGTTTCGTTGTTTGGGGTCTCGCCGCCTGCGACCTGAACGGTGTAACTCCGGACGAACGCGCCTGCGGCACCGCTCAGTTCGGCAGTCTCGAGAAAAGCCTGTGCCGGACGGCTCAGCAGCGTACCCGACGCCAACGCGGGCGGCGGCGGCTCATAAGCGTCTTGCCAGCCCGCCAGGGCTGAACAGGCCAGCACCGCCGCCAAGAGCAGCAGCGAGACGAGTTTTTCGCTCAGGGTGGTGTAGCGAACGGCGAACAGCCACGGCGCGCGCCCACCCTGGCCCCGGTCGGCGCGCCGCGCGCGCGCGTATTTGGCAAATAGCGTCAGCTGAAGCGCCGCGAACGCGCCGAGAAGCGCCAGCGCGAACCCCCAACCGGAGCGACCTACCGTAGCGGCGACGCGCTCCGGCAGACCGGGACCGACCAGAGGGGTCTCGGAGGGACGCCAAGCCTCAGTTTCGGGTGTGCCGAGCGCGCGCAGCAGCGCGGCGTACGCGCCTAACGCGTCGTCCGCGCCCGGAACCCTCGGGGCGGCGAGCTCGAGCCGTTCGGCCCAGAAACTCGAGCTGCGGGCGTCACGTCTTTCCAGAGCTGCCTTTAGTGGGGTCAGGGGAAAATGGTAGGCGGCCCCCAGTTCTGCGCTCGTAAGCAGCCGGGGGTCGTAACCGCGCGCCGCAAAGTCCTGCATCGCCGCGTGGAAGGCGTCGGCGGCGAGCGCCCGCTGACCACGCGCCTCTAAAACGGTGGCGAGTCCGGCCAGATCGTAAAAGGTCGTGGCGGTCTCTATAGCCCTTGCAAAACTCGCCCGCGCCGCCCCAGGGTCGTTTTGAGCGAGCCCAAGGTTTAGCAGCAGCCAGGGGTTCGTGGGATCACGCTTCAGGCGCGCCGCCGGGTCGCGGACGTTCGCCTCGGCCCGGAGAAAACCGAAAGTTGCTGGGGCCGCGCCGAAACGCACAGGTTCTTGCACCCGCCCGCCGCGCAGCGTAAACCGCTCCGAGAGCTCTTTACTGTGACGTACGGTGATGGCGACCTCGTCGTTGATACCTTCCAAACGTTCGACCGGACCCGAGACGAGGGCGCGTTCCAGCACGTTTCCCGTTCGGGGCTCGAGCCGCAATACGCTGTTGCCGTACCCGACGTAGAGCCGTCCGCCCGTAACGAGCGGTTTGGTGGTCGCGCCGCTGCCTGCCGGAAAGGTCAAACGCCAGCTCAGCGCGCCGCCCTGGGTCGCCTGAAGCCCACCTTCGACCCGGCTCACTGCGGGCAACGCTGCCTCGGTCGCCTCGGCAACCCTGGTGGCTCCAGCAGCCTTGGTGTCGGTTGGTGCAGACCGGCCCAGCGGGGGCTGCGCGCCCCCTACACGCACCTCTAAGACGCGCGTTTCGGCGAGCCCTTGACCCCGCACTACGAGCTGATAGCTGCCGACTGCGGCGAGAGGGGTCTCGAGCCTGAACCCGCCCCCGTCACCGACCCGGACGCCCTCGCGCGATACCCCGCCCCCCGGCGCGGTCAGCTGCACCGTCACCTGGCTGCCGGGGGGCAGACCACTTCCGGAGAGGCTTACGCTCTCCCCGGCGGTGAGTTCGGCGGGCTCGACGCTGAGCTGCTGCGCCGCGCCCCAACCGGCGACGGCGCAGCACAGTAGCACCCACCGGCACAGGCGGTAGACGGTCGTTTTGCAAGTGGACGGTTTGCAGGTAGAAGGTTTGCGGGCGTGCGTGCTGAGGGGGGGCATGGGGCATTATAGGACGCGTTTTGAACGGGGGGTTTTGGGTAGCGAGTTGTGAGTACCGGGTGCCGAGTACCGAGTACCGAGTACCGAGTTTTCAGTAATGAGTGCCGAGCGATGAGGGGTGGTTTTGGGGGTTGGGCCGGGTTGGAGAGAAAAGGGCGACATTTGGGGTGGGTGGGGGCTCTGGGCGTAAATTCCACACCGCTCTCCCGCCCGACCCGGCTATACTGGAGGACGTGCAATCACCACCTCGGGACGCCCTCACTGCCCCCTTTACCCCCGCCGACCTGACCTGGCGCGTCGTTCGTCTGGCCCCCGACAAGCTGAGCGCGCAGGTGCGCCCGCAACTCCGGGTGGTGGCGCTGCGCGCGCGGCTCGACGCTGTGCTGGGGCCGGGGGGTTGGTCGCACACGTTTTCAGCTCTCGGGGAACGGGGTCTCGCGTGTACGCTCTCGCTCGGGGGGGCGCAAAAATCGGCGGCGGTAGCCTACACGGTGCATACCGGCGTCGCGGAGGCTGCCGACGACGCTCTCGCAGCGGCGGCGGTGTTTTTCGGCCTCGAGCCCTCCCTGTCTCTAACCGAGTTGCCGTGGGTGGACTTCGACGCCGAACAGGGGCAGATTTTGTACGAACCCGACCTGTCGGCGGCGACCCCTGCCGCCGACGCGCCACCCCCCGCTGCCGAAGAGCCGCCCGCACCCCCCGCGCCCAAACCCGCCGGGCAACAGGCTATCGACAAGCTCGTCGACCGGCTCAAAGCGGAGGGTAAAGGGTTGCAGGCCGCTAAACTCCTCAACGCTCACGGCGGGTACGGGAGCGACCCGAACGCCGCGCGCGAACTCTACGCGCGTCTGCGTGACCTGTTGCTGACGCCTTCTGAAAGCGCCGAGTAATGCACCGAATCGTCGCTGTCGGTGACGTACATGGTCAGTGGGCCGAGCTGTGGCAGGCGCTACGCGCGGCCGGGCTCGCTCAGGGCGTCGGTGAACCGACCTCGAGCCTGACCGGGGGCCGCGCCCAGCTGGTGTTGGTCGGCGACTTAGTTCACTACAAAGACCGTCACGGTTACGCGCGTGCGGTCGGTGAAGAAACGTTCGACGGCTCGTGTCCGCGTCAGCTGCGCCGCGCCGCCAAAGCTCAAATCCGCGAACTCTACCGCTTCAAGAGCTATATGGAACGTTCCGGCGGCGGGGTAGACGTGATTTTGGGCAACCACGACGAGGTGGCGGTCAGCCGCCGCTACACCCTGATGACGCGTGGCGGTCTGGAGCACAGCGAGTTCGATCCGGACAAGGGCGGGCTGGCGTTACCCGAAGACCTGTGCGCGTGGATGACGGCGTTTCCGCGGCAAAAGATTCTCGGTGGTATTCACTTCGCCCACGCCGGGCCGCTCGTCGGAATGCAGGACTACGACGACTTTTTCTATCACGACCCCGATACTAAAAACTGGTGGCAAAATAAACCCGAGTTGGCGCAACAGTCGGGGGGCCGTTTCGGAGTGTACGGACACACCGCGATGCCCGGCGGTATTTACTTAGACCGTGACAACTTGTTCGCCATGATCGATGCCCTCGAGAAACGCGAATATCTCGAGCTGGCCTTCGACGACGACGACCTCTACGCCGAAATCAAAACCTTCTGACCTGAACATCCCGACCGAGAGGTTTCCCGATGACCCAATACGCCGCAGCTACCGAGACTCACCCCGCACACGCTCTCGGCGCTCCCCGCGTGGTGGCGGTGAGCCGCAGCGTCGCGCACGCGTTCGGCAAAGAAAACGCGCCGAGTATCCGTTTGCTGACCGGGTTGGGGGTCGAAGGCGACGTACACTCGGGCGTAACGGTCCAACACCGCTCACGGGTGGCTGCCGACCCCACGCAACCCAATCTGCGGCAGGTCCACCTTATCCATACAGAACTTCTCGGTGGTTTGCGCGCGGAGGGTTTTGGCGTCACTGCCGGAGATTTGGGTGAAAACATCACGACCGGGGGTGTGTACCTGCTCGGTCTGCCGACCGGCGCGCGGCTCCGTATCGGCCCGGACGCCGTCGTCGAAATTACGGGTCTGCGAAATCCGTGCGCGCAACTCGACGCGTTTGAGCCGGGACTACTCAAAGCTGTTCTCGACCGCGACACCGAGGGCAACTTGTTTCGCAAAGCCGGGGTGATGGGCGTCGTTTTGGCGGATGGCGCGGTGCGTCCGGGCGACACCATCAGCGTTCAATTGCCGCCGGAACCGCACGTGAGGCTCGCGCGCGTCTGAGGGCCGAGCAGTATCCTTTGGCCTGAAGGAGGCCGACGTTGCAGATTCGTCAAGACGATCTGACCGGAGAAGAGATCACCGGCTTTCTCCGGGAACACCTCGAAAACATGAACGCGGTGACGCCATCCGGCAGTGTTCACGCGCTGCCGTTAGGGGATTTGCGCTCGCCCACCGTAACGTTCTGGTCGGTGTGGGAGGGCGCGGAACTGCTCGGCTGCGGCGCGCTTAAAGAGCTAGATGCAAAAACCGGCGAGGTCAAGTCGATGCGTACCGCCGAGGCGCACCGTAGCAGGGGCGTAGGCGGGGGGATGCTGGAATACATCATCCGCGAGGCGCAGCGGCGTGCTTATACGGTCCTGAAGCTGGAAACCGGGGCCACGCTTGCGTTCGCTCCGGCCAGGGCTCTGTACCTGCGCCACGGTTTTAGTTACTGTGGCCCCTTCGCCGACTACACCAACGACCCGAACAGCGTGTTCATGACCAAAGAATTGTAGCTGGTAATTCCGCGAGATAACGTTCTCCGCATCTATACCTTGTTGGGACATCGGGGGCGCGTCGCCAACGTAGACGGGGACAGTTGCGGTTGAGATTGTAGACTGCGCTGTTTGGCGAAATAGCCGGGTCAGCTAGGCTGGGGTGAGGGGGAATTGATGACTAAACGAGCATTTCTACTAGCCGCCGCGCTCACCGTTGCCTACGCAGGTGGCGCGACGCCGGGTTCCGAGGGAGCACAACTCGGCGCGTCCGCCGAACTCGTGAACGCCCAAGGCAACGTCGTGGGCGACGCGAACTTTACCGAATCGAGCGGTGACGATGGCCCTTTTATCACCGTACAGGTCGGCCTTACTCCGGACGCCGGTTTAGAACCCGGTGAGTACGGTCTTCATCTCCACGAGGTCGGCGCGTGTACACCGACGTTCGACGCTGCGGGCGACCACTTCAACCCGGCTGACGCGCAGCACGGACTGCTCGACCCGGACGGCGCACACGCGGGCGACCTGCCCAACCTCGTCGTCGCTGCGGACGGGAGCACCAGCTACGTCGTAAGCACCCGTCTGGCTACGCTCAGTGAGGGCGAAGCGTCTCTTTTAGACGGTGACGGTAGCGCAGTGATGATCCACGCCGACGCCGACGACTACCTGAGCGACCCGTCGGGTGAGAGCGGCGACCGTATCGTCTGCGGTGTTCTGCAAGGGGAATAACCTAAATAGAAGAGTCGGGGGTCTTGTAGCGACGCCGTAGCCGGTGTACTCAGATTTTCACAGGCGACTTCGGAGCCGATGATTTGTCATCGGCTCTGTGGTTTTTCATGGGACGCCCATACATGCCCGCCCAGATCGACGCGTCCGGCCCCGAGCGCCGTCCGCTGCGCGGCGACGTTGACCGCGCCTATTGTGCCGAAAAGCAGTTCGTCCCGACCTGCGCCCTGCTCGGCAAGCTGCGCTGCTAACTGAAACTGCACGGCGCGGCCCAAACCCTGCCCCCGAAACGCTCCGGTGAGGACGATCTCCGCCATACAAAGCCCGCTCAACCCGGTGTTTACGTCCTCAAAAACCGCTGTAACGCCCGCCCACGCGCCGTCTACAAAAATCTCGAACAGGTGACGTTCGTCGAGGTAGCCCTGCAAATCGTCCTCACCCTCGAGCCTCGCTACCGCCCGCAGTCCGGGATATTCGGCGTGAAGCTCGTGGTAAGTGGCAGCGTAGTCCGGGTAAAACGCCAGCGACGTAGCTTGCCTCAGCTCTACACGGCCGAAAGTACCGGGTTTCGGTTGCGCCAGCATCACCCCCAAAGGTGCGGCGATCAGGCGTTTGTCGCCGTCGCCGGTAAACGGAGGCTGGTGTGACGAGACGTAAAAACGCGTTCGTTTGGGTTTGAACACGGCGAACTCGAGCCGGATGGCGTCTTGTACGGCGCTGAGCTGCTCCGGCGTCAGCGCGGCGTGGTACATCACATCGACGAACGGCTCGTTCATATCGAGGCCCAAAAACCGGATACCGACCAGCAGCTCGAGCCCCCCGACGTTCAGCAACCGGTTTTTATACGCTTCGGCGGCGGCTCCGGCAACCGGGCAGTGGTGCTGAAACTCGGTGGCGAGGGCGTCGCTGGAAAAGCGCTCGAGGTCGCCTTCAAGCTCGCTTTGCAAATTTTTCTCGATAACTTCGGCGCTCAACCACGTCCGTACCGATGGATGAACCTTTTGCTGGGCGTACGTTAGGAGTCTGTCTTGCACCATCCGCCGACCCTAGCACGACCTGTGTGGCAAAACGTAGGACGTTCTGCCTGTCTCGCATCCGCACAGCGTTCAAGCGTTGTGGGAACGGGACAGGAGGGGAGCTGGGTTGTGGGTGGTAGGCTGGAATGTTCCATGAACGTTACCTTTCCTACCGGCCCACGTGCTGCGGTTACGGCTGGTTTGCAGGGCTACCTCGATCGGACCTACCGTCTAGGTCCGATCACAGCTACAGCTGACCTGGGCGGCGCGTATAACCTCAACGCGCTCCTGAGTACCCCCACAGGTCGGTTTGTGGCCCGCGTATACCGGCCTTGGGTAACATCCCCGCGTCTCGAGGCGCTTCAGGGCCTGAAACACCGGCTAAAGGTGTACCACCTGCCCGTAGTTTTGCCGCTACCCACCTCCGAAGGGCGCACGGTCGCATCGTTCGGCGGGCGAGTTCTCGAACTCGAGCCTTTCGTCCCCAACGACGGTGCCATAGAATCGTGGGAACGGTGCGAAAAAGCATTTTCACTTTTAGGGAAGCTGCACGGGGCGTTCTCGGGGGTACCCACAGCTGCGGTACCCGCGCCCAAAGTTGAAAACTACGGCAGCCCCGAAACCCTTATCAGATGGATGAAGGCTGCCCAGCGGCGTATCCGTGAGATGGCGAGTTTGGACGCCCCGCAAGCACTTGCGCTGTGCGACGTAAGTTTGCTCCTTCTCGAAAATTTGCAGAGCCGGTGGTCTGAAGACGCACAATACCTGCCGCAGGGACTTGTTCATGGCGATTTCGGTATCGGCAACCTGCTCTGGCGGCAAAACGACATCGTTGCAGTTGGCGACTTTGATTTCGTCGCCTATCACGAACGCATCTTCGATGTTGCTTACGCCCTTTTTTGGACTTTCGAGCGGCTCGAACCGACCCGAGACTACGCTCTCTGGTCGTGGGACCGTATCCCCGAGCTTCTGGAGCACTATGACGTTACAAACTCAAGACCTTTAACCTTTCAAGAACGTAAGGCGCTGCCGTTTGAGATGGCCCGCGTACCGCTCTACTGGCCTGCCGAAGCGGTATTTTTACCCGATCCGATACGGGCTGTACTCAGCTGCGCCGACATGGTGAGGACGGCAAGCTGGTTGCTCGAGCACGCCCAAGAACTCGCACACAAGTTTGCACCGTGAAACGGATACGCCAGCACTTCTGAAAGTCGTGTCTGGGCCGAGAGCAGGTAAACCCCCCCATGATAGCGTGAGCCGTATGGACACCCTCGAGTACGACATTCACACCGACGCCCTCACGCGGGCCGGAACGTTACAAGACTGGCAATTAGACGGGCGAACCTTTCGCGCCACGTTCGAGCGCGGTACCTTGGAGCTTTACAGCGCCTTTGACGGGGCTGTGCGCGTACGTTTTTCTCGGGGTGAGTTCGCGCCGCGCCGTCCGTGGGCCGTCACCGAACCCGATGACGCGTTTGACGCCCCACCGTTTGAGGTGCAAGACGGCGAGACGATCCTTTTGACGCTCCCGTTCGTCACCGTTCACCTGAACCGCGACGGCACGCTGCACTTCGAGCGGGACGGTCATACCTTCGCTCAAGACGCGGCCCCGGCAGGCTGGGCGGCGGCGAGCGTGGACGCCAGCACCATGCGCGTGCGTGAGGGCGACGCGCTCCCGGAGGGTCCAGCGAGCGAAGAGGTGCAGCTGTTTAAGCGTCTGCGTGAGGGCGAATCGTACTACGGTTTTGGACAGCGGACGGGGATGCTCGAGCGGCGCGGACGCCTGTTTACCAACTGGGCTTTCGACCCCGACTGGGGTCACGGGCGGCATCAGAGCAACCTCTATCAGGCGCACCCGGCGTTCGTGGCGGTGCGAACCGGGCTGGCGTGGGGCATGTTTCTGGACGTGAGCTACTACAGCCAGTTCGACGTGGGCTACACCGACCCGGACACCCTGCGCGTGACGGCTCACGGCGGCGAGGTGAGCTACTACGTTTTTTGCGGCCCGGCCCCGGCGGACGTGGTGGGGGCGATGACTCGCCTTACCGGACGCCCGTCGATGCCGCCGCTGTGGGCGCTCGGCTATCACCAGTCGCGCTGGGGCTACCGCAGCGAGACGCAGATGTGCGAGCTGGCGCGTGAGTTTCGGGCGCGCGACATCCCGCTGGACGTGCTGCACTTCGACATCGACTACATGGACGGCTACCGCGACTTTACCTGGCACCCGGAGCGGTTCCCGAACCCCGAAGGGTTGCTAAGCGACCTTAAAAAAGACGGCATTCGCGCCGTAACGATCCTCGACCCCGGTGTTAAAAACGACCTCGACGGGTACGCCGCCGCCGAAGACGGGGTAGCCGAGGACGTGTTTATCAAAAATCCGGACGGGTCGCGTTTTAGCGGGTACTGCTGGCCCGACGACGCCCTTTTTCCTGATTACACACGCGAAGAGGTGCGCGACTGGTGGGGTAAGCAGCTGCAAAAAAGTCACACCGACACCGGCGTCGCAGGGGTCTGGGTCGATATGAACGAACCTTCGATCTTCGACCGGCCCTTCAGCGAGGGTATCTCGCTGCAAGCCCCGATGCCGCTCGGCAATCCGCAGGGTGGGGAGGGCGAACGCACCGTTCACGCCGAAGTCCACAATCTTTACGGACACCTGATGTCGCGCGCGACCTACAACGGCCTCCGCACAAACCGCCCCGACGCCCGCCCCTGGGTGCTGACGCGGAGCGCGTTCGTCGGCACCCAACGCTACGCCGCCTCGTGGATGGGTGACAACTCGTCGTGGTGGGAACACCTCGAGATGAGCGTAACGCAGCTCGCGTCGATGAGTCTTTTGGGCGTAACGTGGAGCGGCGTCGATATCGGCGGCTTTTTCGAGAACTCGAGCCCCGAACTCTACGCCCGCTGGATTCAGCTAGGTACCTTTTACCCGTTTATGCGGACGCACACCTGCGCCGGGACGCGCGCGCAGGAACCGTGGTCGTTCGGCCCGGAAGTCGAGAAAATTTCCCGCAACGCTATCGAATGGCGTTACCGATTGTTGCCTTACCTCTACACGCTGGCGTTTGAGGCGCACGAACACGGCACGCCCATCTTTCGCCCATTGGTGTTCGATTTTCCCGACGACGATACCGCCCGTCACATCGGCGACCAGGCGCTTGTAGGCTCGAGCCTGCTGGTCGCGCCCGTAACGCGTCCGGGTGTAAAGCAGCGCGCGGTGTATCTGCCGGAAGGTGCCGAATGGTTCGACTTCTGGACAGGCGAACGGGTCGCGGCCGGATATACCATTGCCGACGCGCCACTGGGCAAGATTCCGGTATTTGTACGCGGCGGATCGGTGTTGCCTCTCGGCAACGTGCGCCAGTCCACGGACGAACCGCTGAGCGAGTTGACGTTGCGGGTTTATCCAGCAGGGGAGAGCAGCTTTACGCTTTCTGAGGACGCCGGGGACGGGTACGGGTTCGAGCAGGGTGAGGTGGCGCGGACGCGGGCCACGGTGATGCAGAGCGGCGAAGGTACAAAGGTTGAGGTTTCAGCTCGAGAGGGCAGCTTTGAGCCTGCTGAGCGTCGAGTGGTGCTCGAGGTCTACTCCGGTGAGCAACCTGGACAGGTCACGTTTGACGGTCAAGTTGTGGAGGCCGAATGGCGAGATAACGCTGTGCGGGTGAGTTATCAGGATGACGGGCAAGAGCACGTGCTCGAGCTGAGTTGAGCACGACAATATAAAACGCCCAGTTCGCTTTAGAAGCGTCGTCTGCTGAACATAGAATGGAGCGTTTGAGCCTTCGAGATATCAGTAGAATCTGCTACGGTAGCAGTAAAGCGTTCCGTTGCGAGGCTACAGTGCGTGAGACAAAGTGCCGCGGCTAATTCACGAAAGGTGATGTTTGTGGTAAGTGGCTACAACTTGAGGTCACGTCCTAAATCGCCACAAAAGCACCCTCACAAGAACCTTACTCGGACAAATGTCTGATAATCGCTGCTTGTACAGCTTGATGGAGGCCAGTGATGTGGTTTGAAAAATTGACCGGGTTTCCTGAAGAGTCCCCTCAGCAAGTTCGTGCGAATATCACCTTTGACGGAGACGCCCTGAGCTCTCGTGTAAACGGGGAAACCTTTGTTTGCGGCGACCTGGAGACCCCCTCTTTAGCTGAACTGCGAGAACGTGTCCACTCGAGTGGGCATAAGGTCGGAAGGACTTCAGTACGCGAAATCGTCGCCAACGTCCAGTATTTGCACACAAACGAAGCGAACGCCGGTTCACTTTTTCAGGTAGCTTCGCAGTTCAATCTGCTCGAGATGGTGTCTCCGGACGTGACGCCTGAACGTGGTGTTGGAATTTATGAGAATGACCATACCCAGGGGCCAGCGTGTGCTGTCGCGGCTGGCGCGGGAACGATTTACCGAAACTACTTTGTAACCGTAAATGGGCAAACCGGTCAATCAGCAAATAATCAAATCGATGGCCTTGCGGATATCGGAGCCGCATTGGGAAATTCCGAGAGCCGCCTCTGGGAAATGAAAAACGGTTACGCCTTAGCGTCGCGTAGCGGTTTGGTCGAGATTTCAGATCGACTCCTAGCAGCTAGTGAGCGTGAGCTAGATAAACTGCGGCAGTTGCTACGAATCGGCGTTCAGTGGAGAACGCAAGTGACGCTCGGTGACTCCAAGCATACGGTCTCGCAAGCCTATTGCTCCGCCTTGCCAGTCGCCTATTCCCGTCATTATCCCCATCTTTGGGCGGAGTTCGCGCGGCTCATTCTGGAGGCGTCGTATGAAGCGACGATATGTGCTGCGATCTTGAATTCGGTAGACAATGGAAACAACAGAGTGTTTCTCACGCTTCTCGGCGGCGGAGCGTTTGGCAACGACACCGATTGGATAGTTGGAGGAATCCGGCGCGCCCTAAATCTCTACAAGCACGCCGATCTCGACGTAGAAATCGTAAGCTATGGTTCGTCAAATCAGTATGTCCAGCAACTTGTTAATCAAATACGCAACGAGTAATCTAGACACACTAACGCGCTCCAGCCGACTCGGTATCCGCGTGACTGAGTTCGAGTGTTATGACGCCTGCCCAGGAGAAAACCTTTATGTCGCAAGAATTCAAAAAGATTGCTTACGAAAACCTGAACGCAAGGCAAAAGGAGAGCTACAACTTCCAGAAATTTTCCGCCGTGCTTGCTGACTACGGCTATATCGCCATCAAGTTGAGCGATGATTGGAACGGCGCGGATTTTATCGCGCAGGGTTTATCTGGCGAAACGCTAAAGGTTCAGCTTAAAGGTCGACTCTCATTTTACAAGAAATACCAAGATAAAGATTTGTGGATTTGCTTTCGTGAAGGAAACGAATGGTATTTCTATCCGCACGATGAGTTGTTGAAGCGCATCTTGGCAGAAACGAGCATAGGAAAAACGGAATCTTGGTTGAACCACGGCGGGTATTCGTTTCCCGGTCTTTCTCAACAAACTAAAACGATGCTCGAGCCTTACCGTTTTGTGGAGTGAGTTGTAATGATAAAGTGTCTTTCGTCAGCGAAGGGGCAATACAGTAGGTGATTCCACCTGACCCACGCCAGCGTAACTTTCATCAACACTGTGTCCCGTGACGCAGCTCGCGTGTGGCGGTTCCGCGCCCGGTGAACGCCGTCGTTCGTCCGCTTCTTGTGAAATGGGTAGGTGTTTCTAATGAATACGACGAAAGTGAGCTGCATTTCAGTCGAGCGCGACCCGCGACCAGAGATAAGACGCGCCCAGCGTGTTCTTTGAATGGTGTATGAACTTCACAAGGCTGGTTATCAACGTTTGAGAAGTGTTCCAGGAATGTCTTCATCCGGCCTCTACTGGCGAGTCTCAATCACTCCGATTACAAACATTCTGAAAACTCACGGCGCAATGCCGCGAGAGTTCGACGAACAGGCGGCACATTATTCTTCTGGTGCGGAGAACAAATACTTTGACTGGGAGGACGCTCAAAGAGATACAGCTCGACAGCTAGCCGTGAAGTTTATTGAGCGTTTTCCCGAAATTGTTCAAAAGGGTTCCGGGCGTGATTGGGAGTATGTGGGTTGGTATGTTGACATGTTGGGGTTTGCCGAAAGAGGTCATTTACCCGTTGCATATGCTGATTGGTACGGAGAAGAACCAAACTATTTGGCAAAAGACGGCAAGCGCGAATTGCCGTTCCCGCCCACAGGTGAAGTATGAGGACGAAAAACATATGCCAAAAAAACATAGGGAACCTCTATCCGACGAACAGCGCGAGGAGCTAGTTACTCTTTTAGTTCAGGCGTATCACCTTGCGAAGAGAACACCGAGTATGCGGCGGCTTGCCGTCAACCTGATTAAACTTGCAAGTTGGCGTTGGACTACCGACGCGGTCGATTCTGCAACGGGCATGGTCGTTCCTGATGGCGTAAAATATGATGTTCGCTACTTACCTCATTCAGCTGCTGCTGCCGTTCTCGCTCAATATCCGAAGAAACCCGGCAAGTGGCTCATTCACGAGCATACGGTTCCGCTGAGCTTACTCGCAGAAAAAATCTTGAGTCTTGAATCCGATGATAGAAAAGCTATGCGTAAGATATTCGATGTTCATTGTCGAGCCGCTCTCGTTACAAAAGAAGAAGACCGTAGACTCAACCGCGCAAAGTTAGGTAGTTTTATGCCGCTGAATTGGTCTTTTGGTGAGGACATATTCGCACGTTATTCTGCCGTAAAGATTGAGTTGCTGCCGCCATCATTGAGCCGAGAGTAAACGTGCGTAAAAGCAACCTTAACCCTACCGCCGCCTAGCAACGACATGTACCCGACCACCTACCCCTACCGTCCTCTTTGTGCTCGCAAGCTCGCTTCATGCGCTTCCGGCGGCGGGTGAGCTTGGTGTTACACCTCGAGCCTCTCCGGATGTACCTTTTGCCAGTAGCGTTTGAGTCCCATCACCGTCATCTCGGCGCTGCTGGTGACGCGGTGACGCGCTATCGTCTCTTCGGACGCATCCTCGGCTTGAAGTGCCTCACGGCTGAGTTGGGCGACGCGCGCCGCTAACGCCTCGTCGTCTTCGCCTGCGTTCATGCCCGCCAAAATGCTCTGGCTCCAGACGCGGTGCTGGTGCTCGAGCTCCGCAAAATGTCCCGTCACATCGCCGACCTGCCCGAAGTGCGTCAATAAAAGCTCTTCCGGTTCAACCTGACGCATCGCCTGAACCGAGCGCGCCCACGCGTCCAGATCGCATTCGGGCGGCGGCAGCGCGGGCCGCACCGTCGCTGCGCCGGGCAGCCGAATCCCGCCCGCGTCGCCGGTAAACATTCGCGTCTTGTTCAGCAGATACGCGACGTGATGCGAGGCGTGACCGGGTGTGTAGAGCACGTCCAGGCGGTGCCCCAAGACCTCGATGGTTTCGCCGTCTCGGACCGGGCGCAGCAGGTGTTGCGGAAGCGGGTCCATGTCGCCCCACAGCTCGTGCATCTGCGCGCCGTAGATACGACCCGCGCTCCCCAGCAACCGGCTCGGATCGACGAGGTGGCCCGCGCCGTTTTCGTGTACGAAGACTTGGGCACCGTAACGTTGCGCCAGGGTCCCGGCGGCCCCGGCGTGGTCGAGATGGATGTGCGTAAGCAAAACGCCGGTCAGTTTTTCAGGGTTGAAGCCTGCGAGATGAACACCCGCCAAAACGGTCTCCAGAGTCGACCCCGGCCCCGATTCGACGAGCGCAAAGGTTCCGGCCGCGCCCGGCAGCAGGTACACCCCGACCGTGCCGGAGTAGCCCATATGCTGCGTGTCGATCAGAAATAAGTTGCCCAAATCCTGAACGCGGGGGATAGCTTCGCCTGCTTCACTCACGGGACGAGCCGTTCGGAAGTTTCGACCCGACACTCCAAAGTACCGATACCCTCTACTGTCACCTCGAGCCTGTCGCCCGCATTCATCGGCCCTACCCCGTCGGGCGTCCCGGTCAGCACCAGGTCGCCGGGCTGAAGCGTCAGAAATGACGAGATATACGACAAGATTTTGGGTACGGAGAAGATCAAGTCTCGAGTGTTGCCGTCTTGCTCTAACTCACCGTTGAGCCGCGTCTGTACGCTCAGGGCGCTTGTATCGAGGTCGGTTTCCAGCCACGGCCCCACCGGGCAGAAGCCGTCGGCGGATTTGCCGCGCGCCCACTGGAGGTCGCTGCGCTGTTTGTCGCGGGCCGTTACATCTACCGCGCAGGTGTAGCCGAGCACGTGCTGAAGGGCGTCGGCTTCGCTTACGTCCTTCATCGTCCGGGAGATCACCACCGCCAGCTCACCCTCGAAGTGCAGGTTTTCCGTCCAGCTCGGATACGGGATCGGGTCGCCGGGATGGGCGAGCGTCCCCAGCGATTTGATAAACAGCCCCGGTTCTGTGGGCAGGTCCTCGGCGCTGCCGCCCATCTCGAGGATGTGCTTGGCGTAGTTTTTACCTACACAGACGATGTTTTTAGGTTCGCACGGCGCGAGCAGCGTTACGTCCGAGAGCGTGACGCCGGGGCTGCTGCGCTTACCCATGATGCCGGTCAGCGGATAGACGGTGCCACCCTCGAGTTCACCCCAGCTCGAGCCCGCGTCGTTTTGGTATCTGATTCGTTTCACTTTTCACCTCTTCTGGCTTGTCTCTGCAAACGCTCGAGTTTACCCTAGTGCTGTATCCGGCGGTGACATGAAGTTTGTGGGAAAAGGTCAGGCGAGCAGCAGCTGGCGCGAACGTCTAGCAGGTCGTTGACATCTGCCAATTACGTTGATATCCTCTTATTTGTGGACGGTGAACCTGTACAAGTGGAGGGGAGTCCTGAAACCGAACTGCTGAATTGTGTCGGGACAAACGTCCGTATGGCTTCTCGAGTGCTCACGCGCTATTACGACGACATCATGGCCCCCAGCGGCGTGCGCGTGACACAGCTCGCAATCCTCGCCACCGTCGCGTATCACGGTCCCTTTACGCTAAAGGTTCTCGCTCAAGCTTTAGCGATGGACCGAAGCACGCTCACAGCTGACCTTCGGCCCCTCGAGACTCGAGGCTTCGTAGCGATCTCTCCAGGTGAAGACCGTCGGACTCGCGTAGTCACGATTGCCGAGGGAGGCTTGAGCGCAATTCGAGCAGCCCTACCGCTATGGCGTCGAGCACAAAGCCACATCGACCAACGTCTCGGTCACGCCCGTTTGGACGCGCTGCTGAAAGAAATAAGGGAGGTGGTAGTTCTGATTCAGGAGGCTTGAGAGGTTCGGCTAGATACGTTGATATCAACTTAAAACTGTTTATACCGAAAGGAAGGTATCGCACATGAAAGCAGTTCAGATTCAGACCCAGGGTAAAGCTGACGTTCTCGAGTATGTCGACTTGCCGACACCCCAGCCCGGCCCCGGTCAGCTTTTAGTTAGGGTAGAAGCGGCAGCCGTAAACTTTTCCGATGTGCTGAGGCGGCGCAACGATCCCTACCCTTTTCCGACGCCTCTGCCGTTCGTCCCCGGTAGCGAGATTGCAGGCATCGTCGAAGCGTTGGGCGACGGCGTTAGCGGTCCGCCGGTCGGCATCCACGTCTTTTCTACCGCTACGAAGGCGAGCGGTGGCTACGCCCAATATGCGCTCGCAGACGCAGCTAGCGTAATTCCCATACCGCCCGGTTTGAGTCCGGACGTTGCGGCTGGTCTGGTCGTGGCTGGTTCTACAGCGACGCTACTTCTGACCGAGGTGGCGCACCTTCGACCCGGTGAGAGCGTCCTGATTCCCGCGGCTGCCGGGGGTGTCGGAAGCTACGCCGTGCAGCTTGCCAAGCTTCTTGGGGCGGGTACGATCATCGCCGCTGCCGGTTCGTCCGAGAAGCAAGCCGTTGCCAAAAAGCTCGGTGCCGACCATGTGGTGGACTATACCCAGCCTGCGTGGTCGGAGCAGGTGCTCGAGGTGTGTCAGGAGCGCGGCCTCGACGTCATTTTAGAAAGTACGGGTGGCGACGTGTTCGAGCAGAGTCTGGCTTGCTTGGCCCCGTTTGGGCGCTTGGTCGTTTACGGTCGCTCGAGTGGCGCACCTTTAGAGTTCAGCGCCGACACCGTTCACCGAACCTTTTACGATCCTTCGCCGAACCAGTCCATCATCAATTTCAACCTCGGTCTGTGGTTCGGCCTGCGTCCGGATCGGGCCGTCGCTGCCCTTCAGAGATTGATCGGTTTTGTAGCAGAGGGGAAAATAGTGGCGCAGGTCGGTCATGTGCTCCCGTTAAGCCGCGCTAGGGAAGCCCATCGACTGCTGGAAGAGCGGCGCAACGTGGGGAAAATAATTCTAAAACCTTGGCTGGACTGATACAACGCCGCCAACCATCTTGGTAGAACTGTGCAGAGCCAAGTTACAATGGCTCTGCGCCCAGTATGAAGCTGAATCTCGTGACTAAACGCAAGGATGTGAGTATCGGTTAGTCCTTGACTGCCCCCGCCGTGATCCCCGCTACGAAGTAACGCTGTAAGAAGAGAAAGAGGATTAGGAACGGCACCGTCAGCAAAACGGCCCCGACCATAATGCCGCCCCACGACACGCGCGTCAGGCCGATAAGCGTTCCCAGCGCCACCGGCGCGGTGTACATCTCTTTTTGGGTCAGGATCAGGAGCGGCCACAAGTAGTCGTTCCACGCAGCCAAAAAGAGGATGATGCCCAGCGCGGCCATCGCCGAACTGACGAGCGGTAGCGCGATCTGGAAAAAGATGCGGTACTCGCCCGCGCCGTCCACACGCGCCGCGTCGAGCAAGCTTTGGGGCAGCGACAAGAAGTTCTGCCGCATAAAGAAAATGCCCAGCGAGTTTGCCAGGAGCGGCAGCACCACGCCCACGTACGAGTTCGTCAGACTGAACTCTCTCGCTACCAAAATGTACTGCGGAATCACCACCACGAAATAGGGGATGGTGAGCGTCGCAATCACCAGCGTAAAGATGGCGCTGCGACCGAAGAACTCGAAACGCGCAAAGGCGTAACCGGCCATGCTCGTCAGCAGCAGCGACAGCAGCGTGTAGACGCTCGAGATGACGACGCTGTTAAGGAGCGTTCGGAGAAAGTTAGTGTCGTTCTGGAGATCACGAAAGTTTGCCATGAACTCGCTTCCGGGCAGCAGCGGGACGGGCGTGCTGAAAATCTGCGGCTCCGGCACCGTCGAAAAGACGACCATCAGCCATAGGGGGGCGAGCCACAACAGCGCGAGTGGCGTCATTAGCAGGTGCAGCCAGAAGCGGCCTATAAAGTTCGCGCGCCTCATGAGGGGTCTCCGCCGAAAACTCGGAGCTGCAACGCGGAGAAGAGAATCGCCAGCAGCGCGATAGCGTAGCCGATAGACGAAGCGTAACCGAAGTTGAACGAACGGAAGCCCTGCTGATACAGGTACACGCCCAAAGTCAGCGTCGCGTTACCGGGGCCGCCGCCGGTAATCAGAAAGGGCTCAGTAAAGAGTTGCAACGTCCCAATGACCGAAAGTACAAGCGTAAATAAAAGGATAGGCCGGAGAAGCGGCAGGGTAATTCCCCAAAACCGCTGCCAGGGGTTCGCGCCGTCGATCTTGGCGGCTTCGTAAAGCTCTAACGGGATACTTTGCAAACCTGCCAGGATGATAATCGCATTATAGCCGGTGTAGCGCCAGGTTATCGTTAGGATGATCAGAATAAAAGCTGGTACAGGGGCGTTAAGCCAGTCGATACGGGGGAGGCCAATGCCGGTCAGCGCGGCGTTGACTGCGCCGTTTTGCGTGTTGAACAGAAGCCGAAACACGGCCGAGTACGCGACCGATCCGACGACGACAGGCGCAAAAAAAGCGAAGCGGTAAAAACCTTTGAGTTTTAGGAGCGGTGAATTGAGCCCAACGGCGAGTCCGGTGGCTAAGAGCAGCATCGCCGGAACCTGAACGGCCAAAATTATGACGGTGTTCTTAAACGCCTGCCTGAAAAACGGGTCTTTTAAGATACGGCCCCAGTTTGCGCCCGGCTCGAGCGCCCAGGGAAACCCGCGCGTATCTAGAAACGACAGGTAAAACGAGTACAAAATGGGCCACGCCCAGAAGAGCAAAAAGATAGCTAGATAGGGGAGCAAAAAAGTATAGGGGATCAAACGGTTGCGCTGCATCGGACCTCCGGGGAAGACGGCCTCGCTGTTTCGTCCGCGAAACGCATCTCCAAAATTGGTAGCTTACACTTCAGCTTGCTCGAAAAAAGTCGGCACCCAAAACGCAGAGTGCCGACAATCTAAAAGCGTGACTTGAACCTTAAAACCTAGACTTTACTGACCCGCGATAGGTAAACCGGTGGCCCCGGCAATCTGCTCGGCAGCGTTGTCCATCGCCGCCTGCGCGCTGTCATACGTGCCTTCAGTGAGGTACTGCGTCAGGGTAGCGGTGACAATCGTCCGCGCTTCCTGAAAGTACTGGGTACCACGCGCCTGCGGGATTTCGCCCAGCGTTGCCAGAATGTCTTGCCAGATGGCTTGGTCACCCCAGTAGGGGACGCCTTCTTGGATGTAGGGATCGTCGAGTGCTGGGAGATACGACGGCACCAAGCCGAAGTTCTCGAGCATTCCGACCTGACCCTGTGTGGACGCCAGCGCGTAGGTTACGAACGCCATCGCCGCTTCGGGGTTGTCCGAAGAGGCTGGGATCGCCAGCGCCGAACCGCCCAGGTTCGCGGCGCGAACGCCGCCCGCTTCACTTGCAGGCATCGGGTAGACGCCCCAGTTGCCCTCTTGCTCGGGGGCGTTGCTCTGAATCGTCCCGACGTACCAACCGCCGAAGACCGCGCCCGCTAGGGTGTCATTCTTGAATGCCTGAAGCGCGCCGTTCCAGTCGACGATTTCGGCGACGCCCGAATCGTAGAGTTTTTTCATGGTTTCCATCGCCGCCACGCAACCGGGCTGGTTCGCCGTGACGTTCTCACCGGCGTCGTCGAAGTAAAAGCAGCCGTTCTGGTTGGCGAGCTGCCGCCACACGCCGTCGTCGGAAAAGTCGAACCAGAGCATCTTTGCGCCGGTGGCCTCGTCCAATTTCTGACCGGCGGCGATAAAGTCGTCCCAGGTTTCGATCTCATCGACGTTGATAGCTGCTTGTTCATACAGGTCGCGGCGGTAAAAAGTTACGACCGGGCCGCTGTCCCACGGTACGGCGAAGACTTGATCGCCGAGCATCAGTTCCGTCCATTTGAAATCCGGGAACTCGGCGCGAATGTCACCTGCGCCCAGCGTATTGAGGTCGGTAAAGCAACCGGGGAAGCGGTTCCAGAAGACTTCAGCTTCGTTGTTTTCGATGGCGTACACGTCGGGCAAGTCGGCTCCGCCCGCCGCGCACCCGGCCAGACCACGGTCGTAGACCTGCTGGTTGCCGAGGTTCTCGACCGTAACGTTAACGTTCGGGTACTCTTCGTTAAAACCCGCGACGACGCCCTGAAGGGCTTCGGCGGCGACGTCCCAGGCGGTCACGGTGATGTCGCCGGACACGTCGGCGCTCTGGGCAGCGGCCATCGGCGCGGCGGCGCTGCCGAGGAGAAGAAGGCTGAGGGCGAGTTTCGTGGTTTTCATACGGTGCTCCTAATTGGGTGAAACGGGTGGTTACGTCGTGTGTTTGCGTGGTTGTGTGTGTGCAACGCTGTCCGGGCGTGTTGGGTCACGCCGAAACCGTATACGGTCAGCCCATCGAAACCTCCTCAACCGGTGCGCGTTCGGGCGCTTGTTGCTCTGCGGTGGCCTCTGTACGCAAAAAAGCGACGCCGTAGGGGGGCAAGGTCAGCCGTCCGGTTACAACGTCTCCTGAAACCATATCGGTACCTTCGGCGTCGAGCACGACGCTTTCGGCGGTGTGGTTGAGCAGCGCCAGGTAGCCCTGTCCGTCGGCAACGCGGCGCACCACCTCGACGCCTTCGGGAAAATCTTCTAGCTGGATTTCAGCGTGGTCACACACCTTGCCGAGAAACCACGCCATCCCCGCTGCGTCCGGGCGCGTTCCCAGATAAAAACTCCGCCCCGCGCCGAAATCGTGCTGCGTGACTGCCGGACGCCCCGCGTAGAATCCCTCGGTAAAAGCGGCGAGGGACTGCGCGCCCTCGAGAGTAATCACGTCGGCCCAGAGGTCGCAAGAGAAGCTTGCGTCGCCCCCAACCGTGTTGCTCACGCCGACGGGCAGCGCGTCGAACTCCTCGACGGTGAGCCCCAGCAGTTTGCGAAACGGGGCCGGGTACCCGCCCAGCCGAATGTGGTCGTTTTCGTCGGCGATACCGCTAAAAAATGACATGGCGAGCGTACCGCCGTTTTGGACGTAACGCTCCAGATTGGCAGCAGCGTCGTCTCCGACCAGATACAAGTTCGGCACCAGCACCAGCTTGTAGCGTGACAAGTCGGCGTCGGGCCGGATGAAATTCACGGTGACGTTTTTTTGCCAGAGCGGGGCGTAGTAGCTGTACACCTGCTCCAAGTAACGCAGGTCGGCGCTCGGATGGGCGTCTAGTTCAAGCGCCCACCAGGTATCCCAGTCGAAAACGATAGCAGCGTCCGCGTGAACGCTCGAGGTCGAAACGTCTCCCAGAGTCTTAAGCTCCTGGCCCAAATCCCTGACCTCACGCCAGGAACGGTGGTCGGTTCCGGCGTGCGGCACCATCGCGCTATGAAACTTTTCGGCTCCGGCGCTCGACTGTCGCCACTGGAAAAACATCACCCCACGCGCGCCACGGGCCACCGCCTGAAGGCTCCATAACCGCATCACCCCGGGCGCTTTAAGGGAGTTGCGCGCCCGCCACTGCACCTGACTGGGCGCTTGCTCCATCAGTATCCACGGTTTGCCGTCCCCGAGCGAGCGCATCAGGTCGCTCTGAAAAGCGGCGTGAATCCCGGCTTCACCGTCGCCAGGGTCGGGGTACGAATCGTTGGCGACCACATCGACTTCGGACGCCCAGCGCCAGTAGTCGACCGGCTTAAACGTCCCCATAAAGTTCGTCGTCGCGGGCATGTCGGGCGTGACCTCGCGCAAGATGTCACGTTCCATGCGGTACAGCGACAGGAGCGCGTCGCTGCTGAAACGCCTCCAGTCGAGCTGCTGCGTGGGGTTGAGAAAGGTAGGGGCGGCGGCGGGAGGCGATACCTCGTCCCAGGCCCCATAAGTCTGGCTCCAGAACGACGTCCCCCACGCTTCGTTGAGGGCGGGGACGGTGCCGTAACGATCCTCGAGCCACACCCGGAACGCCGCCGCCGAGTCGTCGTCGAACGATTCGGCGACGTGGCAGCCGTACTCGTTGTTGATATGCCAGAGCTTGAGCGCCGGGTGCACGCCGTAACGCGCCGCGATCTCGCGCACGAGTTTGGCGGCAAGACGTTTGTAGTCGGGGCTCGAGGGGCTGTACTGCTGCCGTGAGCCGACGCCCAGACGTACACAGTCTTTGGTGACGGGCAGACTCTGCGGATAACGGCTCGCCAACCACGGCGGCGGCGCGGCGGTCGCGGTCGCCAGACACACGCCGATACCGTGTGCGTGCAGCAGGTCCATAAGGCGGTCTAACCAGCCAAAGTCGTAACGGCCCTCTTCGGGCTCGAGCTTCGACCACGCAAAGATAGCGACGCTGACCAGATTGACGCCAGCTTCTTGCATCAGCTGTACGTCTTCGGCCCAGACTGATTCGGGCCACTGTTCGGGGTTGTAATCCCCGCCGTAGAAAATGTCCATCACGCCCTCAACTGACGGTCGCGGTTTCTGGAGCGGTTCTTGCCACCAGGGTGACCGGTCACTTTTTAGATGAATTCAGGGTAGCACAGCCCCGAAAGGCTGTCAATTTCCCTATTCTTCAGACTTCGGCTCGGTTTGGTACGTCCGTTTAGACTTTGACGCAGAGCTTTTGACAAAACCGACGCTGAAAACAGTACAAGTGGTACGGCCTGCGTAGTTACGACCTTAGCGCGCCCCCTTTTAGCTGACGATGGTACGTTGAGGGATGAACGACTGGATGCTCGAGCTACCCCCCTACAAACTGAATCCAAAAGCTGAAGAGGCGTTTGCAGTTGCTTTGTCAACCGGGGACGTGGCGACCTTGCCGCCGCTGCCGCGCTGGGTGTTCTTGGCGTGGCTTACCCGTCAAGGTTGGTTGTTACACGGTTCTGACCGTGCTGACCTCACCCACTTCGAGCCGCGCACCCCCATAGATTTGAGCCCTGATAGTTTCAGCAAACGCACCGCCGTCTTTGCCGCTTCCGACGGGGTATGGGCCACCATGTACGCTCTCAGAAACCGCGCCCGAACCAAAAGGATGCTCAATATGGCGCTTCAGCTGAGGGAGGGTGGTAGCTGGTCGCCGACGCGCTATTTTCTCTCGCTCGCCCCGGTCGCTCCAAACGTTTCCAACGGACGAAGCCTGTTGCAACCGGGAAGCGTCTATGTATTACCGTCCCACAGGTTCGAGCAGATGCCCGCGTACACCTGGCCCGGACTCGGGGACGTTTTGGAGCCGCACTGGGCCAACCCTGAGCCTGTCGAGCCGGTCATGCGTGTGCCGGTGTCGCCGGACGATTTCCCGTTTCCAGTACGCACGCACGACGCGGCGCGGGTCGATACGCTGTCGCAGAGCGACCCTTGGGGGTTTCCGTGGCTCGAGCCCGATCGGTAGTTGTTCAGACCGACGTTGTGCAGCGGACGCTACGCTTTGAACGGGGTGAACGCTCACCCTTCGGTGCGCTACACTGCCCCACGTGACGAAACCGACCATTCAAAAGCCTAAGACTACGGTGACGATGGCGGACGTGGCGCGCTCGGCGGGCGTTTCTAAACAGACGGTCTCGAGGGTCTTAAACGGCACCGGACACACGAGCGCCGAGACGACGGCGCGTATCGAGCGCATCATCCGTGAGCTGGGCTACCGGCCCAGCGGCGTAGCGCGGAGTCTGGCGACGAACTCGAGCCTGACGCTGGGTCTGGTCGTACCGGCGCTCGACAATCCCTACTACGCCGAGGTCGCGCAGGGGGCGGAGTGGGCGGCGTGGGAGGGCGGCTACAACCTGTTTTTAAGCAACGTCTTTTACGACGCGGCGCGCGAGGTGGCGGCGCTCGAGTCGCTCGGGGACAGGGGCGCGGATGGCGTGATTTTAGACACTCCGAGCTTGCCCGACGCGCAATTGTTCGGTTTGCTGGCGCATTTTAAGGCGGCGGTGGTCATCGGACGGTGGGTGCCGCCGGAGGTGGCCGGGAGCGTTACGGTAGACGACGCGGCGGGCGTCCGGCTGGCGCTGCGGCGGCTCGTGGCGGCGGGGCGGCGGCGGCCCGCGTTTCTGGCCGGGCCGCAGCGGTTTGCCAGCAGCCGGGTGCGTCAGGGCGCATTTTTAGAGTTCGAGCGTGAGCGCGGCGCGTTCGACGAGGCACTTCTTTTGCGCGCCGACGCGACCGCCGGGGCGAGCTACGAACGCGTTACCCAAGCGTTGGGGAGCGGGCTAGTATTCGACGCGCTGGTCTGCTTTAACGACGTGATGGCGGCGGGGGCGCTCCGGGCGCTTTATGACGCCGGAATCGGTGTGCCGGAAACTGTAGCGGTGGTCGGTCACGACGACGTGCCGATGGCCCCGTGGCTACACCCGCCGCTGAGCAGCCTGAACATCGCCAAACGCGACCTCGGCGTAACGGCGGTGCGGCTGCTGCTGGGACGCTTGAACACGCCCAAACGCCCCCCCGAACTCGTGTTGCAACCGCACCTCACCGTCCGCTCGAGCACCGGCCCCCTACCGAACTTGCTAGACTAGAGGATGTTCTTTCGCAGAGGCAACCCCAACTTCAAGCAAGAGGGCGCGTTTCTTTTGGCCCGCGTCCGCACCGACAAAAGTGGCGAGATCATCCCGGTCCGGTTATCGAAAACGAGTGAGCTGAGCCTGCAAGGGGGCGGTTACTTCGTTCGCAAAACCCTGATCGGCTCGAGCAGCCTCGACCAGGCCGTGTTGGAGGTCTCGCTCAGCCGTGGACACCGCATCAAGACGGCGACTGTAGACGGCGGCGAGCTGATCCCGGTCAAGGAGTGGGAGTAGTTGCCGGGGGTGCCTGAAAGCTTGCGGCGACACGCGAGTTTCGGCGACGTGCCGGTGTGGGTGGCCCGCCAGATTTTGCCGGTAGTCATTTCCCGTCAGAATCACTCGCCCTCTAAAAGATGAAGAGCTCACGGCTGTTTCTGCGCCCCTTCAGCAGCACGAAAACCTGACTAGACCGCCTGAACGTGCAGAAGCCGGGTGAACTCATCTTTGGCGGTGCGTAAACGGTACTCGACCAAATGAGCGTGGTGAAGACCCATTTACGCCTGCCGGAGGTGTATACTCCACTTCTCACCAGGGGTGCCGAGAGGCTGAGAGAGCACGCGTGCTCAACCCTAGAACCTGACCCGGCTAGTACCGGCGTAGGAAGTGTGACGCACCCGCCTAAGCAGCGCCGCGCCCCCTGGTGAAGTGACCAGGGGGTTTTTTTATGTCCGCAACTTACGGCGAGGGCGTCGGAACCGGGTTTCTGGCTGGCCTGACGACCCGCGACCTGCGCCCTAAACAACACGCGCTGCTAAACCATCCGCTCTGGACGGGCCTGGGGACTCAAACCACGACCCGTGAACAGTTAGCCCGCTTCGCGTTGCAAGACAGCTTTCTGATTCGGGAAATCCACCGTCTGGACGGTCTCGCCATCGCCAAAGCGCCCACCGTAGCGGCGGCGGACGCGCTGATCGTCAAACTGACGCCCAAAGCGGGCGCACTGGACACGCTGCTGCGCTTCGGTGAGGCGGTCGGCCTGACCCTGGAAGACTTTGAGCACGCCGTACCGCTCGCGCCGTGTCTGGCGCTGACGGCGCAGTTTTACTACCATCTGGGGCGAAGTTCGTTTGCCGAGACGGTTGCCTGCATCGGAGCGAGTGAGACGATCTTTCTGGAAATCTGCGGGCGTATAGGCGCGCCGCTCCGCCGTTACGGATTTTCAGACGACGCGCTCGAGTTTTTCAGCTTTCACGAAGCGTTGGAGCCTGCCGAACGCGCCACCACCGACCTGCTCCGCCCGTTTGTGCAGACGGGCGCGGAACGCGAAGCGGTGACGAGAGCCGCCGAAGGGTGCTACGACTTCGAAAAAATGTTTTACGACGCGGTGCTGACCAGCTAGATGCGTAGAGTCGCGCTTTCTCCACACCGTTACGGCCCGCTCGCGCCGCTCGTCGCGGGCGCTCTGATGCTGGGCGGCTGGCAGCTCGGCGTGCAGCTCAGCGGCGTCCCACCGAGTTTTTTGCCGTCGCCGTGGGTCGTGTTCACGACGCTGGTCGCGCAGCGCGGTCTGCTATGGGACAACAGCCTGACGACGCTTTTGGAAACGGTGCTGGGTGTGGGTCTGGCGGTCGCTTCGGCGCTCGTGTGGGCGCTGCTGCTCGACCGCTCCCGGCTGTTGCGGCGGGCGCTGACGCCGTACCTGGTCGCCTCGCAGACGGTTCCCATCATCGTTCTGGCCCCCTTGATGCTCCTCTGGTTCGGCTTCGGTTTGTTGCCCAAAGTGCTGCTGGTCGCGTTGTTCGCCTTTTTCCCCATCGTGCTCTCGACGCTTTCGGGTTTGGACGAGACGCCCGCCGAACATCACGACCTGATGCGCTCATTTGCGGCGAGTCCGTGGCAGACGTTTCGTTTGCGCTGGCCGAGCGCGCTGCCGAGCTTTTTTGCGGGCCTCCGTATTACCCTGACCTACAGCGTGACCGGGGCCATCTTCGCCGAATATGTCGGCGGGTTTTCGGGCCTCGGCATCCTCCTTCAGACTGCCGCCAACTCACGCGCGACGCCGCTGGTCTTTGCTGTAATCGTCGTGATCGCCCTTCTAAGTTCTCTGCTCGTCGCCGGTGTGAGGGTGCTCGAGCGCCTAGCTATGCCGTGGAGGTTTCAATGACCCTTTTCGTAAAAATTTCGTTCGCTCTACTTGCTACTCTCAGCGCCGCGTCCGCCCAAACCGTCCGGCTCGCTCTCGACTGGGTACCCAACACCAACCACACCGGCATCTACGTCGCGCTGGCGAACGGCTGGTATGACGAGGCCGGTGTAGAGCTGAAGATTTTGCCCTACGGCGGCGTCTTGCCCGAGGTGCTGGTGGCGAATGGTCGGGCCGAGGTCGCGGTCTCGAGCACCGAAAGCGTGCTGGGCGCAGCTGCCGCCGGGGAACCGGTGGTATCGGTTGCGGCGATGCTCTCGACCAACACGGCGGCGCTGGCGGTTCTAAAAGACAGTGGTATCACCCGCCCGCGTGAGCTGGACGGCAAAGTTTACGCCGCCTTCGGCGCGCCGTGGGAGGCTCCGGCTATCGCCACCGTGCTGCGCCGCGACGGAGGCAAAGGTGAGTTCCGGAGCGCCGTGTTGAACGTCGCGGGATTCGACGCGCTCTTAGCGGGCCGCGCCGATTTCGTGTGGATTTTTAGCGGTTGGCAGGGGGTTCAGGCTGAGCTCGAGGGCGTCGACCTGACCTTGTTTAACTTTAACGATTACGGCGTCCCCGACTACTACACCCCGGTGCTGGTCGCCAGCCCTGAAGGGATACGAACGAACGCCGAGGCGTTGCAGGCCTTTTTACACGCCACCGCGCGCGGCTATACCTACGCCGCTAAAAACCCTGCTGAAGCTGCCGAATTGCTCCTCCAGGAAGCGCCCGCAGGTAGCTTTCCTAATTCCGAACTGGTAAGGCGCTCGCAAAGACGGGTCTCGAGCTTTTACATCGCTGAAGGCCAGGTGTGGGGCGTGCAGCGCCCGGACTACTGGCGCGGCTTCCCGAACCTGCTGCTGGACGCCGGTGTCTTCGCTGAAGCCTCGGAAACGATCAGGGAGGCGGTCGGGGACGGGTCGCTGTTTACGAACGAGTTGCTACCTCGGTAAGGCAGTGATGAGTCCCGAGTTCCGAGTAGCCTCTCATCGCTCGGCACCGGGTACTAAAACACTGGGTACTCAACACTAGGTACTCAGCACTCTCTACTGCGCGCTGACGAGGTCAGGCCGCAACCGCACCGCCTCACGCAGATAGATGTGCTTCATCTCGCGCTGGCTTTTGTGGGTGTTGACCTGCATCATCACCCGCACCGCCCGCTCGAGGCGGTTCGGTACCGGAATCTCCTGATTGCACATCAGCGGCACCATCGTCATGCCGAGGGCGCGGGCCGCCTCCGCCGGAAAGGTGCTTTTGAGGTCGGGGGTGGTGGTAAAAAAGATCGCGGCGATGGGCTCGAAGTCGGTGACGTCGTTCTCGAGCAGCATCTTTTCTAACAGCTCGCGGGTCGCGTCCAAGATCAGCTCGGGCTCGTCTCGCAAAACGGTCGTCGCCCCGCGGACGCCGCGTACCCAGGTCGGTTCCATAACCGCAGTGTATCACCGCTTCAGGCAGGCCCGCTTTTCGTACACTGGGGCCATGACCGGGTGGCGTTTTGCCTTAGCCCTGACTGCCTTAGCTCTGGGCTGGGTCACGCTGGCGGGGTGTTTGCCCATCCCCGACCTGCGCGTCGACCTCCAACTGCCCGCCCCGACCTACCGCACGGCTCCGCAGGGGGTCGAGACGGCGTACGTGTCGTTGCCGGGTTTTGCCGCGCCAGGAACACCGGAACGCTTCGACCGCAGCTTTTACCTGCGCTACTTTGAGGACGATTCGCCCGACGCCGTCCTCGTCTTGATGCCCGGAATTTTCGGTGGCGCGACGAGTTTTGATATTCTTGCGCGGCAGCTCGTCGCCAGCAGCCCGGGGCTGGAGGTGTGGGCGCTCGACCGGCGCGCTAACGCCCTCGAGGATCGTAGCGCCCTCGTCACGAGCCTGAAAACGCGCGACCCCGCCGTCGCCCGCCGCTACTATCAGCAAGACGCTGGCAAGCCGGGCGGGTTTAACGCCCTGCCCGCCGCCGAACTCGGGTTTATGCGGCGCTGGGGGCTCACCACGCATCTTCACGATCTACACGAAGTTGTCAAGCAAGCAAACCGGAAAGCCGACACGGTGGTGCTCGGCGGGCATTCGCTGGGCGCGAGTATGGTCAGCCTCTACGCCGCGTACCGTTTCGGCGGCGGGTTGGGCGATACTTTTCTAGACGGCTTGCTGCTCCTCGACGGGACGCTCGGACGTACGGGCGCGTTCGGGTTGACCGACGGCTTGCTGCTCGGGAACCTCGAGCTGGTGCCGCCCGGTAGCGGTTTCGACGAAGGGCGGGGGCCGCCGTACCTGCCTTTCGGGGCTGGCCCCGGCTACTTTGCAAACCTCGAGGTAGAGGCGTTGGCAGCCCGCTTTAGGCCACGTGAGCTGGCCCCCGACACCCGGTTTCCGGTGACCAACCTGGCCGCGTTCGGCCTCCGCGCCGACGAAGATTACGCGGGTTCGGCGGTTTTTAGCGCCTCGGTCGGTGAGGCGGTGGGGGCGCGCTACGGCGGCAACCTGGCGGCGTTTTTGCTGGGCGGCCCGGAGAGCAGCTCGAGCCGCTCGGTGGTCGGCGTCGCCGACGGTTTCGACGCCGTAACCTGGACGCAGGGCGACCCGGCGCGTGAACACACCGACGTAGCCGCCTACGTGCGGGCGCGGGTCGAGGAGCTGAGCGACTACAACGAGTGGTACTTTCCGCTCCGGCTGCTCGTCGATATGGGTGAGCTGCCGCTCGACCTGCGGGGCCGCTCCGACTTTTCGCCGCACAGCGAAGTAGGCGCGCCGACGCTCGCGGTCGGGGCCGGGCGGGGGCTGATCGCGCGCGAGGACGGCTTCGCCGCCTACAGGAACCTGCGGGCGAGCGCGCTGTTCTCGAGCTACGTCGTCCCCGGGTACACGCATCTGGACATCGTAAGCGCCCGCGACAACCCGGTGGTGCCGCTCTTCAGCCGCTGGTTGGGGCAGATTACCCAGTTGCGGCGGAGCGAGTAAGTCCCGATTGCTCTAAGCCTGTCCCAGAATCCTCTAAAGTGATCTATGTCCGATGTCAGTGAGCAGTACAGAGACGCCACGAACCTCGACGCCCGCATTGCACTTCATACCCGCTTCAGCACCGCCAAAATGAACTGGTACCGCTGGCTGTTCGATCATCTGAACCTGTCAGAAGGCGTGCGGGTGCTAGAGCTCGGCTGCGGCCCTGCCAAACTCTGGCGGGAAAACCTCGAGCGCATCCCCCAAGGCTGGGACGTAACACTCACCGACGCTTCTCCGGGAATGATCGAAGAGGCCAAAGCGTACCTCGAGGACGCCCCGCGTGCGTTTTCCTACGAAATCGTAGATGTGCAAGAGATTCCTTTTGCCGACGCCTCGTTCGACGCGGTGGTCGCTATTCACATGCTCTATCACGTCCCCGACCAACCGCGCGCGCTCACCGAGATTCGGCGGGTGCTGAGACCCGGCGGGCGCTTTTACGCCTCGACCAACGGACGGGCGCATATGCAGGAGATCGGCGACCTGGCGGCCCATTTTGCCGAAGGGGAGGTGCTCGAGAACATCCGCTCGGCCCATCGGCGAAACAGCTTTCGGCTCGAGGACGGCCTAGAGATGCTGTCCGGTTACTTTGCCGACGTGACCTTGCACAGGTTCGAGAGTTCTCTGGTGGTTACGGAAGCCGAACCGCTGCTGGCGTTCATCCTCTCGGCAACAGCGGCGACGGAACTTAGAGAGAGGCCGAACGCTGCCCAGATGGAGCGGCTCGAGGCATTCAAGACGTATCTGAGAAGGCGCATCGCGGCTGAAGGGGCAGTTCACATTACACAAGCGTCCGGTTTGTTTGAAGCTCACGGCTTAGCGAAAACTTAACCCAAGAATCCGCTAAGGTAGACCATGACCTCTCAGCACGCACACGAGCAGTACCAGGACGCGTCGAATCTTGACGCCCGCATCGCGCTTCACACGCGTTTCAGCCGGAACCACGTGGCGTGGTTTCCCTGGGTTTTAGACCGACTTACGCTGCCGGAGGGGGCGCGGGTGCTCGAGCTAGGCTGTGGCCCCGCCAAACTCTGGCGTGAGAACTTGGAGCAGATTCCCAACTGGGACGTAACGCTTACGGACGCTTCGCGGGGTATGGTAGCGGAGGCTGAAGCGCATCTCAAAGACGCCCCGCGAGCGTTCTCTTTTGCCGTTGTCAACGCCGAGGAGCTGCCCTTCAACGGTGGCACGTTCGACGCTGTTGTCGCCAACCACATGCTTTATCACGTGTCCGACCTAAACCGGGTTCTAACCGAAATTTGGCGTGTGCTCAAACCCGGCGGGCGACTTTTCGCAGCGACCAACGGCGCAGCGCACATGCGCGAGTTGGACGACTTGTCGAAAGACGTGGTGGCAGGCGGTGTGGTGAGCGCGTTTTGGTGGGAGGGGCATCTGACGGACTTTACGCTCGAGTCCGCGCCCGCTCTGCTAAAACCCCACTTCTCTACCGTAACGCTCCACCGACCGGAGGGTGATCCCGACCTCTACGTCACCGAAGCCGAGCCACTGGTCGCGTATATCCTTTCGGTGACGCCCCCGTTGGTGCGGGCAGACGAAATGAAGGTAGCGGCGCTGCGCGCGCGTGTGGACGAGGCGCTGGCCCCGTCCGGTGAGGTTCGGGTGACGAGAGCCACCGGACTTTTCGAGGCGCGCAGGTAAATCGGGTAGGCTTGTAACATGCTCGACCTCAGACTCATCCGTGAAAACCCCGAAGCGGTGCGGCGCGCCGTCCGCGCCAAACAGCTGCCTGACGTGCTCGAGACGCTTAACCAGGTGCTGCTCGCAGACGAAGAACATCGGCTTTTGCGGAGCGACTTAGAGGCCAAGCAGGCCGAGCGCAACGCCAGCAGCAAACGCATCGGCGATATGAAACGCCGGGGCGAGGCCGCCGACGACCTTATCCGCGAGATGGGGAAGTTGAGCGAAGAGGTCAAGCGGCTCGAGGAAAAGTCGCGTAGTCTGGACGCGCAGCTGAGCGAGCTGCTGCTCGAGCTGCCGAACCTCCCGCACGAGAGCGTTCCCTACGGCGAGTCCGAACACGACAACGTGGTCATGCACGAGCGCGGCGACAAACCCGTGTTCGCGTTCGCGCCCAAACCGCATTGGGAGTTGGCGGCGGCGCGTGGCTGGTTCGACCTCGCGGCGGGCGTCAAGGCCACCGGCGCGGGCTTTCCGGTCTTTCGGGGCGGCGGCGCGCGGCTTTTGCGCGGGCTTACCCAGTACTGCCTGAACGCGACCATCGACGCAGGTTATACCGAGGTCTCGGTGCCGCTGATGGTCAACGCCGAGAGCGCCACCGCGACGGGTCAGCTGCCCGACAAAGAGGGTCAGATGTATACCGTCACCGACGGCTTTTATCTGATTCCCACGTCGGAACTGGTGCTGACCAATCTGCACCGCGCCGAGATTTTGGACGCGTCGGCCCTGCCGATTCGCTACACCACGGCGAGCGCATGTTTTCGCCGTGAGGCGGGCTCGTACGGCGCGCACGTCCGGGGCCTTAACCGCGCGCATCAGTTCGATAAGGTCGAGATGGTGCAGCTGACGCGCCCTGAAGACAGCTACCACGCCCTCGAGCAGATGACCGAATTGTCCGAAAGGTTGCTGTACGCGCTCGGTTTACCCTACCGGCGGCTCTTTATGTGTACCGGCGATATGGGCTTTACCCAGGCAAAAAAGTACGATCTGGAGGTCTGGAGCGCGGGGCAGGAGCGGTGGCTCGAGGTCAGCAGCGTCTCGAACATCACCGACTTTCAGGCGCGGCGGCTTGGGACCCGTTTTCGTGAAGGCGGCGCGCAGGGCAAGGGCAAACCCGAACTCGTCCATACCCTTAACGGCAGCGCCTTTGGGATGCTCCGGATGGTCGCGGCGATTTTAGAAAACTACCAGACAGAGGACGGCAGCGTGCGGATGCCGGAGGTGTTGTGGCCTTATGTGGGGAAGAGGCTCGAATAGCAGCAATGAGTCAGGCAGCAACGAGCAATGAGTCAAAACCTTCGCTCATTGCTCGGTACTCGTTGCTTATTTTGCTTACTTCTGGTCGAGCGGTTCCAGCGGTGCTTGAGCTCCTACAAAACGCGCGTCTAGTTTCTCGACGACCTGCTGCATGAGCCGTTCGGCGTCGCTCGAGCTGTTTCCGTTCGGGCCTTGCGTCGAATAGATCAGCGACGCTCCCTGTCCCTGCGGCCTCACCACGGCGGTGATGACCGTCCGGAGCGTCGGCGAAACCGGTACCGGGAGGGCGAGCCGAAAACCCAGACCGTAGGGGAAGTCATGGGTGTCTTCGTCGCCGTCACCGAACCCATACCTGTATCCCGGAAAGCGGTAGTTGAGGTTGACGCTCTCGCCGCGCTCGCTGCGAACGGCGGTGATCAGCCCGGTGTCCGGGTCGGCCCCTGCAATGGTGAAAGTGCGGCGCTCGAGCCGGTCGGGAACGTAGGCGGCGGTAAGTTCTTGCAAGGTCGCGTCGAACAGGCTGCGGTAGCCCGTCGGGTAGACGATAGGGGTGTCGGGCGGAAGATTACGCGTGACGGGAACGCACGCGGCGAGAGAAACTAAAACTGAAAGTAACCAAACCTTTTTCATCGCGCCTCCAGGCGGTATTTTAACGCGGGGGAGGGTGAAAAGCTTCTGAGTTTTCTTATCGTTAAAGCTTTCCGGCTTCCCTACTCGCCGCCGTCTACGGTACGCGGTACCTTGAAAAAACCGCCTTCGTTTTCTACGGCGAGCTTCTGAACGGTCTGTGGCTCAAGCCCTCGCACGACCACATCGTCCCGAAAAACATTGTGTAGCGCGACCGGACGGGCGAGTTCCTCGATGCCCTCGGTATCTAGCTCCGAAAGTAACTCAAAATATCCCAGCAGCTGGTTCAGGTCGCCTTTGAGGGTTTCGGTTTCGTTGCCGGTGAGCTTGATGCGGGCGAGCGTTTTAAGGTGTTCCATCTCGGCGTCGGTAAGCATAGGACAGTTTACCGCCCCGCAGCACCGCCCGCCGAAAGTGAGGACTGTCAGCCTGCGACGGCCCGGTGTATCCCGCATTTCAGTGGCCCAGCACTCAACCCATCAGATCAACACGCCCCACATTCGCACGTCCCACATACGTACAGGCTCTGACCGAACCCGCAACAGCTTCGATAGGTTCGCTTCGGCGTTTCCGCTACGGTAGGGTGACCCGCCTCACCTTAAGGTAAGGGCATGTTAAACCATCTGATCATCACCCTGATGAACGAAAAAATCAAGCAGATCGTCGTTTTGGTCGTCACCTGGCTCGGGATCATCGCGCCTTTCCCGGCAGCTGTGGCCAGCTTTCGGCCCGGTGGCGCGGCGGACACGTTCGGCCGCGAGCCCCTCGTTACGCCCGCACCGTGGGCCTTTCTGATCTGGGCTCCCATCTATCTCGGGCTGCTGGCGCTGGCGGTCTATCAGGCGCTGCCCGCGCAGGAGCGAGACCCCCGGATGATGGCGCTGCGCCCGTGGCTGGCGGCGAGCGGTGTACTGAACGCGCTCTGGCTGAGCGCCGTAGCCACCGACGCGCTCTGGACGCCGGTGCTGATTATCTTCGCGCTGCTCGCAGCGGCCCTGGCGCTACGCCGCTCGTTCGGGATCGGCGTAGCGCAAGGCGGTCTCGTGCGCTGGCTCGGCGTTGCGGTCAGTATCTACGCGGGCTGGCTGACGCTGGCGACGATCGTCAACACCTCGAGCGCCCTGCTTCTATCAGGTTGGGAGGGCGGCGCGACCTTTTGGGCCGTGGTGATGTTGCTGGTCGGAACGGCTATCGGTATGGCGGTACGGGCAGGGTGGCGCGATCCGGTCTATGGCGGCGTGTTCGTCTGGACGCTGCTGGCTATCGCCGCCGCACAGTGGGGAAACCCGCTGGTGGTGATCACGGCGGCGCTGCTCGCGTTAATCACTGCCGCGTCGCTTGTTCCTGCGTTTTCCCGAAAGTAACGAGCGCGTCGTTTAAGGCTGGATTTACGCGGTAGCGAGCGACGCTAAGGGTGCCTATCAGCGTGGGCGTCGTCTTGTTGAGGATATACATGGTTGTGTCAGTGTAGCGGCGGTGGGGTACCGGGTCTTCAAAGTTTTAATCCCAAAGCGGAAACCAGACGCTTTATAAACACCTCTATCAACAATCACCAGTGAACGTTGGTGTAGTGTCAGTAGAACCGCAGGCCGAGGTAATAGAGCGCCACCAGCGCCAGCGAGGGCAGCAGGCTCGCCACCCGGAGGCGGTTGTCAAGCCCCCGCTGCACCACATCGTCCCGAAAAACGTTGCGGAGGGCGACTGGACGGGCGAGTTCATCGGCGCTATCAGTGCCTGGATTTGAAAGCAGGTCGAAATACCCCAGAAGCCGGTTTGGGTCGAGCGTTTTAAGGTGCGCCATCTCGGCGTCGGCGATCATAGCGGAGGGTATCACTTCGGGAAGCTCACCGGCACGCCCCAAAACCCTGCCCCCTGCAACTGGCTGAAATTTCAACTGCTTCCTAGCCCTGTGGCGCGGCGATAGCCTCTATAAGACCCGCAGTCATCGAGGTTAGAAAGCCGGTGACTACTGCTTTTTCCGTCTCGCCGAGGGAAGCTGTTTCGGCGCTCAGGTACCCCAACACCGCGTAGAGGCGTCCGACCACCCGCTGCTCCTGCGGCGTGTAGTGAACGAGCACGCTGCGGCGGTCTTTCGGATGGGGTGTGCGCGTGGCGAAGCCGCGCCCCTCGAGCCGGTCAATCAGCGAGGTGACCGCGCCCGAGGAGAGCCGCACCCGCTCGCCCACCTCCCGCGGGGTCAGCGGGCCGTCCAGCCGCAGGTGCTCGCACGCCACCATCTCGGAGAGCGTGAGGCCCGTGTCAGCGGCTATGTGTGCGCTCAGTGTAAGGAGGGTGGCGTTATAGCGGGCAAAGGCGTCGACCAGATCACCTTCAGAATAATTTGATTTGTAAGTATCTTGACTATCAAGATTCTTTTCCATATAATCAGTCTACCCGATAGATGGGTGGGCGTGGAGCCCAACTTTCAGCGCGTATCCGGAGGAACACTGTGTCTCTGACCTCGCCTCAAACCATGCAAGCCGTTCAGTACAGCTGCTACGGCCCTCCCAAGGTGCTCGAGCTGCGCCGGGTCGCCGTGCCCACGCCCAAGCCGGGGGAGGTGCTGGTGCGGGTCTACGCCTCCGGCCTCAACCCGAAAGATGCCATTATCCGCTCGGGCTTCTTTAAGCGCTTCTCGGGACGGGCGTTTCCGAAGGGGACAGGGTTCGATTTTGCCGGTGAGGTCAGCGAGGTGGGCGCTGGCGCGGAGGGGTTTGGCCTTGGTCAAAGGGTGTGGGGGTTTCTAGATGGTTTCGACGGGGGTGCCGCCGCCGAATATGTCGCCGTGCCGCAGGGCTGGCTGTCGCCGATGCCTGAAGGGTTGCCCTACGCCGAAGCTGCCGCGCTCCCGCTGGTCGGCCTCACGGCGCTTCAGGCCCTGCGGGACAAGGCGAAGCTTAGGTCGGGCGAGCGGCTCCTCATCAAAAGCGCGAGCGGCGGGGTGGGAAGCGCGGCCATAAGGCTCGCCAAGGCGATAGGCGCGTACGTTACCGCGGTGGCGAGCACGGCGAGCCTCGAGCACTGCCGGATGCTCGGTGCCGACGAGGTCGTGGATTATACCCGTACCGACCCCGCCACGCTCCCGGGGCGCTTCGACGTCTTTTTGGACCTCTACGGCAGCAGCCCCTTCTACACCTACCGGCGGCTTTGGGAGCGTCGGGGCCGTTTTGTGACCGCCGCACCCGACCCGAATATCTTCTTGGCCCGTCTGGTCACGAGGCTGCTGCCCGGACCCAGAGTGGACTTTGTCTTCGTCAAACCCAAGCGCGACGACCTCGTGACTCTCGCCGCGTATGTGGAGGCCGGAGCCTTGTCCATGTCCATCGAGGCGACCTACACGCTCGAGACGGTCCGGGAGGCTCACCGCGCCGTGACCGAGAAGCACGCGTGCGGCAAGCGCGTCCTGCTCGCCCGGGAACCCGTGACTTCTGACGCTAGGGACGCGGACGCGGCGCAACGACAGCACGCGGAGCAGGTGGCCTGAGCGAGATGATGAAGCTGAACGGTCTTCTCGTCCGCACCTCGTGCTCGTGGTGGCGTTTTGCCATCCTCGCCGCGCTGAACGCCGGTGCCTTTGTGATCTTGTTCGCGCTCGAGGACAGGTTCAGGGCCATTACCGGCCTGCCCGTCTTCGACACCCAAAACGGCCTCACGCCGGAGCTACTGGTGCAGCAGTTGCCGCGCTATCAGGGAGAAGCGCTCGCGGCGTACCTCTATTTCGCCGCCTTAGACTTCGTGTTCCCGTTTGTGGCGGCGCTGTTTCTCGCCGTGACGTGGGCGCTGCTGCTGCGCGTCACCCCCTGGCTGCTCGCGTGGGGGTTGCCGCTATACGCCCTTCTCGGCGCGGGCTTTGACTACCTCGAGAACGTGGGCTTGCTGAGCGTCATTTTCCTGGACGCGCCGAGCACGCTGCTGGTGGACACCGTGATCCTCTTCAAGCGCCTCAAGCTGACCGCCCTCGCGCTGAGCGGCGCGCTGACGGGGGTGCTCGTGGTGCTTGCGCTTAGCGTTTTTCTCCGGCGCGTGTGGCGGTCGCGGTTGGGTGGAGGGATGCCCGAGCAGGGCGTTCGAGAAGGACTGAGATGAGGCAACTTCGGGACGTCGTCATCGCGCTGGGTTCGCGCCTCAACCCCGGTCTTCTAGGTGTTCTGGTGCTCGCGCTGAACGTGTACTGGCTCGTCATCCTTGCGGTCATCAACCGGGAGTTTCAGGGGGTGACGAACGGACACCCGCTGCTCGACCTGCAAAACAGCCTCGCTCCGGGCGAGATCATCACCCCGGCCAAGGTGCTCGAGCAGCTCGGCGATTACACCGAAGCATCAAGACTCATCTACTGGATTTTCTTCGTACTCGACAACATCATGCCGCACCTCGCCTTCGGTTCCATCGCCCTGCTGTGGGTGTACTTCTGGCGCAGTAACCCCAACCGCCTCTACGACTGGCTGCTCGGCGGTTACGCCGTCCTCATCCCGTTAGGCGTCGGCTTTTTCGACCGGCTCGAGAACCTCTTCTACCTCGTGGCGATTCACGCCTACCCGTCACCGGACACGGTCTGGGCAGTGGTCGTGGGCCTGACATTCAAGTGGCTGAAAGCGGCGTGTGTCTATCCGTCCACTCTGCTGCTGCCGGTGTTCTTGGTTTATCCCCGCCTCCGCGCAATTCGACGACGAACAAGGAGGTCGCTCATAGGGTCGTGAGGCGGGCCATACACCGAGGGTAGTAACGAAAATTTTAGAGGGTTGCGCGCGGTGCTAAAGGTCTGGGCTTTCATTGTTCCGGTGGAGCCTCACAAACCTTCAGTCCCTCGAGCCAGTCAGTACTCATGAAACATTTCTATATAGATCCTAAGGAGACAGTTATGAATGAGCGGGCGAAACAAATCCTGACCCTCATCGCCACCTTCGTCGGCGTGCTCGGCCCCTCGATAGGGTCGTTTTCTCCAGGAAGTTCGACTACAGGCGAGATCTCAGGGCGGTTTTTCAGCGATGTATTCATCATCCCGGTGGACTACGCCTTTGCCATCTGGGCACCCATCTACCTCGGGTTTCTGGCCTTTGCGGTCTTTCAGGCGCTGCCGTCACAACGGCTCAATCCGCGCTTTATGCGGGTGAGGCTGTGGCTCGCGGCTAGTGCGCTCCTCAACGCCGCCTGGATTGCCGCGTTTAATAACCCGCTCTTCGGCTTTTCGCTTTTCATCATCGTCGGGATGCTGATCACGGCCTTTGTGATGCACAGGATCTTAGAGATTGGCACAACGAAGGTCTACGGCTTGGAGCGGTTTTTACGCCTGCCTTTTAGCCTTTACGCCGGATGGCTTACGGCAGCGACTATCCTCAATGCCGCTGGGGTGTTGGTCGATAGCGACTGGGGCGGGTTCGGAATCAGTTATCCCGTGTGGGGCGTTATCATGCTCTTCGTCGCCACGGCGATAGGACTTCTTACCCGCTTCCGCTGGAACGATCCGGTTTATGGCGCGGTATTCGTGTGGGCTTTTGTCGGCGTCGTGGCAGCGCGCCCCGAAGTACCCATTGTTGCAGTCACGGCGCTTGTGTTCGCGCTCGTTTTTGCCGCGACGCTCGTTTCTCCCCTCGCCAAGCGGTTGGGGATGCAGGGGCGCTGGGCTCGAGCTTGACCGGAGGACAAGGTGAACCGCACTCTGCGGTGCCCGTATCACCCGACTCATCCCACCGCCGACCGAGCAGTGCTTTTTGGCGCCTCTTTCTCCCCGTGCTGAGCAGCGGGAACGCCTTCTACCGCGCCCGGATGGATGGCTGCTGCGCGCGTTCCCGGCCCGGCGCACCATCACGTTTATCTAGACAAGGGGGTATGTCGTGCAGCACCGAGACTGCCGGACGAGCGGACGATTCGCGCGCAGCTTGTGGAGCGCGCGGGCGTGGTCGTGTGGCAGGCACGAGGGGGCTACACCTGGGCGAAAGGCGGCGCGCTCATGAAAGGACTTCGGCAGGGGTAGAGAGGTCAGTAGAAGCGCAACCCCAGATAGTAGAGTGCGAGCACCAGCGCGAGCGAGGGCAGCAGGCTGGCCACCCGGATGCGCTTGATCTCCAACAGATTGAAACCCAGTCCGACGATCATCAGGCCGCCGACGCCGTTGATGAGGAGCACGCGCGGGTCGGTGGCGGGGTCGGGGACAAGCGCCGCGAACAACCCGGCAAAGAGCGATAACGAACCCTGATAGAGCGCGACGACGACAACTGAAAAGATCACCCCGAAACCGAACGTCGCCGACAGCGCGAGGGCGGCAAAACCGTCGAGCGTGGATTTCAGGATCAGAAACGAGGCGTCGCCCGACAAACCGTTCTGAACCGAGCCGATGAGTGTAAGCGGCCCGACGCAGAAGAGCAGGCTCGCCGCGACGAAGCCTTCGGTAAAACGGCCCTGTCCCCGAAAACGGCGTTTGAGCGCGTCGCCGACGCCCTCGAGCCTCTCCTCAAGCCGCCACCACTCGCCGAGCGCCCCGCCGAGCGCGAGCGCCATCAGCGCCAGAATGACCCCCGGCGGGCGCGCGACCTCACCCAGATCGAACGCGTTGTCGATGCCGATAAAGAGCGTGGTCAGGCCGATAGCTTGCATCACGGTGGTGACGACCCGCTCGGGCAGACGGCCCCGCAGCAGCAGACCGAGCGCCGACCCGGCCAGTACGGTAACGATGTTGAGCAGCGTACCGGAGGTTTGCTCGAGAAAACTCACTGTTTAAGGTTCGTGCGGTTCTGCGCCCCGGGTCAGCACCAGCACCGTCACCAGCAGCGCCGCTACCACCGGCAAGCCGACGAGCCAGAGCAGCCACGTCCGCCAGCCCGACGCGCCGGTCGCGGTCGGCGGAAAGACGAAACCTTGCGCCTCGTTGGGCGCGCCGACGCGCAGGGGGGACTCGAGCGGTGCGGTCGCCTCTTCCTGCCGGTAGGTCTGGTCGCGGAGCACGACCATGTAAGCGCCCGCCCGGGGCAGTTCGGTTTCGGCCCGGTACACCCCGGCGTCGGTTTCGGCGAAGTCGGCGCGGATCGGGTCGGCGTCCGGCTGAGCTTCGGGGCGCAGCTCGGCGAACACGAGGGCGTCTTGCACCGGAACCTGGGTGGGGTCGGTAAGCGTCAGCTGCAAGCTAAAGGGTGCGGCGGTGGTGGGCCGCCCGGGGATGACCTCGAGCTGACCCAGCACCAGCGTGGCGTGCGCGGCGGCGGTATTCAAACTCCAGAGCAGAAATAGAGCGCAGATCAATCGGAAAGACACGCCTCTAGCATACGCGTGTCGGCGTGATCGCTAAGGTCGTTTCAGGTACGGTGCGGTGCCCCAGCTTCGTTCGGGTCAGCCGTTAGGTAGTGACGGATAGGCGTGCGCCGGGTAATGAAAAGGGCGTTCTTGGTGGCGGCGGCGTGTTACAGTCGCGGGCGATAAAAGGGGTGGCTAATGCCGCAAGGCGCTGAAGTTTACAAGGTACAGGACACGCATCACACACCACACCACACCACACCACCTACCGGACGTTATCTTTACTTGCTGGCGTTCGGGGCGCTCGGCGTCGTTTACGGCGATATCGGTACCAGCCCGCTCTACGCGCTGCGCGAGTCGTTTCACGCAGGTCACGGCGTTGCGCCCACGCCTTCTAATGTGCTGGGGATTTTGTCGCTGATCTTCTGGTCGCTCGTTATAGTGATTACCGTCAAGTATCTCGTTTTTATCATGCGCGCCGACAACGACGGCGAGGGCGGCATCCTGGCCCTAACCTCACTGGTAACGCCTATGCAGGTCAGACGGGGCAGTGGGCACTGGCTGCTCGTCTCGCTCGGGCTGTTTGGAACTGCGCTACTTTACGGTGACGGTATCATCACCCCGGCGATCTCGGTCTTGAGCGCGGTTGAAGGGCTCGAGGTCGCCACCCCGTTTTTTCGGCCCTACATTTTGCCGATCACGTGCGGCATCTTAATCGCACTTTTTTTGACGCAGCGTTTCGGTACGGGGGGCGTCGGACGGGTGTTTGGCCCTGTCACCGTGGTGTGGTTTAGCACGCTCGCGCTTCTGGGTCTTTACCACATCGCCCAGCAGCCCGGTGTGCTCGCCGCAATCAACCCGGCGTACGCCCTCGGCTTTTTCAGCGACAACGGCCCGCGCGCGTTCTCCGTTTTGGGGTCGGTTTTTCTGGTCGTGACCGGCGGCGAGGCGCTCTACGCCGACATGGGGCATTTCGGTAAACGGCCCATCCGACTGGCGTGGTTTGCGGTGGTGTTTCCGGCGTTGATCCTTAACTACTTGGGTCAAGGCGCGCTTATCTTGAGCCGCCCCGAAGCGGCTGAAAATCCCTTTTATCAGATGGTGCCGCCCGCGCTACTTTATCCGGTGGTGGTGTTGGCTACGGCGGCGACTGTTATCGCGTCACAGGCGCTGATCACGGGGGCATTTTCGCTGACCGCGCAAGCGGTGCAACTCGGCTACGTACCGCGCCTGGTGATTCGCCACACCAGCAAGCGCGAGTACGGTCAGGTCTATATTCCCAGTATTAACTGGTTGCTAATGTTTGCCTGCCTCGGCCTGGTGTTGAGTTTTCGCTCGTCGGGCAACCTGGCTGCGGCCTACGGCGTCGCCGTTACCATGACCATGGTCATTACCACTATCTTGTTTTACTTTGTGGCGCGCGAAAAGTGGGGTTGGCCTTTGGTGGCTGCCGCGCCGCTCTGCTTGATCTTTCTAGTTGTTGACAGCGCCTTTTTCGCGGCCAATATACTCAAGGTTCCGCAGGGCGGCTGGTTTCCGCTCGTGGTTGCGGCGGTTGTCTTTACCGTGATGACGACCTGGAAACGCGGTCGTCTGATCTTGTCCGATTGTCTCGACGAACGCGTGCAGCCGCTCGAGCGCTTTTTGCAAGAGATCCGCGAACACCCGCCGAGCCGCGTACCGGGTACGGCTATCTTTATGTACCGCTCACCGACCTACACCCCTTACTCGCTTGCACAAAACCTTAAAACCAACAAGGTGCTTCATGAACGTATCATCTTACTCTCGGTCAAAACTGAGGAGGTGCCCCGTGTCCGGCGCTCGCAACGCGTTACGATGACGCCTCTAGAAAATGGCTTTTACCAGGTCGTTATACGTTTTGGCTTTATGGAACAGCCCAATGTGCCGCGCGCGCTCAGGAGTGTCTGGCCGAACGGTGTAGAGATCGATCTAGCTGACGTGACCTACTTTGTGGGGCGCGAAACGGTGGTTGCCACCAACCGCCCAGGGATGGCACTTTGGCGAGAAAAACTTTTTGCGCTGATGTCGCGCAACGCGCTCAGTGCTTCGTCGTTTTATTACCTGCCGCCGGGACAGGTGGTTGAACTTGGGGCGCAGGTCGAGATTTAGGTCGCAACAGCGAAACAGCCTTACAACGGGTTTTGCCGCCACAACCACTCGCGCAGCGTAAGACCGCTCGCGGCGACCTCGGCGGCGACTTCACGGCCCACGTAGCGGTAGTGCCACGGCTCATAGCTGTAGCAAGTTACGGCCTCCTGACCCTCCGGATAGCTCATGACAAACCCGAAACGGGCGGCGTTTTCGGCGAGCCACGCGCCTTCAGGAGTCTCGCGCCAGTCGGGTAAATCCCAGGCGGCGGGGCCGTCGGCGCTGCGAAAGTCCAGAGCGGTACCGAGCTGATGCTCCGAGTGACCGGGGCGGGCGCTGGTCTTAAGGGCGGCGTCCATCCCGTCTTGCTCGACCCATGACGCGAACGTCATCTCTTGGTAGCTGTATGAGCGGTAGGCGGATTGCACCTCCAAACCCATCCCAGCCGCCTCCGCTTCAGCGAGCAGCACTTGCAAATCCGGCATCACCACGCTCCGAATCTCCATCCTTGCCGAGCCGACTCCGGCGTCCGAGACGGGCACCAGGTCTTCGGGTGCGTACGTCTCCGGCAGGGTGTAGAGGGTATCGAGCAGGGTATAGGGCCAGTCGCCGTACTCGGTCAGCGCCGCCGGACGGTCTTCATAAGCGCAGGCAGGCAGCGGCGCGGCGAGTGCGGTCGGCAGGGCAGTGAGCAGCAAAAGAGAAAGGAGCACGTCGGCATGGTAACAAAAGCGGCTTCGTAAAGGGATAGTAAAGCGTGTCGTCTCGAGCCAAACTCACTCCTCAGTACTAAAAACCTGGAACTCACGACTCAGCACTCAATGAGGAAGTGGACGGGTTGTCAAGACGCCGGTAGCGGCGAAGACGGTGATCAGCAGGGCGGCCTCGAGCCTCAACATCTGCCCTAATCGCTGCGTTTTCCCCCGTTTCAGTGCGGGCAGTAGCCACCAGCGGTTGAAACCGGCAAGCGTCAGAATCATCCCGACCAGTGCAAGTTTTAGAACCAGTGCCAGACCGTAAGGTGTAGTCGTCAGCTCGGCGGGGCGGGTGAGGTGCAAGACGCTGGCGTACACCCCGGTTGCCCCCAGCAGCAGCACACACCAGAGACCGAGGCTCGAAAGTCTTCCCATCGTTTTTGTCAGCGCCGCGTCTGCGGGTGCATATCTCCATGCGGGCGAGAGTGCGGTGTAGAGAACTGCGCTACCCCAAAGCGTCGCTGCCGTAAAGTGCGCGAGGTCTGCCAGCAACGCCGGAGCGCCGTGCATCGCCGCCGCGTGACTTAAAAAACTAAAGGTTCCTAAGAGACCCAAGCCCATAAGCGACGATGTCCACAAGCTCAGCCTAGACGGTTTGGAGATCAGAGCCAGTATGGCGACGGCGAGAACGAGACGCACCAGCGTTATACGTCCGTGGTTGGTGCTCCAGACGTACTCGAGGATAAATGCCCCGTCGAAACGTCCCAAAAGCTGCGTCACCTTCCAAGTCACATCAGCTGCGCTCGTCACCAGCAGTAGCGCCGCACCCAGCAGCGCGCCGAGGCGCAGCGTGCGCGTTATCGTCGGGGCTAGTTCCGTCCCGACGTAACCCCGAAATACCCCCGCGCCCAGGAGCAGCACCGCCCCCAGATAGAGGGCGGTTTTGAGGAGCGGCGTCAGGGAGCGACCCGGAAGGTGATAAAACCCTGTGAGGTGTGGGTATCGGCCGACAGCACGCGCCACATCACCACGTACACGCCCGCCGGGAGGTCGGGTTTAAGGGGTAGGGTCACCGTATCGGCGGTGCGCTCCGCCGTCTCGACGCCGGTATCGGCTCGAGCCTCGTCGTCGCCTTGCGTTTCCAGAACCTCGGAGACGAGCGCACCCGCTAGACCGTTCTGTGCTTCGGGGGTGTTTGCCAAGTCGGTGTCCGCCCCCAGCGGATAGACCTTAAAGGTGCTGAACCGCACCTCGACGGCTTCGCTAAAGGTCAAGCTGGTCACGGGGGGCGCAGCTTGCAAGGTTGCGTTCGCGGCGGGCGTGCTGCTCTCAAGTTCGGAGTGCGCGGCCCCGACCCCGGCAAAAGCCAGGGTCAGGATTAGAACGTACTTTTGTATTTCCAAGATAGATGGGACCGTTTCTTTGCAGATACTAGCTCTTAAAGTGCTTGGTAGACTCCGTTTTTCGACTGAGTGTGGTTCAAACCAGATGATACCTGCTACCTCACGGAAAACGCAGGTCGGCGGCTGGTTCGACGGCGTGGTCGTAAGGGGCGGTGAGGTCGACCTCGAGCTCGCCGATAAAGCCCGTGATCTGGAAGGTGTACGCGCCCGGTTCACTGAGGACGAAATCGCTCGTGTACGAGCCCGGTTCGCCGAACACGGCGCGGAGCGGCAACTCGCGTCGCGTCTCCCCATCCGGGGCGATGATGGCGGCGCTGAGGCTGGACTCGAGGTTTTCCACCGGCTCTTCAGTCATATCATGCACGCGGAGGTCGATACCGTTCAGCTGCTCGGTGTAGGGCGGTTCGGCGACGTAACCGAGGACGATTTCGTACTGCTGCTCGCCCTGCCCGACGGTGTGGTGGTCGTGGGCGAAGGCTGCGCCTAAAACGAGGCTTAAAAGGCTGAGGGCTGCTATTGCAAAAATACGCATAAAAACTCCTAAAAACGAGAGGTTAAAATCAGGGCAGGTTGAATTTCTCGTCCGTAAGGGGTGGCGCGCGGCTCCTGAACAGGCGAAAGGGTCGTGGACGTACGCCTGGCAGCAGCAGCAACGGTTCGGCCCGTTCCAGGCGCACACCTTTAGACAGACACCCGGACAAGCGCAGGCAGCGTCCCGGCCCCGACGACGCAGACCACACAGCGCGGGTCGTGAGGGTGGGTTCCGGTCGGCTCGTCAGGCGTGTGTCCGGTGTGATGAGTCGTGTGAGCGGTAGCCGGAACGGGGGCAGCGGGCCGGTACGGGGCCAGACTCACCCCGAACCCTACCCAAAGGCAGAGCAGCGTCAGCAGCCCGCGGCCCACAGATGGCGTCGTTACAGGTGGCGTCAAAGCCTGACTCGCTGACGCCCGAGCCCGGTCTGCACAACGCTTGTTCGCGCAATACTTACTTGCACCATCCTTACTTGCGCGATGCTTGCCGACACGATGTCTGTCTGCATCACGCTCAGTTGAAGCATGGGCCACCACACGCCTCGAGGGATGGTGTCTGCATGAAACCTACGTTGTAACCCCTAGTCACGAGCTCGTCACCATCATCTCATTACAGAAGATAAGGTCGCGTCGGAACATCCACATCGAATACCTACGTCGGACACCTAACGTCGAACAACCTGTCAAAAGGTCGGGCCGAAAAGCGTACCGCGCATCTCCATCGGTTGCGACAAAACCCAGACCGAAAACGCAGCGAATACCAGAATAAAAATCAGCGGCGACCACAGCGCCAGCACGCCGCGCCGCCCGAAATCGCGGAGCGCGATGCGAAAGGCGACCCAGACCGCCAGCAGCGAGTACACGCTGACGAAACCTGCGCCGATGGGGAAAAGCCAGCGCGTCGGCACGAGGCGCGCCAAACGCCAGTTCGGATCGACGGCGAAACCCCGGAACTCGAGAACGTGCTGAAAGACCGGGACGATGCTGAGCGCGCCCGTTAAAAAGTGAAACAGGTAGTGCGCCGCCCAAAAGCCGAAGCCGAGCGGCAGCAGCACGTAACCCCAACGCAGCAGCGCCGTTTTGGGTGTGCTCTTTACGCCGCCCAAACGGTCGGCGAGCACGCTCATGACGGTGGTGAGCGCGAGGCCCAGCAGCGTCACCGCGCCGAAGATAACGCCCAGCAGCAGCGCCTCGCTGCGCGTCCCGAGCGCCCCAGCCAGCCACTCCGCGCCCGCGTAGTAGGGGCCGATCATGGCGACGGCGTTGAGCAGCCCCCAAAAGGTGAGCAGAACGCCCATCAACATAGCGGCGAGGCCGCCCCGTTTAGCCCACGGCGCGCGCGTCCACTCGAGCCCCGGTATTCTTGTTGTAAGCGCCACGTTGTCGTACGGACACGCCCGCACACAGTTCATACAAAAGGTGCAGTCCATGTTCGAGGTGATCGTCGGCACCATCAGGCCGGTTTCGCAACCCGGAAAAAAGCCCTGACCGTTCGCGTGCCGAATCTCGGACAACGGGATAAAGGTCGCGTGACCCTCTGCGCGGGTGGGTTCGGCGTGGCTCTCGCGCCCGTGCAGACAGGGTTTGTCGCGGCAGCTCGAGCACACGTCCGGGTCCACAGCGGCGATCTGTGTGGGCGAAGCGGTGGCGAAAGCGAAGTTGAAGTTTCCGAGCGGACACGCGTAGCGGCAGAACGTCCCGGCGGGAAAAAGCGTGTCGATGAGCAGCACGCCCGCGAAGTAACCGACCACGAGCCACGCCGTCAGCCAGGGGCTGGCCCAGAGGTCGAACACTTCATAAGACAAAAAGAAACCCAGCAGCAGGGCCGTCACCAGATATTTATTTTTGAGAACGCGGGGCCACGTCAGCTTGCGTGGTAACAGGCGCTCGAGCCGCCGCGTCAGCCCCCGCGTCAGCAGCAGCGGGCAGGCGGCGCAAAAGGCGTTGCCCAAAAGCGCCAGCCCTACCACCACCAAGCCCCGGTAGTGAAGCCAGATGCTCGTAGTAGCGACGTTGCGCGGGGCCAGCTGATCGCCGGTAAAGCCGTCTAAAACGACGATTACGGCGAGCAGCAGCAGCGGCAGCTGAAAGGTCAGGCGGGCGTAGCGCCACCGCAAAAAGTGGCGGAGACCGGGTAAACGCAACAGGTCGAAGCCTCTCGGTTGCTGCGGCCAGGCCGGGCGGTGGGGGCGGCTCATGACAGTGCGGCTGATTTTTTGTAAGGGGGCATCGTATCCTCCAGCCCTGCGCCCGCGCCTGTTTGGCGGGGACGCGCTAAACGTCTGTGTTGTCGGCGGTCAGACGTCAGCTGGAGGGGCGCGGCTGTGATGCTGGATTTTTGCAGCTGTCGGTAGCCACGACCGCTCAGGAAGATGGTGCGTGTAGGCGACCGACCGGACGGCGCTCACGAAGGTCACGGGAGCCGGAACGACGCCGCCGAGAAGCGGCCCCAGCGGGTGCAGGTGCGGCGCGGCGTCGTGCGGGTGGGTATGAGCGAAATCCGCGTCGGCGGCTAGCGCGGGGGCGGCGAGGGTGGCGGCGCAAAGAAGGCCCAGCAGCAGCGTGACCGAGCCTGCTTTCAGAGCCCCCCGCAACCGCCCGCGCATCAGCTGCCCGGTACCGTAACGGCGCGCTTTTCGGTGACTTCGCCCCCGTCCGAAAGCGTTACTTCGGCCTGCAAAATCCAGCCGCCCGCCATATCGAAGTTGAAACCTTCGGCGACGTAGAGACCCTCTTCGGCTAGAACCGCTTCGGTGATGACAGGCTCCATCCCGGCGTGGGTCATCGTCCCGGTGACGGTCACGGAAGCTCCTGAAACGGCCTCGTTGTCGCCGCCGAGCAGATAGACGCGCACCTCGGCGGGGCCGACGGCGGGTTCTTCGGGTAACTCGAGGCTAACCTTGACGCCGCCCGGGGTTTCAGCGCCGCCCTCCGCTTGCCCGGTATCCGGTGGACGGCAACCGACCAACACAATCAATATCACGACTAAAAAACGCATAGTGACAGCTTAAACCCCCACGGGGTTGACAGATGTCCCGGCAGGGGAGACTGGGCGCAGATGGGGCTCGAGCCGCAACAACGAACGTGTTCCGGTTCCCCCACCGAGCAAACCCAAAGCTCCGCGACACTGGCACCTACGGGAGACGGTTGCGCGCCCGCAAAAAATCCGTTACACCCTCCGCCAGCGCGTCGGCGAGGGCTTCGGGTCGCCCCAGCAGCGCGGCGTCGGCGGCGTTGCTCAGATAACCGAGTTCGACGAGCAGCGCGGGTGTAGCGGGGTGAACCGTGTGGTGATAGCTGCGAAAATTAAAAGCGTAGTATTCGGTCATGGCCCCCGTGGTGTTGGCGTCGTCGTCGGCTGCGCCGGTGGCGCTCAGGTAGCGGTGGTCGATCATGCTTTTAAGCCGTGGCTCGAGCGGACTGCGCGGCGGCCTGAAGTGCGCGGATTTGTACCCCTGACGCGCCGGATCGTCCACACTGTCGGCGTGAAGCGAGAGCATTACGTCGGCGACGTAACCCGCCGGGGGCGTGGCGCGGAGCAGGTCGACGGTGACGCCCTGGGCCTCGAGCCGGATTTGCAACGCCACCGCGACCGAGCGGTTGACCGTTACTTCGTCTACGCCGCCTGCGTAACCGCCGGTGTTGCCGCGCAGGTGTCCCAGTTCGTCCGGGTGCGACGCTGCGCCGTCGTGACCGATCTGCACACCCACACGCGGCGGCCCGAGCGCTAGCGTGAGCACGCCGCGCCAGCTGCTCCGAAAGGCCTCACGCGTTTTGCCGGGAGCGTCGGCGCGATCTAATAAGAGGTTTCCTGCCGCTACGAGCAAAATAAACAGCAGCGCCACAGCGAGCCGAAAACCTGCCGCCCGCGCCGTATCCAGATAACGCGGGGGTTCGTCAAACTCGGTAAAGCGCCCCAACCACACCCCCCGAGCCTAGCACGCTCGCAACCTATGAAAGCGTGTGTACGAGCGCCTTCTAACCCCATTTAGCCGACCTTTTCCACCCGCTCACCCGTCAGCCAGTAGATGGCGTGCTCGTTGACGTTCTCCAGATGGTCGCCGAGCCGCTCCAGATAGCGCGCCATCCCCAGCAGTTTGGTCGCCTGTGAGATGAGCTTGGGGTTTTCCATCATATAGGTCAGCAGTTCGCGCTGAATCTGCTCGTACAGATCGTCGATCTCGTCGTCCATCTCGAGAGCTTGCCGCGCCGCCTCGACGTCGGCCTCGGCAATCGCCCGGATGGTGGTCTCGATCATCACGTTTAAGATTTCAAAGATGCGTTCGGTATCGACGTACTTTTTGATGGGCGGCTTTTCGGCGAGTTCTGCGCCCACGCGCGCGACGTGGCGGGCGTTGTCCCCGGCGCGTTCGATGTCGGTCAGGGTGCGGTGGAGCGCGCCCAAAAAACGCAGGTCGCCCGCAGCAGGTTGACGGCGGGCAATCACCGTCAGGATGGTTTGTTCGATTTCGGCCTCGAGGGCGTCGATGTGCAGGTCGTTAGCGGCGCACCGTTCGGCGGCTCCGGGTTCGGCGTCGACGAGCGCGCGTTTGGCCAACTCGCACGATTCGCGGACGAACGAGAGCATCCGCACCACCGACGCGGTGATGTCCTGAAGGTTTTCATCGAGGGGGCTCATAGCTGAAAAGCGTAACATCCCCACAGTGTGGCGGCGCGTGGTCAGGGGAAAGTCAGGTGAGTGCTGAGAGTTGAGTGCTGAGTACCGAGTGGTGAGTGCTGAGTACCTAGTGCTGAGTACCTAGTGCCGAATGGTGAGAGTTGAGTGCCGAGCATTGAGTGATGCGTTGTGAGAAATGAGTTGTGAGCAGCGAGCAGTGAGTGCCGGATGATGGGCGATGCGTGGTCGGTGGGTGCCGAGGGAGTTGGGGGTTCGCCTGACGGGGTGCTGACAAAGGGCTGGCTAGAATACACGGGTGAGGGTGAACTGGTGGGAGTGAGAACGTGAGCGCGCAGATACTGGTCGTCGAGGACGAACCGGCGGTGCGCGAACTGCTGGCGTTTCACCTCGCCCAGGCGGGTTTTCGGGTTTCTGAAGCTGGGACGATTCAGGAGGCGTGGGAGCACGTAGACGCGGCGGACGCGGTGGTGCTCGACTGGATGCTGCCCGACGGTTCGGGGGTGGACTGGTTGCGGGCGCTACGGGCGAAACCGAAAGGTCAGCGGCAACCGGTTTTGATGCTGACGGCCCGTGCGAGCGAAACCGACAAGGTTCGCGGTCTCGACGCGGGTTCGGACGATTACCTCGTCAAACCGTTTTCAGCTGCTGAACTCGTGGCGCGGCTGCGGGCGCTGCTGCGCCGCACCGAACCGAGTCTGCTTCACCGGGTGGGGGCGCTCGAACTAGACGAGCGTCAGGGCAGCGTCAGTTTTCACGGTCGGGCGCTCTCGCTGACTCGGCGCGAGTTCGAGCTACTGGCCTTTTTGTGTGCGTCGCCGGGCCGGGTTTTTTCCCGTACCGAACTGCTCGACCGCGTGTGGGGTGAAGACTTTTTGGGTACCGAGCGCACCGTCGACCAGCACGTCGCGCAGCTGCGGGCGCTGTTGGGAGCTGAACTGATCGAGACCGTGCGGGGGCGCGGCTACCGCCTCGAGGAACCCGGTTAGCGTGCCGAGCGCCACCGAAACGGGTGTGTCGGACGCCTTCGACGCGCTCGCCGAGGGCGTTATCGTCGTGCGGGCGGGGCGGGTGGTACGCCTGAACGCCGCCGCCGGACGGTTTTTAGAGGTCGATCCGGCGCAAGCTGTAGACACGCCGCTGATCGGGGTGCTGCGCGACCACCGCCTCGAGCAGGTTTTTTTAGGCGGTGAAAGTGCCGAACTCGAGACGCGTGGCCGCATCTTGCGCGCCTCGGCGACGCCCGAATGCTTGCTGCTGTTCGACCTCACCGAAACGCGCCGCGCTCAGGAGAGCGCCCGCGAACTCTTGGCGGTGTTGTCGCACGAACTTCGCACGCCCGCGACCACCATCCGCTCGACTTTAGAGGCGCTCCGTTACCCGCTTGAAGAGGCGCAGCGCGAGCGTTTTCTGGGCCGCGCCGAGGCTGAAACCGAGCGTCTGGTACGGCTCTTGAACGACCTCACCGTCGATGTGCGCCCCCCTAAACTCCGCTCGCTGGTACTGCGCGAGGTCGTCTCGAGGGCGCTCGCGCTCCTTCAAGACACCTTTTTAGAGCATCGGGTACGGCTCGAGTGCGAGGTGCCGCTCTTTACGGTCTACGCGGATTCCGACAAACTCTTACAGGTGCTTATCAATCTGCTTGAGAACGCCGCCGTCCACGGCCCCGACGAAAAAACGGTCTTTCTGAGGGCCGAGATGCAGGGCGCGTGGGTGCGCGTGTCGGTGCGGGACGAGGGCGAGCCGCTCCCCGAAGTGGCGATAGAACGCCTTTTCGAGCCGCACTCGAGGGGCCGTGGCGTCAAGGCCAAAGGCACGGGGTTGGGGCTTTACATCGTCCGCTCGATTGCCCAGCGGTGGGGCGGCGAAGCGTGGGGGAGACCTTTAGAGGCTGGCAATGAGTTCGGGTTTAGTGTGCCGCTGCGGTAGTTTGCTGGTATTTTATGCCTAGATGAACCCATGGTTGCTATCAGCTATTCCTGCTCGAATGTCGGCGTGAGGGCGAGCCGTACCAGATAGTCCTGGCTCCCGCGCTTGTCGCCATAACGCCCAAGCAGGGCTGCCAACTCACGTTGAAACGCTTTGGCGTCCGCGAAATTCAGCTTGAGCATAGCCCAAGCCGTCCAAAGTGCAGGAGCATCGGAGCTGAGCAGAGACGCTTCGACGTTATCGACGCGTTGCGGGTTCGGTGCAAATCTTAGGCAGGGTGTTTCTCCACTTACCGATACGCACACCCCCCACTTATCCATTCCGCCCATGAGAGAAGCGCCAGCACGAACGAGGTCGCGGTTAAGCTGTTCGGCCCAGGGCCGTTCCTGCTCGGTAAAAAGCGTTTCGATGGTCTGCGCGTCGGTCGTTTCAAAAGGGATGAAAAAACCTTTTGCTGTTGCGCGGTAGTACCTCGTCGGGCGGCCCTGTCCAGGCCGTTTACAGACAAACTGGAGCAAGTGCAAGTCGACAAAACGCTTTACCCAGTACCCCACCAGTTGCGTACTCGTTCCCGCTGCGTCGGCGACCTCCCTAATAGAGCGCGTTCCCTCCATAAAAGGCGCGAGTAGGCGCTGAGCGTGAGGCTGCATAAACACTTTGGCAGCTTTAGGGTCAGTAACCGTCTGCCAGTTATGAAAAGTTTGCGTGTCCATTTTCTTTAGTATAGCGGCACACTTGAGGCATGACACAACCTAGACCTAAGCATCTTCCAAACCTGCTCCGTAGCCTCACCTCGAGCATCGCGCCCAGCCGTACGCCAGCGTTCACAAGTGAACACGGTCAAGTCCGTCCTGAGAGCATCGCCACGATGGAAACCGCGGTGGTAGGCGGCGTTCCGCAGCGGCTTTGGCTTCGTGGCTCGAGCCGGGATAACCCCCCGCTCATTCTCTTGCACGGCGGCCCCGGCGGTAGCCTCGGGGCGCTTTTTCGCCGCTACAACGCCGAATTGGAGCGTCACTTCCTGGTCGTGACCTGGGAGCAGCGGGGCGCGGGGCGCTCTTACAGAAAAGGTGTCCCGAGCGCCAGCATGACAGTCGCGCAATTTGTCTGTGACCTCGAGGAAGTCGTCGAACTTGTTAAAAAACGTTTTGGCAAAGGCAAGGTGGTTTTACTTGCGCATTCTTGGGGGACCATCCTCGGTACTCTCTACGCTCAGCGGCACCCCGAAAACGTCGCCGCGTATGTGGGCGTCGGTCAGATTGCCAATATGCCTGAAGGCGAGAGGCTCTCTTACGACTTCGCCCTAAGTAGGGCTGTGCAAAGCGAAAACCGCAAAGCCGTCGCTGAGCTGGAAAAGATAGGGCGGCCGCCTCACACTCTGAGCGCCATGCTCACAGAGCGCCGGTGGATAAGTCATTTCGGAGGCAACACCTTTAGAGGCCCAACCACCACTGATCTCGTCCTGGAGGCGCTTCAAGCCGACGAGTTCAACCTGCTCGACCTTCTCAAACTTGTTCAAGGAAGCCACTTCTCCGCCAAGCACTTGTGGCCGGAGATGTCACGCATCGACTTCTCCGAGGCGCATCTGTCTTTCGAGGTGCCTATAATCTTTTTGCTCGGTCGTCACGACCGCGTTGCACCCTGCACTTTAGCCGCGTCGTACTTGGAGCGACTTAGCGCGCCTTACAAAAAAGTCGTGTGGTTTGAGAACTCGGCGCACAATCCAAACTACGAAGAGCCTGAGAGGTTCAACCGGGTGCTCGTTGGAGAAGTTCTACCCATGACCGAAGGTGTCACCAAGAACAAAAGTCTCGTATCAAGTGAGAAATTCTGAATTGACTTCTGACAACGTCTCCCCAAACGGACTCTCGTCGAACTCACCCCGCCGAAACATCTCCCCGACCTGCTGCGCGGCTCGCCGCTGCACCGGGTCACGGCTAAACCGGCCGTTCCACCCACTTACGAGACGCACCACCGCGCGGTGAAAAGCCCGGTAGACCGCGCCGTGAAAACGCTGCGAAAGTTTGTACCCGCCCCGAAAACCCTCGAGGATAAAGCGTGGGTCTTCGGGCGTCGACGAACCGCCCAGATGCAGCACATCGGCCCTGGCCAACCGGCACGCCCAGCCTGCCCGCCGGAGGCGAAAACACCACTCCATATCCTCGTTGTAAAAACGCAGCGAGGCGTCCATCCCGCCGACCGCCGCCACCGCCTCGGCGCGGACCAGGTGCAGGCAACCCGAAAGCCACGGGACGGCGACCGAGCCCCTTTTAGCTCGCCCCAGCCGCGCGTAGTGCCATCTGTACGGCAAACCCTGCGGTTGCACCCGCCCGCCCTGTGTGCGCGCCCTCGGCCCGACCATGCCCACGCCGGGTTGTTGTATCGCCGCCAGTAGCGCATAAAACGTCTCTTTCTCGACGAATACGTCGGCGTTCAGGTGGGCGATAAAGGGCGTGTCGGCGCGTTTCAGACCGCAGTTGACGGCGTGCGCGAACGAGTGGTTAGAGACGCGCAAGGTTTCTGCGCCGAACGCGTCGCCGAAATCGGGCGTTTCGTCCGGCGGGCTGCTGTCTATGACGATCAAGCGCGCGCCGGGAGCCGAAAGCTCGAGCCTCGTCAAACATTCCCGCAAGATGTCCGGGGTGCGGTAGTGAATCACCAAAATCGTCAGGTTGTCGAATACGGGTTTCGGCACAGACCTCTCCAGACGTGGGGAACCGGTGGCAAAGGCGAGTAGACCACAACGGCTTCCGCGTTTTGCGGCCTATACTACGGTGTGATGGTATCAAATCCCCTTCGCATCGGCGTGGCTTTGGGTGGCGGTAGCGCCCGTGGTTACGCGCATATCGGCGCGCTCTCTTGTCTGGAACGCCACGGTTTCGCCCCCAATTTAATCGTCGGTACGAGTTTCGGCGCGATCGTCGGCGCGCTCTACGCGGCTGGGCTTTCTCCCGAAGAGATCGCCGAAACTGCCAACAGCGTGCGCTGGCGCGACCTCTCCCGGGTGCTCGATTTCGGGCTGCACCGGGCAGCTCTTTTTTCTGGGGACAAGCTCGAGTCTTACCTAGACGAACTCGTCGAAGGTAGGAATTTCAGCGACTTGGAGCGTACGCTGGTCGTCGTCGCTACCGACCTCGCTACCGGCGAACGCGTCGACCTGACCCGCGGCCCACTCGCCCGCGCCCTGCGCGCGAGCGCCTCGATGCCCGGTGTTTTTTCGCCCGTCGTGATAGGAGGTCGGAGCCTGGTCGATGGTGGCCTCGGTTCACCGATTCCGCTGGCGACGTTGGAGGGTTACGACCTCGACGTGGCGCTCGGTATCGGGGCGGGGTTGGAGGAGTCCGATTCGGGCGCGATTCGGTTTGCCCAGCGTTGGCTCGGCACCGAGATGGGGCGGCGTGTTCACCGGGGGCTGCGCGACCACCCGGGCGCGCACCCGGTGCGGCAACTTGGGCGCTCGCTGGCGCACACCATGACGGCGTGGCAAACACCGCCCGGACTCGCCGACGGCGCGCTCTACGTCCACACCAAACCGCCGATCAGCTGGTTTAACTTTCGTGGCGCAGCGGTCGCAATGACCGCCGGTGACGCGGCGGTCGAGGGTTATATTCCGGTGTTGCGGCGGGCGATGGGGTTTTGTGACGTGGCGGAGTGTTAGGGGTGGGCCGGTCTGTAGGTCTTGCCAAGACCATTTCTCTTTGTTTTAGATGAATGGCTTGTAACTCGCGGCCTGTAGCTTGTAGGTGTCTATCCACTGGTTACTCGCCGACAGCCCTCTTCAGAGGGACAAACACCGGGTTGGACCGTTTGAACGGATGAAATCCGGCTTACGGCTCGGTTTAGCTCAGTGTATATTTCGCAGCAATTCTAACGTAAGCTGCACCGGTTTGCCGCAGGAATCGTCTCCTAAAGCACGTGGTAAACAGCGTTTCTCTGCTGAAGCGTGGTGCAAACCAGATGATAACTGCTATCGTAACCTGTACCGTTCAACCGTTATAAAATCGCTTTTCCCAACAGGCTCGAGGCCATCTCGACCATAATGCGTCCGGTGGTGTTCTTTACGTCCAAAACCGGATTGACCTCGACCAAGTCCAGACTCGTGACCTTTGCCGAATCTGCGAGCAGCTCCATCAGCAGGTGCGCCTCGCGGTAGGTGAGGCCGCCCGGGACCGGCGTGCCGACCCCCGGCGCGATACTCGGGTCGAGCGCGTCGGCGTCGAACGAAACGTGCAGGCGGGGCGCGTCTGAAAGGTACTCGAGCGCCTCTTCAGCGACCGTCGCCAGCCCCCGGCGGTCGATCTCTTTCATCGTATAAGCGCGTATCTCGTGCTCGTGTATAAACGCCCGCTCGAACGGGTCTAGGCTTCGCAGACCGATAAATACCAGATCTCGAGGTCGCAACACCGCCCCGCCGCCCCAGATACCCAGCAGCCTCTCGTCACCGCTACCCAAAAGGTGCGAGAGCGGCATCCCGTGGATGTTGCCGCTCGGACTGCTCTGGGGCGTGTTGAGGTCGGCGTGGGCGTCTACCCAGATGACCCCGGTGCGGCCCGCGTGGGCAAACCCCGAGACGCTTCCCATCGACACCGAATGGTCGCCGCCGAGCGCGATAGGAAACACATCCGCCGGGGTGTCTCTAAGCCGTAAAAATGCCTGGTGACAGGTTTCGGCGACCGTTTCCGCGTAGTGCAGACCATTTTTGCTGGGAATGGCCTCGAGCACCGGCATCTGCACGTTGCCGAGGTCTTCTACCCGGTGTCCGAGCCGCCCCAGCATCGGGGCCAGCCCCGCGAGCCGGACGGCGCTCGGCCCCATATCGACCCCGCGCCGCCCCGCCCCTAAATCGAGGGGAATCCCCAGTACGCTGATGTTCGCCATGACCTCAGCCTAGCACCCTCGCTTGGATCGGCACAAGACCCGTCAGGGACGCTTGAACGCAAGTTTTTGCAAGCGTGCAAGGAAATATACAGCTACTTGCTGTTGGCATCCTCGATATCGTCTTCCATCTCTTCGAGGTCGTCCTCGAGGTCTTCTTTACGTTCCGGGTCGTTTGTCGCCTCGCGCTGCTCGTACACCAGATTCTGCTCGGTCAGTTCGGGTTGGCTGCGGTCGGGGCTGTGGTCGGTACCCTGACCGTCTTCTTCTTTGCGAGGTTGTTCGGGGGTGTCGTTCATGTGTTCCTTTCGGCCTTGCTCAGGGTAGGAAACCCCGATAGAGAGGGGTTGGGAGACTAAATTCGGGTCTACTCGGTTAAGGGCCGGTGCCAGCGCCGCCCGCCCTTCGCCATCAGCATGTCGGCCTCTTCCGGCCCCCACGTTCCGCGTTCGTAAAACGCCGGTTCGTCGGTCGCGCCTTCCCAGGTGCTGATGACGGGTTCGATGATGCGCCACTGCGCCTCGACCTCGTCGGCGCGCATAAACAGCGTGGCGTCGCCCGCCATCACGTCCTCGAGCAGCGTTTCGTAGGCGTCGCGGCCGTGGGTCGAAAACTCGTCGTCGTAAAAAAAGTCCATGCTGGCGCGGCCCAAACTAACGCCCTGTCCCGGTCTTTTAGCGATAAAGCGGAGGCTGATGCCTTCATTGGGTTGCAGCCGCAAGACGATGCGGTCGGGTTTGACGGCCCCGCGCAGCTCGAAAGGAATATGCGGCGGGCGTTTATACACGACGACGATCTCGCTCGATTTGGCCTTGAGCCCTTTGCCGCTACGGATAAAAAACGGTACCCCGGCCCAGCGCCAATTGGTAATGCTGAACTCGAGGGCGGCGTAGGTACCCTGACGCGAACTTTCGTCGACGTCGGGTTCGCTCCGGTAGCCGCTGTACTGCCCGATCACCGCCGCTTCGGGGTTGACGCACGCCATCGCCTGAAACACCTTGACCTTTTCGTCGCGGACGCTTTTGGCGTCGTAACGGCTCGGTGGTTCGGTCGCGGTCAGCGCCACGAGCTGTAACAGGTGGTTTTGGATCACGTCCCGGATGACCCCGGTTTCGTCGTAAAAACTGCCGCGCCCCTCGACGCCCATCGGCTCCGCCATGGTGATCTGCACGTGGTCGACGTACTGCGAGTTCCAGGTCGGCTCGAAGATGGTGTTGGCGAAGCGAAGCGCGGCGATATTTTGCGCGGTCTCTTTAGCCAGGTAGTGGTCGATCCGGTAGATCTGCGACTCGTCGAAGTTCGCCAGCAGGGTTTCGTTGAGTTTTTGGGCGCTCCCCAGGTCGTATCCAAACGGTTTCTCGATCACCAGCCGGGTCGAGCCGTCGCCCTCTTGACCGCTGTGATTATCCCTGTGTTTACCGCTGCGGTTAAGGCCCGCCGCCGCCAGCTGCTCGGCGATGCCGCCGTAGGTACTAGGCGGCGTCGAGGTGTAAAAGATGCGGTCGGGTTGCCCCAGCGTAGCCAGATGTTCCGCCAGACCCTTGAACCCCGCCGGGTCGTCGTAACCTCCCGAGACGAACGAAAAACGTGGCGCGAGTTCCTTCCAGGCGGCCTCGTCGAAGGCTTTAGGGGCAAACTTTTTAAGCGCCTTTTTGACCTCGTCTTGCAGTTTGGCGTCGTTCCAGTCACGCCTCGAGTAACCGACCAGCTTCGTTTCCGGATGCAGCGCCCCCTGCTTATGCAACTCGAAAATCGCGGGCATCAGCTTGCGGGCGGCGAGGTCGCCGGTAATACCGAAAATCACAAAAATGCACGCGGGCGCGGGCATCTAGCGCGACTCCTCGGGGGCCGTTTCTTCTACGCCGGACGCTTGAATACCTTCAGCTTCGAGTTTTTCATGAATGGCGTGTCCCCCGAACTCGTTTCGCAGCGCCGCCGCCAGCTTCGCCGAAAACGAATCGTTCTGACGGCTCGAGAACCGCGCGAACAGCGCCGCTGAAATCGCCGCCATCGGCACCGCCTGCTTGACGCCGTACTCGACCGTCCAGCGGCCCATCCCCGAATCGTCGACGTAGGCGCGTACATCGTTCAGCCTCACATCTTTTTTGAGAGCTGAAGCGGCGAGCTCGAGCAGCCACGAGCGCACCACCGACCCGTGCGTCCACAAGTCGGCGATCTGCGACAGATTGAGGTCGGCGTGCGGATAATTTTCCATCGCTTCGAACCCTTCGCCGTACGACTGCATGATGGCGTACTCGATACCGTTATGAATCATTTTGACGAAGTGGCCCGAACCGGCAGGCCCGACGTGCGCGTAGCCGCCTTCGGGGGCGAGGGTTTTAAGGGCGGGCTCGAGGGTTCCGAAGGCCTCGTCCGACGCACCCACCATCAGGTTGTAGCCCTCGCGCAGACCCCAGATGCCGCCTGAGGTGCCGCAGTCCAGATAATGCACGCCCTGCGCCTCGGCCTCCTCAGCGCGCGCGCGGGTGTGCTCCCAGTTCGAGTTCGCGCCGTCGACGATTACGTCACCGGGAGAAAGTAACCCCAGCACCTTCGTTACGGTAGAGCCGGTGATCTCACCGGCGGGAAGCATAAGCCAGACCACGCGCGGACCCGCCCCACCGAGTTGCGTTACCATATCGCCCAGTCCCGACGAAGCCGCCGCGCCCTCGTCGGCAAGGACTGCCACCGCCTCCGGCGACAAGTCGAACACCACGACCTCGTGTCCGCCCCCCATCAAGCGCCGCGTCATATCGCCGCCCATACGTCCGAGTCCCACCATGCCTAGTCTCATAACGCCTCCATAAGGGTGACTTTAACAGGTCGGCTTTGTCCGCGTATGGCGTACAGAGAACTGTAAAGAGTGCGGGAGAGTGTCCCGGTTGTGGGCCGTGCGATACTGGGCGGATGAGTTCCGATACGGTAGACCGGCAAACCTTACAAAACCTCAAACGCGGCGCGGAGCATATCACGCCCGAAGGCGGCCTAGAGGACAAGCTCGCTCTAGCGCAGAAAGAGAACCGCCAACTACGCGTCAAACTCGGCGTCGATCCGTCCTCCGCTGATCTCCATATGGGTCACGCGGTCGTGTTGCGTAAAATGAGGCAGTTTCAGGACGCCGGTCACAAGGTCGTGCTGATTATCGGCGACTTTACCGCGATGATCGGCGACCCGTCGGGCAAGAGCAAAACGCGCCCGGTTCTGAGCCTGGAAGAAACCCGCGCGAACGGCGAGACTTATCTGGCGCAGGCGACCAAAATTCTCGACCCCGACCCGAACAAGCTCGAGCTGCGGCATAACTCGGAGTGGCTCGAGCCTTTGGGATTTGCCGAACTTATCAAGCTGGCCTCTTCGTACACCGTGGCGCGGATGTTGGAGCGCGACGACTTTACCAAACGCTACGCCGGGGGCGTTCCGATCAGCGTCCACGAGTTTTTGTATCCGCTCGCGCAAGCGTACGATTCGGTGATGATTCACGCCGACATCGAACTCGGCGGTACCGATCAACTTTTCAACCTGCTGGTCGGCCGCGACGTTCAGCGCGCGTACGGACAAACGCCGCAGATCGCCCTGACCACGCCGCTTTTAGAGGGTCTGGACGGCGTCAACAAGATGTCCAAATCTCTGGACAACTACATCGGTGTGTCCGAGTCGCCGGAGGTCATGTTCAAAAAAGCCATGCAGGTACCCGACGCGCTGGTGTACAGGTACCTCGAGCTGAGCACTTCACTCCCACTGAACGAAGCCAAAACCTTGACCGAAACCGATATCAAGAGCGCGCACCGCGTCCTGGCCTGCGAACTCGTCCGGATGTACCACGGTGACGCGCCTATTGCCGAGGCTGAAGCGCGGTTCGATTACATTGCTAAAGGGGGAATCCCCGACGACGTACCGGAAGTGCAGATCGACCCGGCTGAGCTTAAAGACGGCACCATCTGGATTTGCAAACTCGCCACGCTCTCGGGCCTGACCACCTCAAACGGCGAAGCGCGCCGCCTGATCCAGAACCGGGGGCTCAAACTCGGTGGTGAGGCGGTGACGGACGCCAACCTACAGGTGACGTTGCCAGTGGTGTTGCAGCGGGGGAAAGATATGTTTAGGAAAGCCGTCTAAAAGGTAACTGGACGCTTATGACCCCTTCTTACCTTCCCGATACCCAGGTAGACCCCGCCCTCGACGCCGAACTTCGCACGCTCTTAAGCCTTTGTTTTGGTGACGCGTTCAAGGATAAGCGTTACTGCTACGAGATGCCCGAGCACCGCTGGCTGGTTCGGGACGACCACCTGATCGCGCAGCTGGCGGTTCACGACAAGGTGTTTTACCAAAACGGGAAACCCACGCCGTTTTTAGGTATCGCCGAGGTGTGCGTCGCCCCCGGCTACCGAGGGCGCGGCCTCGTCGGAACCATGTTGCGAGCGGCGGAGGCGCAGCTGGTCGACGTTCCTTTCGCCCTCTTGCTCGGCAACCCGAAGGTGTACGGCTCGAGCGGCTACCACGCGGTCGAAAACGTCTATTTTCCGTCTCGAGATGCCGAAAAACCCAACCCCGACGTGATGGTCAAGGCGCTCGGCAACGACGTATGGCCTGTGGGAGAGGTCGTGATCGAAGGCCTACCCTTTTGACGCGGGGGCTCGGTCACCGGTGCAATCTGGAAGTACCACTCTCGACCGCTCACAACTTGGGAACCCAGATCACGTCCGACGGCGGTGATCCGAGCGGTTCACGCTCGGCCTCGCCCAAGCTCGCCACCCACGCCGCCAGATACGCGTCGAACTGATCGTGAAGCTGACCGAAGCCTGACTGTTTTAGCGCCCCCTCGAACTCGGCCTCAGCCCAACCTAAGCGTCGCCCGACAGTTTTGGTCTGCTCCGACAACCCCGTACGGCTCGACTTATGCAGCTTGCTGGCACCGAGCAGGGCGACGGTAGCCTGCGGATAGACCTCTTAAGCAAGGCCAGGTACGGCCGAGGTGCTCGAAAAGCGCAAAGCCGACGAGCATCCACAGCTGATTGGCGTGAGGCAGGCGGTTCTCCGGCCCTCCCGCGTTCAGGTGCGCTCGAGCTTTCTGCTCTATGGCCCCGAAACCTACCGCCGAAGGCGTCGTAAAACAGCTTATGTGGCGTTCGTCGAGCGCCCTTTCCGCTCGCCTCCTCGTCATACCTGCCTGACAGGGCTCGCTGGGAGCGTCTAAAGCGACGCGTTCGATCTGCACGGAAAACGCCTTTTCGATCTCGCGCAGATAGTGTTCGGCTCGAGCTGCAAAGTCGGTTCGCCAGTTTTTCTCGAGTGCCAGAACATTACCGCCGCCACGGGGTGGCCTGAACGCTGCCGTCCGCAACGGCAACGGCACGAGCCTGCCGCCCCGCCGCACGCAAACACTGATCGGTAGCGCCTTCTTTTTGGCGCAAGCGACGTCTATACCTACGTAGGCGGATTCCACAATCTCTTACACTCCTGACCCTTGTACTCTTGAAATCGGGTTATCTTGCAACACTTCACTGCGCGACCCTGTAAGCAACGCGGCCCCGTACCAAGGTCATCACGGGCCAGCCCTTCAAGCTTTGCCCTGCCCACGGGCTGAACTTGGCTTTACTTACAAATGTTTCGGGTTTTACGACGTGCTCGGTGTGTAGGTCTAGAACTACCAGGTCGGCGGGTTGTCCGGGCTCGAGCGTCGGGGTAGGCCACCCCATCACCCTGGCGGGGCCAGCTTGCAGGAGGTGAAGAAGCGTTTCTAACGGCAGCCCGCCTCGCTCCACCAACTCGGTGTAAAGCAGCGGAAACGTTACCTCGATGTTGCCGATACCGAAGGGCGCGTCGACCATATCGCGGTCTTTTTCGGCGCGGGTGTGCGGCGCGTGGTCGGTGCCTATGTTGTCGACCACGCCGCGTTTCACGGCTTCGCGCAAATACGCCACGTCTGCGGCGGTGCGGAGCGGCGGCGCGACCTTGTGGATAGGGTCAAAGGTCGCCATCACCTCGTCGGTCAAGGTCAGGTGGTGCGGCGTCACCTCACACGTCACGGGCGCGCCCTGCGCCTTAAACCACTCGACGACCCGCATCCCGCGCTCTGACGACACGTGCGCGATATGTACCCGCGCGCCGGCCAGGGCGGCGATTTCGCAGTCGCGGTAGATCATCGCGGCTTCGGCGGCGACGGGGTTTCCCGGCAGGCCGAGCCGCTGCGAGACCACGCCCTCGTTCATCACGCCGCCCTGACGCAAACTCGGGTCTTCGGAGTGCGTCTGAATAACCAGACCCAAATCCGCGGCGTATTCGCAGGCGCGGCGCATCAGATGACCGTCTTGTACCGGAATCCCGTCGTCGGTCAGCATCACCGCGCCCGCCTCCCGTAACGCGGCGAAGTCGGTGAGTTCTTGCCCTTTCAGACCACGGCTCAGGGTAGCGGCAGGCCGCAAACGTGCCAAACCCAGGCGCTCGGCCCTGTGGACGAGGGACGCTACCAAACCGGCATCGTCTATCGGCGGCGTGGTGTTCGCCATCGACACGACCGTACCGAATCCCCCGGCGGCGGCGGCCCCCAACCCCGAAGCCAGGTCTTCCTTGTGCTCCTGACCCGAGTCACGCAGGTGGGCGTGCAGGTCGATAAAGGCGGGTGTGACGAGCCTACCCTCAGCATGAAAGGTTTCGCCAACCTCGCCGCCCAGGTCTACGCCTTCGATGAGGCCGTCTTTGAGGTAGAGGTCTCGAGTCTTACCCTTGGCACTTTGCAGATGGGCATTTTTGAGCAGGGTACGCATTAAAGTTTCTCCAAAAAAGCGTCGGCTTCGATCTCTACGAGCATCTCGGGGTCGATCAGGGCTCCCACCTCGACCATCGCCGTGGCGGGCCGAACCGCCCCGAACACCTCACCGTGCGCGCGCCCAACGGCTTCCCAGTCGCCGATATCGGTGACGAAGATGCGGGTGCGAACGACGTCTTTAGCCGACGCTCCGACCCGTTCCAGCGCCGCTCCGATGTTTTTTAGAGTCTGTACCGTCTGCGCGTAGGCGTCGCCCGTTCCGACGACCTTGCCCTGTTCATCGGTCGCCGTCGTCCCCGACACCCACACGTGCGGCCCGATACGAACGGCTCTCGAGTAGCCCACGACAGGTTCCCATTTTGTTCCGGTTGCAATATTTCGGCGCTCCACCTTATTTCCTCCCGACTAATAGTGTGTGCGAGAATGTCGGTCGCATATTCACGCTGCCATCTCTCAGGGTCATTCTTTGACAGTCTCGACGCGCAAGATTTGGAAAAACGAGCCGCACTTGAATACTTCACCGTCCGGTACTATGGGTCTGAGAAGGGTCAGGCTAATGGGATGCTGGCGGTTCGCGCGCTTGATACGTTCGATCTCCGAGGGTCTAAGCTTGTCGAAACTGACGGCGAGCACGAGTTGACCTTTTTTGTTAAGGCGGTTGACCGTGTTCCCTCTCGCTATGGGCTGCTCGAACGCTTTCTGAAAAAACTCGGGCGCGCTCGTTACCTCGAGGGCGGGGCAGACGAGGGATTTTCTTGGAATAACCGTTTCTGCTGTGCTGTACTTTCGCACGATTTTTGCGTAGTGACCGGCGACCCGCACCGTCCCTGTAACGCTGTCCAGATAGCCTTTGGTTTCAGAAGACTGTTGGATAAAAAGGCACTGATCCGGGTCACACCTGTCAGCTATAAGACGGTAGCTGTAAGGCTGAGGTTGCGCGAAACATACTCCCAAACTGGCGACTAGGGGGAGAGTAAGCAGATAAAAAAACCCTCTGCCCGTCTTACGCATCTAACGCCTCCCGACCAAAAGCGTGTACAGCACCGCCATCCGCACACTCACACCGTTCGCCACCTGCTGCTCGATGACGCTGCGCTCCGAGTCGGCGAGCGAGCCGGACAGTTCCACGTCGCGGTTTATGGGGCCGGGGTGCATCACCAGCGCGTCCGGGTGGGCATGTTTCATGATCTCTTCAGTGACCCCGAAACGGGCGCGGTACTCCGCCAACGAGGGCAGCAGTCCGGCCTGCATCCGTTCGCCCTGCAACCGGAGCGCCATCACCGCGTGCGCGCCCTCGGCGGCTTCGTGCAGGTTCGTCGTCAGGGTGACGTTCTCACCCGCAAGCTCGCCTGGCAGGAGCGTTTTGGGGCCGCAAAGTGTGACGTGCGCGCCCAGTTTCGTCCACAGTTCGGCGTTCGAGCGGGCGACGCGTGAGTGCATCACGTCGCCGACGATAGCGAGCTTTTTGCCTGCAAAACCGTCGAAACCCGTGAAGCTTTGCCGAAAGGTGTAGGCGTCGAGTAACGCTTGGGTCGGGTGGGCGCGGCGACCGTCTCCGGCGTTGACGATACGCGCGTCCGTCCAGCGGGCGAGCTGCTGCGGAACGCCCGAAACCGCGTGCCGAACGACGTACAGGTCGGCTTGCATGGCGTCTACGGTGCGGAGCGTGTCTTTAAGCGATTCACCCTTGGAGAGGCTCGAGCCGCCCGCTGCAAAACTCACCACGTCCGCGCTCTGCGCCCGCGCCGCCCGCTCGAACGAGAGCCGGGTACGCGTCGAAGGCTCGAAGAAAAGCGTTCCGACGGTAAACCCCTGTAAAGCCGGAACCTTTTTGATGGTGCGCTCCATAACCTGCGCCATCACGTCGGTGGTGTCGAACAGCGCCGTGACGTCGTCTACCGACCAGTCACGCGTATCGAGCAGATGCCGGGGCGTCATCGCCACGCCATGAGTTCTACGGACTCTTCACCGTCGACGGGGAGGAGCTTGACTTTTACTATTTCGTTACGGCTCGTCGGTACGTTTTTACCGACAAAATCCGCCCGAATCGGCAGTTCGCGGTGGCCCCGGTCGACCAGCACGGCGTACTGAATCACCGCCGGTCGGCCCATATCGGTCAGCGCGCCCAGCGCGGCCCGCGCCGTACGTCCGGTGTAGAGTACGTCGTCACACAAAACGATGTTGCGGCCCCTCACGTCGAAAGGCACATCGGTCTTTTTGACGACGGGTTGCAACGCGATTTCGGACAGGTCGTCGCGGTAGAGGGTGATATCGAGTTGACCGAGCATGGGCTTCGTTCCCTCGAAGGTTTCGATAAACGCCGCGAGCCGTTCGGCGAGCGGTACCCCGCGCGTGTAAATCCCAACCAGCGCCAGATTTTCAGCGCCTTTGTTGCGTTCGACGATTTCATGGGCGATACGGGTCAGCGCGCGCGTGATTTCGGCGGGGTTCATCAGCACGGCTTTGGTCGTCAGGGACACCGGGACACCCCCGGGGCAAAAAAAAGGGCCGTCCGAGCGGCGTAACGTGGTCGTTTGGGTTTGACAAAACGGTTCATCGGCTCCCCTTTCCGGCCTCGCCGGGCCGAGTTAAAGGTAGGGTCAGCTTACCCGAGCCGCGCCCGCGCCCGCAACTGCTCGAGGGTCGCCACCCGGCAAACTACAAATCCGGCCTCAAGAGAGTAGCTTCTGGTTTTGTGACGCTTTTAGCGCATACTGTCCCGGTTCGCCGTAGGCGCTATCTTCTAAGGCGCGTCCTGAACGACGCTTCTCAGGCTGACCGTCGTCCAGACTAGATGCTACCCGCCACGTTTTTCACCCACGCGCAAATTGCCAGGCTCGGCGCTTTCGTGCTACAGTAGCAAGGTTGACTGCCCGAAGCGCAGACCCACCTACCGTTCAGCACTATTTTTAGGAGCATCATGGCAAGAAATCCATCGGCAATGAAGTACCACCGCCAAGCCCAAAAAGCCCGCGCGCAAAACCGCGCCACGAAGAGCACCATCCGCACCTTTAGCAAAAAAGCTGCCGCCGCCGCCGAAGCAGGCGACGCCGACACCGCCGCCAAGTTTCAGCGCGTGACGATCAGCTTGATTGACCGAGCCTCCAAGGGTTCGGCGCTACACAAAAACACCGCAGCGCGCCGCAAGTCGCGTCTCGCCAAGCGCCTCGCCAAAACACTCGCCGCTTCTTAGCGCCAGGACTTTTGGAACCGAAACATTTAGAACCAAGACATCTAAAATCAGGTTTGTAAAGAAGCCCTCGAGTCACGCTCGAGGGCTTCTTTGGTTGTGCTGTAGGTGTTCGTATCGGTTGGTAACGTTACGGTTACGGCTGTAAACCTCAGCCTGCGGCGCGCTAACCGTACCGCTCTTCCTTAAACGGGTCGCCGCGCATGTGGTAGCCGTTACGCTCCCAAAAACCGGGTTTGTCGCCCGCCATAAACTCGATGCCTGAAAGCCACTTGGCGCTCTTCCACGCGTACAGATGCGGGATAAGTGTCCGTACCGGGCCGCCGTGCTCGACCGGGATGTCCTGACCCTCGAGCTTATGCGCCACCATGCAGTTTTCAGCTAAAAAATCCTCGATGGCGAGGTTGGTGCTGTAGCCGCCGTAGCAGTGAAACATCACGTGGGTGGCGCTGCTGTGAAGCTCGAGCTGCTTTATAAGTTCAGTCGTCAGCACGCCCGTCCAGCTGACGTCCAGCTTCGACCAGTGCGTGACGCAGTGAAAGTCTTTAGTCAGGTCGGTTTGCGGCAACGCCAGCAGGTCTTGCCAGCTAAAAGTCTTCTCCTCGACTAGACCGAATACGCGGAGTTCAAGTTCTTCTTTCGTCACACGTGGGGTCGGGCCGTAGGTCATAATGGGAAAGCGTTCGGTAACGCTTTGCCCTGCCGGGACGCTGGGGTTGTTTGGGTCTTTGCGAAAAATATTTCCGAGCATCCTCCAGGCTAGCACAGGGTCTTTTTTTGCAGAGTCGCGTCCGGTCGTCACCCTCTTGTCCAAATCGCGGCTGAACTGTCACGCCCGAACCGTCACGTCTAAAGAGGGTAGGCTAAAGCCGTGCTCCGCATCGTCCTCGTTCGTCCCAAAGATCCGGCTAACATCGGGGCCAGCGCCCGGGCGATGAAAAACTTCGGTTTGACCGACCTCTATCTGGTAGCGCCGCAACGCGGGTTGTCGCGCCACGCCTACGCGCTCGCTTCTCACGCCGACGACGTGCTGAACGCCGCTACGGTGTGCGAAACGGTCGCCGAGGCGCTTCAAGGCTGCACGCTGGCGCTCGGCACCACAGCGAGGCCGCGGGCGAGTGAGGCGCGCGTCTATACCCCTAGAGAGGCCGCCGAAACGTCCTCGAGGGAGGGTGTCGCCGTTCTTTTCGGCCCCGAAGACTACGGCCTTAGTAACGACGATCTGCGCCACTGTCAGGGCTATATTCAGATTCCGACGGCAGCGTACGCCTCGCTCAATCTGGCTCAAGCGGTGCAGCTGGTTGCGTACGAGTGGTTCGTCGCCGGGGCGGATACGGGCAGCCCTGAGCGGGTACGTTCCGAAACCGCCTCGAGAGAGGTCGCTTCAAGAGAGGTGCTCGAGGGGATGTACGCGCAGCTTCTGCACACGCTCCACCAGATCGGCTATACCGACGCCCAGCGGCAAGGAAGTGCTGACACTCTCTTCCGCAGCCTTTTCGACCGCGCCGACCTAAGCGCGCGCGAGGTCGCGGCCCTGCGCGGGCTCTGGCGGCAGGTGCTGTGGGCGGCGCGCAACACCGACTCGCGTGAGTCGGCTGACGTTGACACTCCCTAGCCGACACTTGTATACTCATGGACGCTGACTCGGGTGCGTCTTGCATCCGGGGAGGGTTGGCCGAGCGGTTTAAGGCGACAGTCTTGAAAACTGTAGTAGGGGAGACTCTACCGGGGGTTCGAATCCCTCACCCTCCGCCACACCTGAGACCTCGGCGACCCCCTGGAGAGGTGGGTGAGCGGTTTAAACCACAGTCCTGCTAAGACTGCGTCTGGCGAAAGTTGGACCGAGAGTTCGAATCTCTCCCTCTCCGCCACTATCCATAGGGGTATCATCCCTAGTGCGTTGTAGTAGTTGAACCAAGTTACTGATGATACCAGTAATCTGCTTGCGCTCGTAGCTCAGCTGGATAGAGCGTCTGACTACGGATCAGAAGGCCAGGAGTTCGAATCTTCTCGGGCGCACCAAAAAAGTGTGAGGGACGCGGAATGTACATCCCGCGTCCCTGTTTTTGTGCTCTGCAACCCCCGCAACCATCCCACAACTAAAAGTTCGGCGAGCAGGCCAAAAACGGCAAGCCGCAGTCGGTCAATGACCCCGGTGGACAGCAGGTACATAAGTTCTTAGGGTAGCTAGGCACCTTGCCGAACTCACGAACGTTTAGGATCTAAAGCTACGCTCAAACCGAGCATGGTTCAGACCAAATACCGCTACGACTTGCGAGCAGCGACCGAACGCGTGACCAGCCACAGCGCCAGCTGCTGAAGCGTGACCAGAACCGCCGTAATCGCCACCGCCAGACCGAACAGCAAGGCGTTGCTGGCGTCTCCGGCTTTAAGCGCGAACGAGAGCGCCGTCGCTACGGCGGGCGGGTGCATGATGTCGAACACGATCATCAGGAAAATAGTGAGCGTCATCGCGCTCCCCGCTGCCAGATAATCCGAACCGAAAGCCAGGTGCGTAAGCAGGCCGAGGCTGGCGGCGAGCATCTGCGCGCTGACGAGGGTGCGGATACGGTTGGTGCCGTGCTGCGGGTCGAGATAGATTAGAAAGGCGCTCGAGGCCAGCGACGCAAATAGCAGACGCTGCTCGCTCAACACCTCGATAAGTCCCAGTACCCCCAAAACTACTGCGGTCGGGAAAAACGCCAGTACGAGTTCACCACGCAGGCTGAGGCGTGAACGCAGCGCGCGGGCGGCACCTTCGACGGGTTTGAGAGAGTCGCGCCGCGCTACGAGCTAGCCTTCGGTAAGGTGGTGGCTGTGAACGCTTTGCAGCGTCGAGCGGTCCTGCGCCGCCGTGCTCGCGGGACCTTCCGGCGCAGCGATAATGCTGAAAGTTCCGTCGGTTTCCAAAACAACGGCTCCGACCTTCCCGAGTGACCCTTTACCCTGTTGCCGCATCGCCGCCAGCACCTCGTCTTCGGTAACGCGTTCGCGTTTCATTGTGTCGAACAAAAAGTCGCCGTTATGAAAAAGCAAGCCGGGTTCAGATTTGACGAGCCGCCTGACGGTAGGTGAGCGTACCGACAACCAGGTGATCAGGTACTGCATCCCGGTGAGTAGGCAAAAAGCCAGAATCCCTTCGGCGAGGGCGACGCTGTTAGATAATAAGACGGTTGCCAGCGTCGACCCGAGCGCCACCGTCACCACAAAATCGAAAGCGTTCATCTTAGCGAGCGTCCGTTTGCCCGATGTTCGTAGTAGTAGCACGAGCGTCAGATACGCCAAAGACCCGACTATGAGCACCCGCAGCAGTCCGAACCAGTTATCAAAAAGCATTTCTTACCCCGCTTCTACCTTATCGCCCAGGAGCTCAAGCATCGGTTCGACGACGGCCCAAAAACCACTCGCGCCAGCTCAGGCGCGGCCCGAGGTCGGAACCGTGGCCTCTGTCGGCGCTGAACTGCGCCCAGTTGAGCACCGCGACAAACACCACCCCGCCAACGGTATTGCCGAGCGTCACTGGAACCAAAAAATCCGTTAGGTAAGCGCCGAAGCTCGAGCTGCCCACCAGCACGGCGTAGAGCACCTCAACCGAACCGACGATGCAGTGGTATAGCCCCGCCGACACCTGTAAATAGATCACCAGCCAGATCAGCACGAGCCGCGCGATGGTGTCGCGCGCAGCGTGAACGAGCCATACCAACCCGGCGAGCAGCCAGCCCGCCAGCACCGCGCGAGCGAACGCTTCGCTCCAGCGCGCCTCCAAGAGATGCTCACCGAAGCCGCGCGCGACTTCGGTGGCGTCCGGGTCCAAAACCCCGGCTTTAGCCAACATCAGCGCGAACAAAACGCCCCGGCGAGGTTCGGCGCGTACGATAGTCCCCAGATACGCATAATATCGCTGAGGCTCGAGAAACGCGTCAGCGCCAGCGTGACGGGGGTCAGGGTATTTTCGGTGTAAAGCGGGTAACGCCCCAAAATCACGAAGATAAAACCTATCGGATAGAGCAGGTTGCCGACCAAAGCCGACGCGTCCGGTACCTCGGCGCTGACCACGACGCGCGCCAGAAACGAAAAGCCGACGATCAGCCCGGCAGCCAGCGAACCCCAGACAAAGGTTCCGGTAGGCCGCTCGAGTTCGTGGACGGCCGTGGCAAGCACACGCCGGAAGATGTCGTCGGTGCTAAAAAAATCATCGACGGCGGCCCCCTCGTCGGGCGCTCTGGTCATCTCTTTGGCTGCGGCCTTGGCTTCTTCGCGTTCGGACTCCGGCGTCTCGAGTTCGTCCGTCACGAGCGCAACCCATGTCGGTACCCGGAGTTGTCACCAGACAACGCGGCGTAAAAAAGATGGTGATACGTGATTTTTAGATACATAGTTTTTGAAGACGCAGTTTCTAAAGACATGGTTGCCCTTCTGAAATAGACGGCGCTTAGCACGCAACTCGGCTGACCTGGTTCGGCTGAGTAAACAGTGCCCCATCTATCGTAACCGCGCCTCTTACTAACCAAGAATGTCGCCCCGCATAGGGAGTAATCTAGGACAGCATTTGTAGTGCCAATAGTGCAGAAGTGCCGGTCAGTACGGCGTTTCTTGAAATCAGGTCTGGTGACGTGGATCTTGAACAAAGACATGCTTAGCCTGACCGCATATCTCTTTTGCCGCCTTGCGGGCGGCTCGCTATACATTGGGAGTCGCTCAGAAAAGCCCGTCAGGAAATAGCTATGTGCCAGAAATGCCGTACTGACCGGCGTTTCTCGAATCGTCCTAGATTTTGATGCGTTCCTGACGGGCCTCGTGAAGGTGGAGATACTCCTGCTAACGCAACCTGTACGCAGCTTATGATGTGGCCTGCCCCACGAGTTTCGGGGCGACCTGATAATGTACCTGACCCGTGAGCCTATATATTTCTGTCAATGTGCTTTTATAGATGTACCTGCGGGTTCGGTGAAGCGGGCGTCGTGAGCGCGAAGCTCGAAAGGGGCTGCGGGTATGAACTGGGTCAAGCGTACGTTGGTAGGACTTTTCGCACTGGTCGGCGTGCTCCTCGTTTGGGGTCTGCTCGAGCCTTACGTTATCGATGAACAAGTCTACGAGGTCGCGCTCCCCGCTCTACCCGCCAGCTGGGAGGGGCAACAAGTGGCGGTCATCGCCGATTTGCAGGTTGGGATGTGGTTGGACAACACCCCAACCGTAAGGCGTATCGTCTCGCGGCTGCTCGAGCAGCGACCCGCCCTGGTGCTCATCGCCGGTGATTTTATCTACCACCCCGGCAAAGACGGAGCCGATGAGATTAAAGAAGCCGTCACCCTCGTTCGCCCTCTCGCCGAAACGGGTATCCCGACCTACGCGGTCCTCGGCAACCACGACTACCGGATGCCCACCGAACAAGCAAGCAAAGATGTGGCGCTCGCCGAGACGCTCAGCGCGGCCCTGGGGGTCGCCGGTATCCGGGTGCTGCACAACGAGGCGGTGTCCCTCGCCGGTGCTTCCGGCGACGCCGCGCCTCTCTATCTAGTCGGTATCGGACCGCACATCCCCCGTGAGGACGACCCGCAGGCGGCACTCGCCGAGTTGCCCGCCGCTGCCCCACGGCTCGCCTTTATGCACCACCCGGAATCGTTCAAGGTGTTTCCTAAAGGTGCGGCTCCGCTCGCGGTCGCGGCTCACACCCACGGCGGGCAGTTCAGCATCCCCTTTACCCCGGCGTGGACGTGGATGTCTTATACCCGCGAAGACGAGGTTCACGCAGACGGCTGGATTCAGGGTTACGGCGCTGCGGGCAACCGGCTCTATATCAACCGGGGCGTTGGTTTTAGTGTCGTACCTCTGAGACTCGGCGCGCCACCCGAGTTGACGCTCTTTACTTTGGTCTCGAGCTGACGCTCAACCGGGTCTTGAAACCGGGTTGCGCCCGTATCGACGTTTCAAAGGCCCGCCCAAATACCCGCGACGGCGACCGCACCATTTTTCCGCGTTCCCGGGTCTGAGAAGGTCAAACAGGCCACCCACGTCATTCGGCTCGAGCAAGGTGACGCAGTTCGAGGGGCGCGCCTCGAGACCACAGGCTATTCGTCCGCGGCGGACTGCGCCCGCAACTCTTCACGCAAGAGTGCGATCTCGCCGCGCAGGGCGCTGATGTCGCGCGCCCCGGCGAGTTCGGTATCCTCCCCGTCGGCGTCTCGTCCGACGAAAAAGCTCGCCAGCACCGCCGTCACGTAGCCGAAGATGCCGAACGCGTAGAGCGACAACAAGATGCAGAGCACCCGACCCTCGGCGGTCTGCGGCCAGTATTCCGACCCCAGCGTAAGCATAATCATCGTCGTCCACCAGAGGGCGGTGCCGTAACTGCTGAGACCTTCCCCCGCGGCGTCCTGCTCGAAAGCGTACATCCCGGCGGCCCCGGCAAAGGTCACGATAGTCGTCAGCAGGACGACGTAACCGGCCCCGCGGCGGCCCATCGTCGCGGACAGGGCGCGCATCCCGCGGTTAAGTGAGGTGACGACCCGCACCAGGCGGAGGCTGCGGGCGGTGCGCGCGAGACGCAGCACGCGGACGGCGCGGGCCACCCGGAAAACGCGCAACGCCGGAATAAACAGCGCGATGATGGTCAGAACGTTGTGCCGCAGATAACGGAGCTTGTGCGGAGCCAGGGTCAGTTTGAGCGCGAAATCCAGAATAAAGATAATCCAGATAAGTGTACCCAAGCCCTCGAAGAGCGAACTCGTCCCCCAGACGAATTCGGCGATCAGCAGGGCGAGCCAGACGAAACCGAGCACCACCATCGGCGTCTCGAGCCAGTCCTCGACGCGCGTCAACAGCTCGAGACGTTCCTCGAGCACCTCTGTTTCCAGTTTTTCTACCCGTACAGGTTCAGGTGATGGCATGGTCTAAACCGTACCCTCTTTTGGCAGGCTTTTTCTAAACGCGCACCCCAATCGGGCGCGCGTCGGTGGGGCGTTTACTCGAGCATCTCTACCTGACGCTGCCGCGAGATACTGCCTCACGTCTCCGCATAGACCCCGTCATAGACGTTCTCTTGGCAAGCACAGGCAGGTCACTGCATGGCTTATGTCGTGATGGCCTCTTCTGCGCTGGGTAAATCTGCACTGGGTGAAGCGGACGACACTTGCTACTTTCGCCCCTGTACAGACCGCTCGAGTGGGGCAAACGCCGTTGTTAAACGTGTTCGCCCATCCCCGGTCGGCAGCTTTACGACTCGGGCGCAGACACCCGCCCGCCCAGCTACGCGCTACTCGAGCTCGCCAGCGCCTGTGCTATCCCTAGCACCAGCGCCTCGCCCCGCGGCCTCGCTGCGACCGTTACGCCTACCATCGGCGCGACCGGCGCGCTGACGGCGGGCGCGCCCAGGAGGTTGAACAGGGTTGTGTTCCGCAGCACGGCGGCGTTGGCGCTCACATAGGCGTCGTCGGTTGCCAGAGCGGTCAGCTGGGGCGGCAGTACCGCTACGGTCGGGGCCAGCACCGCGTCGAAACTCTCGCAGGCAGCCCAAAACGCCCCCTGCAACCGCGTCCGCTCGAGTCCCAGACGGATGTAGTCCGTGGCGCTGCGGCTGCGGGCCTGAAGGATGCGCGACGAGACGCGCGGGTCAATGCGTTCGCCTTCACGCTCCAAAAGGTCTTCGTAGAGTGCTAACGCCTCCATCGCCGCGAAGCTGCCGAACCGTCCGTAAAGTCCGTTCAGCTCGGCGAGTGCGGGGACGGGGCGGGTCTCGAGGACTGCCCCTTGCGCCCGCAACGCGTCGCAAGCTCCCGAAAAAGCCGCCGCTACCTCCGCGTCCAGACCTTCTTGCAGCACCGTCGTTGGCACGAGCAGCCGCAGACCGTTTATGTCGTTCGGTGTAAAGGGTGAGGGCGTCGCCCCGGCGAGTGCGCGCCACAGGTGCCACGCGTCTTCGACCGTGTGCGCAATCGGCCCGAGCGTGTCGAGGGTGGTCGATAACGCTACGCAACCTTCTGTGGGGATCGCCCCGTCCGTCGTTTTAAGACCGACCAGCCCGTTGAACGCCGCCGGTATCCGCACCGAGCCGCCGGTATCCGACCCGACCGCCGCGCACGCCCGCCCCGTCGCCACCGCCACCGCCGCCCCTGACGACGAACCACCCGGAACCCGCGAAGGCTCGAGCGCGTTTTCCGGCGTGCCGAAGTGCGGGTTCAGACCCAAACCTGAAAACGCCAGTTCGGTCATGTTCGTTTTGCCCAGAAAGACCGCGCCCGCTGCGTCCAGACGCGCTGCCGCCGGACAGTCTCGAGCGGCGGGCGGGTTGTCTAGAAAGACTTCTGTTCCGGCAGCGGTTACGTCGCCCTGCGTGTCCATCAGGTCTTTAAGTGCCAGCGGTACACCTTGCAGCGGCCCGTGGTCGCGGCCCTGAGCGAACAAGGTGTCGGCTCGAGCTGCCTGTTCGCGCGCCCGCGCCGCCGTCACGAGGCGGTAGACGGGACCGGGCTCGAGCTTCGCCAGATACGCTTCTGTGACCTCGGCGGCGCGCAGTTCGCCCGTCCGGTACGCCCGCGCTAACTCGGTCAGGGTGAGGGTGGTGGGGTCGGTCATAGCTCGCCGAGTATACCGTGGGCGTACTATGGAACCTCGCCCGCCATGCGGTATTTGTGTGCTGGACCGTTTTCTCTTGTTCTGTCAGGGCTCGAGGGCTAAGGGGAGAAAGCAATACGAGTCGACGGGTCTCGTATCCCTATCGTAAATATCCGGGCCAGGCAGCTATAGTTGGACTTGGCGGCATCGACTATAGTTTCGACTGCGAGAGGAGGCGAGATGCTGGCGGTTTTTGGAGATATTCACGGTAACATGGCGGCGCTCGAGGCCGTTGTGTCCGACATCAAAAAAACGGGCGCGGATGAACTCGTGTGTCTGGGTGACGTAGCGAGTTTCGGGCCGCAGCCTCGAGAAACGCTTCGCTGCGTGCAAGCTTTGGAGTGTCCGGTCGTGATGGGCAATACCGATGATGGTCTTCTGCAACCTCATCGACTAGAATCGCAATCTACAGAGCTTCAGAAGATATTTGCCGATGTCGAGCACTGGTGTGCCGAACAACTTACAAAGGAAGATCGAACGTTTATCCGCACCTTTCAACCGACGGTGGGGCTCGAGCTGAACGGTCTCTCGATGCTCTGCTTTCACGGCTCACCAGCGTCATACAACGACGAAATCGTCGCCACAACTTCTGCTGAAACGTTAACCGAGCTGTTCCAAGAACGCGCCCCGCTGATGTTCGGTGGTCATACCCATATGCAGCTGCTGCGGCGGTTTGAAGAGGTCACCTTTGTGAACCCCGGCAGCGTGGGCTCGCCTTACGAACTTTTGCCGAACGGCAAGGCGCGCAACCCGGCTTGGGCGGAGTACGCACTTGTCGATGTCGTTCAGGGACAACCGAGCATCACCTTTCGCCGCGTCCCCTACGACGTAACGCCCGTTTTAGCGACAGCTGAGAAGAGCGAGATGCCACACGCGTCGTGGTGGAGCGCCGACTGGTCAAATTAGGTTGCTTTGCAGCGCCTCCACGAACTGCTGCGCCGTCCGCCCCGAGTACCCGTTGCCCCACTCGGCAAAGCGCACCGCTTTGGCGTCCAAGTCCGCGTCCGTTACGCCATCGCGTTCGGCGAGGTTGCGGACGATCTCCAAGTAGCGCCGCTGCGTCGCGTCGGGAAAGGTGATCACCAGCCCGAAGCGGTCGGCGAGGGCCAGCCGTTCGTGCTGCGTGTCCCAGGGATGCGGGTCGTCGCTGTGAGGTTCGGGCCGTTCGGAGAAGCGTTTGCCGACGAGGTGACGGCAGTGGCTGGTGGCGTAGACGAGCGCGTTGTCTGGTCCGCCACTGAGAGAGCCCTCGCGGCTGCCCGAAAGAGCGGAATGCCCCACGCCGAAACCTGGTGCGCGGACTGGTTCCCCGTAAAGACCTAACGTAGAGGTAAACTGAACATACAGCTGACTTGGGGGCGACCTTGAATTCGGACAGGTTTTTGCAGGCATTTAACCGTATTGAGAAATACCTTCGCCGCGAGGCGCAAGAGGACAAGTTCGTATCGTTCGGTAAACTCGTTCGGGAGGCGGAGCGGCGTGACGGGATCGTTCGGCGTTACGCCGTGGACTTGCACGAATTTGCCGACCTGCGTAACGCCATCGTTCACGAAACTACCGACGGTCACGTGATCGCTGAACCCAACGACCGAACCGTGTGGCACATCGAGACGATTGCGGCGGCGCTCAGCGAGCCCCCCCTGGTCGCGCCGTTTATCCGCGACGTGATGACGGTCGCGGATACGTCCACTATCGGCGAGGCGGTGGGACTGCTGAAGGAGCGCAACTACTCACAGCTGCCGGTGACGAAACAGGGTAAATTTTACGCGCTGCTGACGAGCAACACGGTCGCGCGCTGGCTCGGCGCGGCGGCGGACGAGGTCAAGCTTTCGACGCCGGTGGCGGAGGTTTTAGAGCACGCTGAAGATGACGGGGCGCACGTCTTTATAGACCGAAACGCAACCCAGTTCGATGTTCTGGAGGCTTTTGAACGTCCCTTACGTACCGGTAAAAGCTTGAGCGCACTGCTGATTACGCACAGCGGCAAAACGCACGAAAAAATCGTCGGTATCGTCACCGCTTCGGATTTGCCTACTGTGTTACAAGCCCTCGAGCTGGCCGACTCGAGGCGGGGCTAGTCGCACGGAGTAGGAGCGGCTTAACATCAACTAGCACCTACGTGGCGGGGCGGGGCATACGATCTATGTGAAGCGCGAAGCGCTCGAAAGGCCCAAAAAATCTTATTTTGTTGAATGCAATGTTACTGTGAGGCGTGAACGAAGGCAATCTTGAACCATCCGATCAAATTTTGAGTGTCTACAGGGAGCTTGTTGCCTCCAAATATCCGGAAGCCGTCGATTTTTGGCCTTTGTTATCTGGATGTGATGTGACAACAGGAACTCACAAGTTGTACTGGATTTTCATTTTTAAGCATACCGGTACTCCATACCTCAGATCGCAAAATGGAGTCGGTGAACTCCCTACAGCCATAACAGGGGTCGGTGAGATTAGCGAAAGTAACAAGAGTGAAGTTCGCTCTCGTCTAGAAAGCCGCTATCGGCTTACTGCCTCTGACGCAGTAGTTTTTGTAAAAAATGGGCACCTTCCTCGTGAGGAGCTTTTGATCATGCTGAACAGACACAAAAAAGCTATGGGTATTTCCCCATCTAGAATTTTTTTAAGCCATAAGGGAGCAGACAAAAACAAGGTTAGAAATTTTAAGACGACACTAGAGCTTTTGGGCTTTAGTCCTTGGCTTGATGAAGACGCGATGGCTGCCGGAGTGGAGTTGGAACGAGGCATTCTCAAGGGCTTCAAGGATTCTTGTGCCGCTGTCTTCTTTGTGACACCAAACTTCAAAGATGAAAATTACCTTGCTTCAGAAGTAAATTACGCGATGTCTGAAAAGCGCAAGAAAGGCGAGAGGTTCTCTATCATCACGCTAGTCTTTCAGGAGAACGAACGTAAAGGAAATGTGCCTGATTTACTTCACACGTATGTGTGGAAAGAGCCAGGAAGCGATTTGGAAGCCCTTAGAGAAATTGTTAAAGCACTTCCTATCAAAATAGGGGAAACCTCGTGGAAATACTGAGCCTATCTAGAATGAGGCATTACTAATGCGCGGCACCCACGCGTCCGTCCCTGACCCGCGCAACGACGCGGTGCTCGTGTACATCAACGGGTCGTTCTTTCCCCGTGACGAGGCCAAAGTGTCGGTGTTCGACAGCGGTTTTCTGGTCGGCGACGGTATCTGGGAGGGCGTCCGGCTTCATCACGGCAAGTTTGCTTTTTTAGACCTGCACCTGACCCGGCTTTTTGAAGGAGCCAAGGCTATCGGCCTAGATATCGGCAAAACCAAAACCGAGCTGGAGGCGGCCCTCTACGAGACCACCCGCCGAAACGACATGCACACCGACGTTCACGTGCGGCTGATGGTCACGCGCGGCAATAAAAAGACCCCTTCGCAAGACCCGCGCCTGGTCGTCGGCGGCCCCAACATCGTGATGATCGCCGAGCATAAACGCGCCGACCCGGACGTGACGGGGGCAGGCGTTCGACTCTTTACCTCGAGCGTGCGGCGTCCTCCACCCGACACGCTCGACCAGAAGCTCAACTGCCACAGCAAACTCCACGAGGTCGTGGCGCTCGTGCAGGCTCTCGCGGCGGGCGCGGACGAGGCGCTGATGCTCGACCCGGAGGGCTTTGTAGCGACCTGTAACGCCACGAACTTTTTTGTCGTCCGGCGTGGTGAGGTCTGGACTTCGACCGGGCAGTACTGCCTAAACGGGATTACCCGGCGGCTGGTGCTCGAGCTCTGCCGCGCTTCGCAGATTCCCGCCTATGAGAAACCCTTCTCACTGACCGACGTGTACAGCGCCGACGAAGCCTTTGTGACCGGCACCTTCGGCAGCCTGACGCCGGTCGTTTCGGTCGACGGACGCGTTATTGGCGGGGGTAAGAGTGAGGCGGCGGGCTCGCTGACAACGCGGCTGAGCGCACTTTACAAGCAGGCCGTCAGCGAGGCGACGGCGTGAATGCGTCTGAGACGGGCCGAACCAAACGCGTCTCGGTCTGGTCGGGGCCGCGCAACGTCTCGACGGCGCTGATGTACGCGTTCCGCTCGCGGTCTGACACCATGGTCGTCGATGAACCGCTCTACGGTCACTACCTGAAGCTCACCGGCGCGCCGCATCCCGGCTTAAGCGAAGTGCTGATGCACCTCGAGACGGACCGCGAACGCGCGGTTCAGGACACCCTGCTGGGCCGCTACACCAAACCTGTGGTGATGTTCAAGAACATGGCGCACCATCTCGTGGGCCTCGAGCGTGACTTTCTAGCCGACCTCACCAACGTGCTGCTGACCCGCGACCCGGAGGAGATGCTGCCGTCTCTGGCGGAAAAAATACCCGAACCGACGCTCCGCGACACCGGCTTAGACGAGCAAGTAGAGATTCTGGAGGTGGCAGAGGCGTCTGGCCAAAAACCCGTCGTCATCGACGCGCGGCGACTTCTCGAGAACCCCGAACGGGTGCTGCGCGCGCTGTGCGGGGCGCTCGAGCTGACTTTCGAGCCCGCCATGCTGTCGTGGCCCGAAGGCCCCAAACCCGAAGACGGCGTGTGGGCGAAATACTGGTACGAAAACGTCCATACCACGACCGGCTTCGCCCCCTACCGAGCCAAAACCGACCCGTTTCCGGAGCACCTAAAACCGCTCTTGGAGGCTTGCGCGCCCCTCTACGAAAAGCTGAAGAGCCACGCACTTTAGCGCCTCAAACTGGACGCGTGACTCGTAGCTCACAGCTCACGCTACAAGCCCCGCGCTACAAACCACTTGCCAAAACTTCAACCCAGCTTCCGCTTGACCAATTCCTGCGCCAGCTGCGGATTCGCTTGCCCTTTAGTTTCGCGCATCAGCTGACCTACGAAAAACCCGATCAAACCGGTTTTGCCGCCCCGGTAAGCGTCCGCCTTGTCCGGATGCTGCGCGATCAGCGCGTCGATGAGGGGCTCCAAAGCGCCCGCGTCGGAGACCTGCTCGAGCCCCCCCGCTGCGACGATCTCCCCGGCGGTTCGCCCGCTTCCCACCATCTCGGCAAACACCTCTTTGGCAAGGCGGGTACTGAGCGTACCGTTGTCGACTAACGCGACGAGTTCGGTCAGGTTCTGCGGCGGCACCGCAAACGCACCGTCGTCGCCGCGCGTCCGCGCCACCTCGCCCACCACCCAGCTGGAGAGCTGCGGGCCGGGGTGTGGCCCGGAATAGACCCGCGCCGCCTCGCTGAAGTACGCGCCCAGAGCCTCGTCTTTGGCTATCACCGCCGCCTCTTCGTGTCCGACTCCCGCCTGCACCAGCGCGGAGAAGCGCGCTACCTCCCCGGTAGAGAACTCGGCGGTCACGTCGCGCGCGGGTTTAGGGGGCGGCGCTGCGCGGCTCGGACGCTGCCGGGTTCGCGGCTGGGACGCTGCCTTGTCGTCCGCGCCCCAGGTGTCGCGCAGGGTGATGGTGCGGTTGAATACGGGCGCGCCCGGCAGCGCGCCCGTATCCCGGACGAAATAGCCTTGCCGCTCGAACTGATAGTGGGTGGCAGCCTCGTCACGCTGCACGCTCGGTTCGACGAACCCGCGCTTGACAACGAGCGAGTCCGGGTTGAGCTTTTGGGCAAAAGGCACGTCGTCGGCTTCGGGGTTCGGTACGTTGAACAGCCGGTCGTAAAGCCGAAACTCCGCTGGAACCGCGCCCGCCGCAGCGACCCAGTGGATCACGCCCTGAACGTCGCGCTCCGGCGTCTTGCCCAGCGTGTCCGGCTCAAAGGTGCAGCGGAGTTCGGTAATGCGGCCCGCCTCGTCTTTGACCACCTCGTCGCAGCGGATCACGTAGGCGTGCCGGAGTCGTACCCGGCCCCCCGGCGTAAGCCGCCTGAAACCGCGTTCGGGTGTCTCTCTAAAGTCGCTTCGCTCGAGGTACAGCACGCGCCCGAAAGGTAGCCCGCGCGAGCCTTCGTTGGGGATGTCGTGGGGCCAGTAGGGAGCCTCGAGAATCTCAGTCTGTTCCGGATAGTTCGTCAGCACCACCTTGAGCGGCTCGAGCACCGCCATCACCCGTGGCGAGATGGGGTTGAGGTCGTTGCGGACGGCGTATTCCAAGAGCGCGATATCGACCGTGCGGTTCGTACGCGAAATCCCGATACGGCTGGCAAAGTCGCGGATCGCTTCCGGCCTTACGCCGCGCCGCCGAAGTCCGGTCAGCGTCGGCATCCGGGGGTCGTCCCAGCCCGTCACCGCGCCCAGGTCGATGAGCTGCATCAGCTTGCGTTTGCTGACGACGGTGTACTCTAAGCTCCGCCGCCCGAATTCGTACTGATGGGGCCGCGCGCCTTCCCAGAGGTTTTCGAGAAGCCAGTCGTAAACGGCGCGGTTGTCGGCAAACTCAAGGGTACATAACGAATGCGTTACGCCGTCGAGCGCGTCCGACGGGGCCTGGGCAAAATCGTAACTCGGGTAGATGTGCCACGCGTCGCCGGTGCGGTAGTGTGGCGCGTTGACGATCCGGTAGAGCATCGGGTCACGCAGCTTCATATTGGGGTTGGCGAGGTCGATTTTAGCGCGCAGAACGTGCGCGCCGTTCTCGAATTCGCCCACACGCATCCGCTCGAGTAAATCCAGATTTTCGTCGACGCTCCGGTCGCGGTAGGGGCTCGGCGTCCCGGGGGTAGTGGCGGTGCCGCGCAGCCGCGACAGCTCCTCTTCGTCCACGCTGTCCACGTACGCTTTGCCCGCCCGGACGAGCCGCTGCGCCATCTCGTAAAGCTCACCGAAATAGTTCGAGGCGTAGCTGACCTCGCCGTCCCAGCGCCAGCCGAGCCAGGTCATATCGCGGATAAAACCCTCGGCGTACTCGAGGCGTTCGGTGAGCGGGTTGGTATCGTCTAAGCGCAGCCGCGTCAGACCTCCGTAGTCGTCCGCCAGACCGAAGTTGAGAAAGCTGGCGACCGCGTGTCCGATATGCGCGTAACCGTTGGGTTCGGGCGGAAAGCGGGTAACGACCTGCGCCACGGCCCCCCGCGCCACGTCACGGTCGATCACGCCGGTTAAAAAGTTTTCCGAAACCAGTCGCCCGGGCTTTTCGCTATCGGTCTCGCCTTGAACGCTGTTTGTAAAGGTGTCTCGGGGAGTCGCTGCTGCCATAAGCGAGCGTATCACTCCCTTACAAATCCCGACAACCTGAAAACGCTTTCGGTTTGCCGGTTTAGGGGTACCTATCTTGCCAACGTGCGCCGTATCAGCGTGCGCCGCTTTAAGACCCCAGCAGCACCCGCGACCGAAACTCCGGTCTGCCGCTAAGCCCCGCGCCGTGCGTAAAGACCGCCCCGGCCCCCGCGCCGCCCCCCGCTGCGGTGGTGACGAAAAGCGTCGTCAGGTCGTCCCCGCCGAACACCACCGAAGTGACGTTTTCAGCGTCTACCGGGATGGTGGCGAGCACGCGCCCGTCGGCGGCGTGGCGAACCAGGGCGCTGCTGCCCCAACGTGCGGAAAAAAAGGTACCGTCCTCGGCGACCGCCAGACCGTCGGGTGTGCCTTCGGCGTCGGACGCCTCAAAGATCAGTTCGCGCCCGGTGAGTTTCTGGGTGGTTTCGTCGTAGTCGAAACGGTAGATACACCGCGCCGACGAATCCGTCCAGTAAAAAAACTCGAGCCCCGGTGAAAATCCCATGCCGTTGGAGATGTGCGTACCGTCCCAGAGTTTCTCGAGCACCCCGTCTTGGTACACCCGGTAGACGCCGCCGCTGCGCTCACTGCTGCCGATGGTGCCTGCAAACACGTCCCCGGCGGGCGTAGCGATCACGTCGTTAAAACGTTCCATTCCCTCTTCCTCGACCGCAACGAGCGTTTCGGCCGCCCCGACGACCCCGTTTTCTACCGGCAACCGTGCGATGTCCGCGACCCGAAACAGCAGCAGGCTGCCGTCGTCTTGCAACGTAAACCCGCCGACCTTTTCGCCCGTATAGATGACCTCGCGCCGGTCACCCTGGCGGCGGTGCAACGTGCCGCCGTCGATATCGGTCCAGTAGAGGCACCTTTCGCGCTCGTCCCAGAGGGGATTTTCGCCCAGAGTGTTGTGGGGCTGCGTCAGGATGTTCATAACCACCTCGCTTCAGAATAGCTGCTTCAGGATAGCTTAAGTCGGTCGTGCCAAGCTACCCGGGGCGAGTGGCTCCGGGCGCGTCGCCCAGTTTGCACACGACCCTGGTAGATCATCGGAGGCTCGTCTTGATTCGTACTCTGGTTTGGGGAACGCTTCTCTACACGGGGGGTTTGTTGCTGCTACTGCTTCTCTCGAGGTTGGGCATAGACGCGTGGTGGGTGGCGCTGCCGAACATCATCGCGCCGTTTTTGTTCTTGCCGCTGGTTTTACTCGTCCCGTCGGGGGTTTGGGTGCGCCCCGGAACTCCCTTCTCGAGACCCTATCTTTTGTGCGTCGGCGTGCTCGCTGTGGTCTTCGTCGTCCTTTTCGGAGGCCGCTTTTTGCCGCGTTCACCCGTTACGGGCGCTGAGGATGACGCGACGTTGCGGGTGATGACTTTCAATCATCTATACGTAAACCGTGACCTGGAGGCGATCAAAAAGACGATCTTGCGGCAAGACGCCGACCTCGTGGCGCTTCAGGAGCTGACGCCGGAGGTCGCTGCGATGGTGCGCCGGGAGTTCAGGACGCGTTATCCCTATCAGCAGCTGCGGCCCCTAGACCGCTCCTCGACTAAGGGCGTCGGACTTCTAAGCCGTTTCCCGCTGTCGAACGTGGCTTACGACGACGATTACGGTGGGCAACACGTGACGGTGCAGATCGGTGAGCGATACCTGAAGCTGATCAACCTTCATCTGATGATTCCGTTCGGTGGGCGTGGTTCAGGCCGCGCTTTAGCGTTCGATCCCGGTGTGCGGGCTCGGCAGCTCGAGAAACTCAAACTCGCCGTCGAAGCTGCGCCCGAACTCGAGGGACTGATCGTCGTCGGCGACTTTAACCTGAGCGACCGCGAATCAGGCTACCGTGACCTCGCCGACCTCATGACCGACGCGTACCGGAGCACCCGCAGGGGTTTCGGCTTGACCTTTCCTACGGGACGAGCCTACGGCGGGGTTCCGCTACCGCTACTTGCACGGCTCGATTATGTGTGGCTCAAGGGTCTGGAGCCTCTCTCCGCCCACCGCGACTGCCGGAGCGGGTCCGACCACTGCGCCGTAATCGCCGACGTGAGGTTGCCCTAAAGGTTTACAGACTCGTGTTAAACTCTCCCGCGTGGCACAACCCCGACCCGACCTGCCTGACCTGCCCGACCTGGAGACCCTCGCCCCGGTTCTGGGTCAACTCACCTTCGGCGCTTTGGCCGGGTTTGCCGCCGGTTACGCGCTCAAGAAAATCGGCAAGGTCGCGGCGGTCGCGCTCGGACTGTTTTTTATCGCCATTCAGCTGCTGGCGTACTACGGCTTGGTCGAGATCAACTGGTTGCAGATTCAAAGGAGCGTCGATCCCCTGTTGCGCCCCGAATCGCTCGAGGTGCTCTGGCGTGACGTGCTCGAGCTGCTGACCCTCAACTTGCCCTTCGCCGGAGCCTTTATTCCGGGCCTGCTGGTCGGGTTGCGGCGCGGCTGAACCCACATGAATCCTGAGCGCTCGACACTCAAGCTACCTGATACGCCACCCTTGACATAACGCCCGCGCCCCGCATATGATGACCCCTGGTTAGCACTCGCTATGCTCGAGTGCTAAAAATTTGTCCAGAAATGTAGGAGGCTCAAAACATGGCGTTAAAACCACTTGGAGACAGAGTGATCGTCGAGATTATCGACGAACCGCAGACCACCGCGAGCGGCATCGTGCTGCCCGACACTGCAAAAGAGAAAAGCCAGCGCGGAAATGTGATCGCCGTCGGCCCGGGCCGGATGCTCGACAGCGGTGAGCGCGCCGCTTTGGAGGTCAACGAAGGTGACACCGTGATGTTCGCCAAATACGGCGGTACCGAAGTCACGCTCGACGGTAAAGACCTGATGATTTTGCAAGAACGCGACATCATCGCGGTCGTCGCGTAAAGCTAGTTAGAGTTTAGGAGATAAATATGGCAAAAGACCTGATTTTCCAAGAAGAAGCGCGTCGCGCGCTCGAGCGCGGCGTCAACGCCGTCGCCAACGCCGTTAAAGTCACGCTGGGGCCGAAGGGCCGCAATGTGGTTTTAGAGAAAAAGTTCGGTAGCCCGACCATCACCAAAGACGGTGTCACGGTCGCTAAAGACATCGAACTGCAAAAGCCGCTAGAGAACATCGGCGCAAAACTGCTGATCGAAATCGCCAGCAAAACCAACGACATCACCGGTGACGGCACCACCACCGCCACGGTGCTCGGTCAGGCCATCGTCAAAGAAGGTCTGCGGAACGTTGCGGCGGGCGCAAACCCGCTCGCCTTAAAGCGCGGTATCGACAAGGGCGTCGAAGCGGCGGTTGCCGAAATTCGCAACATGTCTAAAGCCGTCGAAGATACCAAGTCGGTCGCCGAAGTCGCGTCGATTTCAGCGAACGACCGTGAGATCGGTCAGCTTATCGCCGAGGCGATGGACAAAGTAGGCCGTGACGGGGTCATCACTGTTGAAGAGTCGCGTGGTTTGGATACCGAACTCGACGTAGTCGAGGGTATGCAGTTCGACAAAGGCTACATCAGCCCCTACTTCATCACCGACTCCGACGCGATGGAAGTCGTGCTCGAGGACGCTTACATCCTGATCAACGAGAAAAAAGTCTCGGCGCTTAAAGACCTTTTGCCCGTTTTGGAGCAGATCGCCCAGACCGGCAAGCCGCTGCTGATTATCGCTGAAGACATCGAAGGCGAGGCGCTCGCTACGCTGGTCGTCAACAAACTGCGCGGTACGCTCAACATCGCCGCCGTCAAAGCTCCGGGCTTCGGCGACCGCCGCAAAGAGATGCTTAAAGACATCGCGGCCGTTACCGGCGGCACCGTGATCAGCGAAGAACTCGGCTACAAGCTCGAGAACACCCGCGCCGATATGCTGGGCCGCGCCAACCGCATCCGCATCTCGAAAGATGAAACCACCATCATCGAAGGTAAAGGCGAGCAGAGCACCATCGAGGCGCGTATCAAGGCGATTCGCGGCGAGATTGACAACACCGACTCCGATTACGCCCGTGAAAAGCTTCAGGAACGTCTCGCCAAGCTCTCCGGTGGCGTCGCCGTGATCCGGGTAGGCGCTGCGACCGAAACCGAACTTAAAGAGAAAAAGCACCGTTTTGAAGACGCCCTTTCGACCGCTCGTTCGGCTGTCGAAGAAGGTATCGTCGCCGGTGGCGGCGTCACGCTGATCCACGCGGTCAGCGCGGTTGCCGAAGTTGCCAAAGGGCTCGAGGGCGACGAGCGCACCGGGGCGATGATCCTTATGCGCGCCCTTGAAGAACCCGCCCGCCAGATCGCCGCTAATGCCGGTGCTGAAGGCAGCGTGATCGTCAACGCCATCAAAGGCAAAAACGACGGTCGCTACGGCTACAACGCCGAAACGAACGAGTTCGTCGACGACATGATCGCCGCGGGTATCGTCGACCCCGCCAAAGTGACCCGGACGGCGCTGCAAAACGCCGCGTCCATCGGTTCGCTGCTGCTCACGACCGAAGCCGTGATCGCCGACCACCCGGAAAAAGATGACTCGGGTGCAGCTGCGGCGATGGCCGGTGGCGGTGGAGGCATGGGCGGAATGGGTGGCATGGGCGGGATGGACTTCTAGTCCAGTCGACCTGCTTACCAAAAGGCGGCCTTTGGGCCGTCTTTTGTTGTGTTGTAAGCTCAGCGCGTGGACTACTTCGTTTTTATCTACCGGCCCGGTCCCGCGTGGCTACCGCACCGGAGCGTTTTAGAGCAGCCGCTGGCGGGACACTTTGCCCACATGGAAAAGCTTGAGCAGAGCGGTGTTCTGTGCCTGGGTGGTCCCTTCAAAGATGATACGGGCGCGCTCGGCGTCGTCCGGGCGGCTGACCTAGAGAGTGTGCTCGCCCTCGTCTCTAGTGACCCGGCGGTGCTCGAGGGCGTTTTCACAGCTGAGGTTCATCCGTGGCATCCTGCGGTACCAGGGGTGGTAGAGGCGAAAAGGTGGGATTAGCCTCGAGCACCGAAGCTGCCAGCGTCGCACCCTTTACGGTTACAGATCGGCTGCGGCGTCCCTACTCGGTAAGGTCGAGGAAGCGCGCTTGTTCATCGGGAGAAAACGCCTTGCCGTAGAGTGGAAACTCCCAAACCAGCACTCGAGGCTTGTGGTTTTGGTACGTTCCACTGCTTAGGTATCTCTCTAGGGGGATGCGAGCACCCCCCGCGCCTACAGACACGTTGAGAACCTCACTCTTTAAGGCCGCAGCCAGAAAATCGTAACCGTACGGCGGTATGCTGAAACTCGAGCCCGCCAAAACAACGTCGCTCGCAGCGCTACCCCTGACCGCGGGCGCAGCCGTGTACACCCCTTGCGTTTCACCGGGCAGTCGGTAGCCACAATGACGCGTCGTCCACTTTCTTATAAATTGACCGTAATGCTGCTGACTAGAGGTGCGTTCGACGGTCGCGTTCAGGTCAGGCAACTCGGGCGCGATTTGCTTGACCTGTCCGGCAACCCCTTCAAAAACAGCTTTTGCCCCTTCTGAACTCCAGTGCAGGTCACGTCTGAAAAAAGTTTGGCCACCTGAAGCGTCGTTAGCTTTCGCGGCTGTCAGGGTATCGAATACCTGGACGCCGCTCGCGCCGAGCGTGCTCAAAAAGGTGTCGTAGGCTTTTTCAGCCTCATCAGGGTCGAAGTTGATTTGCAGCGGATCGCCCAGGTAGAGCACGTCGGGCCGTACCAAGGCGCGCCCTGTTACTGGTAAGATGACTAAGCTGACCCCTTGGGCTCTAAACTTCCGGCTGAGTTCGGTTAGAAAAGCTGTCTGCTGGTAGAAGGGATAGCCTTCTTCAAGATCGAACGTAAAGAAAAACCAGCCGTCCAACCCTTGATATGCACGGTCTTCCAGGGGCTGATCGAGCGCCTCTTGACAGACCGCGTACCTGAGTTCGGCGTTTGGGTTGCCGCTGATCTCTTCGGTTTGCCGACACGCGCTCAGAAAAATGAGCAGTAGCAGACCGAGGTAAACCCAACGTTTCATCTGCGGCCTATCGTCGACACGCCGGTCGAGCAGAGCGTTCCCAGTGCCGAATCCTTTAGTGCTACGAAGGTGTCAACGCAAAAGTGACGGTTAGAAAAGAAGAGTAGTTTCATGGTGTTACTCCTCGACATTCTCAGCCGAAATCATAACGTAACCGGCCTTCCGCCGTGTCGGTACCGCCGTGCTAGAACCACCGTTTTAGAACCACCGCGTCAACCGCTCAGGTATAATCTTTGGGTTTTTGGTGTACGAACCGCTGTAAACTTAAACCTTGGGGGCAGATAAATCTTGAACCTTTATAAAAGCTTTCCGGCATTTCTAATGCTGCTTTTTCTGGCATCTTGTACGCTCGTACCCGTAGCGCAACGTCAGGTCAATCAGGGCGGGTTTGAGTACGCGATTTGCGACGACGGTTTGGCGGTTCAGACCAAGTACCGCGCGTTTCAGGGCTATAACGGCTGGTTTTACTACGATTACGACCTGCAACCGTCGTACCCTCTAATGGATCAGACGGACTTTATAGTTGAGCTCGGTCGCCGCCTTCAGGCTCGAGGGGTACGGCTCGTCGTCGTTCCTGTTCCGAGCCGGGCCGTCGTAGCGCCCCTGAATCTGTATCCGGGTGATCCGCAGCAAGCTACGTTTAGTCCCGCCGAAGGAATGGCCCGGTACAGCGCGTTTGTCGAAAAGCTCAGGGACGGTGGGGTATCGGTATTCGATGTTTTGGCGGCGGCTCGAGCTTTGGATGCTCGGGGGCAACAAACCTTTTTCAAACGTGACCTGCACTGGACGACCGAGGGTGCAAAGCTGTTTTATCAAAACCTCGCCAACGAGCTGAAACGTACCGAGTCGAAGCTGCCCGAAACCGAAATCGTAGCCGAGCGAAACGCTCTGGACTATCAGCACCGCGGTAAATTCGTCAGCCGCTGGACTTACACCCACTGCGGGTACGCCATGCCAGCGGAACCTCAACCGGCCTACACGGTTACAAAAAGAAATTCCGGTGGCCTTTTTGAGAGTTCCGACCCCCAAGTGGTGCTGACGGGCTCGAGCTTTAGCCTCCCTCCCTACGACTACGACTTTCTTGCTACGAGTTTGCAAAGCGACGTGCTCAACGTGTCGGTAGGCGCGGGAGGGGCGGTGGTCGCGCTTCAGAGTTACCTGGTAGATGGCGCGTTTGCAGCCGCCAAACCCAAGCTGCTGGTATGGGAATTTCCAACGTTCGCTCCCGCCATCTCCGAAGAAGAGAAACGCGAGCTGCTCGCAAGCGTGTACGGGCGCTGTCAGACTACCCCTGCAACGGCTCGAATCGCCGAGGATTTCGGCGGCGTCATCGTGGCAAACGCCGGTACAGCGGGAGAACCGCTAGATACACGCGCCGACTACCTCCAGATAGAGTTCGGCGACTTGTCGGTGCTCGAGTTCGGTCTTACGCTCGAGTACGGCGGCGGCGAACAAGAATCGCTTCGCGTAGCACGCTCCAACCTCGTACCCAACCGGGGTCTGTACTTCTTCTCGCTCAACGAAAACCTGGGCCGCACCTTGCAAAGGGTGCAGCTAGGCATACCCGGTGATACGAAAGGCTCCGTATCCGTGCAGGCGTGCCGGAGACCCGACTAAAACTTAATCGTACCGCCCAGACTAGGGCTGAATCCGGAGGCTCAGGCGGTACCAGAGGCCATCAGCGTAACCTAACGTGCTGCCGACCGAGACGATCCGGTTTCGGTTTACGACGGTGTCGAGTGATAATGTAGCGTCGGCTCCAAAACCTAGCGCCTCGTCGGACCACGCGCGTACTCGAGGTTCGATAGTCACACGTTTCAGATCGACGATATCTTTACCGATAGACAAGCGCACAGGTAGATTGAAGTGCGTTCCGGCGGTTCCGAGGATACCGACCTCGCTCGTGGCGGGGATAGGTATAGGCCACGCCGGGCGATATCCGAATCTCAACCCCAAATCGAGAGGGAACGGTGCTGTAGACACATTCGTGTAAGCACTGTTCACCCACAAAGCGAGAGACGGGCCTGTAGCTGTATTCCAGATACCTGAAAGTGTGCTTTGCCACCCTGATACGCTGTACCCCCAACGATCTGTGGTCAGACTCGAAACTGTAAACTCGCCGCGACTGTCCAAAGCTAGCCTCGAGGCTCCATTTAGCAAACCGATCAGACCGACGTCGAGTTTGGCTCTGCTCAGCACCGGACGCTGGGACAGCAAGGCTTGCACTCCCCATTCGACCCCGTAAGCCGTGGTGCGAACCTGCGTCCGGTGGGGACTGTGGGGCCACGCGCCTGCTCTTACCGAAAAAGTAGTCGGCGCGGCGTCAGCTTCGTCCTCTATCCCACTGTCTACGTCGTAACGCAAGTAACCGTACGCACCACCGAAAGCCTCCAAACCTCGGTCGTAACCTACAGTTGTCGATAAGCGAACCTCCGGGGCATATTGCTCAGAAGTTACTGCCAATGCGACAGATGCGCCGGGCGGGTTCAGCGTCACACCTGCATTGACGGGAAAGATCGTGTAAGGCTGATAGGGGGAGAGTTCACCGACGTTGCAAGCGGTTACGCCACACCTTTCCCGGGGTGGTTTCGTTGTGGGGTCGTGATCTATAGAGGTGGAAGAGACTTGCTTTTCTGCACGAGGTGAGACAGGCCGACATCCGCCGGGTTCGGCTGCTCCGACGTAAAACGCTTGAAGAGCGATGAGAAATAGGAGGGAGATACGCACTTGGTGAGTATAAGCATTACGAAACTGCGGATTGCGTCATTACCGGCAGCTGCGCCGGTCGAGCGGTGTCAGAACGTTGACCTACAGCGTTTGAAAACTCTACAGGATGACCCTGCGCGCCACGAATTGACCCCGAGACTGGACGGCTTTATCTATACTGAATGGATGACCCAGGTGAGGCTCGAGGACAAAAAAAGTTGTCGCGGACATCGAGGGAAAAGCTGTCGGGACGTTCTGGTTTTCGGTGCAAGACTGGCACTACCACCCCAGAATCTTCTGGGTCGGGTTCAAGGATTTGCTCGACGCCGACCTAAGTGTGGCAACCGAACTCTATAACGCGGCGGTGGAGGCGATGAAACCGCAGCGACCGCTCCTTCTCTACACGGGTGTCGAAGAGAACGACCCGATTCATTCAGTTCTGTTGCAACTCGGTTTTAGAGAGTTTCGGCGGGTGTATTCGCCCACGCTCGACGTTCAGGCTTTCGACCTTCCGAGCCTCACCAAAACCACCCAGGCTTTTGAGAAACTGGGCTGCCGCGCCGTCACGCTCGCTGGACTCGACCCACTGACGCCACCAAAAGGCAGCTCCACACGCTTTTCAACGAAGTCTACGCGGACACCTCGACCGTCGTACCCGCGACGCCCGAACGCTTTAGTTTGGAGGCGTGGTGGACGGACGTGATCGAAGACGAAGACATCATTCCAGAAGCGTTTTTTATCGCGTTTGAGGACAGCGAGATGGTGGGGTTTGCCAACCTCATGCACAGTTATCTGGTTCCGGACGTGAAAACTGAATTAGGCACAGCCACCTTCGGCACCAAACGCAGCCACCGCCACCATCACCGGGAGAACATGCTGGCGCTCAAGGTCAGGGAAGTCGCCTACGCCAAAGCGCACGGTTACAAAACGATTCGCGCCGAAATCGACGCGGAGAATCCCTGGATTTTGTAGGTGTGCGCTGAGCTGCCGTTTGTGCAGGGCAAAGACTACCTCAGCATGGTCAGAGTGATGAACTGGGCGGTAACGCCCGGTTAGGGCGTTACAAGGATAACACTGCTATGCGTGGGCAGGCCGCAGCGTCAGGCTGTAGCACGCTCGAGCGGTGCGGGGCTGGTGAGCGTAGCGACGTTTCGCTGAAGCTCGCCGTCGGCAACCTGCCCTTCGGAAAAGGTGCCGCCGCTAAGCGTCGCAATCTTGTAGGCGACGAAACGGTCACGAAAGATCAGGACTTCGGTGCTGCCCTTGCTGATCCGGGTAGCGAGTTCTACGTGTTCGGCGGAGAGCTTGCGCGCCTGCTCCGCAGAGACTTCGACGAGGTAGCGTTTATAATTCATCTTAACCTCCAGGAACGTTTGCCCAACCGGGCATTATGGTGAGTATAGAGACTCTGCGACCCTCGGCGCAAGCCGTTTTACGCCAGAAAGTACACAGTTTGCCGTACAACAAAACTATGACGTCTTGCACGCTCGAGCCCCGGTAAGAGAGAAATTTATACTTCCTGACGACGTTTGTACAGCTTTTGTGCGACGCTTTTGCAAACTTGCATAACACGTTCGGGGTGAGATACACTTCACACATGAGAAGCCCGTCAGCTTCGCCTTTTATTCGCTAGCGCGGGTTTTCCCGTGCGACCTTCGACGCTGCCCCCAGGGGCGGTGTTTTTTTATTGGAGTCTTATGCGTGAGAGAGTCTTACAAGAAGTTGCCGAAGCCGCCGATTTGGGCGCGGTGCAGGCGTTGCGGGTGCGGTATCTGGGCAAAAAAGGTGAGCTGACCCGGCAGCTCAAAACGTTGGGTACGCTCGCCCCGGACGAGCGGCGCGCGGCGGGGGGCGCGATCAACGCGCTTAAAGCCGAGTTGGACGACGCCCTCAGAGGTCGCCGCGAAACTCTGGAGCGTGAGGCGGTAGCGCGGCAGCTCAGGAGCGAACGCGTTGACGTAACACTTCCTGGTTACAGCTTTCCGGTCGGCGGCCTGCACCTCTTGACCCGCGTCACGAACCGCCTGACCGATGTATTTCGGAGCATGGGCTACGACGTGGTGGTGGGGCCGGAGCTCGAGACCGACGAGTACAACTTCCAAAAGCTTAACTTCCCCGACGAACACCCTGCCCGCGATACGCAAGATACTTTTTGGACCGAAGACGGGAGGCTCCTGCGGACGCAGACCAGTCCTATGCAGGTGCGGTATATGCAAAACCACGAACCACCCTTTAAGATCGTCGTTCCCGGTAAGGTCTTCCGCAACGAAGCGGTGGACGCGACGCACGAGGCGATGTTTCACCAGTTGGAGGCGCTCGTGGTTGGTGAACGCGTGACGATGGCCGACCTGCACGGAGCCATTGCCCAGATGGCGCGGGCGCTGCTGGGGCCGGAGACCAGAACGCGGCTGCAACCGACCTATTTTCCGTTTGTCGAACCGGGCGCGGAGTTCGCGGTGTGGTGGAAAAACCCGCGTACCGGCAAGGGGGGCTGGCTCGAGCTGGGCGGCTGCGGCATGGTTCATCCGAACGTCTTTAAGGCGGTCGGTTACGAGGGTGTGACGGGGTTTGCGTTCGGATTCGGGCTCGAGCGGCTGGCGATGGTTTCTTACGGCGTCCCGGATATTCGCTACTTCTACGGCGGCGACCTGCGCGTCCTGGAGCAGTTCCGGGGTGAGCTGTGAACGTCCCGCTAGGCTGGCTGCTGACGTTTTTCGACGACCCGGAAACCGGGCAAAACGCGCTGAGCGGCGCGCTGAGCGCGCGGGCAGGGGGCCAGCCGGACGCCGAAGCCATCTTAGCCGAGTTGGTCACGCTTCTCGACGGTCTCGGCCTCAGCGTCGAACGCACCTTTCAGACCCCGCCCGCCCCGGAGGGTGTGGTGGTCGCGGAGATCGTTTCGGTAGAGCCGGTCGCGGGGTCGGATCATCTGCTGCTGGCGGGGGTCTCTACCGGAGCGGAGCAGGTGCAGGTCGTAACCGGCGCGCCCAACACCGCAGTCGGGTTACGGACGGCGGTGGCGCGGCCCGGCGCGACCCTACCGGCGGTGGGCCTGACCGTCTCGAGCCGGGAGCTGGCGGGCGTCAGAAGCGAAGGGGTGCTCTGTAGCCCGCGCGAGCTGGGCGTGTACGACTACGGCGGCGGGTTGATCGCGTTCGGTAACGACGCGCCGGTCGGAACGAGCCTCGCCGAGCTGTGGCCCGCCGAAACGATCATCGAACTCGAGCTGACCCCGAACCGCGCCGACGCTTTTAGCTTGCTCGGCGTCGCCCGCGACCTCGCCGCCAAACTCGGTATCTCTTTCGTCCACCCGGCCCACAGCCTCGGTCTCGGCGACCCGGCTCTGGACGACGGTCTCACGCTTACAATCGACGACCCCGGCGGCTGTCCGCGGATGGTCTTAAAACGTATCGACGGCCTTACGGTCGCGCCGAGCCCGGTGTGGCTTCAGCGGCGGCTGGCGGCGCTCGGTCTGCGTCCGCGTAACAACGTCGTAGACGCCACCAACTACGTCACTTTCGAGCTGGGCGGGCCGTCGCACGCTTATGACCTGAACGACCTTCAGGGCGGCGCGCTGGTGGTGCGGCGGGCGCAGGCAGGGGAGACGCTGAGCGCCCTCAACGAGGCGGCGCTGAGCTTTGCCAACACCGATCTGCTCATCACCACGCCCACCATCACTACACCGACAGAAAATGGAACCCAGCCCATCGGCGTGGCGGGTGTGATCGGCGGTCTTCACCACAGCGTCAAGGCCCGAACGCGCAGCGTCGCCCTCGAGGTCGCCCATTTCGATCCGGTGTCGATACGCAAAACCGCTAAACGGCTGGGGGTATCGACCGACGCGCACACCCGTTTCGAGCGTGGGGTAGACCCGAACTTGCCGCAGCTCGCAGCGGCGCGCACCGCCGCGCTGATCGCCGAACTCGGCGGTGGTACGCTCCATCCCGGCGTCACCGAAGTCGGGGGCGACGCGCCGCCTAAAACCATCTCGTTTCGGCCCTCGAGAGTTGCTTTTTTGACCACGCTCGAGGTTCCCCTCGACCTGCAAACGCGCTACCTCGAGGCGCTCGGCTGTACGGTAGTCGCGCAGGCTGCCGACGACTGGCGGGTAACGGTTCCGAGCTGGCGTTTCGACCTCGCGTTGGAGGCCGATCTGGTCGAGGAGGTTGCGCGGCTGTACGGTTACGAACATATCGGCGTCAGCGTGCCGGAGCTGGCGTTCGTCCCTGAAGGCGCGGACACCACGCACCGGGGTCTTCGCAACCTGATGGTCGGCTTCGGCTTGCAAGAGACGCTCACCTATACCTTTAGTAGTGACGACGAGCTGGCGCGTTCGGGCGCACCGGCGGCGAGCGTACGCCTTGCGGACCCGCCGAGCGCGGAGCGGAGCGTGCTGCGGACGGCGCTCTATCCCGGCTTGCTGGGGGCGGCGCAGACGAACCGGGGGGAGCGGCTCGCGCTGTTCGAGGTCGGGCGCGTTTTTGCAGGCGACGAGTCGGAACGGTTGGCGCTGCTGTTGCGGGGTACCTGGTCGGGCGGCGGCTGGCTGGGCGCGCAAGAGGTCGATTTTTACGTCCTCAAAGGGGTGCTCGAGAAGCTTGCAGCGACGCTCGGCGTTACGGTGAAGCTCGAGCCCGTCACGCACGCGGCCCTGCACCCCGGCGTCGGCGCAGCGGTTTTTTGGGAGGGTCAGGAGGCCGGGTTTTGTGGTCTGCTGCATCCGGAGCTCGCCGCCGCCTACGACCTGGGAGGCACCTACCTGGCGGAGCTGGCGTTGCCGCTGGGGGGGCGCGCCGTAGACTTTCAGGCGTTTTCCCGTCAACCCTTTGCCGAACGCGACCTGGCGGTCATCGCCCCCCGGGACGTACCTTACGCGCGGCTAGAGGAGCTGGTTCGGGGCGCTGCCGGGGACAAACTGGTGAGCGTCCTGCCCTTCGATATCTACGAGAGCAACCCTGTACCGGAAGGTAAACGCAGCGTCGCCCTGCGCCTGCGTTTCCGCGACGTGGGGCGCGCCCTGCGCGACGACGAAGTCGATACCTTTATGGAAGATGTCATCACGGCGCTCTCACAAAAGGAGTACGATATCAGAAAGTGATCGACCTCCTGACCCCTTTCGACGCGGCGCTCGTGCTGCTATGGGGGTTTATCGTCTACTTGTCGGCGGAGCGTGGGCTGCCGGGGCTGATCGTCGGGGTCGTCTGCGTGCTGTTCTGGCGGCCCGTGTTGCTGCTGGCGGGTGAAAACCTGCTTTTGGCGATCGCTACGGCGTTGGTGGTCGGGGTTTTGGTGACGCTGCTGATGCGTCCGTTTCCGCGCCTGAGTTACCGGCAACCCGCGTGGGGGCATCTGCTCGGGGCGTTCGGCGGTGTGTTGCTGGCGAGCGTGCTGGTGCTGACTCTAAGCATTTCACTGCCGCTGGGCCGCGACTTCAGCGGCGCGGTGCTCTATCCGGCCCGCGATATTCCTTTTTCCGAAACACTTCACCGCTCACGCTCGGTCGCCGCCGGGCGTGCTATTTTGCTCTATCCGCTACTCGAGCGTAGCGGGCAGCTCGGCCCCGAATACCGGGGGCTGGGGGTGCTGCACCGGCTGCTGGTGGTCGGGCAGCCGTGGAGGGAGGGCTAGGTTAGAACTCGAGGAAGCGCAAGCCCCGGCACGTTAGCTGCCGGGTGACGAGGCGGAGGGCTTCTGCACGGTGCAGAAGATAAGGTTACGGCTGAAAACGCGAGCATGTCTGCGGGCCCCTCCCATCTTTTGATGCTCGAGCTACCGGGTTTACCCCCCGGACAGGTTACAGACAGTCCAAATGTCAGGTGAGCACGCGGAGCAAGTACGTCAGTTTTACCAATGTGTTGCTTCCTGCTGTCGTCGCGCGACTTCGGCTCGAGAGGTAAAAGCGACGGCGTGTACTGGAGCTTTCTGGGAGCTTTGGCAGGCTTAGCTACCTGCCTTCGGCCTCACATCTTCAGCTTGCACTTCAGTTACACATGACACGAATAAAGGCTGTTTGGCAGGGCAAATAAGAACACTCAAGTTAAGCTGAGGCAGGAGAAACTTATGTGTGGCATCGTCGGTTATGTAGGACACCGCCAGGCGGCGGAGGTGATTTTAGACGGGCTCAAACGGCTCGAGTACCGTGGTTACGACTCCGCCGGGGTCGTCATCTCACCTGAACAGGGCAGCTCTCAACCGGGCAACCCGGAACACAACCCCCAGCTCCGCGTGATGAAAAAGGCTGGCAAACTCGGCGTTTTGGCGGACGCGCTCTCGAGTGAACCGCTGACCGGGACGCTCGGCCTCGGTCACACCCGCTGGGCGACGCACGGCAAACCCAACGACGTCAACGCGCACCCGCATCTCTCCGAAGACGGCAAGCTGGCGGTCATTCACAACGGCATCATCGAAAACTACCTGTCCCTCAAATCGCGTTTGCAGAGCGAAGGTCACGTTTTCGCGTCCGAAACCGATACCGAGGTGCTCGTTCACCTGATCGAGGCGCATTATCAGGGCGACCTGGTGGCGGCGGTGCGGACTGCGCTCGGTGAGGTTACGGGCGCGTACGCGCTCGTCGTGTCGCACGCCGACCACGACCTGATCGTGGCGGCGCGCGCCACGAGCCCTATGGTACTGGGTTTGGGCGCGGGTGAAAACTTCGTCGCCAGCGACGTTCCGGCGCTGCTGCCCTACACGCGAGAGGTGATCTTCCTACACGACGGCGATATGGCGCTCCTAACCCAGGATGGCGTGACGATTACCGATTTCGGTGGCAGCGTGATCGAGCGTCCCGCGACGACGATCGAGTGGGACGCGGAAGCGGCGGAAAAGGCGGGCTTCGAGCACTACATGCTCAAGGAGATTTTCGAGCAACCGAGTGTTTTGCAAAATACGCTCGGTGGTCGCTTTGCCGGAAACGGTACCGATGTTCAACTAGGTCTCGCTCTAGACCCCGACACGATCGACCGCGTGGTGATTACCGCTTGCGGCACGGCTTACTACTCGGGCATGGTCGGCGAATACCTGATCGAAAAACTTGCCCGTATTCCGGTCGATATCGAGATCGCCAGCGAGTTTCGCTACCGCGAACCGGTGCTTAACCACCGCACGCTCTGCGTGGTGGTGTCGCAGTCGGGTGAGACTATCGACACGTTGGAGGCGCTCCGTGAAGCGAGACGCCAGGGCGCGAAAACGCTCGCTATCCTCAACGCGCAGGGCTCGTCGATCAGCCGTGAGGCCGACGACACCCTCTATATCCACGCCGGACCCGAGATCGGCGTCGCCAGTACCAAAGCCTATACCGCGATGGTCACGGCGTTCGAGTTGCTGGCGATCTACTTGGGCCGCGCTAAAGGTACCCTCAGCGGTGAACGCGCGTCTGAACTCATCGGCGCACTTCGGCAGCTGCCCGGTCTGGTCGAGGAGACGCTTCAGCTTCGCCCCGAGGTGGCCCGCATCGCCGAAATGTACAAGCACAAACGCGACTACCTCTTTTTAGGCCGTGGCGCAAACTATCCGACAGCTTTGGAGGGTGCGCTTAAACTCAAGGAAATCTCTTACATCCACGCTGAAGCCTACGCCACCGGCGAGATGAAACACGGCCCCATCGCGCTTATCGACGCCGAGCTGCCGGTGGTCGCGGTCGCCACCGCGTCGGCGCTATACGACAAAACCGTGTCGAACTTGCAGGAGGTGCGGGCGCGCGACGGTATCGTGATCGCGGTAGCGAGTCAGGGGGACACGCGTATTCAGGCGCACGCCGACGAGGTGATTTGGGTGCCGCTGACGCTCGAGCTCATCTCGCCGATCGTCAACGTGGTCGCCCTGCAACTCCTCGCCTACGAAACAGCGGCTCGGCTCGGGCGTGACGTCGATCAGCCGCGCAACCTGGCCAAAAGCGTGACAGTCGAGTAGCGTTCCGTTTTTCCGGAGTCCCCCCAAAGGTGGGGACAGAGAAGCGCGCAAAGAGAAAGGGAGCACCTTTTGGGGTGCTCCCTTTCTCTTTACTTTTGGTTTACCTTTAAGGTTCGGTTGAGAGTCGGCTTTTGCAAACCTCTCGGACAACCTACCTGCCCAGCGTAAAGACCATCGTAGCGGCGGTGCTGGCAGACTTGGGCGCGTCCAGGTTGCTGCTTTCGGCGACGGCGTAGGCGCTTTTGACGGCGGCCTCGAGCTTGCCCGAAGCGTCCCACGGCGCGAGCTGGGCGTAGGGACGTTCGGCGTAGGTTCCTATCGTTCCGAAGTCGCTACCCGTCCCGCAGCTGTTCCACGACATCAACGAGCCGTCGGCTTTTCTGAGTATCTTGTGCGCCATGGTGTAAGCGAGGCGTTTCATAAAGGCCGAATCGAACAGTTTGGCGTCCGCCGTCGCTACGTCGACGATAGCTTGGGTCGTCAAACGGACGTAGAGCGTCGGCTGACATCCTCCCTGATGCCTGAAGTGGCTCCAGATGTAGCCGCTGCCCTCGAGCCGCATGGCCCCTTTGACCAGACCCGTCATCCGCTGCGCCTCACCGTAGTATTCGCTTTTGCCGGTGAGTTTGTACATGTAGAGGTGATAGCGGATAAACTGCGCGCTCGGGTGCATCAGTTTGTGGTCGAGAAAGGGATACCCCGAGGGCATGTTTTTGCGTTCTCGCCATTTGGCCTCGAAGTGGTTTTCCAGATAGTCCGTCCAGAACGCGGCGGAGGAGCCGTAGCCCGCCTGCTTGAGGGTATACGCGACCGACGCGACCATCGCGTGCGTCATCATCTCGTCCATCGCGTGGTCGTCCCGACCGGTATAGAGTCTGGCCTCGGCGTTCGCGTCGTTTAGATAGAGCCAGTTGAGGTAGCCGTCGCCGTTCGTGTCTCTGAGCTTTCCCTTGGCGATTTTCATTACGGCGTCGAGGTGTTTGGCGATAACCGGATCGCCCGTAACGCGGTAGGCCAGCGTCATGCTGGTCATATGTTCGTTGACGTGACGGCCCAGCTCGAACACGTCGCCGGTAGCCGCGAGTTTTACCGGGTCCAGATATGGACGAAAACGCGGCGTTTCAATCGTCGCGCGCAGACGTTTGTGCCATTCGCTTTTGCCCGCCGTGTCCGTCGGCGGCGCAGGCGTCGGGTCGGGTGTGGGCTCGGGTTCCGGTGTGGGCGCAGGCGCGAGTTCTGCTGCGCCGCTGTACCAGATGTAAAGCGTCGGCGAGCCGCGCAGCGAGTGGTTCGCCGATACTGCCCGCCGGTCGTTTTTGTCGTCGCCGCTGACTATAAACGCCAGTGTGTCGCCGTCCCAGCTGCCCCGGTCGACCATCTCCTGAACCACGCTCGAGAGGTCGCTGGACCGGTAGCTTCGGCCTCGTCGCCAGTTCGTCGGGCTCCAGCGGGCCGCCGCCGTAGTGGTCGGCCTGCTCGAGACGTCGCCCGCCGCCCGTTTGAAGTTCGGGGCTGAATCGGCCGCGTGCGCCCGGATGCTCAACACGGTCGGCCCCGCGTCGTTCGCAGCTGCCCGAAGTTTCAGGTACGCTCTGGTGATTTTGGCACCCTGCGGAACCCCCAGATCGACAAACCTCAGACCGACCTTTTGACCCGCGCTCGAGAAGTCGAGGATACGCGCGCCGGAGCCGACGACGAGGCTTCCTGAAGCGGTTTCTTCAGCGTCGTCGGCGGTGCTGACGAGCTGGCTTCTAAGCGAAGCGGTTGCGGTGAGCCCTAATTCGGTGTCGGGTTCGCCGCCGCAAGCTGCCAACAGCAGGCAACCGCAGAGCGCGGCCCCGAGACGTATGGGTAACGGGCATGTAAACATCTAAGCCTCCACCCCGGTGGTGTGGTCTAAACAGAACGTTCCGAGACGACGCCGTGGAGACGCTGTGACGGTGCCATGTGGTCGTCGTTCCTCAGCCGGTTGCAACAGCTCTTTTCGGCAGTTCTGCCGAGGTCTAGACTGCTACTCGAGAGGTGGGGTAGCCTCTCTACGGATTAAGATACCTTAATTTTCCTCAAACTGGAACCGAAAGTTTCACAATCGGGTTTCACGTCGGTCGGTGAGTTGCTCGCGCCTGCGTAAGCCTCAGCGTCACGATCTCAAAGGGTTTGATCTCGAAGGTCACGCGGTTGCCGCTAGTCTGGAGGGTTTCGCGGGGGGTCTCGAGCAGGTTGGTGCGCTCGACTTTCTCCAGCTCGAACCCGGTTTGCAGCGTCACCGGCCCGCGCCGCCGCTGCGACTCGTAAAGCCGCACCACGAGACCCTCGCCGTCCTCGGCACGTTTGACGGTTTCGATGACGACGTTCGGGCGGTCGACGTTTAGGAAGCTTACGGGCTCTTTCGTGTTGCCCGATGCTTTAACGGTCAGCAGCGGGTCGTTGAGCGCGTAGGCGGCGGCAACTGTCGCCTCACCGACCGGACCGGCGTGCGGCAACAAGCTGATGGTAAAGGTGTGCAGACCCTGATCGGCCTCGGGGTCGGGCGCAGTCGGGCTCCGCAACAGGCTCAGGCGCATGGTGTTGCCCTGGACGTCGTTGCCGTACTTGCAGTCGTTGAGTACGCTTACACCGTAGTCGGATTCGGAGAGATCGACCCACTTCTGCGCGCAGGTCTCGAAACGCGCCCAGTCCCAACTGGTGTTGCGGTGCGTCGGGCGCTGCACATGACCCCACTGAATCTCGTGGGTGGCGTAAGGCGACAAGATGTCGACGGGAAACGCGACTTTGAGAAGCGTGTGGCGTTCGCGCCAGTCGATGTCGGTGGTGACGTCTAATCGTGGACTGTTATAGCACAGAGAAAACCGCTGCGTGTAGTCGCTGTGCAAGATGCGGCGCTTGATCTCTATCGTCGCCCGGAGCGGTCCCTGTTCCACCACGGCAATCGACGTGGCAGGCTCGGCGTAATACACCTTGTCGTCGTAAAAGATATCCACGTCCCACGCGTCCCAGCTGTTGGGGCGGTCTTCGAAGGCTAGAAACTCGTTGGCTTTGGCCCCTTGAGCCAGAACTTCACGGTTTGCGGTTTTGTCGAACACGCGCGTCACGTCACCCTCGGCGTTGAGTTCAACTCGTACGAAGGCGTTCTCGAGGTGGTTTTCACTTACGCTCAGTTCGGGTAAGGGTGTGTCGGCAGCGTCGCCGCTACGCAAGGGTGTGGCACTGTAGGGTTCCAACCGTCCCGCAGCCAGCAGCGTTCCGCCCTCGACGGCTTGGGTCAGCACCGGTAGTCCGTCGGCGCGGCGAAGCGTTCCCAGGTTCGTTTCTGCAACCAAGACCAGATCGTCCCGAACGAACGAGGTCGGATTGACGACGACGACGTCGCCGCCGACGTGCTCGGCAATGACCTTCAAGGCGTCACCCCGGGCTGTTTCACCTAGCTGTTTGACCTCTTCGTACTGCTCCAAAGACTCGGTATACACCTCACCGATACTGCTGCCGGGGATGATGTCGTGAAACTGGTTCAAAAGGACGAGTTCCCACGCTCTGTGCAATTCGTCTACCGGGTAGCTGTAGCTGTCGTCGAGCGTGGCCGCCAAAGACGCCACGAATTCGGCGTCGTGCAACAAAAACTCGCTTTTGCGGTTTGCACGTTTGTTGCGGCTTTGGGTGGTGTAGGTACCGCGGTGAAGCTCCAGGTACAGCTCGCCGTCCCAGACCGGTAACGCGTCGCCGGACGTTTTCTCCAACGTCTCGAAAAAGCTCTTGGCGGTGCTGTGGCGCATCTTCGGGACACCCGGAAAGTCTTTCATCACCGCGATGTTCTCGAGCATCTCGCGCGTCGGGCCGCCGCCGCCGTCGCCGTACCCGTAGGCCATAAAAAGGTCTTGCTGCGCGTCTTTTTGCTGAAAGTTGCGCCAGGTTCCCAAAGCTTGTTCGGGCGTCGCCTCGGCGTTGTAGGTGCTCGCGTGCGGACTGCCAACCTCGGGGGTAGTAGAGAAATGCGTCAGGACTTTTGTGCCGTCGAGCCCTTGCCACCAAAACGAATCGTAAGGCAGACGGTTGTACTGGCTCCAGCCGATCTTGATGGTGAAGAAGTACTCTAAATCGGCCTCTTTAATCAGCTGCGGCAGGTTCCAGGCGTAGCCGAACACGTCGGGGAGCCACAAGATAGGCGAGTCTACCGGCGTTTCGCCTTGGGCGAAATGCTCTTTGAAAAACGCCCGTCCGAGCACGAACTGTCGCGCCAACGCCTCTGAACCCGAAAGGTTGCAGTCGGCCTCGACCCACATCCCGCCCAGGGTTTCCCAGCGACCCTCGACGACGCGCTCCTGAATCGCCCTAAAAAGTTCCGGGTAGTCGTGCTTGACGTAATCGTACAGCTGCGGCTGGCTCTGCGAAAAGGTGTACTCCGGGAACGCCTCCATCAGCCGCATCACGGTGTGAAAGGTGCGTCCGGCCTTACGCCGCGTCTGGCCCAATGTCCAGAGCCACGCTACGTCGATGTGGGCGTGTCCGGCGGCGGCGATCGTTACCTCGAGCGCAGGGCCAGCTTCTCTAATCCCTGCTCTGAGCGTCTCGAGCGCGTTCGGTACACTTCTATAAAAAGCGTCGCGGTCGTTTTCGTTCTGGTCTACAGCGAGGGTCTCGAGCCCCTTAAATGCTCTGTCGAGCGCGTTGAGCAACAGACCTTTGGTCGGGGTTTCGTCGTCCAGGTGCTGAGAAGTCTCGAGCGCGACTCTCGCCAACACCGTAAACTCGCGGGTGTGGGGCTCGAGCTGCGCCACGCTGCATTCGCGCAGGTATAAACGCCGATCTTGGGCCATGTTGATACCCGTCCAGCCGTGCAGCGCCAGCTCGTGTTTTCCCGTTGTTCCGGCAGGTAACCGCACCTCTTGGTGGTGGCGGTCGGCGGCGGCGTAGGGTAAACCGTCTAGATAGACGAGCACTTCGGGATGGCTGAAGTCGCCCGCTTCGCCAAGGGGTAAGTGAAGCGCCACAGGGAGCGACGTGTCCCAGTCGTCCGGAACGGTAAACGAACTCCGGAGCACGAAGTCGGTTCTGGGCGCCCCCCAGTGAGACCCGAACGCTAGACGTTCCCAGTTACCTGTATCGGCGTCTAAAAGGGGAGGCTCGAGCGGCCCTGACAAGGGTTTGTAGGCGAAGGGCTCGAGGGTGGTGCGGCGGCGGTAGACGAGTGGTGTGATGAGGGCGAGGCGTTTGGTAAGTTTCTCGGCAGTGTGGCGGACGGTGTGGTGGTGCAAGGGGTTGCTCCTCGAGGATAAAAGATGGGTCGGAGGCAGGTTGAGAGTGGCGCGTTCAGCGGGTCTGTTCGGTCAGTAGACCACACAGAAACGGGTGGCGTCACGCACCCTTCAGGCGGCGCAGTTTCCGACAGCGCAGGGTCGACAAAGAGAGTAGCAGAGCCAAAAATCGTCAGGTTCTACAAAAAGCGTTTGTGACAGAAGAGGTATTTCGAGCAGCTCGCTGCCGATTGGGGAAAGGAGAACTCAGGAGCCAGGCAAAAATGCCTTCGGCTTTCGGAAAAATCCATAGGCGTTCGCTCTGGAGCGCCGCATCTCGAGCTCATAGTCGCGCCTGTACTACGCCCACCTCTTCCGCGCGACGTGCGGCTGACGCCCACCTGAACCGGGGTTGGGTAGACTATCAGCATGACTCCGAGCCGCCGTCAAACCGTCACTTGCCACGTGGGAGGTGTTCCGGTCGGTTCGGCGCACCCTATCGTGGTGCAGTCGATGACCAACACCGACACCGCCGACGCCGCCGCGACCGCCGTTCAAGTCGCGCAGCTCGCCCGCGCGGGCAGCGAGATCGTCCGGATTACCGTCAACAACAGCGCCGCTGCCAAAGCTGTACCCGAGCTTCAGGCCAGGCTCGAGGACGCGGGCGTCTCCGTCCCGCTCGTCGGCGACTTTCACTTTAACGGTCACGTTTTGCTCCGCGAGTTTCCCGCCGCCGCCGCGGTGCTCGCCAAATACCGCATCAACCCCGGCAACGTCGGCACCGGCAAACGCCACGACGAAAACTTCGTAACGATGATCGAAGTTGCCAAAACGTACGACAAACCGGTGCGAATCGGCGTCAACTGGGGTTCGCTGGACGCGCAGCTGTTGACTAAACTGATGGACTTAAACGCCGCGCTGCCCCGTCCGCGAGGGGCCGGAGAGGTGATGACAGAAGCCATGCTTCAGTCCGCTCTGTTATCTGCCGAACTCGCCGAAAAACACGGGCTGGGCCACGACAAGATCATCTTGTCGGCAAAGGTCTCGAACGCCCGCGACCTGTGGGCGGTCTACCGGCTTCTGGCGGCGCGCTGCGACTACCCGCTGCACCTCGGTCTGACCGAGGCCGGGATGGGCGTCAAGGGTGTGGTGGCGAGCGCGGCAGGTCTCAGCGTGCTCCTGGCTGAAGGAATCGGCGACACTATCCGCGTGTCGCTGACGCCCGAGCCGGGCGCGCCGCGTGAACGCGAGGTCGAGGCGGCGCAGGAGATTCTAGCGGCGCTCGACCTGCGCCACTTTGCTCCTACGGTCACGGCCTGCCCTGGGTGTGGTCGCACCACCAGCACGCTTTTTCAGGAGATGGCCCGCGATATTCAGGCGTACCTCAAGGCGCAGATGCCCGCCTGGGGGGAGCGTTATCCGGGCGTCGAGGGGCTCCGGGTCGCGGTGATGGGCTGCGTCGTCAACGGCCCGGGCGAGTCGAAACACGCCGACATCGGTATCTCGCTACCCGGTACCGGCGAAGACCCGCGCGCGCCGGTCTACCGCGATGGGGCGTTTGTGGGGGTGTTGCAAGGCGACATCGTCGGGGACTTTAACCGGATGTTGGACGCTTACGTCGCTGAACGTTACGGTTCAGGCTCGTCCCCCTCGACAGCGCCCCGGACGGAGCTGACGGTCAAAAGGTAGGCTGGGCAACCAAAACCGTGGGATGGCACGTTGTCTGGGATCGGCGAAGCGTGACAGCATAGGTAGTTAGGACTTCTGGAGGTGTGATGGGCGCGGTTACAGGCGTAGTAACGGGTGCAGATACCGGGGGGTTGACGCGCGTATGGACGACGGCTCAGGCGGTCACCTACTGCACTCAGCTCACCCGGACGCACTCGAGCACCTTTTACCTCGGGTCGCGGCTTTTCCCGCCCACCGAACGTCAGGCGGTTTCAGTCGTATACGCGGTCTGCCGCAGTGGTGACGACGCCGTAGACGAAGCGCCCACCCGCGAGGCGGCGCGCGCGCGGCTGCTGGTGTGGCAAGAACACATCGAACGCGCCTACGCCGGAGCGCCGCGTTCGGGCGCTTTTCTAGAGGTCGGGTTGCACTGGGTGCTGAAGCATTTCGACGTTCCCAGAAGCGCCTTCGATGAACTTTATCTGGGCCTCGAGTCCGACCTAAGCGACCAGCATTTCGAGACGATGGGTGAGCTGATGCTCTATTGCCGCCGGGTGGCGGGCGTCGTCGGGCTGCTGATCGCGCCGGTCGCAGGCTACCGGGGCGGCGACCGGACGCTCGAGAGTGCGCTCGCCCTCGGCGAAGCGATGCAGCTGACCAACATCCTCCGCGACGTAGGTGAAGACCTGCGGATGGGCCGCCTTTACCTACCCGCCGAACTCCTCGAAAAACATGGTGTTACGCGCGCGTCTTTGCGGGCCGCTCAGGTCTCGCCCGGGTACGTGGCGCTGCTCGAGGAGATCGCCGAACACGCGTCGGCGCTCTACCGTCAGGGCTGGCAGGGTATCCCCAAACTTAACGGCGTCGCCGCGACCGCTGTCGGGGTAGCGGCGCTCAACTACGAAGGCATCTTGCAAAAACTACGTCAAAACGGCTACGACAACCTGACGCGGCGCGCCTTTTTGCGCCCGGTCGAACGTCTGGCGCTGATCCCCAAAGCGGTTTACAGCGTCTACAACATCTGAGTGTTGAGCGTCGCTCCAGGTCGATGATACTTTCGGGTTTGCAGGTAAAAAGCTTGTGGCGTGTAGATGGCAGCCTTGTGCCGGGTGGTACGGGATTTTCAGAAGTTGAGAAGCAGCTCGAGAGCTTATCAGGCCGCCAAAACCTACCCGACAAACCTGAATCCGTTGCCGTATACGATGATTTCGACGCCCCCCTCGACGACCTTCGGGGTAGCGATCTTGACGCCCAGCACGCCGTCGTAACCGCGTTCAGCGGCTTTGACCTCGAGCTTTTTCAGTGCGCGCTCGAGCGTCTTTTCGGTCAGCGCCTCGTAGTGCTTCATCTCTCCGCCAACCAGGTTGCGGAGGTTTTCGCGTACGTCCTTGACGACGTTGGCGGCGCTGACCGCGCAGACCGTAAGCAGCTCGCCGTATTCGACTCCTTGCGGCAGGGTTTCGTTGGTGTAGAGCATTAGGTGTAGAGCATTAGGTGTGAAATATCAGGCGCGTTTGCGCCACCGAAAAAGACGTGTGGACAAAACCAGCAAAACGCCGACCACGATAAAGATCACGACCAGCACTACGACGATCAAAAACAAACTGCCCAAATCGTATTTAGCGGGGAGTAGGCGGCTACTCACCGCACCACCCAGAACGGTGCTCAGGTCGCGTCCAAAACCTTGCATCAGATCGGCTCCGGCAATTCCGAACGCGGGTTCGCTACCCAAAAACGCTACTGCGCTGAGCGGTTCTCGGCTGTTAGCAACGGCGTTTCTTACAGCTTCGGGGGCAAATTTCTCGAGCCTGGAGGGACGCTCGATCAGCCTCACTATGAGCGCGTTGAAGGGCTCCTGCGCCAAAGCGCCCGCGTACCACGAGACCGTTTTCAACTGGCTCGAGCCGAACTCGCTTGTGAGCGCGTTCAAGTTGGCGGTCGGTAGCTGTAAAAGCGTCTCCATCTCCCCCCTGGGTAGCGCCGAAACCTTGGCAATCGTTACTACGTCGCCGGTACCGAGAAGCCGGTTTAGCGTTCTCTGCGAAAAATCTCCGGGCGTTTTGGTGCGGTAGATTTCTGTTTTTACCACGTCGTCCAGATGGGTTCCGGCGAGGTCGGCCCAGGCCAGGACGGTGGTGGGGGAGGGCGTTGCTTGGAGAATCTCGAGGGCGGCTTCGGGAAGTCCGACGACCCGCCGGAGCTGTCCGTTCTCTGCGGCCTCGAGCACCGCCTTTTCAGGAGCGAGTTGCACGACTTCGGCGAGTTTGTAGAGGTCGATTTCGGGGACGGCGCTCAGCTCTTGCCTGAACGCCGCATGACGTTCGGACAGACTCAGTACGGTCTCGAAGTTTTGGGTAAACCGCTGCCACTGGGTAAAGACTTCACTGGCGACGCCGCGCGAGAGTTCGGCGCTGACGGCGGGTAAATCTTCGCGCAGGGAGCTGACGATCTCTTGCTGAATCTGCGTCTGGCTTTCGTCTCCGGCGAGTTGCCTGCGGATAGCCGGGAAGGGGCCACGAAGGGCGCTGCTGCCGATATCCCAGGCGATAAGCCCGCCGCCGACCGCCCAACCGACCACGGGGATCACCGATGATCCGGTGCGGCCCAGGATACGCGCGGCGACGTTGCCCGCGACGCGGCGCGTCACCTGCGCGCTCAGGCGCTGCGCTACGGCGCGCGCGACGTAAGCCCCTGCAATCGTCGCTACGCCAACCCCGCTCTGTATACCGACGCCACTTTCGAGTCGAACGTCTCCGGTCAGCGCGTCGGCTCCGGTCGCCTCGACTTGCGCGCGAATCTCTTGCTCAAAGGTGCTGGCGACGGTATTTCCGTACGCACTGCCGAGGTAGCTCTGTACACACGCCGTCGCCGATGACGCGCTGCGGGCTGCGACCGTGGTGAAGCTGGCGGTAAAGTCGGCGGCGACCTCGCTGGCGAGGGTCTCGAGGCGGCTGCGGAGAGCTTCAGACGTGAAGGCGCGATTGGCTATCTGTTCGGCAAGTTCGGTGGCTTGGGCGGGAGAGAAGCTCGAGGTGAATCTCCGAGTACCTCCTGTGTCGCTTCGGACACTGTCTACGGCGCGGTCGACTTCGGCCTCCAGCAGTTCAGGCAGCCCCAGCTCGAGCCACTTGTTCTCGACCATCCTCGGCAGATCGACGGCGTTCAGCTCTGCGTCGAAGAACGCGCGCGTTACCCGGTCGAGGTCGCTTCGGAGGGTGGCTTCGTCCAGCTTCAGGCACCGCTCGAGAGTGCCGAGCGTCTCGGGCTGCGCGCTCGCCAGACCGCAGAACAAAAGCAAAGTCAGGGCGCGCGCGGCGAAGGTCATGAGGGCTCGAGTGTAGCACCCCGCCCGACGCGGGCTGTGACGGTAGACTAGGGCTTCGGTACCGACTTCGGCGCAAGCCGTGCTCGAGAGCTAGTACTTGACCACAGCCAATAGCGAGATTATGTTGGGTAATGCCCAGACCCAAAAAGCACCGTGTCGAGCTAAACGACAGTGACCGCCAACGACTTCATAACCTGATCGATAAGGGCCATGCTTCAGCTAGGGTCATTCGGCGGGCACATGTGCTGCTGCTGGCGGCTGAAGACAAAGAGGATAAAGACGTCGCGGCGGCGCTGCACCTCAACGCGCAAACGGTCTATCAGCTCAGAAAACGGTTTGCCTTGGAGGGTTTGGAAGCCACCTTGTTCGACAAGCCGCGGCTAGGTTCTAAACCCATGCTCGACGGTAAGCAGGAAGCATTGCTCGTCGCGTTGGCGTGTAGTCGACCTGATGAGCGCGAGAGTTGGACCATGCAGCTGTTAGCGGACAAATTGGTCGAACTCAAGGTTGTGGACGCGATCAGCGATGAGACGGTCA
>JAABUN010000192.1_pt1 | contig 157927 bp, 149 predicted proteins | sample 5559311 | NCBI WGS metagenome assembly JAABUN01 (sample SAMN10711877, study PRJNA513370) | rock metagenome | isolation source: Antarctica rocks | place: Antarctica: Victoria Land, Siegfried Peak sud
ATCGGGAAACTCAAACACTTTCGCCGTGTGTTTTCCAGATTTGATAAATTGGCAAAGAACTATTTAAGTTTTGTGCAATTTGCCAGCACCATTGTCTGGCTCAGATAAAATGTCAACAGAACCTAGTGATTAGTGGTTAGTGAAAAAACACTTACCGTTCACCGTTGACCACTAAAAAACTTTTTATCCGTGTTCCTTCTTCCGCTTCGACATCTAGTAACAACTTGATATTTTGCAAATTAAACGGCGGCTTGTCCAAATACACCGCCGAATCGAAATGCAGGCGCATATCAGGTCCGTGCGGAACGTCCAAATTCGGCGCGATTGCCACTTTCGGGTGCGGATAATGTTCGGTAATAATCAGATATTTGTATTTACGCGCTTTCTGCAAAATCCTTTCGATTTCCGCGTTGGAAAGATGCTGTAAAACTTGCCGTATCAAACACAAATCACCGTCGGGTAATTCGTCTTCGACGATGTTCACACAGCGAAATTCAATATTTTCATTTGCAAATTTGTTATTCAGATGTTCCACCAAAGACGGCACGACATCGCAACCCGTGTAATGAAAATCGTCGGAAACGAATTTTGAAGCCACGCGAAAATCTCCGCAGCCTAAGTCAACAACGCTTTTCACATTGTTCTCAGCAACAATTTTTTTTATTGTCTCCGCGTATTTCTCCGAATACTTTTCAGTCGAGCCTTCACCCGAATAAAATTCGCCTTTCGCGCCGCCCCAGACATTTTTTTCATAAATCTCGCCGAAGGTTTCCGCAACCGTTTTGTCAGCGAATTTCCGTTGACCTTTGGCAACGATTTTCCGCCTGCGCCACTGCATAATCGAAGACGGAATTAATTTTTTAACAACATTCTTAATCATCAGCTATAAAATGAGAAATGAATAGTTAAATGAGAAATGAGAAGTGAGAAATGAAATTTAGGATGAAGAATATTTTCACTACCAATGATTGATTCATAGTTCTCATTTCTCACTTCTCATTTCTCATTTTCTTTCCACTCTTTCGCCAGTATTGCATAAACCGCCAAGTCACGAAATGCGTTGTTCAGCCATTCGACTTGGCGATGAGTGCCTTCGAGCCGGAAACCGAGCCTTTCGGGAATCGCGCAGCTTTTCGCGTTCTCGACATTGCAATTTATTTGGACGCGATTTAATTTCAACTCGTCAAAAGCATAATTGATAAGAACGCGGCAGCATCTCGTCGCCAAACCTTTACCTTGCGCTTGTTTGTCGAGCCAGTAGCCGATTTGAACGGATTTGTTAGTCGAATCAAGATGATGCAAACCGATTGTCCCGACAATTTTTTCGTTAAGCGCGACGGCAACCGCAAATGTATTATTTTCCGCAAACTCAATCAAATTTGTTTTTATAAAATCCCGCGCTGTTTCAATTGAATAATCGTCCGTTACCCAAGGCATCCAGAGTTTCAGTTCTTCTAAATTTTCGCGCACGGCACGATAAATTTCTTCGGCGTTGCGCTCGGTCGGCAAAACTAATTTCAAATTTTCATCAATTCGATAGCTGAACATTGCTCAGTGAAAAGTGAAAACGAAAAGTGAAAGAAAAATTCTTTTCACTTTTCGTTTTCACTTTTCACTGTTTGGTCATTTGGTAAAGCGACACATATTTCCGCGCCGCGTTTTCCCAGGAATTATCTACATTCATTCCGTTCCACTGCAATCTGCGCCACGTTTCCGTTTCGTAATAAGCAAACAATGCTTCATAAATCTTTTCTAAAAATTTATCGGCGCGAAATTCATTAAACTTAAAACCGTTTCCCGTTCCGTTCACGCGGTCAAAATTCTCAACAGTGTCGTCCAAACCGCCGACGGCGCGGACAATCGGAATCGTACCGTAACGCAGGGAATACATTTGATTCAAACCGCACGGCTCAAACCGCGAAGGCATCAGAAAAATATCCGCGCCCGCTTCGATTTGATGTGCAAGCCGTTCGTTGTAACCTTTATAAATGCCGACCTGGTGCGGGGCAAAATTTCTCAAGCCTTGCAGGAAATCTTCGTGTTCCTGTTCACCCGAACCGAGCGCGATAAAATACGCTCCGGTTGCCAGAATCTCACCCGCAACTTGCTGAATCAATTCAAAACCCTTTTGCGATGTCAAGCGCGTAACGCTTGCAAAAATCGGACGTTCGAGATTTTCCGGCAAAAAGAATTTACGTAAAAGCTGACGCTTGCATTCGCTCTTTCCGCTCAAATCGCGTGCGTCGAAATTCGCGGGCAAATCAAAATCGGTCGCCGGATTCCAAATGTCGTAATCTACGCCGTTGGTAATCCCGATTAAACGATTGCTTCTCTGTCTTAACAACCAATCAAGCCCGTAACCGTTTTCCGGAGTCTGAATTTCAAAAGAATAACGGCGCGAAACTGTCGAAAGCATATCCGAATCCGCCAGTCCGGCTTTCAATGCCGAAGCCGCGCCGTCAAACGAAAAAGCGTTTCTGGAAAAGTCGTCGCCGAAACCGAGTTTCCAAAGCTCTTCCATTCCGAAAGTGCCTTGATAAGCGAGATTATGAATAGAAAAAACCGTCCGCGTGTTTTGCCAAAAAGAATCCCAACGGCGTAATTTTGCAATCTCAATCGCTGCAAAGCCACAATGCCAATCGTTCAAATGGACAATGTCAGGCGCGTTTCCAATTCGCCGCAATAAAACTATCGCCGCGTGATTGAAAAAAGCAAAACGCTCATAATCTTCACGAAAGCCGTAAATTGAAGAACGAAAAAATAATTCCGGCGCGTGAATCAAAAACGTCGGCGAACCGTTTGCTTCCGAGTAAAAAACTTTCGCCTGATAATTTTGCCCACGCCAATCAATCCATAAATCGTCAATCGCCAAATTCCCGATTAAACTTTCTTTAGTTTGCTGATAAAGCGGCGTAATAAGCAGAGAATCAACGCCGACTTGCCGCAAAGCCTTCGGCAACGCGCCCGCGACATCGCCCAAACCACCCGTTTTTGAATATGGAACTGCTTCCGCAGAAAGAACCGCAACTTTCATTTTCAGTTATCAGTTATCAGTTATCATTTAAAAGTTGTCAACTCTCGATTTTCCGATTTTAAAATAATTCGCTGCCGACAAAGAAAATTCTTGACGCTTCGTTTTTTATATTTTATGATTTTCTTAACACTAAAAGGAGGTGATCCAAAAACATATGATTAATGATTACAGTGAGGTAGCTGCGACCTGAGCGCGAAGTCTCCAAATAGTTTGCAGACTTGCTCGGCTTTTTTGATAAAAGCACAGGTCAATCCAAACAGATATACCGAAGAGCCGTTTGAGCGATAAACTCAGACGGCTTTTTTCATTTTCGGCTGACAAACAAATTATCCTTCACCCAAAACCGCCAGGGCTTTTCGGCAAATTCTTCAGCGTAATCAATTCCGATTCTTTTTCCGGTAGAAATTTCAGAATCGGAAAATGTTTTGAAATCTTCCAGCCAGACTTTTTCTCCGAGCAAATCTTCGTTGTTAAAAGTTCTGTCAATTCCGAGCGCGATGCAGAGTTTTCCGGGACCAGAAGTTAGATTTTTATCGAGCATTTTTTGATTAGGGTTTTTGCTTTTAGCGTTACGACGCTTGCGCATAATTTCTATGTTTTCAACGGGTTCGACGGCGCGAATCAGAATTGCGTGCGGCGTGCCGACCGCGCCGACGACGACGTTAAATTGAAAATACATTCCGTAAATAAAAAAGATATACGCCGTTCCGCCGACTGCAAACATCGTTTCGGTGCGCATAGTTCGGCGGTTGCCGTAAGAATGCGCGGCTTTGTCAATCGCGCCGAGATATGATTCGGTTTCGACAATCATTCCCGAAATTCTCTCGCCCGTCGCGGGAACGACAAGAAGTTTGCCGAGCAAATCTTGCGCGATTTCGAGAGTATCGCCGCGCGTGTAAAATTCGCGTGGAAGTTTTTTCATTGACACTCAAAATTTAACAAACTAATTCATCACCATTTGTGAAATTAGATTAACATCAAATTTTCGCGCCTAAAACTTCAATTTTAAAGGCACTTGATAAATGTATCGTTTTTATCGAGAATAAAAACAGTCGAATAAATTTGATTATGTCTTCTAACTGAAAGATGCGGCTGCACACAATTTTATAGATTTGTTTCAAATATCATCGGGCAATTTATAAAAAATCGGCGGAACGACTACAGCGAAATTTAATCTTCAGAACACGGTAAGTGCCGGAAGACAAGAGTTTATGTAAAGGAAAAAGCAATTGCTGTTTGGCGATTCGCAATTTTTCCTTTCATTTTTTAATTATACAAGGGAGAAATATATGAAAGCATTATGCTGGCACGGAACGAATGATGTTCGGTTGGACGATGTTCCCGAACCGAAAATAGAAGATTCGCGCGACGCGATTATTAAAATCACGTCAACCGCAATCTGCGGCTCGGATTTGCATCTTCTCGACGGTTATCAGCCGACGATGGAAAAGGGCGACATTCTCGGTCACGAAAATATGGGCGAAGTCGTCGAGGTCGGAAGCGGAATCAGTAATTTGAAGGTCGGCGATAAAGTCGTCGTGCCTTTTGTTATCGCTTGCGGAGAATGTTTTTTCTGTCAAAAGGAATTATATTCGTGCTGCGATAAATCAAATCCGAACGCCGCAATCGCCCGCGAAGTGATGGGACAATCGCCCGCCGGTCTGTTCGGTTTCTCGCATATGCTCGGCGGTTTTTCCGGCGGACAAGCCGAATTTCTGCGCGTGCCGTTTGCCGATGTCGGACCGTTTAAGGTTCCGAACGGCATCGAAGACGAAAAAGTTTTATTTCTTTCCGACATTTTCCCGACCGCTTATATGGCGGCGGAAAATTGCGAAATCGAAAACGGCGACACGGTGGCGATTTGGGGCGGCGGTCCCGTCGGTCAGCTTGCCGTCAAATGCGCCTGGATGCTCGGCGCGGGCAGAGTTATTTTGATTGACAATGTGCCGGAACGCCTCGCAATGGCGCAGCGCGACGGCAAAGCGGAAACAATCAATTTTGACGACGTTGACGTTTATGAACGCTTGATGGAAATGACCGGCGACCGCGGACCAGACCGCTGTATGGACGCGGTCGGCTGCGAGGCTCTCGCGGGCGGCAGGGTTGACGGAATTCTCGACGCGGTAAAAACGGCGACGTTTCTCGCTACCGACCGCGTTCACGCCGTGCGTCAGGCGATTATGAGCTGTCGCAAAGCTGGAACGATTTCTATTCCGGGCGTTTATGTCGGATTTGCTGACAAATTACCGCTCGGCGCAGCGATGAACAAAGGCTTGACGATTAAGCTGGGACAAACGCACGTTCAAAAATATATGCCGATGCTGTTCGACAAAATCGAAAGCGGCGAAATTGACCCGTCGTTCATCATCACGCACGAGATGCCGCTCGATGCTGCACCTGAAGGTTATCAAATGTTCAAAGAGAAACAGGATAACTGCATCAAAATTGTGTTGAAACCTTAACTAACACAAGAAACTCATCTTAAAACTCGATATTTGATTTAATCTTCGAGTTATAAGATGAGTTCCGAATCTATTTTTTGATTGTTAAAAGTTTAGCCTTGAAAATCAGGCGGATAATAAATTAGCTCAACCACATTTCCGCCAACGCCTTTCGTATAAAAAGACGACGTGCCATCGCGGTGCGGTTTTATCGGACGATTTTCGCGTTCGGCGGCTTTTTGCAATTCTTCCAGCGTTTCAACCTTCAAACCGATATGCTGCGGATGTTTGGAATTCGGCGGAAGCAGCGCGATTCCAAAACCACGCGCATCGCGCATCATTGCCCAATCTTCGTAAAGCGTTTCCACCGTAAAACCTAGACGCTTGTATTCTTCCACGTCTTTTTCCAAGTCTTCGCATTTAACCGCCAGATGGTCAACCGTTCCGGCAAATCGCAAATCATTTTCGTCTTTCATAAAAACTCCTTTTGAATAAGATTTTATCAATTAAATAAAACCTTTGCATAATTTAAATTATCATTTCAATTATGTGTTGGAGTTACACAGTTGAAACAAAAATTTCCTGAAAGTCAGCGAATAGTTAACAGAGAGAACTATTTTAATCTGTAATCCTTTTAATCAGGCTGCGTATCTTCTATATGTTTCAAGACACTTTTGCAAATTTCAATTTTAACAAGATTCCGATAGTTGACATTTTAACTGATTGAGCGTAATTTTCCTTTTGATAGATTGTGAAACTTTTCTCAAAATTTTAAGGACAGCAAAATGGCACAAGAAAAGAAAAAAGTTTTGATTGTCGGCGGCGGATTCGGCGGATTATTTACGGCTTTGGAATTGGCTGGAAACGCAGACGTAACGCTGGTCAGCGACACCGACCATTTTTGTTTCAGACCGCTTTTGTATGAATACTTAAGCGGCGAAGTCGAAGCGTGGCACATCGCGCCGGATTATAAAGAATTGTTCGGCGACGAAATAAATTTTGTGCGCGGTGAAGCCGAAGAAATTGATTTTGAAAAACGCGAAGTGAAAATTTCTTCGCGCAAAGAATCGCTCGATTATGACGCATTAGTTTTAGCCGCCGGCGGCGTAACGAATTTTTGGAACGTCAAAGGCGCGGAAGAATTTGCCTTGCCGTTTCGCACGATTGCCAATGCCGACCGGCTTCGCGGGCAAATGACAAAAGCATTGGACAAAGTTTCACCGACGCTTCCGCCGCAGGATGCGCGTGAAAAGCTGACGTTTGCGATTGTCGGCGGCGGCGCAAGTGGTGTCGAACTCGCTACGAAAATGTCGGATTTGCTCGCCGACGCTTTTCGGCGGCGCGGTTTGAAAGGCGAGCCGCACGTTTTGTTAGTCGAGATGAGCGATAAAATCGTTCCCGGAATGGGCGAAGATATTCGGGAATACGTCGAAAAAGTTTTACTTGAAAAGCATATTGACGTTAATTTGCAAACCAGAGTTTTAGAAGTCAAACCGCACGGCATCGTTTATGAACACAACGGAAAACAAACTGAGATTGAAACCGTAACTGCAGTCTGGACGGCGGGCGTGAAAGTAAATCCTTTGATTGAAAAACTCGATTTGCCGAAAGACAAAGACGGTTTGATTTTGGTTAATTCGACTTTGCAGGTAAAAGGTTTCGAGAATGTTTTTGCGCTTGGCGACATTGCAAAAGTCCAAGAAGTTGCGCCGGTACTCGTCGGCACAGCGCAGCTTGCATTTCAAGAATCCGATTTGCTGGCAAACAATATCCGAGCGTTTTTAAGCGGAAAGAATTTGAAAGCCAAACAGTTTGAAGAAATGGGCGAAGCGGTCAGTCTGGGAACAAAAGATGGAGCGGTTTTAATCGGCGGGCAGGTTCTCGGCGGATTTTTAGCGCGTGACGCGCGTTTTGCGCTTTACACATCGCGTCTTCCGACATGGCAGCACCGCATAAAAGTCGGCGCAAGCTGGTTTTTCGGAGGCACGACACCGAAACCTTTGCAGCCGCTTGGGATAAGCTAAAACACAAATTAGCCACGAATTACACAAATGACACAAATAAAATCAATAAATAATAATTCGTGTCAATTATGTAATTCGTGGCTAAAATATTTTATTTTTGCTATTCAAACATCTTCCGCAAACTTTCCGTATAAGGCGCGCGCGCCACACCTTTTTCCGTAATAATCGCCGTTACCAAATCATTCGGCGTAACGTCGAACGCATAATTGCTGACGGAAATTCCTACGGGCGCAAGTTGAATATCCTGAACGTGCGTAATTTCCCTGATATTTCTTTCTTCAATCGGAATTTGCTCGCCCGTAGAACAATTCAAATCAACTGTCGAAAGCGGCGCGGCGACGTAAAACGGAATGTTATGCCGCCTTGCCAACACCGCAACCATATAAGTTCCGATTTTGTTGGCGACATCGCCGTTTGCCGCGATTCTGTCGGAGCCGACGACGACGGCGTGAACATTTCCCTTCTGCATCATATGTCCGGACATACTGTCGGTAATCAAAGTTACCGGAATATCGTCCTGTAAAAGTTCCCAGGCAGTCAGTCGCGCGCCTTGCAAGTAAGGACGAGTTTCGTCGGCGATAACGGAAATGGTTTTTCCCTGATTGACCGCGCCGCGAATCACGCCGAGGGCAGTTCCCCAAACACCGCCGGTCGCCAAAGCACCGGCGTTGCAGTGCGTTAGAACGGTTGAATTATCTTTTATAAGCTCGCCGCCGAATTGGGCAATCAAACGCTGCGATTCGATGTCTTCTTCGTGAATATCCTTTGCGTCCTGAATTAAAATTTGCTTGATTTCCGAAACCGATTTCCCTTCCGCTTTCGCCTTTTGGAAAGTGCGTTTCATCCGATCAATCGCCCAAAAAAGATTAACTGCCGTTGGGCGCGTTTTGCTCATCACATCGCAGATATATTCGAGTTCGTCTTCCAAATCAACGATGTTCGTTCCGACAAAATTCTTTGCGCCCAAAGCGATTCCATACGCTGCTGAAACGCCAATCGCGGGCGCGCCGCGCACCACCATATCTTTTATACCGCCGGCGACTTCATTAAAAGAACGCAGGGTCAGCCATTTTTCTTCAGTTGGAAGCAAACGCTGGTCGAGCATCAAAACGCCTTCGTCGCTCCATTTTACAGGTATTATCATTATTAATTATTTTCCTTTTTATAAAGACTTTGGTTGAAATGATAGAAAATAAACTGTCGAGAAGCAAAGAGGCTGAAAATTAAAACGGATAACGGAAATAGAGAATAGCGATTTCTAATTTTTCACTTTACATTTTGTTTTATTGTATTGTAAAAAACTTCTGGATTTTTTAATAAAAAAAATGGTAAATTTTCCTTGAGTGAAATCTCGCTTTATTTACAATCAAAATTTAATCTCAAAATGGAAAAGACATCTGAATTTCGTTTAATCGTCGAAGGAAATTATTTCACCGTCGAAGAAGCCAAACACGCTTTGTGCGACCCGTTTATCGAGGAATATGTCGAAGAAAACGGACAATTTCGACTTTACAATTTTGAAAAAATCCAAGCTGTCAGCGGAATTCCGCTCGGCGATTTGGAAATCGGGTTGGTTGACGACGGCGTATTTGAAATCTCCTGTCGCGCATCGCCGCTGATTCTCAATCGCCGAAAAGCCGAACTGCTTGCCGAAACGCTGCGCCGCCAAGCGATGTTTGACGAAATAAATATCGAACCGCTCGCGTAAATCGAATTTCAAATTTCAAATTTCAAATTGCGAAATTCGTAATTCGTAACTCAAAATTATGCTATTGTATCTCTATCCCGTTCTGAAATTCTCTGTCGGACATTGGAGTTGAATATGAAAAAAGTATTATCGGTTTTTTGGGTTGCCGTATTTTTATTTTTGCCTGTCATTACTTCCGCGCAAAAAGGAAGTTTTCCAGAAACTAAGCAATTGCAATCGCCGCAAAATCCGCGTCTCGGTTTTGTAATTCACGGCGGCGCGGGCGTGATTCGGCGCGGAGATTTGTCGCCGGAAAAGGAAAAGGCGTATCGCGCCAAACTCGAAGAAGCATTGATGGCTGGTTATAAAGCATTGCAGGACGGAAAAAACTCGCTCGACGCGGTGCAGATTGCAATAAATCTTCTTGAAGATTCGCCGCTTTTCAACGCGGGTAAAGGCGCGGTTTTTACCGCCGACGGCAAAAACGAACTCGATGCCGCGATTATGGACGGCAAAGATTTGCGGGCAGGCGCGGTTGCCGGACTTCATCATGTCAAGAATCCGATAAATCTAGCGCGTGCCGTGATGGAAAAATCTCCGCACGTGATGATGATTGGTGACGGCGCGGAGCAGTTTGCTAAAGAACAAAACATCGAACTCGTTCCCGAAAAATATTTTTTCACTCAAGAGCGCTGGGACTCGCTGCAAAAAATAATCAAACAGGAAAAGGAAAAAGAAAAGGAAAAAACTACGCAGCAAAACAAAAAAGTTTCACAAGTTAATTTACTTGAAGAACCTTCTAATAAATTCGGAACGGTTGGCGCGGTCGCGCTCGATAAGAACGGCAATCTCGCGGCAGGAACTTCAACCGGCGGAATGACTTATAAAAAATACGGGCGAGTCGGCGACGTTCCGATTATCGGCGCGGGAACTTTTGCCAATAATGACACTTGCGCGGTTTCCGCAACCGGCTGGGGCGAATTTTTTATTCGTCTCGGCGTGGCGCGTGATATTTCCGCGATGATGGAATATCGCGCAATTCCTATTCAGCAAGCGGTTGACGCGGTTATTAAACAGAAATTGCAAAAAGCGGGTGGCGATGGCGGCGTGATTGCGATTGATAAATTCGGAAACATCGGCATCTCGTTTAACTCAGAAGGAATGTATCGCGCATATGTTGACAGCAACGGCAAGCCGATTGTCGAGATTTACAAGGATTAAACTAAGAAGCAAAACAAATAACCAAAAGAAAAACGGTAGGCGGAATTTAATTTCCGTCTACCGTTTTCCCTTATCCATTAACCGTTATTTTAAGTTTGCATCGAAGCAAGAAAATCCGCGTTAGTTTTCGATTTTGATAACCTTTCCAGCACGACTTCCATTTGTTCGACTGGCGATAAAGGATTAAGCACTCGGCGCATAACCCAGACGCGGTTAAGGTCTTCCTTGCTGAGCAACAATTCTTCTTTGCGCGTTCCGCTTCTCTGCAAATCAATTGCCGGAAACAAGCGCTTGTCGGACAATCTTCGGTCGAGATGAATTTCCGAGTTACCTGTTCCTTTAAATTCTTCAAAGATAACATCGTCCATACGTGAGCCGGTATCAATCAAAGCCGTCGCAATAATCGTCAGACTTCCGCCTTCTTCAATGTTGCGAGCCGCGCCGAAAAATCGTTTCGGTCTTTGCAAAGCGTTTGAATCGATACCGCCGGAAAGAATTTTGCCCGAAGGCGGAACGACGGCGTTGTGCGCTCTGGCAAGTCTTGTGATTGAATCAAGCAGAATCACGACATCGCGTTTGTGTTCGACAAGGCGTTTTGCTTTTTCGATAACCATATCAGCGACTTGAACGTGACGCGTCGGCGGTTCGTCAAAGGTCGATGAAATAACTTCGCCTTTGACCGAACGCTGCATATCAGTAACTTCTTCCGGTCGCTCGTCAATCAGCAAAACAATTAAAGTAACTTCCGGGTGATTGACCGTAATCGAGTTGGCAATCGTCTGGAGAAGCATCGTTTTACCAGTGCGCGGCGGCGCGACAATCAAAGCGCGTTGTCCTTTGCCGATGGGCGTTACGAGGTCAATCACGCGAGCCGAAACTTTATCCGGCTCAGTTTCCATTGTCAATTGTTCATCAGGGTAAAGCGGCGTTAGATTGTCAAAAAATACTTTCTCGCGCGAATGCTCCGGTGCTTCAAAGTTAATCGCTTCAACTTTAATAAGCGCGAAATACCGCTCGCCTTCCTTTGGCGGACGAATCTGACCGGAAACGGTGTCGCCGGTTCGCAAATCGAATTTGCGAATTTGCGAAGGCGAAACGTAAATGTCGTCGGGTCCGGGCAGGTAATTGTATTCGGGAGCGCGAAGAAAGCCAAAACCGTCGGGCAAAGTTTCCAGAACGCCTTCGGAAAATATCAAACCGCTTTTTTCGGTCTGCGCGGCGAGAAGTTTGAAAATCAGTTCCTGCTTGCGCATTCCCGACGCGCCTTCGACATCCATTCCCTTTGCGATATTCGTTAGCTCGGAAATGGACATATCCTTCAAGTCGGACAAATCCAAAGTCAATCCGTTGGCGTTTCCGTCCTTTCTTTCCGCTTTCACGGGTTTAGCAGTTTCGCTTTCCTCTTGCGGTTCTTCGGCTGTTTTCTCCGTGCCGTCTTCTTCTACTTTATCGACTTTCCTGACTTTTGTTTGTGTTGTTCTGGTTGCCATTTTTTTATCCGTTTGGTTTTTGGGGGTTAATTTAAGACTATTATAAGAGTTGGGTGGTGAATAAAAGGCACGAGTGAAGCCTTTTACATTAAACTAACAACCAAACACTTAAAATAAAATTTGTATGGATTTCCGTTGTGGTGCAATAAAAACAAGCCCTCTGGCTAGGTCAAACCCTTGAGTTATTTGGGATAGAATAATTATTACCTGATTCGCCCGAATAAATCAACCTTTATTTTGCTTTTTTTCGAGTGAATTTGCGATTTCGCTCCAAAGCTCGTCTTTTCCCTTTCCCGTCGGCGACGAATAAGCGATGATGCGGCTTTCGGGCAAACTTTTTTCTATCTCATGCAAACTCTTTTTCAAATTATTATTTGATAACTTATCGGCTTTAGTTGCAACTACAACATGATTTTTCTGGTGATAAACAAGCCATTCGTGAAGGTCTCTGTCTAATGAAGTCGGATTATGGCGCGAATCTACAAGTTGAATACATAGAACGAGTTCGCGCCTTCCGGCAAGATATTCTTCCGCCATTTTCCCCCAATCGGCACGCATTATTTTTGAAACTTTGGCGTAACCGTAACCGGGCAAATCCACAAAATAAAAACTTTCATTTATCAAAAAAAAATTGATTGACTGCGTTCTGCCCGGCGTATTTGAAGTTCGCGCCAAGCCTTTTCGATTTAACAAAGAATTGAGAAGACTCGATTTCCCGACGTTTGAACGTCCGAGAAAAGCGATTTCCGGCAAGCCGCCCTCAGTCCAATGACTTTCATTAAACGCGCTTTTCGTAAATTCCGCCGATAAAATCTTCATCTGTATTCTTTATAACAGAACTTTGTCGTCTCTAATTTTTATAATATCTTAATTACTTTATTCAGACATAAACATTTTATGAAGTCAAAAATGCTAAAGGAAAAGGAGTCTAAATATGCGTTTAGTAAAAATCAATACGCCGCAGGGAAAAGGCGCGGACGTTGCAAAAACAGCGTTTGCGGTCGGCATCAACCAGGTTTCCGTTCAAAATACCGAGACACATAGTGCTTCAGGTAAAATTGAAGCCAAAGACGAGGTTGATATTCAAACTTCCACGCCGAAGGCAAAGTGTTTTATTGACGCGCTTTTACAAACCGACTTTTATAATCAAAAAGAGTATTCGATTGCCGTGCGTCAGCCGCGTTCAATTATCTCCGGCGAGAGTGTGCGCGAGTTGACAAGCCCTTTGGTTGAACCGGCGGCGGATATTTTTGAAGAACTCTGGCAATTCAGTCACATTACAGTCGGTCTTGTCGGGCGCGTTTTGATTGCCGCCTGCCTTCTCGCTTACGGCTTGATTCACCAGCAAACTTTAATCATCATCGCCGGACTTCTTTTTTGCCTCTTCTTCCGCTTCTGCTCGCCGTCGGTTTCGGAGCGTGGACAAAGCAGCCGAAACTTTCGCTGCAAGGCGCGGCGGCTTTTCTGCTGGCAATCGCTTTGCTGATTCGCGGCGGAGTTTTGATTGCCGCTGTTTCCAGCCCGCCGCTAAAATATGACGAATTTAACCCAATGATTGTCGGTTGGCTGATTTCGCTGGCTATCGGCGCAGCAGCAAGCCTCGCCAATACCGATGATGTCGCAAGGCGCGAAATGATTGGACTTGCGGCATCGGCGCAAATTGCCATTATTCCCGTTTGGTTCGGAATTTGTTTTGTTTTCGGATTTCCTTCGACGATACCTAAAGACGAAATTACAAATCGCGCTCTCGGCTTTGGCTTGAATGTGTTGACAATTATTGTCGCCTCGCTCGTTACTTACGTTTTACTCGGTGCGGCAAGCCGCTCGCTTGCGAATGTAAAAAGCGAATAACGAAAAAAGGGACAAGAAATAAGGAATAAAACTTAAAATAAAACGAAAACTTAATTCATCTTTTCATAAAATTTCAAATTTCATTCTTTATCTCTTTTTACGCTGTCGATTGCGATATCTCACTCCGCGCCTGCATCCAGCGTTTCATTGATTCGCGTGTTTTGGCGAGTCTTTCTTTCGCATCCGGCTGACGCATAATCAGTTTTTCGAGATTTGCATTCATATTCGGATTGCCTGTCATTTCTCGCAGTTCCGATAAAAATGGTTCTACTTTTGAAAACACGACAAAATGTTCGCTGTGCGCGTCCGCAAACATTTCTTCGTCAATCGCGCCGTGATTGACGAGCGAAGCCGCCATATCCCAATAACTCATAACCATACGATAATATGCCGATGTTTCCGTCTTTATCATCGCCTGCATAATATCTGCCGCGCTTTCAGGAAAAAATGAAATGATCCAATTTCTGGCTTCACGCATTGTCGCCTCGCGTCTCAAATCATAGAGTTTCAATATCAATTCGGCTGATTCGGCTTTGCTCATAGAATCTCCTTTGGTTTGTAAAATTTTGCGGGAATTGTCCCGAATTGAAATTAGAATGAAACCGCCAAACAAGTCAAATTTGTAAAATTAAAATTTATTGACAACCTACCTCTAAATAAACTTTATTTTTATATGAATATCTTAAAAATGTTTCTCGTATTAAAATAAAGTTATGCTTTCGATTGAAGAGTTAACCGAAAATTTGCCTGACGCGCGCTCCGCGCAGCTTTTTTTTGCGCAGCTTTCGGAGAAATTTCCCGGCGAAGCGAAAAAGCTCGCCAAAAATGAAGGTTTGCTTTCCGACGTTTTGACGCTCGCCGCTTTTAGTCCTTTGTTTGCAACGACAATTCTGCAAAACCCCGATTATATTTCGTGGCTCAATCGTCAGCGTATTTCGTCAAAAGTGTGCGCCAAAGAAGAAATTCTCGAATCTCTGGCACGTTTCGCGCTTGTCAACACCGATGTCGAAATGAACATTTTGCTGGCGCGTTTTCGTCGCCGCGAGCTTTTGCGGATTTATCTGCGCGACATTCGCGGGCTTGGTACAATCGTCGAAATTACCGAAGAAATTTCAAATCTGGCGGACGCGATTTTGGAATATACTTTGCGAATTGCCAGACAGGAACTCGACAATCGTTACGGCAATCCGCTTGAAACGGACGAAAAAGGACGCGATAAACCGGCGCAATTCTGCGTCGTCGCGCTCGGAAAGCTTGGCTCAAGGGAATTAAATTACTCGTCCGACGTTGACTTGCTTTTCATTTATTCAAACAATGGGAAAACGTCAGGGCAAGGGACACGCGACGCGGTAACAAACCGCGAGTATTTCGTAAAACTCGCGGAATTTATTACCAAGCTCGTTGGCGGACAAGCGGGCGAAGGCGCGGCGTATCGCGTAGATTTGCGTCTGCGTCCGCATGGGCGCGTCGGCGCGTTGGCAATTTCTCTCGATGAAGCAGTTAATTATTATCAAAAAATCGCGCAAAGTTGGGAGCGGCAAGTTTTGATTCGTTCGAGGTCAAGCGCGGGCGACGAGAAAATTTTCCAAAAGTTTTTTGAACAGGTAAAATCGAGCGTTTTTTCGGCGAACGAAACAATTGAAAACGCCTTGCAAAACGTTCGTCTTTCAAAGGAAAAAATCAACGCCGAAAAAATCTCAGACAAAAATTTTAACGTCAAATTGGGACGCGGCGGAATCCGCGAAATCGAATTTATCGCGCAAGCCTTGCAGCTTGCTTACGCGGGCAAAGACGAATGGCTTCGCGCCGCGCACACTTTAATTAGCTTATCGCGGCTTGCTGATAGAAAACTGCTCTCCGAAACCGAATTAACCGAACTTTTCGAGGCTTACGAATTCCTGCGCCGTCTCGAACATCGTCTTCAGATGGAAAACGGCTTGCAGACGCATCTCGTTCCGAACGAAGCAGAAAAACGTTTTCTGCTTACAAAGCGAATGAATTTTACAAGCATCGAGAAATTCGACCTTTCCGTAAATTTTCATACGTCAAATGTCAGCCGAATTTTCAAACGTGTTTTCAGAAACGAAGCGCATGATAAAATTGCTGGAACGCCGCGAAATTTTTCAAACGCTTCACTTGACGAGCAACCTCAAAATTCGTTTTTACAAGATTCACTCGACAATTTTGCCGAATCGCAACCGAATCGAACATTGAAACTGATTTTCTCATCTCTGGAAAAATCTGACGTTAAAATTGATTCGGGTGACGGAACTTTGGAAACGCTCAAATTGCTTTCGGAAATTTCGCCGCATTTTGCCGAAATGCTCGCCGCCAATCCAAATTTAATTAAGGATTTACCGAACGCGAATGAAGATTTTATCGAAGAAAACTATTTGCAATTTTTTCTCGTTGCTGTCGAAAAGGAAAAAAACTTCCGGCAAGAATTAGCGATTTTACGAAAAACCTGGTCGCGCTTTTTGCTGAAAATTGTCGTCTTTGACATTTTCGGAAAAATCACTGCGCGGGAAGCGAAACGTCTGCAAACAAATTTAGCCGAAGCGAGCATCGAAACCGCGCTTTTTATCATGCGGCGCGAGTTGGCAAGACGTTTCTCAATCGAAAAAATTGACGATTTCCCTTTTGCCGTTTTAGGTTTGGGAAAACTTGGCGGCGGCGGAATGGATTATAATTCGGACTTGGATTTGATTTTGGTTTATGAGGAAGTCCAAAGTCCAACGAAACCCGGCGAGGAAAATAGGAAACTTAATGTTGTAACAAAAGGGCTTTGGGCTTTGGACTTTGGACTTGAAACTTTCTACGCCCGCGCCTCCGAGATTTTTGTAACCGCATTATCGAGTTTGACGCGCGAAGGTCATCTTTATCGCGTGGATTTGCGCCTGCGTCCGGACGGCAAAAATGGCGCGACCGTTTCGAGTAAAACGGCTTTTCTTAATTATTTAGAAACGCGGGCGGCGATTTGGGAATGGCTCGCGTATGTTAAATTGCGCAGTGTCGCAGGCGATTTGGGCTTGGCAAAAGAAATCGAAACGGAAGCGCGAAGAATCATTCACGAAAAAGCGCAAGAACCGGAAATTCAAAATTCAAAATTCAAAATTTTAAGAGATGAAACCTTGCGCGTGCGTGAACGTCTCGAAGAAGAAAAATCAACTTCCCGAAAAGGTAAGGAAATTGACATCAAATTTGGCGCGGGCGGAATGCTCGATGTTTATTTTGCGATGCGTTTTTTGCAACTCCGCGACAACGTGCCGGACGACACGGAAAATCGCTCGACCACTTTTATGCTCAAAAAACTTTATGAAAACAGATCTTTAAGCACGGGAGATTTTCAAAGTTTCGCAAACGGCTACGAATTTTTGAGCGAACTCGACCACAATTTGCGCTTGACAGTCGGACGCTCGACGCGATTACCGCTCGCTAATCAAACGGTTTTACAGACGATTGCGAAAAGAATGAAACTCGATTCGATCAAGAATTTGCTTGAAAAATTAACCGTTTACCGCCTAGAAATCCGCGCTTCTTTTGAAAACATTCTCGAAAAATGATTGTAACAATTCAAAAAACTGCCACACTTGTCTTACCTCCGGCAGAAAATTCGGCACGCGAGATTTCTAAAAACTTCGTTCAAATTCTTTAAAGTATTTTTTTCTTGCAAGAATAGACAAAAGAGGTTACTATCGCTCAACCTTTTAGAATAATTAATATTCAATTTTTCTAAATCCCAAATAACTTAAAACTTAATTTTCTGGAGAATTAAAATGAAAAGATTTTTATCTATTTCTTTGACTTTTTTATTACTGCAAAGCAGTTTTTGCTTTGTTTCATTGCCAGTCAGCGTCTTGGCTCGAACCTCCAACACACAGCCTCGGAAAACGGCTTCCCCGCTCGATTTTGTTTTGCAGGATGGAACACCAGTCAAACTGCGAATAAGTCGAAACATGTCTTCTGCTGACGCAAAGACGGGCGAAACGGTTGATTTTGAGGTAGTTGAAGACATACAAAGCGGCGATATCGTGGTTATTTCACGCGGCTCGGTTGCGCTCGGAACAGTAACTCAGGGTAAGCCTAAGGGAAGAATGGGAAAAGGCGGAAAACTGGATATAAATATAGATTCAGTTCGTCTGGTTTCAGGCGAGAAGGTTCCTTTGCGCGCGGTCAAAGAAACTAAAGGCGGCGGAAGCACCGGAGCAATGACGGGCGGAATTATCGCTTCGAGTATTTTATTTTTTCCGGCTGCGCCTTTCTTTCTTTTGATGAAAGGCAAAGACATCAAAATTCCCAAAGGAACGGAAATCACTGCCTACATCAATGGCGATATCACGCTCAACCCCAATAAATTCGGCGCGTCACAAGCCGGACAAACGATGTCAGGCGGCGCGGGACAGACAACAGCTGCAAATGCCGCCGGTTTTGCAACTATATCGGTTAAATCCATGCCACAGGGAGCTGACGTCTCGGTTGACGGTAAATATGTAGGCAGTACGCCTTCGAGTTTGCGGCTGCCGGCTGGAGAACATAAAATTTCGGTTAAGAAAGCCGGTTATATTTTGTGGGAACGAACCATCACCTTGACTGCCGGCAGCGATATAACAATGGATGCCGCTTTGGGAAAATAACCAGCGATACCGTTTCGGAAAAAGTTCTTTAATTGCAGAAGCAAAAACGCTTTGTTTCGCGCCAAGCAAATTATCATCGAAATCGAGCTCTATACATTTTCTGTTTGAGGCTTGATTTCTTCAAACCAGCATCGCTCGCAAAAGCGGTGCTTTTTTCTTTGTTCAGCTGGAAATTCCGCACTCATAGGCAATCTTTCCGCCAGAAATTTTTGCTCACCCGATAATTCTTCCCACATTTTCATTTTGGGATGATGGCATTTCGGACACATTTTTTCGTCAAAACCTTTCATTGTCTTTTGCGTTTAATCCTTTACAGTTTAATATCTAAGAAAGTTCTCCAAAATTCAATCTTGAAAACCGGAAATTTAGGAATGAAAATTAAAAGCGTCTTGTTTTTTGCATTTGTTTGTCTGGTGTTTGCCCAATTTGCTTTTTCCCAAACAGAAGAAAAATTTGATTTTTACACGCGCGGCGCATATCGCACGGAAGTTCCGCGTCCGCAAACAATCCTGCGTTATGATGTCGGCAATTTTCACACGACTTACGCGCAGATGGAACGGGTTATCGAAGCGATTGCTAAAGCCGCGCCCGACCGCGTAAAAGTTTATGACATCGGCGAAACCAACGAACACCGAATGCAGCATTTGGTTGCCATTTCGTCACCGGAAAATATCGCCCGCATTGACCAAATTAAAGCGAACAACGCACGCCTTACCGATTCGCGCACGACTTCTGCTTCGGACGCAAACACAATTACTCAAAACAGTCCGGCGATTGCGTGGATGGCTTACACGATTCATGGGAACGAATCGGCTTCGTTTGAAACGATGATGCAGGTTGTTTATCAGCTTGCCGCATCGAACGAGCCGCAAACTTTAGATATTTTAAATAACTGTGTAACGCTTGTTCTGACGGGCGAAAATCCCGACGGACATGAAAGATTCGCAACCTGGTATAACTCTGTGGCGACGGGAAACGCTGACCGCAACGCGCTCGAACACCGCGAGCCTTGGTCTGTCTATGGACGCTTAAATCATTTTCGTTTTGACCTTAACCGCGACAACATTGCTGCCACCCAAGTTGAAACGCATAATATGCAGCGAGCGTTTTTTGAATGGAATCCGCAAGTATCGGTTGACCATCACGGGCAGACTTCACAATTCTTTTTTCCGCCAGCCGCTTTGCCGATAAATCCGAATTTGTCGATACCGACAACCAATAAATGGATGGACATTTTCGGACGTGCCAACGCTAACGCTTTTGATCAAAACAAATGGGATTATTATGTCCGCGACATTTTTGATTTATTTTATCCGGGTTACTGGGATTCTTTTCCGGCTTTAAACGGCGCAATTGGGATGACTTACGAAACTGACGGCGGCGGCACAAAAGGTTTGCGCTGGACGCGCGACGACGGCTCGATAGCAACTTTTCGCTCGGCGATTGCCAAACATTTTGTCGCGTCGCTTACGACACTCGAAACCTTAGCAAAAAATCGCGCCGCGCGACTTCAGGATTTTTATAATTTTCGACGCGACGCAATGAACGAAGTAGCGCGTGAAAAATTAAAGCGCATTATAATTTCGCCTGCCAAAGACCCGATAAAAACGGCTGATTTGATAAAAGTTTTGCAGCTTGCACGAGTTGAAGTCAAAGTTGCTAACGCTTCTTTTTCTTCAAATTCGGCGCACGACTTCATGCAAAATAATGCGCCGCGCGTTTCCAAGACATTTCCCGCAGGCTCATACATTATCGATTTGAATCAGCCGCAAAAACGCATTATCAAAGCTCTGCTCGAACAAGACACGCTGCAAGATAAAGCGTTTGTCGAGGATAATATGGCGCGTTTCCGGCGCAACGAGCGGCGCGGAAATTCTGCGAGCAAGGAAGATTACGGATTTTACGACATCACGGCTTGGAACTTGCCGCTTGCCTTCGGGGTTGACGCTTTTTGGACGGAAGACGCGGGAAATATAAATTCAAACGTCGTAACGCCAGAATATCTAGAACAGGCAAAACAAGGAATTGTTTCGGGACGCGCTCAAATTGCTTATATAATTCCATACGAAAGCGACGGCGCGGGCGCGATGGCTCTGCGGTTGTTAAAGGAAGGTTTTCGCGTAGCGGTTGCGACTAAAACTTTAACGGCGGGTGGAAGAAATTACAATCGCGGAACTTTCGTCGTCAGAGTTACCAGAAATTCCGAAACCGTTCACGAAGCCGTTTCGCGTCTTGCGCGTGGGCTTGGAGTTAATGTTACAGCTGTTAATACGGGATTTAATGAAACCGGCGACACCGGAGTCGGCAGCGAAAATGTCGTATCGCTGCAATCGCCGAAAATTGCGATGGTTGCCGATGAAACGGTTGACCAGACGAGTTACGGCTCAATCTGGTGGACACTTGACCGCTACGGCGTTGATTTTACGCCGATGACAATCAACAACGTTAAGGGCGGAGCATTAAAAAAATACAACGTTTTGATCGTGCCGAACGGCTCTGCTGGAAGATATTTCGGTGCTTTTGGCGCAAGCGGCGTAACAGCGTTGAAGCAATGGATTTCCGGCGGCGGAACTCTAATTACCGTCAAAGGCGCGTCGGTTTTTGCCGCGCTCAAAGATGTCGGTTTGACTTCTTCAAAGCTCGTCGGAAGCGATGATGACGAAGATAAAGGCAAAGCGACCGAAGAAATTGACACGGACAAACGCAAGGAAGCCGAATCGCAGCCATCGCCGTCTCCGTCACCGAAAACGAAAAAATCGCCCGCGCCCGAACCATCGCCGACGCAGGAATTAAAATTCGACAAAGCCGACGGCGCGCCGCCTGTCTTGCCACCGATCGCATCGCCGTCGGCAAATGCGGGGAAAGTTCCCGAAGGCATCGCGGGCGCGATTTTCAGGGCGACCGTTGACCGCACGACTTATTTAACTTACGGCATCGAAGACGACGAATTACCCGTGTTGCTTGCATCAGGCTACTTTTTCCGTTTTTCAAAAGACGGAACAAACGCGCTTTTGTTTGAGCCGCAACCGAAAAAGCCATTGACCATTTCCGGCTTTGTATGGGAAGGAAACACGGAAAAACTTCTTAAAGGAACAGCGTATGTTATAGACGAGCCGACCGGCGCGGGTCATGTTATTTTATTTGCCGAAGAGCCGTTTTTTCGCGGAATTTTTCGCTCGACAACCAGACCGTTTTTTAATTCGATGTTGTTTAACGGAACTTTCTAATTGCAGTCAACTGTTATCAGTCACCAGTCAACAAAAACTGAGAACTGATGACTGTTGACTGAGAACTGACTTATGTTCACGATTCGCACCGATTTCAGCGATAAATTTGAAGTCAACGCGCCGATTGAAAAAGCGCGCGAGTTTTTTGCCGACATCAAAAACTTTATCGAATTGATGCCTAATGTGGAGAGCATTCATACAAATGGCGACGGAACGGCGCGTTGGACGATTCGCGCCGATATTCCGCTCATTGGCGCGATGCGGCAATCTTTTGCGGTCGAACTTGCAGAAAACACGGACGAGCGAATTGAGTGGATTCCGAAAGCGGGCGAGAAACAAAATTTTCTGCGTTACGCGGCTGATTTTATCGAAAAAAGCGCGGATTCTACGCTCGTGCAGTTTTCACAAAACGTCGAGCTTCGCCGCAATGCTGCGAGAGAACTTCATCTGCTCGCGGGACTTGCGGGCGAAAGCCGCGTCAGCCAGGGAATGCAGTGGGAAGTTTCGGTAATGATAAAGAAATTTGTGCAAAAGGCGCAAGATAAATTAGAGAAATCAAAAGACAAAGACAAGTAAAAATCATTTCCCGGCAGGGAAAATAAATTTAAGGAGTAAAAAAATGAAAAACAAATTTGTGTTAGTTGGAATTATAACTTTATTTTGCTGCGTGAATGGCTTGGCGCAATTAAATTTGCCGCGCGAATCGCAACGCGCCGAAGTCGCGCAGGTTATCGGCGACACGCGCGTTTCGCTCATCTATCATCGCCCGAACACTAAGGCGCGGGAAGTTTGGGGCAAACTCGTTCCATTCGGCGAAGTCTGGCGCACGGGCGCGAATGAAAATGCGACTTTTGAAACGAGCCGCGATGTGAAAATCAACGGGCAAACTTTGCCTGCTGGAAAATACGGCTTGCACACGATTCCGAATAAAGACGAGTGGACGATAATTTTTAATAAAGTCAACAACGAATGGGGCAGTTTCAAATACGATGCGAAACAAGACCAACTGCGCGTAATGGCAAAACCCGTCAAAGCCGAATTTCAGGAAACGATGTCTCTGGGTTTTGAAAACATCAAAGCGACGACGGCTGATGTTGTAATGCGCTGGGAAAATCTCCGCGTTCCATTCACGATTGATGTCGGCAATCTTAACGATAGAACATTGACGGAAATTCGCAAACAGATGTCGAATCTGAAAGCCGACGATTTTCGCACGCCTTCGCAAGCGGCAAACTGGATTTATTCACAGAAAATGACGGCGAATTACGCGGAAGCGATTGGCTGGCTCGACGCTTCGCTGAAAGCAAAAGAAACGCCGAACGCGCTCGGTTTGAAGGCTTATCTCTTAGCAGATTCAGGCAAAAAAGCGGAAGCAATTGCCGCCGCCGAACGAGCGATTCAACTGGCAAAAGCGATGACCCCAGTCGGAAATACTACCGCATTGGAAAAACGTCTTGCGGAGTGGAAAGGCGGAAAATAATCTTCAATTGTTTATTTTAGGCGTGTTCACCTGCGACATTTACAATTACGGGCAAAATTATTTGCTCACAAAATCAAACAGGAATAATTTCGCATAGCTCTTTGTTTTTTAGAGCTATGCGATTTTTGTTTATTCGCTCAAAAACCAGACGAATTTGCGGCGCAAAAGTTGAAAATCGGCTGCTTGGAGATTGCGGTTAATCGGTTAAAGGATGATTGTTGATAATTTCTACAGACTTATTGATTTGGGAATCAAACACAAAGAATTTCTCTAAAAAAGAACCGCTTGTGTATGGTAACGTACAAATGAAGATTGTTGAGATGGTTTAATTATTCAAGAGAAAAAACTCTCTGTAAAATGAGAGGATGAAAAAATACGATAAAGAGTTCAAAAAAGAAACGGTTAAGAAGTATCTGGACGGGCAATCGGTAGCTTCGATTTCGAGAGAAATCGGGGTTAATGAAAACACGATTCATAAGTGGAAGAAGGAAATTTTGTCGGTGAACGGCGAAATTGACCAGGAAAGGCTGTTGATGAGAAAACGGATCATCGAGCTTGAAATGGAGAATGAAATCTTAAAAAAGGCGGCGCAGATCTTCTCCAGAAGCGGGTAGAGAAATACCGGTTCATTGAAAAACAAAGAACCAAGTTTCCGGTCAGCCGTTTATGCCGAGTATTGAAAGTCGGAGAGGATGCCTTTTACGCTTGGCGTAAGGGGCGGACATATCAGCCGAGTCACAAGCGGCGCGAACTTGGCGGAGCGGTCAAAGAGGTTTTCTATTTGCATCGCAGGCGGTATGGGGCGCGAAGAATTAGTGCGGAATTGAAAGCCAGCGGCGTGGCGGTCGGACGCAGATTGGCAGCATCGTTGATGAAAGAGCAATCTTTGACGGCAATTCGACCAAAACGGTTTGTGCCGCGCACCACCGATTCAAAGCATAGTTTGGGCTTTGCTCCGAATCTGTTGAAAGATAAACTCAATGAGCCTGTCGGACAAGGTGAAGTGATTGTCGGGGACATTACTTATCTGCCGCTGCAAAACGGCAAGTTCTGTTATCTGGCGACTTTTCAGGATAAATACACGCGCCGGATTGTCGGCTGGCAGGTGTCATCACGGATGACGGCGCACATTGTCATTGATGCGTTGAACCGGGCGCGCCAGCGAGGTTTGATAAAACGCTGCGCGATTATTCACACGGATCGCGGCAGTCAATATGCTTCGGTCGAATATCGAAGGCTGCTATATATCAATGGTTTCCGGCAATCAATGAGCGGCAAGGGAAACTGTTACGATAATGCCCAAGCCGAAAGTTTCTTTTCCCGGTTTAAGGCGGAATTGGTCGAAGGCGGCATTTTCGAGTCAGTCGAACAAGCAAGGTCGGAAATCTTCAGCTACATTGAGGGATATTACAATCGCATTAGGCGGCATTCGGGTTTAGGCTACAAAAGCCCGATGGAGTTTGAGAAACAGTTGAAAATCAAAAATCAAAGGAGTAGAGAGAGTTTTCTCTCTTGCTTTTCTTGACCATCACATGTTTTGCCAGATATAGTAATAAGCACCCAAGAATTAAATCGATGATTTTATCGAAAAATAATTTTAAGGGTAGTGAATCTAAAAAAGAAAGTTGAGCGAACCTACAATTTGGACAACTCATAACGATGAGGTTAGCAGCACGAAAAATGTTTTTTGTGCTGCTCGAATTGAAAGCAACGGACATCTGCTTGGATTTATCGCAGGCGGTTGTTTGTTAAAGCAAACTAGAGGCAGCGCAAATTGAAACAGCTCGATTATCAACACTTATCGGAGTAGATTTATTAGTTATTTATTTGCAAAGGCTCTATACAAATAAGGAGAGAAATAAATGTCGGACAACGCAAAAGTAGATAAACCGGATGAAGCCTCTGCCGTCGGCACGGCTCATCAAAAAGATCGCCGGAATTTTCTCAAATTGGGCAGCACGGGTCTCGCAGCCCTCGCTCTGGGATACGCCGGTTCAGCAGGCAATGCGATGGCAGCGGGCAGTTCGCCGGCGGTCGTGCAGCAACAAACAACAATTAATCTCGGCACGGGCGACATCGGAATCGGCAACTTCGCCTATCTGTTGGAACAGCTCGAAGCCGACTTTTACATACGAGTGGTGGCAAACGGTTTTTATCCGGGAGCAACCGCCGAAGAGCGTCAAATACTTACCGATCTTCGCGATCACGAAATTATTCATCGTGAATTTTTCAGTACGTTCCTCGGAGCAAACGCTATTCCGAGAATCCCGGCGTTCGATTTTAGTCTGGTAAACTTCAACAGCCGCGACAGTGTGTTGACCATCTCGCAGATTTTAGAAGACACCGGCGTTTCCGCTTATAACGGTGCCGCGCAGCATATTCAAAGCACGGCTTTTCTAGGGCTTGCCGGCAAAATCGTTTCGGTTGAAGGACGTCACGCGGCAGCGATTCGGGATTTGCGCATTCCGCGCAACGGATTCTTCGGACCGCACACGGAGGACGTTATTAACGATTTTATAACTGTTCTGAATCTAGCCGCTCCGTTTATTCCGCGAACAATAACCGTTAACGCTAGCGGGTTGCCAAGGAGAATTGAAGTCTAAGAGGAGAAAAATTATATGAGTGAAACTATTTTTGACAAAGTTAATGATTCTGTCGTTCAAAATTTGAGCGAACGCCCGGAGGCATTCAATGATACTCGGTTTCTCAAAATGAGCGCCGACCCCGCTTCATCAGCAGTTCAAGCGGATTTCTGCAATCGCACTCCGTTAGACATATCGCTGCCGGCGCAAATCGTCTCGGCATTGAACCTCGGGCTTCTTGCCGAATTTCTTGAAACAGAGTTTTACAGCACAGGACTGAACACTCCTGGTCTTATACCGAGCGAATTGCGTATGGTATTTACGCGAATTCTCCTTAACGAAGTTGGACATCGTGAGATTTTGTTAACAGTTTTGGGAAGCAATGCCATCTCGAAACCGACATTCGATTTTACGGCGGGAGGGCGGCTTCCCGATGTGTTCCGTAATTTCAATACGTTTATCGCTCTTTCGCAAGCCTTTGAAGATAATGGAGTGCGTGCCATCAAGGGACAAGCTCCCAATGTGATGTCGGATGACTTTATACTGACCACGGCGCTGCGATTTCATTCAACCGAAGCGCGCCACGCTTCGGAAGTGCGGCGTATTCGCGGGCAGAAGGCGTATATTACGCTTAATGACCGCGGCGGTCTGCCCGAATTGGCGCAGGGCATCTATAATGGAGAAGAGCTTACGATACAAGCCGGAATCAATCTGGTGGCGCTCACCGGTTTGCCGGCGACGACAGTCAGCGAAGCCTTTGACGAGCCGTTGACGGCGGCGCAGGTAATGAACAATGTCGCGCCGTTTATTTCCGGCAATTTCCAAATTCCGGGAATTCGCTTTCGGGGTCCGCGATTTCCATAGTAGTTAAGAATACTAATAATAGTGACGAAGATAAAGTAAGCAGACAGCATATTAAATTGTTCACTATTAGGACTTTCTCATTTTGTGCAGAAGCCCGCACGAAGTAAGGGCGCAACATACTTACTTCGTGCGTGTTTCCGCATTTGTGAGAAAGTCTTAACTATTAAAAAAGCGTTAGTTACAAGATTGTGTAACTAACGCTTTTTTTTCGCACGCCTGCTTGATGTCAGTCTATCCGGGGACGGCAAATTGCTTTCAGGCGGAAAAATGCTCTTCGCTATTTCTCGGTTGATAAATTCTGATTCTCAAGTCACCGCTCCGCCGTCAACTATCACGACCTCGCCGCTCATAAAACTGTTGCGCGTGCTGACCATAAACGCGGCAAATTCGGCAAGTTCGGCAGGTTTTCCCAAGCGCTGCCGCGCGACCCAAAAATCGTGCATTTGCAACAGGCGTTCGGGCAGGCTGTGTCCCAAATCGGTATCGAAAATTCCGGCGGCGATAGCGTTGACGGTTATTCCGAAATTCGATGCTTCGCGCGAAAGACACTTTGTAAAACCAATCATCGCCGCTTTCGAAGTCGCATAATGAACCGATGTCGGCAAGCTGCGAATCGCGCCGATGCTCGTGATATTGAGAATCGAACCGGCACGCTGGCGAATCATTTGTTTGTAAAAAGGCTTGGTAACGGCAAAAAGGCTGTTGACGTTGGTGTCAATCACCCAATCCCAGGATTTATCGGTTGTTGTCGCAAAATTATCAGGCTTATTGACGGCGGCGTTGTTGACTAAAATATCAATGCCTTCCCACGCTTCCTTTATTTCGCGCACGAGTTTTTTGATTCCCAGACGGTCGGTTACGGAAACTTTGAAACTTAAAGCGCGTCTGCCGTGGGCTTCGATTTTTGCTCGTGTTTCTTCGGCTAAATCGTCGCGCGAATGATAATTAAAAGCGACATCCGCGCCTTCGCGCGCAAAAACTTCGCAAAGTGCCGCGCCGATACCTCTCGTTCCGCCCGAAACAAAGGCGCGTTTTCCTTCCAATAAAAGATTCACAAAATTAATCGCTCCAAAAGAACTAAAAAGAGAGTTTAGGCAATTCACCGAGAAAAGGCAAAACAGAGGTTTTGAATTGTTATTAGTTTTTTGCCGAATAACCTGCAAAAAAAATCAGCCGCTAAATTGCCATTGTTCAGCAATTTTTTACAATTTTTATGGAGAAACGATTTTTAGACAGTTACCGGTAAAGGCTTTTTGTTGATTTGAGTGTTTGAAGGCAAAAGCGCGGCAATTTCCTTGATAATCGTTTCGGTCGAGTTTGGAATTGCCAAATCAAGCGTCGCGGCTTTCATATCCGCATATTTTTTTGAATTGCCCAGCAAACTTTGAATGGTCGGGATAATGTCGGTCGTCTTTTTCAGCAAAATTCCCGCGCCGCGCCTTGCAATCATATTTACTGTTCCCGCTTCCTGTGGCATCGGCGGCGTGGTTATATCGGCGATTATCGGAAGGCGGCAGGCTAATGCTTCGAACGTCGTCAAACCACCGAGTTTGCTAATCATTACGTTTGCCGACTGCATCAGTTTTTCAATGTCATCTGAATAACCGATGACTTTAACGGGAAATTTCGCCGTTTTCGCAAGTTCTTCGGCTTCTCTTTTTAGTTCTTCGTTTTTGCCCGCTAAAAATATCGCCTGCACGTCCAATTCGCCGCGCACGAGTTCACGAAAGATCTGCGGGATATTGCCGCCGCCAACCCAACCGGCGTTGACGAAAATCGTAAATTTTTCTGCGTCCAAACCAAATGCTTCGCGGGCTTTTTGCGCGTCCTTTTCGCTGATTTCGTGAAACTTCGGATTAATCGGCATTCCCGAAATTTTGATTTTTTCGGGCGCGATACCGTAATCAATAAGCTGTCGGCGCGATTCGTCGTTTGCCACCAGATAAAGCGAAACATCGCTACACGCCCAGCCCTTCCAAAAGCCGTAACACGGATCTGTAACGACCGTGACGAGCGGAATTTGATTTGATAATTTTAATTCTTTTAATATTCTGGCAAAAATATGCTGCGTCAAAGGATGAACGCTGACGACAATATGAGGACACCATTTTTCAAAAATCTCAGTGCAAAAACCGATACATCGCCGGTGAAAAAACTCGCGTGTTTCGGGACGAAAGCGGTTTATCGCCCAATAGACATATTTCATCCAGTGCTGCCTGTTTTGCAAAATCCAGTTATAAACGCCGACTAATTTTCCGGTAACGTGATGTGATTCTTCAACCGCTTTGACGACTCGCACAGCAACCGATTCGCCTTTCCAAAATCGATTTGCACCATCCAAAATCGCCTGCGCAGCCGAACGGTGTCCGCCGCCGGTGTCTGAAGAAATAATTAAAATTTTCGGTGTATTCTGCGGCATTAACTCTTAATTTTTATTTTCAAACGGATTTGGAATATCAAGTTGTTTGCAAATTCCTTTTGCCGTAAATTCAACTATTTCGCGGTGGCGCGGCACGGAGGTTCATAGTTTATTTAAAGGATTTTCCCAAATAGAATGTTCGCCGCCTTCACGTAATAGACGACAACCGTTTCCTTCCAAATGCCTTGGTAAATCACGCCGTTTCATAAACTGATTCGGGAACTATTTTCACACGATTTGCCGCCGTTAAAATAAGATGAATTGGTTCTTCCAAATCAGATTCAGTGTCGGTTAATGTTGAATCGGGCATTGGTAAAGCCTCGCCTAGATTTAAATTCGTTTCCGCCATGTCAACCAAAGCCGAAGCGAGCAGGCGACGCGCTTCATTTAAGTCTCGACCGCAGGGTATAACACCGGCGAAATCCAAAATTTCGCCGTGAACACCGTCATCTAAAAATTTATACATTGCTTTATAAGTCAACATATTAACCGGAAATCAAGTCAGTCAACGCTTTCAAATTTTCCGTTTCGTCAAAAACCGCGCGAATTGGGATTTTGAAGTTTGGCAACACAACGCTTTCAATCGCGCCGTCTTTTGCTTTTAATAAAAGCTCGTATTGCTCATTTTGCAAAAAATACTGCTCAATCAATTGTTTTTCCGCATCAACAATCCAGTATTCGGCGACACCGTGCGCCGCATAATCCTGAAATTTCGTTTCGCGGTCGTTCTTCGCCGTCGAATCCGACAAAACTTCGACAACAAAATCAGGCGCGGGAAATTGAACTTGTTGGCGTTCAAAGTTTTTTGCCTTGTCGTTCCCAAAAAAGCAAATGTCCGGCTCGTAATCATTGCGCGTCAGCGAAACCATTATTTTTTCGATGCCGACAAAACCGAGTTTGTGTTTGATGACAAAAGCGTTCAGTAATCCGCACAATAATTTTGTCGCGCTGTTGTGCTGTAGTTTAACAGGCGAATGAAAAACGATTTCGCCGTTGATAAATTCCATTTTTTTATTTTCTTCGACGATTTCGTAAAAATGCCGTCGCCTTTTCTGCTCGTCGGCAAGTCTCGATTTGACTTTATCGACCAGCAAAACCGCGTTCGGCATTTCTAAAATGGATTCCGGCGACACTTGTATCATTTTTATAACTGCCCAAAAATCTATAAAACAAACGTAAAACAAAATTACTGAAATTCTAAAAACACGCGGCTGGAAAATCTATTATCCACAGAAAACAAATCATCACCATTTTTATTCTGTTCGTCCCACTTCACGAGGAGACCAAAACCAACATCTCTTTTATACAATCCGACCACCTGTCCTGTTTCACCGATTTTAACTTTTTCTGCGGCCATTTTCCCCGTCGTATTCATCGGATATTTCATTCCGACAAATCTTTGACTGAAAAACTTATTTCTGACGCGCTTGCCAAGCAGAGAATTTGCTTCGGATTGACTAAAAGACGGATAAATTCTTTCATAAAGCGTCGGAGTATCCGAGGGAACAGAAAATAATCCGCCAAATAAAGCCGCAGCGAAAATAAAAATCGAAAATAGTTTACGCATATTGCCTCCATTAAAATGTTTTAGCTCTCAACTAACACATTCAAAACTAAATTAAGTTTCAATTTTTATTCATTTGACCTAAACCTTCACGGCTAAACCTTCGTTTTGCGGAATTTGTTTCTCCATTTCCTTGCTCGCCTTTTTCATCTGGCGTTCGAGTTTTTTAATCTGAATCAAATGTTTCGGATTAAACGGCAAACTTGGATAATAGGAATTTGATTCGTGCGTGCAGAAACAGCCTGATTTGGCTTTCTGCCGACGCGCTTTCATTTGCGGCGAATTCCACGCGCCTTGAAAATTCCAATCGTAATCGCGCAGATTTCCCGTCGCTTCCAAATTTTCACACGAAGAAATCGTGCCTTCGTCGAAAATCACCGCGCCTGCTGTTCCTGCATAACAAGTCATTTGTGGCTCGCCGGTTTCCTTAGTTTTGGCGATAAGGTCGTGCATATAAAGGTCAATCGCCGCTTTGAAAAAACCGGCATCGCCGCCGTAATTATTCTTTATCGCCGCGTTTTTTGTGTCGTCCAAAATCATTTGCGACAATTCCGCATAACGATTGTGGTCGAAATTAAGTTCCGTCGGGTCGGCTGACGGCGGGCGAATATAATTGATATTTACTTTGTCCGGTTTTAAATCGTGCTTCAAAAAGTCATACCAATCGAAAATCGTGTCTTCGTTCGAGCGCATCACGCAGGTGCAGGTTTGGACATCAAGATTCGGAAACTCCTTTTTCATCTCTTTTAAGGTTCGCGCCGTGTGAATCGCCTTGTCCCAACTTCCCTCTTTGCGGCGAATTTTTTCGTGCGCGTCCTTCATTCCGTCAATTCCTAAAGCAATCGTTACATTCAAATTCGGATTTTCCTGCAAAACGCGCGTTACATCGGGGAAAATTCGCGGGTGAATTTGTCCGTTCGACATTATATAAACCGAATCGAGTTTGTTGTTTCGATAAAAAGCATTACAAATTTCCGGTAAATCCTTGCGCGTGAACGGCTCGCCGCCCGCGAGAATCAAAACACCAAGATTGCCGCCAAGTGTTTCCGATATTTTTTCGATTTCATCGGTTTTCATTTGCAGCTTTTTACGCGGACGGTCGTCAAGCTCGTCCGTGAAAAAACAATGCGTACACCGCATATCGCAAACACTCGTTACAAGAATGTTTAATAAAATCGGCGCAAACGGTTGCCCGATTGCCAATTTCGCATAACGTTTTAATAATTCTTTGGTTGTAAAATCCATATTATTATACCTCTAAAAATAATGTCGCAGTCTTTGATGCAATGCGACAAATCAAAGTTTTACTTTATCTTATCGCACGCCTTTCGAGCAATACATTTGATTATGGAAAGCGAAAAGACATTGTAATTATTTTGTAATTTCGTGAATTTAAGCGAATTAGGAGCTTTACCAAATTATTTTGCATAAAACACTGAAATAGAAAAACTTATCTTCGTTCGACAGTTCAATTACTATTATTTCGCGCCGTGCGCTAAAATATATCTATGTTTCGCAGAATTTATTTAGACAACAGCGCAACGACACCGATTGACCGCGAAGTCGTTGAAGCGATGCTTCCCTTTTTAACCGAAAAATTCGGCAACGCTTCGAGTATTCATTTTTATGGACAGGAAGCGCGTGCGGCGGTTGACAAGGCGCGGCATCAAGTCGCGGAAATTATCAATGCGCGTCCGAATGAAATTGTCTTCACATCCGGCGGCACGGAAGCAAATAATCTGGCAATTCGCGGTTTGCTTGAAGCAAATGAAAAATACGGAAAGCATATTATCACTTCCGAAATCGAACATTCGGCGGTTAAGGAAGTTTGTGAGGATTTGGAAAAGCGCGGTTTTGAAGTCACTTATTTACCTGTTTATGAAGACGGCATCGTCAAAATTGAAGATGTAAAAAACGCGATTCGTGAAAACACGGTTTTAATTTCGATTATGACGGCGAATAACGAAATCGGGACGATTCAGCCGGTCGAAGAAATCGGAAAACTTGTCCGTGCGGAAAGAGAAAAAGGCAGAAAAATTTGGTTTCATACAGACGCGGTGCAGGCAATCGGCAAAGTTGAAATTAATGTCGAAGAAATCGGCTGTGATTTGCTGTCAATCTCCGCACATAAACTTTACGCGCCGAAAGGCGTTGGCGCGCTTTATGTGCGGCGCGGTGTGAGGCTGCATTCACAAAGTATCGGCGGTCATCAGGAACGCGAACGGCGCGGCGGCACGGAGTCTGTTCCACATATCGTCGCGTTTGGAAAGGCTTGCGAATTGGCAAAAAGGAATTTGAAGGAATCGGCGCAAAATTTGCAAAACCTGCGCGATAAATTTGAAAACGGCGTTGCCGAAATAATTTCAGACGTTGAATTTAACGGCAATCGTATAAATCGTCTGCCGAACATCTCGAACATTTCCTTCCGCTCGGTTGAAGGTGAAGGTTTATTGATAAATTTAGATTTGCAAGGCGTTGCGGTTTCGACCGGCTCGGCTTGTTCTTCCGGCAGCCTGGAGCCTTCGCCCGTGATTCGGGCTTTGGGAAGAAATGATGAATTAGCACGCGGCGCGATTCGCTTTAGTTTCGGTAAAGACAATACGACCGAGGAAGTAAAATATGTTCTGGAAGTATTGCCAAAGGCGGTAGAAATTCTGCGCCGACTTTCTCCAAACTACTTAAAGCAATCTGCAAAGTAAATGTTTTGAAAAGCTGTTTAGCTGCTATACATTTCCTTGTGAATCAAAGGTATCAGTCAAAATTTTTAAGGAAAGCAATTCTTTAAAACAGACATAGGGCTTTGCTTGCTTTGGCTTTCACTGCAAGCAAATTATAATCATAAAAAATTTCGATTATTAATGAGGTAAATATGCGAGAAATGATGTTCAAATTATGTTTTACTTTTTTTGTTTTTATGTTTGCTGCGGCGAGTATTTTTGCTCAAACCAGATTCGATTACCCGAAAACGAAGAAAGTCGAGCAAACCGACGATTATCACGGAACGAAAGTCTCCGACCCGTATCGCTGGCTGGAAGACGACAATTCAGCCGAAACAAAGGCTTGGGTCGAAGCTCAAAACAAAGTTACTTTCGGCTATCTAAATCAAATTCCCGAACGCGCCAAAATCAAAGCGCGCCTTACCGAGCTTTGGAATTACGAAAGATATTCCGCGCCGAATAAGCAGGGCGGCAAATACTTTTACACAAAAAACAACGGGCTGCAAAATCAATCGGTCTGGTATGTTTCCGAATCCGTCAATGACGCAGGTCGCGTGCTGCTTGACCCGAATACGCTTTCCAAAGACGGAACAATCGCCTTAAACGGTTTCACTGTTTCCGACGACGGCAAGATGCTGGCTTACGGTTTGTCTTCTTCCGGCTCGGATTGGGTGGAATGGCACTTCCGCGATGTCGAAACCGGCAAAGATTTGCCCGACGTTTTGAAAGACATCAAATTCTCAGGCGCGTCCTGGTCAAAAGACAGTAAAGGCGTTTTCTATTCGCGCTTTCCCGCAACGGACGAAAAAGCGAGATTGACCAGCCTGAACTACAATCAAAAAATTTATTACCACAAACTCGGCACGCCGCAATCGGAAGATATTCTCGTCTACGAGCGTCCCGACGACAAAGAAATGAGCGTCGGCGGCGGCGTGAGCGAAGACGGTAAATATCTGATTATTTATGTTAGAAAAGGTACTTCGCCTAAGAATCAGATTTATTACAAAGATTTGAGTAAATCCGGTTCAGTGGTGATGCCGCTGGTTGATAAACTTGAATCAAGCTATAGCTTTATCGGTAACGACATCTCGACATTTTATTTCGAGACTGACAAAGACGCGCCGCGCGGTCGCGTGATGGCGGTTGATGTTTCCAAAGAAAATAAAGAATGGAAGGAAATTATCCCCGAAGCCAAAGAAACGCTCGGCTCGGTTAGTTTTATCAACAACCAATTTGTCACGAATTATTTGAAAGACGCTTATACGCAGATTCGTATCTATGATATGAAAGGAAAATTTGTCCGCAATGTCGAGCTTCCGGGCATCGGCTCGGCTGGCGGTTTTGGCGGCAAGCGCGGCGACACAGAAACTTTTTACACTTTTTCGAGCTACGCGACACCGCCGACGATTTACCGTTACGATATGAAAACCGGCAAATCGGAAGTCTTTCGCAAAGCCAACGTCAAATTCAATTCGGACGGCTACGAAGTCAAACAAGTCAAATACAAAAGCAAAGACGGCACGGAAGTCCCGATGTTTATCGTCCACAAAAAAGGTTTGAAAATGAACGGTGGCAACCCGACTTTGCTTTACGGCTACGGCGGCTTTAACAACTCGCTGACACCCGGCTTTTCTGTTTCGCGCGTGGCATGGATGGAAATGGGCGGCGTTTATGCGGTTGCGAATTTACGCGGCGGCGGCGAATACGGTAAGGAATGGCACGAATCGGCAATCAAAACGAAAAGACAAAACGCTTACGACGATTTCATCGCGGCGGCTGAATATCTGATTTCCGCTAAATACACCAGCCCGAAAAAACTCGCCATTCAAGGCGGCTCGAACGGCGGATTGCTGGTCGGCGCGGTTTTAAATCAGCGTCCCGATTTGTTCGGCGCGGCACTGCCGGCAGTCGGCGTGATGGATATGCTTCGCTTCAACAAATTTACCGCGGGACGTTATTGGACTTCCGATTACGGCTCGCCCGACAATGCGGAAGAATTCGCGGCGATTTATAAATACTCGCCGCTGCATAATCTTAAAAAAGGCACGAAATATCCGGCGGTTTTGATTACGACGGCTGACCACGACGATAGAGTTGTTCCGGCGCACAGCTTCAAATACGCGGCAACTTTGCAGGAAGCGCAAGGCGGCGACGCGCCCGTTCTCATTCGCATTGAAACCAAAGCTGGACACGGCGCGGGCAAGCCGACGGCAAAAGTCATCGAAGAGCAAGCCGATATTTATGGATTTTTGCTGAAAAATTTGGGAATGTAGATTTAATTGAAAACAGAAAATGGAAAGTGGGAAATGAAGAATGTTTCGTTACCCACTTTTTCTTTGCAGTTAATGCAATGTCTGTTAAAGAGATTTACGGATTTCGCAACTTAACGCGGTATAAAATATACTTTCCGACGCTTTCGCCCGCGTCTCTTTCATACCATTTGTCTAAAGCTGAGAAATCCGGCTGCGTCGCTTGATGAACGATGACAAAGGAAAGAGGCGGTGTTTGAGCTTTTTGATAAGTAAAATTACGGCGAAATTCTTCATAATGCCCGACTATTTCGTCTATTTTTTCATTTGTAACCGGTTTAGCTTCGTCGGTCAAAACAGCAGCCTTCGTGTCCCAACCGAAAAAGCCTTCGACCAGTGCGGTTCTTCCCTTTTGTAATTCATTTTCGAGCCACTTTTCGTCAAAATTTTGATAATAGATAAACTTAAAAAGACGCTCCGTGCTTTCTTCCGGCGAAAGGTCGGAGAAAACCTTTTGACGCGGCGACCATAAAACCGCCTGCGATGAAAGCGCGGGCAAATCGTCGCTGCAATTTAAGCTGTAAATGCTGTTCATCAATGTATACGGGTAAAAATCAAACGAGAGAACCGTGGATGTTTGATTTTTCCCGTAACTTTCCGAACTTTTGGAAATCGTCTTGATTTTTTCCGCCACCGGCAGCAATTCATCTCGCCAGATATTTTCGCCTCTCGACTTTTTCACGCTGAACTGTCCGTCCGAATATCCGATGTAAAGCGCGGCTAACCCGAGCAAAAGCAGAATTTTGTTAAATGTTCGACTGCTTAATTTTTTGTTCGATAAAACGCAGACAAGCGTGAACAATGAGAACGCCGAAATATAATTGACACAATAAAATTGGTAATGAACCGGCTGGAGCGAACGACCTGATAATATCTGTTGATTAAAAACAAACGGCGCAACCAGCGCGAACGACATCAGAAAAAGAATTTTCGGCTCTCGCAAATCGAGCCATCCCAAACCTTTTGCAGCCAAAAAAACGAACAAAACCGCAAAACTAATAACTTCGGGAATTCGCCATAAATCCGGTCGGCGGGTAAAAACAAGCAGATGCACCGAATCGATTACCGTTCCGCGATTTGCCAGCAAAATAAAATAAGGTATGAGAACAAGCGACAAAAACGCGCCGAGACCAAGCAAGGAAATCGCTGTTTTTCGCCAATCTTGACCGCGAAAAACTACCGTCAACAAAATTAACCCGAATAGCCAAGCGACAACGGTCGTCCAGAGATAAAAGTAAGAAAAAACGAGAAATGTAAATGAAAAGATTGCCAAGATTCCCGAAAGAACTTTTAAGCGTTGCGTATCGCTTGTCAAAAACTTCCAGACGAACGCAAAAAATAAAAACAGAGCCGGAAAACCGATTGCCGGAACTGTGCGTCGCGCAAAGGGAAATGCAATCGGATAATAAATACTGTCTGGCGAAAATCGGCTGACGATACTTCCCTGACCGGCTATCAGAACGCCGACCGAAAAAACTAAAACCGTTCCGACAAAGGATAAAAAAGGTTTTTCAAAAAGAAGCTGCAACAACCAAAATAGTGCCAGAGCAGACAAGAAACCGATTATCGCACCGAATAAAATCATCGCCGTCGAAGAAGATACTCCCAAAAACCTAGCCGGAAGCACTATCGGGTAAAAGGCGAGAAATTGAATGGAGAATAAAGATTCATCGAGCGTATATTCCGCGCTGTCCTCGCGTCCGGTGTATGGCGAATTGCGGCGCGTTTTGCCGTCTATCAACGATTGAATATAAGCGGCGTATGCCATTTCATCGTGGTCGTGATACGCATAAACTCCGTTCCAGGCATTGCCGCGAATTCCCCATAACTGAATTTGAGGCGCAAGCGAATAGGCAGAAACGATGATTCCGGCGAGCATTGCCCAGAATACAACTCTTTTATCAGGTAAAAAACTTTTTGGAAACATTCTCCGATTTGATTAAACTTTTATCGTTTAATCTCTCTTTTAGAAACTGTTTGAAACTTGAAAAAAATTTTATCTTCTTTTGTGCCTAAAGAAAACTGTTTCCCTGATTATAGAAATTCATTTGAGCATTTGGAGTTACGCCTTTAGGTTATCAAAACATTGATCAGCAGCGTCAGACAGCAGAAAAATCACAAACAAACGCCCGATTATTAAGGTTTGAATTCTCCGGGTTAATCTCGTGTTGGCTGAAAAATCTTTTTCATCTAAACTACTCATCTATTTAAATCAAATTAAATCAAAAAATATGAAAAATGCTGAAGAAAAGGAAAATTCGCCTGTTTTTGACCAAAGACCTTGGGGAAGTTTTACGATTTTGGACGAAGACGCGGACTACAAAGTTAAAAGAATTGAAGTATTCCCGACGAAACGTCTGAGTTATCAGAAACACGCGCGCCGCAGCGAACATTGGTTCGTCGTGCGCGGCACTGCTAAAGTAACATTAAACGGCAAGGAATTTCTAGTAAAAAAAGGCGAGAACATAGACGTTCCGGTCGGAACGGCGCATCGCGTCGAAAACCCGGACGCGGAAGAATTGCTAATTTTTATCGAAACGCAAACCGGCGATTATTTCGGTGAAGACGATATTGAAAGGTTAGAAGACGATTTTGGAAGAATGAACTAGAATTACGAATTACGAATTTAAGTATTGAAATCATTCGTAATTCGTAATTCGTAATTCGTAATTTTCCTTACCGCTTCGAGTAAATTTTCCGCAATCAAATCCGGCTTCTTTTTTATTCGTTCAATTTCCTTTCGTCCGTAACCAGTTAAAACCAGCACAGTTTTTGTTCCCGCGTTAAAACCTGTTTCGACATCAATCGCTTTGTCGCCAATCATCCAACTCGCTTCCAAACCAATCGAAAAATCTTCGTTAGCCTGCTTAATCATTCCCGTTTTCGGTTTGCGACAAGCGCAATTATCAACGGAGTTATGCGGGCAAAAATAAATCGCGTCGAGTTTCGCGTTTTGTTCGGTTAATTCCGAAACAACTTTTTCGTGAATTTCGCACAAAGTGTTTTTATCCAAAAATTTACGTGCGATTCCCGATTGATTGGTAATTAAAATTACGAGAAAACCATTTTCGTTCAACAGCCGAATGGCTTCCGCCGCGAAAGGAAAAATTTCTAATTGTTCGGGACGCGAAAGATAATTCACGTCTTCGCAAATCGTGCCGTCGCGGTCAAGAAACACGGCTTTGGATTTTAAATTTTGGATTTTGGATTTTAGAATATCTGTGTTCATCCGCGTGTATCTCGTGCATCTGTGGTTAATTTTTCTTTGGCAATTTCAAAAACCTCTTCCGCCGAAATTCGCGTCATACAGCGATGGTCAATCGGACAATCGCGCAGCATACACGGCGAGCATTCGACATTTTTATAAACGAGTTCCGAGTTCCAGGGTTGTGTCGTTTTCGGATTTGTCGGACCGAAAATCACCAGAGTTTTTGTTCCCAAAGCCGCCGAAATATGCGCCGGACCTGTGTCGTTTGAAACGAGTAAATCGCAAATGTTTAAGATTGCAGCAACTTCGGCTAAAGTTGTTTTGCCGGTTAAAATAATCGGTTTTATTTTCGATTTTTCCGCAACTTCCAGAGAAACGTCTAACTCGTCTTTTGAACCGATTAAAATAACATTTGCGTTTAGTTCAGATGAAATTTTGTCGTTCAGTTCGGCGAAACTTTCTGTTTGCCAACGTTTGGCTCTTGAATTGGTCGAACCTGCCGCGAAAGCGATGATATTTTTCGATAAATCAACCGCGCTTTCCGCTAAGATTTTTCGCGCTTCAGCTTTGCGTTCTTCCGATACATTCAATTCAAAACACGGCTCGTTTTCCCAAACCTTCGTTTCGCCGAAAATTTTTTTCTCAATTTCAGCCACGATGTTCAAATAGTAATAAATTTCGTGCCGCTCGTTTTTCCACACGGGAACAGGTAAAGCGTCGGTCAGCAAAAAACCTCTTTTATCGGTTGCGTAACCGATGCGCGTTTTAACTTTTCCGAGTTTGGCGGCGAGCGCGGATTGAAATGAATTGGGCAAAACAATCGCTAAATCAAAATTACTTTCGCGCCAGATTTTTGCTTGAGAAAGAATGGTTCTGAAGTCTGATTTTTCCGGCTCGAATGGTAAAATTTTATCAATAAAATCCGCATCCTGAAAAATTCCCTGCGCCCAGGAGCGCGTGTGAAGAGTAATTTCGGAATCGAGAAAAACGCGCCGAAGTTCGCGCAAAGCAGGAATTGTCATTACCGCGTCGCCAACCCAATTTGTTCCGCGCACGACTATTTTCATTTAACAACCAATCTACAAAATTGCCCGCCAAATACACGAAACACTCGAAAACCTTTTTTGATTTTTTCGCGTTATCAGTGTATTTGGCGGGCAAATTTTCTAATTTGAACCAATGTTATATTAGGTAATTTGAACGAACGGTTTTGTTTCCGTCAAAGATTTTGCGTTCGCGCCTTCTTTTCTTAAAATCTCGACTTCCTTAACGAATTCCTCGACAATATCTTCGCCCGAAACTCTGCGCATCGGAACGCCGTCTTTGAAAATCATCCCGACGTTGCGCCCGAACGTGATGCCTAATTGCGAATCGTGTGCTTCGCCGGGACCGTTGACCGCACAGCCCATAATTGAAAGATGTAGCGGTTCTTCGACGTGCGCGAGACGACGTTCGACTTCTGTAACAATTTCAACAAAGTTGTCAATATCCAATCTGCCGCAAGTCGGACACGCAACGACAGTCACGCCGCGCTTTCTAAGTTCCAGACTTTTCAAAATTTCCCAGCCGACGCGCACTTCTTCGTGCGGTTCTGCTGCAAGACTAACGCGAATCGTATCGCCGATGCCTTCGTGAAGAAGAATTCCCAAACCGATAGCCGATTTTATCGTGCCGCCGAATGCCGTTCCCGCTTCGGTTACACCGAGATGAAACGGATAATCAACCTTTCTCGACATCAGGCGATATGCCGCAACCGTGCGCTGAACATCCGACGCTTTCAGCGAAATTATAATATCTGAAAACCCTAAATCTTCTAAAATGCGGACGTGACGCATTCCAGATTCGACAATCGCTTCGGGCGTTGCCGTGCCGTATTTTTGCAAAAGGTCTTTTTCCAGAGAACCGCCGTTCACGCCAATTCTGATTGGAATTTTCTGCGCTTCGGTGGCGCGGACGACTTCGCGCACGCGGTCAATCGAGCCGATGTTGCCGGGATTGATTCTTAACTTGTCAATTCCGGCTTCGAGTGCTATCAAAGCTAATTTGTAATGAAAATGAATGTCGGCGACAAGTGGAACATCGGTTCTTTTTCTAATTTCCTTTAAAGCGATTGCTGCGTCTTTGTCGGGAACGGCGATACGAACAATCTCGCAGCCGGCAGCGACCATTTCTTCAATTTGATTTATCGTTCCGCCGACATCGGTCGTATCGGTTTTCGTCATTGATTGGACGGCAACCGGCGCGTCGCCGCCGATTTGCACGTTTTTGACCATTACCGCTTTGGTTTTTCTTCTCATTTCAAATTATTTTTAACCACAAGAATAAATGATGAATTATGAAGCATGAACTTTAAATTTTAGATTCATTATTCATCGTTAATAATTCATCATTGTAAAATCTCTGTGGTTAAATTGACTCGCTTATCAAAACAACCGCGATATATCAAAGAATATCGTCGTTACCATCAATAATAAAATGACGGCAAGCCCGACGAGTTGGATTTTTTCCTTAATCGCCACCGAAAGCGTCAAGCCGAACAAACCGAGAAAACCTTCAACTGCTAAAAGCGCGATTTGCCCGCCGTCGAGCATCGGAATCGGCAACAGATTAAAAACGCCCAAGTTCAAGCTAATCAAAGCTAATATCGAAATCAGCCCGACAAAACCTTGTTCTCTAACAACTTGAGCAATTATCTGCACAATTCCGATTGGTCCCGCAACTCCGGCTTCTTTAACAGTACGTTGACCGGAGAAAAGCTGACCGAAAACCTTTCCTGTCAGACGGATAATTTCAAGATTTGAATTAACGGCAAAACTTGCGGCTTGCGCAATGTTCGCCGGTTCTCTGGTTTTTATGTCGTCTCTGGCAAACCCGACTCCGATGCGAAAACCGTCTTTGGTTTCGGCTGCATTAATGTCAACAACTTTTCGCTCGCCGCCGCGCTCGATTGTGAGATTGAAGGGCGTTCCCTTTGTCTGCCCAATCATTTCTCGTAAAGTCGTCGTGTTGCGAACCGATTGGTCATTAAAGGCAACCACACGGTCTTTAGGTTGCAGAACTTGCGCCGCGGGCATATTCGGTTCGATTGCTCCGACAATGACCGGTTCGGCATCTGTTGCAGGCAGTAAATCCAATTCTCCGATAGCATTTTCGCCGCGCATTGTTTTTGTCGGCTTCACCGTCAGATTCAGACGCTCGCCGCCGCGCTCTACTGTAACCGGAACTTCCCTTTCAGGCGCAATCATCGCATCGTGTTCGATTCGCTCCCAAGTAGGATTTTCCATTCCGTCGAAACCGACGATTCTATCGCCCGTTTTGATTCCGGCTTGTTCAGCCGCGCCCGACGCTTTGACAAACTCGATAATCGGCGCGGGCATCGAAGGCAAACCGTACATCAACGCACCGAAAAACGGAATTGCGAGTGCCAGCATCAGATTCATAAACGGTCCGCCAATCATTACCAAAAATTTCTGCCAGCGCGGACGCAGTTCGTAAAGCTCAGATTCGGGAACGACTTCGCCCTGGTCGTCATTTCCTTCCAAAGGTCCGGTTGCTTCGTCGCCATAGAGTTTGACGTATGCGCCCAAAGGAATCGCGCTGATGCGATAATCGGTGTGTCCGATTTTTTTGCCCCAAATTCTCGGACCGAGTCCAAAAAACGAATATGCGTCGACGCGCATTCCGAGAAGTTTGGCAACGGCGAAATGCCCGAACTCGTGAATGTTGATGGCGATGCCGAGAACGAATATGACCGCTAAAATTACTATTATAATATCAATCATCGTATAATTTTTTTCTCCAAAATAGTTGTCTGCTTAGAAACACATTCAGGCAGTCGAGTTGTCATTAAAAGTGTAAAACTCTCTGATGGGTTTAGCAACTACGGTAAAATATCGGCGACTTTTATTTTCGCGTCCGGCGCGCCAAGCGGCAAAACTTCGTCGTTTTTAGACAAAATTCGGATTTCGCCGTAGCTGAATCCGTAAAACGCCGTTTCATCTTTAATCGGACGACGATAAACTTCCAGGCGTTTGTCTTTAACATTGACAATCCAATAATCTTCAATTTCGGCTCTGGCATACAAACTCGCTTTTTTTCCCCGGTCATAAAACAGCGATGTGTCTGATACTTCAATGATAAGCGCGGCGGTTTTCGGAATTGCGTTTTTAAAGTCACGCGCCTTTCCTTCAATTATCGAAATGTCCGGCTCAGGCTCGGAATTTTCGCCCATATCAACCGGGCATTGAACCGAAACAAAATACTTTTTCTTAAAAACTTCGCGCATCACTTCCGCCGCAACATTGACTCCCGAAAAGTGCAGACTGCTCATTGCGCTCATTTCGTATTCTCCTTCGTCAAATTTCGTGTAACTGTATTTGACGAAAATTTCACCTTCGATAAGCTCAACCCTTTTGCCGTTAAAAAAGCCCAGGTCGGCAAGCCGGTAATACTCGTCTTTGTTCCACAAAATTTTCGGCGGTTCTTTATCGGCAATCTCTTTAACTTCCGTTTCCCAAAATGCCGAATTGCGTTTAGTTGTTTCGGTCGTTGCTTGCTCCATAACTTTCACCTCAAATTTGCCGAAGCGGTCTTTTCCAAGTTTTCGAGTTTCATTATAGCCTGTTTTCGTGCCGAAGCATTGGTTTCGAGAACAATTTCCAGACTCGAAACCGATTGCGATTGGTGTTCGTCCATCACGCCTTCGATGATTTTCGGAATGTCTGAAAGCCGGATTTTATTTTCCAAAAACGCGCCGACGGCGATTTCATTCGCGGCATTCAAAGTCGCGGGCATTGTTCCGCCGATTTTTAACGCTCGATAAGCCAAAGCCAGACACGAAAATTTCTCCGAGTCGGGTTCTTCAAAAGTTAGTTGAGAGATTTTTGCAAAATCAAGCGGCGGCAGACAATTCGGCTGGCGTTTCGGAAAAGTCAGAGCGTATTGAATCGCGTGTTTCATATCGGTTACGCCGAGTTGCGCGATAAGCGAGCCGTCAACCATTTCGACAAGTGAATGCACGACCGATTGCGGATGCACGACGACTGAAATTTCGTCAGCCGAAAAATCGAACAGCCAACGCGCTTCGATAACTTCTAAACCTTTATTCATCAAAGTCGCGCTGTCAATCGTAACTTTGTCGCCCATATTCCACGTCGGATGATTTAAGGCTTGTTGCCGCGTTGCGTTTTCGATTTCCTGTTTTGATTTTGTCCGGAACGGACCGCCCGAAGCCGTTAAAATCAAGCGTTTGACTTCTTTTTTAGATTCGCCGCGCAAGCATTGGTGAAGCGCGTTATGTTCGGAATCAACTGGCAAAATTTCGGCTTTATTTTCACGCGCCGCTTTGGTCATCAATTCGCCCGCCATCACGAGCGTTTCTTTATTGGCAAGCGCGACTCTTTTCCCTGCTTCCAAAGCGCGGAGCGTCGGCACAAAACCGATTGCGCCGACCGTTGCCGAAACAACCGTTTCCGCCACTTCGTGAGTTGCAACGGCGATTAAGCCTTTTTCGCCAATTTCAATTTTAGGTGCTTTAGTATTTGTTTTGTGAATTTCCCGTAAAAGATTTTCCGCGCAAGTTTCATTTTCGACGGCGACCAGTTCAGGTCTGAATCGAGAGATTTGTTCGGCGAGTTTCTCGACATTCTTCCCCGCGCCAAGCGCGACCACGCGAAAATCGCCTAAAAACTCGACAACCTTCAGCGTGTTGCACCCGATTGAACCGGTCGAACCTAAAATGGAAATGGCTTTCATAAATAATTGATTGCCCAGCGGCAAATTTCGTCTTTACTTAACTTTACATTAGAAGAGTGTTTTTTTTCCAACTATCACGCTTGGCGGCGCGTCATAAATTGCGAGTCAGCTTTCGGAATCAGTTTTTCGGGATTTCGTTTTTGACCAAAAAATTATAGAGGAGAGAAAAAATGAAGAAATTTTTAGCTTTAGCAATACTTTCAATCTCGGCGGCAGCTTTTGTTCCGTCGGTCGAGGCAAAATCGAGCAGCGCGGCGACGAATACTGTTAGTGAACCGCAAATTAACGTCCAAATCGGACCGAATCGCCGTCGTTATAACCAACGTCGCGCTGTCCGAACATATACGCGCAACGTGCGTGTCGGCAGACAGCTTTACCGCGATACTTATCGCGTAACTTATCGCGCGAACGGTACAACCCGAACTCAACGTATCAGCCGCGTTCGCATCGGTCGCATCGGTCGTTATTAATTGCTGGCTGAACGATTTTGCAAAAAAATTTGAGCGGGAAGCTACTCTCTTCTCCCGCTCTTTTCTATTTTAAATTCTTTTCGGCAAACTCCCGCGTCACTTCCAGATAATTTCCCTTATCTTCTTTTCCAGCCAAATATGAATTAAATTCAGCCGATTTATTTTTCGGCACGCTCAAAGTTTGCCAGTCTCCGACGCGAAAATGCTTGGCAAGAAACTGGATTTGTCCGACGTGCGAAGCCGTGTGCGTCGCCGCCCGATTTATGGCTTTAACAACCGTGAAATCTTCGCCGCGAATTTGCACGGTTTTGCCTAAATCTTCAATTGTCAAAGACTGCAAAGTTTCAAAAAGCGTATTCCAACCGTCTTCCCAAAACTCCGTCAAACTTTCTCTGGTATCGCCGTCCGTGACAAATTCCGAATCACGATTTCTGTCTGATTTTTCGCCATCGGTCGTTAAAAAATCCGCCCAGCGCGAGCGCAAATTTCCGCCGATGTGTTTCGTAATCGTGGCAATCGAATTTGCTTTGGTGTCGATTGTTTTGAAAAATTCCTCATCCGAAACTTGTTTCATCGCTTTTTCCGCTAGTTTTTTATAACTACGAAAAGCACCGGCTGATTCATCAAGAAAGTTTTGTAAAATTTGTTCCATAACTTTAACTTTTATTTACCTGAAGATTTATCGGCTTCAAAGCTGAAAATTTAATTCTAAAATGAGTTGATTACAATTTAAAAATCCAAGCTCTATTTGTGCTAATCGGTCCCGTTTCGCGTGTGCCGCGTCCGTAACCACCGACAATCAAAGTTCGTTCATCGTCAAGGAGCGTAACGGTCGCATAATGAAGCGACGTGCCAAATTCTCCTGTCGTTTTTATAAAAGTATTGGTCAACGGATTGAAAACTTCCGCGCTTTCGCCGCCACCGCCGATGAATACTTTTCCGTCTTTGAGTAAAACCGCAGTTCCCTCGACTTTGAAACGCGCAAAATTCATTTCGCCCGCGATGGTGAATTCATTCGTCGCAGCGTCGAAAATTTCCGCGCTTTTGTATTGTCCGTTCCAATCCCGATTGTCAGAGCCGCCGAAAATCAGAACGCGACCGCTCGCGAGCAAGATTGAATCGTGTTTATAGCGCGCGACACTCATCGCTTTGGTCAAAGAAAATTTGATTGTTTTCGGATCGAAAATCTCCGCGCTCGATAAAATCTGTCCGCGACTCGCTTCGCCGCCCGTCAACAGAATTCGCCCGTCCGCTAATTTTGTCGCCGCGTGGACAGAACGAGCGTTTCGCATTTTCCCGATTAAAGTAAAAGAGTTGTTTTGCGGGTCGAAAACTTCGGCTTCGCTTAAGTGTTCATGACCATCAAAACCGCCGGCAATCAATACTTTGCCATTATCCAAAAGTGTTGCTGAATGCCCGGAACGACGGCGATGCGTGTTGCCGACAGAGGTGAATGTTTCCGTTTTCGGGTCGTAGATTTCCGCGCTTGTTTCAGGTAGACGGTTTGACCAGCCGCCGACTATCAAAACTTTTCCGTCGAGCAGAAGCGTTGCCGTATGGCTGACGCGCTTGATGCTCATTCGATTTTTGGCTTTGGCAAAAGTATTTGTTCTCGGATCAAAAATATCGGCATCGTCGAAAAACACGCCGTTGCGTTCCATTCCGCCCGCGATTAAAATTCTTCCGTCGTTCAAACGAGTTGCAGTATGCGCCGCCCGCGCTTCGCTTAACTTACCGATTTCAGTAATTTTTCCGTAAGTTTGTATTTTTTGGAAACCTTCGACACCGACAGAGTTTTTTTGAGCCGAACAGTTTGTCGCAAAACTAATAAACACCGCCAGAACCGCGCTTAAACAAAATTGATAGGGCATAATTTTTCTCCTTTGTTTAGATAAATGCGAATCAGTAGTTGAAAAATATCGCCGTTGAAAACAAAAGACTTATGTTTTCGATTTTGTGAACGAAGCTAAAATGGCATCCGTAAGTTGTTGATTTTCCAAGCCCGATTTCAACTACTGATTCGCATATAACACCACAGAAGCGATTTTTATGACATTTTTTATTTCTTTATGATTTGCTCATAGAGTTTTGCTTATGAATTTTTACTCTCGCAGCCACTTTTTCTCTTTCAATCGTTTCTTGTTCGCCAGTCTCCATATTTTTGAGCGTAACTTTGTTTTCGGCAAGCTCACTTTCGCCCAAGACGCAGACAAACGGAACATTTATCTGCGAAGCGTATTTAAATTGCTTGCCTAGTTTATCTGCTTCGGGAAAGACGGACACGCGTAAGCCTTTTTGTCTTAAATCATTTGCAAGTTTCAGACTTTCAATGATTGATTCTTCGTTCCAGATTGTTACCAAAACATCCGCCGAATTTGTTTCGAGTTCCGGCGGAAACATTCCGCGTTCTTCCATAATGAGAAGAATCCGCTCAAGACCGAGCGAGAAACCGGAAGCGGGAATCTCCTCTTTGCTAAACATTCCAATCAAGCCGTCGTAGCGTCCACCGCTGGCAATGCTTCCCGCCAAATCAGGCACATTCACCTCAAAAATCGCTCCCGTATAATAACTTAAACCGCGTGCCAGCGAAGCATCTATCTTTAAACTCTCTAAACCTGCTGATTCAAGAATCTGCGAAACCTGTCCGATACCGTGCCGACCTGCTTCATTCTGCCCGATAAAGTCCGAAAGAGCCGATAAAATCTTTGAATTGTCAGAATTTTTCAAATTAATGAATAAATTTAATAATTTACTTGCGGCATCTTTGGCGATCCCGCGATTTTCAAACTCTTTCAAAACGCCTTCTTCGCCGATTTTATCGAGTTTATCCAAAGCAACCAGCGCGTCAGTCTGCTTTTCTTCTTCGATTTTAATAGCTTCAAGCATCGCATATAAGATTGCCCGATGATTTACGCGAATGATGAAATCATCAAATCCCAATCTCCGTAAAATCTCGCTAACCGCCGCGCAGAGTTCCGCTTCGACAACCATCGAACTAGAACCGATTGCGTCAACGTCGCATTGGTAAAACTCGCGGAAACGTCCGCGCGCCGGACGGTCGGCTCGCCAGACGGGTTGAATTTGGTAGCGTTTGAAGAATTTCGGCAAATCGTTTTTGTAATTCGCCACGACACGCGCCAGCGGAACGGTTAAATCATAACGAAGCGCGAGGTCGGCTAAATCTTTTTCGTTAAGACTTTCACCGAGTTTTTCGCCGCGCTTTAAGATTTTGAAAATTAATTGGCTGCCTTCTTCGCCGTATTTGCCCGTCAAAGTTTCCAGATTTTCAACCGCCGGAGTTTCGAGCGGCTCGAAGCCGTAGCTTTCATAAACTTCTTTGATAATGCCGATGACGTATTCGCGCTTTCTAACATCTGCGGGAAGAAAATCGCGCATTCCGCGTGCCGGTTGTGTTTTGCTCATAAATAAAGATAAAAAATGGATAACGGATAATGGATAATGGATAATTTTAATCAACCATTACCGGTTATCCATTTTTTATTTTACCGCTTATTTCCAGAAAAACGAATAATTGACATAAAACCATTGACATTAAAGCTCGGACTCTCAAGTTGTAATTCCTTGTCGCCGCGCCGAAGTTTGTAGGAATTTCGCGTTTCCGTATTTTCCTCGCTCGCAGACATTTGAACGACCGTTGATTCACTCGACACTAGTGCTTTGTATTTGATAATTTTCTGCGCGAGACTTGAAGACGTAAAAGTTAGAAAAGCAGCGAATAGATAAAAAAATTTCACAAGTTTTCTGATTCCCATTGTTCGTATTGAGATGCGGAAGTATTGTGAATTCTACTGCCGCATCTCAGATTATTCCAAAATCTAATAGCCGAAATTCATTCCGGCGTAGACAAAGTTTGAGTTGTAGCCGATATTGAGATTGCCGGTGTACAGATTCGACAGATGATGATATTTATAGCCGATAATAAAATTCCTGTTCTTTTTGAGTCCAATTTCCAATCCGCCGCCAATATCTGCCGTATAATTGATTTTCGCGCCGGTCGCTCGGGGTTGAAGCGGCGTGCGAAAGTCCGGTGTAACTTGTGTAAAATACATAAATCCGAGACCTCCGCCGACAAACGGCTGATACTTTTTACGATTTCTAAAATTTAGCTGCAAACCACCCGGCGCGAAACCTAATCCATAGACGGTTTTTCGGTCACGAACGAGTTCAGTAGTATTCGCGGCGGTTTGAAACGGTCTTTCGCGCGGATAATTAAGAACGGCAACCGGAATTAAGTCCAAAGTATATCTGAGTTTTACGGATTTGCCGTCTAACATCCGATGTGAATAGCGAAAGCCGAGCATTTGAAAGTTTCCGCCCGCCGACTCACCGCGCAAATCCTTGTGAACCGTCGAAGTTCCGCCCCAAAAGCCTATTTCGTTTGGTTTAGTCGAGTATTCCGTCAGCGAGTCGGCGGCAACGGATTCGTTTTGAGGATTTTTTGTTGACTTATCAGTGCTGTTTGATGAATTTTGCGCTTGCGCGAAGTTGAAACTGAAAACTAAGACAATAAGCCAGAGCGTAGTGCTCCGGCTGACGTTAAAAATGATCATTTAGATTATTATTCCTTGCTGATTTGTTATTGTTTATAAATCTTTAAAAGGTCTGTGTAATTTTGCCAAAAGCGAGACTGATTGTAAATTTCATCATCAGTTAATTCTCGCTTGACACGCGCGGGACTTCCCATTACAAGTGAACGCGGAGAGATTTTTGTGTTCGGTGTAACCAGACTTCCAGCCGCAACCAGCGAATTTCGCCCGATGCGGACTCCATCTAATATAATCGCGCCGATACCGATTAAGCAACCCGTTTCAACATGACAGCCATGCAAAGTTACGCGATGACCGAGTGTTATTTCGTCTTCGATAACTGTCGGATGAGTTTTGCTGGAAACGTGAATAATGCTTCCGTCTTGAATGTTCGTGCGATTTCCGATGCGAATATGATTGACATCGCCGCGCAGAATTGAGCCGAACCAAACGCTTGAACGCTCGCCGATTTCAACATCGCCAATAACAATCGCACTTTCGGCAACGAATGCCGTTTCGTGAATTTTCGGATGAAAGTTTTGAAATGATTCAATCACGATTTCACCTCCGCGCCGTAATGCGAATTTTCAAAAAATTAATTTTATTCATTCCTGTTTCGTCCGGTAAAATTTTGCACACCCACTTTATCAGCGAAAATGATAATATGACAATATTCAATAAATAAGAATTGGAGTTTTATAAACTTTCGTGGCAAACTTTTCCTTTATTAATTACAAGGGAACATTCTATTTTTATGACCAAACAACCGAAAATTTTAGTGTTCGCGGGAAGTCTGCGTGAAAAGTCATACAACAAAAGAGTTTTAAAGGTCGCCATCGAAGGCGCGAGACAAGCCGGCGCGGAAGTAACATACATTGATTTGAAGGATTATCCGCTGCCGCTTTACAACGCCGATTTGCAGGACGCGCAAGGTTTTCCGCCGCTTGCCTCCGCGCTTCAGAGGCTTCTGCTCGCACACGAGGGATTGCTGATAGCTTCGCCCGAATACAACGCATCTCTGCCCGCCGTGTTGAAAAACGCGATTGATTGGGCATCACGCGCCAACGGCAACGTCAAACTGGGCGAATGTTTCAAAGGAAAAGTCGCCGCAATTATGACGGCTTCGCCCGGCGCGTTCGGCGGCATTCGGTGTCTCGCGCATTTGCGCGACGTTTTAACGATTTTGCTCGTCAACACTTTGCCTTCGGAAATCGCCGTCGCTAAAGTCGGCGGAATTTTCGACGGCGACAGCAATGAAATAACCGACGACAACGTGCGCGTGATTTTGGAAGATTTGGGCGAATCTTTGGCAAATATGCTTCGCAAAACGCACGGCGAAGTTGAAGTTGTCGAAAGCGCGGCATCAAATGCGAGCAATTCCCAATGATTGATTTAAGAAGCGACACGGTTACAAAACCGACTGCCGAGATGCGAAAGGCGATGGCAGAAGCCGAAGTTGGCGACGACGTTTATGCAGAAGACCCAACCGTGAATTTACTGCAAGAACGCGCCGCCGAGATTTTCGGAAAAGAAGCCGCGCTGTTTGTTCCGACCGGCTCGATGGGCAATCAAATCGCCGTCAAACTTCACACCAAGCCGGGCGATGAAATAATAATCGAAGAACGCGGACATATTTTTAATTATGAAATGGGCGCGCCTTCGGTCGTCGCGGGCGTTATGATTCGCGCTGTCCGAAGCGCAAACGACAACGGAATGCTGACGTGGGATGAAATTTCCAGGGCAATTCACGTCAATCTGCCGTATTACGCTTGTCCGACCGGCTTGATTTGTCTGGAAAATACGCATAACTTCGGCGGCGGAAGCATGATGAGCGCGGCGGACTGCGCGGAAATTTGCGACAAAGCGCACGCGCTTGATTTGCCCGTTCATCTGGACGGCGCGCGAGTTTTTAACGCTTCGGCTGCGCTGAACGAATCGGTTGCCGAACTTTCAAAAAATTGTGATTCGGTGCAGTTTTGTTTGTCGAAAGGTTTGGGCGCGCCGGTCGGTTCGATGCTTTTGGGCAAAAAGGATTTTATCGAAGAAGCGCGTGTCTGGCGCAAACGTCTCGGCGGCGGAATGCGTCAAGTCGGAGTTTTAGCGGCAGCCGGTTTGATTGCGCTCGAAGAAACGCCGAAGATTTTGCATGTTGACCACGAAAATGCTCGAATGTTGGCAGAAGGCGTGGCAAATTTGAAAGGCGTTTCGATAAATACTGAAACCGTCGTTACAAACATTGTGATTTTTGACGTTACAAACGCGAGTCTTTCTTCAAGAGAAATTTGCGCGAAATTAAAAGAACACGGAATTTTAGCCTCGCCGTTTGGCAATTCGATTCGGATGGTTACGCATTACGACGTTTCGCGTGAAGATATTGAGAAAACTTTGTATTCATTGCAGAAAATCATCGAAAGTTAAAATGAATGAAAAATTTATAGTGAAAGTGTCTTTCTGGAAAACAATTTTATACTCATTAGGTTGTTTACTTTTCGTTTTACTCGGATTTTCTCTTATTTTTATTGATAGAGGTTTAATACCGATTATCAGTGGAATTATCTGTATCGGATTTTTCGGATTTGGATTTTTTGTTCTGCTTTTTCGAGGTTTATTAGATCGTCGTCCGTTAATTGTAATTGATGAAAAAGGTATTAACGACCGAAGGCTTGGTGTTGGAAGAATAGATTGGGAAGATATTAAATTTGTTAAATTAAATTCAGGTAATAAAAACAGTTCTATATCTCTTAAATTAGTCAATTTCGAAAAATACTTAAAGAATTTACCGCGTGCTTCAAAAATATTATCAAGATTTAACGGTGATTTAGACTTTGGTATTCTAGATATTACTTTTATCGGGATAGATACGAAACCACAAAAGGTTTATGAAATAATCCTAAATTATATTCCCCAAAAACAAATCGATGATTTAGACAGAATATACGAAATCAAATAAACTAAAACTCAATGATAATCGCCATTGACGGACCTTCGGGCGCGGGAAAATCTACGCTCGGCAAAATGTTAGCCAAAAAATTGAACTTGCTCTATCTCGACACGGGTGCGATGTATCGTGCCGTCGGCTTGGCTGTGTTGGAAAAAGGAATAAGTTTTGACGATAAGGAAAAGGTTTCCGAAATTGCCGCCGATGCGAGAATCGAACTCCTCGGCGAGCCTGACGAATTGCAAATCTTTCTTGATAAACGAGATGTTTCAACCGAAATTCGCATCAACGAAGTCGGGCAAGCGGCTTCGATTGTTTCAGCGATTTCCGCTGTTAGGAAAATTCTGGTCGAACATCAAAGAACGCTTGGAGAAACGGCTTCAAACGGCTGCGTTTTGGACGGGCGCGACATCGGAACGGTTGTTTTTCCGAATGCCGATGCGATGTTTTTTCTGACGGCAAAACCCGAAGCGCGCGCGCGGCGACGTTATGAAGAAGATTTGGGAAAAGGACGCGCGACAACTTATGAAGAAACTCTCGCCGAGATAAACTTGCGCGACAAACGCGACGTTTTACGCGCCGATTCGCCTTTGACGATTGCCGAAGACGCGGTTGTGATTGATACCAGCGAACTCGATTTGACTGAAGTTTTTGAACAAATGATGAGTGTCGTGCGTGAAAGTCAGAATGCGAAATCTAAAACTTTTTAATTTTACTTTCAAAAAAGAAGCAGTTTGGATTTTATTGTTCGGGCTTTTCCCACTTGTTTGCGCGCTAGTCTTTATTATCGTTTCTTTATTTTTCCGTCTAGTTTGACTTAAAATCGCGCAGTCGCTAAGATTGCAATTCGTTCTTTTTATGCTCCCGTAGCTCAGTTGGATAGAGCAACAGCCTTCTAAGCTGTGGGTCGCACGTTCGAGTCGTGCCGGGGGCATTTTTATTCTTAAAAAAATAGGAGACGGATTTTAAATCTGCCTCCTATTTTTTTTATCGATTTCAAACAATTTACGTATTGGTGGCAGTGCGTCCTACCTCTGTAATCGGTTTTAAGTCGCTGTCGTCATTCGTCTTATCGAATGAACCGACGCTGCCGCTAATGGTGTCTCTGTTTTCCGTTCTGTCGATTGACGAAGTAGACAAAGGTGTTTTCGTAGGAATTGAAGTCGGCGGCGTAGGAATTGACAAATCAATTGTCTTTTTTTCTACCGTATTCTTCGCATCAAGGTTACCGGTTTTGATTTTTTGATTGGTAACCGGACGATGTTTATTTTCAGCTTCCGTTCCGAAATAATAGCTTAAACCCGCGCCTAAACCAATACTTCCCAAAAGCGTTAGTAACATTTTGCTGTTAGAAAAAGATTCTTTTTCAGCATAGGATTTACGATATGTCTCACGTCGCCTGTCAGGCGATTCATTTTGTGAAAATGAACGATTGTTTTGCCTGTACATTCTCCTCTCATTGTCCGGCGAGCGGTCTGATTCAAATCTTCTGTCAGACGCGTGTTCGGATTCGGATTCAGACACTTCGCGGAGAAACTTTATTGTTTCGGCGGGATTCGTTCCATGTTCGGCAAGGTCGGCTTGCGCGACAATCCCGACGCATCTGCCGTTTTTATCTATCACCAGAACGCGGCGAATTTGTTTTTCTTCCATCACATTCAGACATTGGTAGACACCGGTGTCGGGCGTAACTGTAACAATGTCGGTCGTCATTATATCGGACGCTTTCATTTCGAGCGGATTTTTGTTCGCGCTAAAAGTGCGAATGGTAATATCGCGGTCTGTAACCGTCCCGATTGGTCGTTTTGTCTGATGGTCGTCGATAACCGGAATACAACCGCAATCATACATCTCCATCATATGCGCCACTTCCTGCAAAGTTGAATCCGATGTACAGCACGCCGGATTTTTCGTCATAATTTTTTTTACTTGCATAATTCCCTCCTTAAAGTTGAAAAAAAGTTGAAAAATTGAAGCGAAATAATACGCTTGTTTAGAATTAACGAAGCGAGCAATTACTATTCCTTTAAATCATCGAGTAAATCATCGAGAATAAATCATCGAGAACCAAAGTCGAAACATTGTTGATAATTCGCCTTAATTTATTTTTAAACAAGTCGTAAAAAATCAAACTGGAACAATTTACGGCTTGTATTAACTGCCTGTTTGTTGTAATAATTAAAAACTTCGAGACTCGTTATTTGGAATTCATTTTTTTACGGCGGCTATAGTTCAGTTGGTTAGAACGCCTGATTGTGGTTCAGGAGGTCGTGGGTTCGAGCCCCACTAGCCGCCCCATCATTTTTTATATTTCCTGCATCTTTTTCAGTCAAAACTTCATCTGCATGGCTAATCAATTTTACACATTCAAAAATTGTTGTCTTTTTGTTCCCAAAACTTTAAAATGTTAATATAGCGGTTCGAGTTTCGCCAATAGCTTTCAGCGAGGTTTTTATCATGACAATCGTTAGATTTTTTCTTTGTTCCACACTTTTACTTTTGTTTAGCGCGCAATTTATATTTGCCCAATACAATTCTGAAGTTTATGCCGACGGCGAATTGCTCGTTAAATATAAAAACAAATATAAAAACGGCACGGCTTCCGAGTCTGCTTTTTCCATGAACGCTCAAACGGGCGCAACTGTTCTTGAAGAATTCCCCGACCTCGGCTGGCAGAGAGTAAAACTTCCCGCCGGTCTTTCGGTAAATCAAGCCGTTTCATCTTATAAATCGAGTGCGGAAGTCGAAATCGCGCAGCCGAATTTTTATTATCATCTTCTCAATATGTCCAACGATACGCGATTTTCCGACCTTTACGCGATGCAGAAAATTTCCGCGCCCGCGGCTTGGGATCTAAGCACGGGGAGCGCGGCAACGGTTGTTGCAAACATTGATACCGGGATCGCATATAATCACGAAGACTTAGCGGCTAATATGTGGCGCAATCCGGGCGAAACTCCGGGCAACGGCGTTGACGACGACGGCAACGGTTTTGTTGACGATTATTATGGCTACGATTTTTTCTATAACGATTCAAACCCGATAGACGATGCCGGCGGACACGGCACGCACACGAGCGGCACAATCGGCGCGGTCGGCAATAATTCTCTCGGTGTGGTCGGCGTAAACTGGAATGTTCAGTTAATGGCGATAAAAATTTATAGCCCAAACGGAAGCGATTCGACTTCGGCGATGCTCGTCAACGCTTATAATTACATACGAATGATGAAAAATCGCGGCGTAAATATCCGCGTGACAAATAATTCCTACGGCGGCTGCGGTGAGGCTTGCGGTTATGACCAGGCAACCAAAGACGCGATTGACGCGCTCGGAGATACCGGTGTTTTGCAAGTTTTCGCGGCGGGAAACAGCGGGCAAAATGTTGAAACAACGGCGTTTTATCCGGCAAGTTACACAAGTCCGAGCATTTTAACGGTTGCCGCGTCAGACCGAAATGACAACCGCTCCGGTTTTTCTAATTTCGGCGCGACCGGCATTGATATTGCCGCGCCCGGCGCGGGAATTTTAAGCACTTACAATTCATCATATAATTCGTATGCAACTTTGAGCGGAACTTCGATGGCGACACCGCACGTTACCGGCGCGGCGGCTTTGCTTGCCTCTTATAACCCAAATCTTTCAGCGGCATCTTTGAAGGCAACTTTGATGAATTCGGTTGACTCGCTTCCGCAATGGAACGGTTTAGTCAAGAGCGGCGGCAGATTAAATGTAGCAAAAGCTCTGCAAAATCCGACTGTTTGCACTTATACGCTTTCCAGTGCTTCCCAAAGCATTTCTTCCGGCGGAGGAATTTTTTCCTTCGATGTAACCGCTCCGTCGAATTGTGATTTTTCGACCGTGAGCGATACGAGTTGGATTACCGTTACAAGCGGAAACATCGGAAGCGGCAACGGCACATTAACTTTTACAGTTCCATCTAATTCTTCCGGCACGTCGCGCGTCGGCACAATTACCGTCGCCGGACAAACATTTACCGTCAACCAAGCGACGGGCAAATCACGCAAGCGCGTCAGGTTTTTTTGATGAGATTAATTCAATTTGATGGCAAATCTTTTGGAATAATCTTTAGCTCCTGAAGATAAAATTTGCTTTCGAGGCTTAAGTTAATGAGATTACTTTCAATAGTTTTTATTTTGGTTTTTGGTTTGTCGTTGGTAGACCGTGCCGGCGGGCAAACTGCCGACACTGTGCCGCCGGACATAGGTTATCTCAGCTTCGTTCCTTTTTCTATTAATACAGCAAATGGTTCTCCGAATGTAACCGTCACTGTTCGCGCCCTAGACATTGATTCAGGCGTTAATAATGTTCAAGTCAGATTCCGAAGTCCGTCAGGTAATTAAACAGTTGATGTTGATTTGAACTCTTCGTTTCGCACTGCAGGGGATAACAAAGACGGAGTTTATCGCAGAACAGTAACTTTTTCCGGGCAGAGCGAGCCAGGAGTTTGGTTCGTTGATTACGTTTATGCGCTTGACGAAGCCGGCAATTCCAGGTTTATCTACACATCTGAACTTATTTCGAGCGGTTACTTTACTCGTCTGCAGGTGTTTGCTTCCAATTGCATTTTCTCGTTCGTTTCTCCGTCACAGGATTTTCCCGCATCAGGCGGCAGCGGAATCGTAACCGGCACAACGCAAACCGGTTGCACTGTCGGGGTAATCAGTAATGATTTTTTTATAAATGCTAATAGTGTAAGCGCAAGCGGTAGTTTTGGAAGTCCAACGCTGTCTTTTACAGTTCCTTTCACGGTTGCCGCAAATGAGGGTGCGGCGCGAACCGGAACGATTACCGTCGGTGGACAAATATTTACCGTCAATCAAGCAGCTTTCAAATCGCGCAAGCGCGTTAGGTTCTTTTAATGTTATTGTTAGCGCGACTTCAGACAATAAAATTTAAAGTTTTTGAATGCCGTCAAACTTTCGGGAAGATAGTTGCGTCTAAGAGTTTGTTAATCGAGTAATTCTTTTTTGATTTCGTTTCGGAAATCTTATTTTATGCGATAAGTCTTGCATTAGTTATATTTTAAGTAGTATATTAAGTTATCTCAGCAGTTTGACGTAAATTCCGCTCGAATGTGTTTGCGGCAAGTTTTAAGATAAATAAGGAAAAATCAATGAATAGTATTTTGACCAAAACCAGCAAGATTAGCGTAATCTTTGCTTGTGTATTGCTTCTGGTGGTTTCCGCTTCCGCACAGCTTAGTTTGCGCAACGCGGTCGATACCGATAAGGATAATAAAGCTGATTTCTCGGTTTTCCGTCCGTCGAACGGCGTTTGGTATATCCTGAAAAGCGGCGGCGGATTTACGTTTCAGCAATTTGGTGTCGGTGATGACGACACTATGACACCGGGCGATTATGACGGCGACGGCAAAGGCGACATCGCCGTTTGGCGTGATTCAAACGGCGTTTGGTATCGCCTGAACAGTTCGGATAACACTTTTACCGCTATTCAATTTGGCTCGACTAATGACGAACCGGTTGCCAGAGATTACGACGGCGACGGTAAAACCGATTTAGCGGTCGTGCGGCGCACAGGCGGTTCGATGCTTTGGTATGTGTTGAACAGCACCAACGGTTTTTCAGCTGTTCAATTCGGACTCGCAACCGATTATGTGGCACCGGGCGATTATGACGGAGATAAAAAGTTTGATATTGCCGTCCAGCGTCCCGGAACAACTGCTGTTGCCCAAGCAGTTTTCTATATTCTAAAGAGCGGCGATAGAAGCGTGCAGTCAACTCCCTGGGGTTTGAGCAATGATTTGGTTGTTCCGGGCGACTATGACGGCGACGGCAAAACCGACATTGCCGTTGTTCGTGAAGGAACAACTCCAACTTCCAATCTTATTTGGTATATTTTGAAGAGTTCTGACAACGGCTTGTTGGCAAAATCTTTCGGTATTACCGGCACGGATTTGAACGTCCAAAACGATTATGACGGCGACGGCAAAACCGATGTCGCCGTATGGCGTGATACAAACGGAACTTTTTACGTTTTGCGAAGCACTGATGGCGGGCTGACTTCCGTTCAATGGGGTTCACCGAGCGATTTACCCATCGCCGGCTACGATACACATTAATTTTTTTGATTGGTAAAGATTAAAAGGTTGAAGATTTAACGCGAGTCTTCAACCTTTTTTTCTTTCTGTTTTTTTGCAATAATCGGTTGTTAAATTTGATGGTAACGCTTACAGGAACAATCGGCAAAAACTTTATCGGCAAAAAAATCGTCATCGTCGGCGACTTGGTTGCCGACCAATTCTTGCGCGGCACGATTGCCCGCGTTTCGCGCGAAGCCCCTGTTTTTATCCTGCGCCACGACGAAACCGAAACTCTGGCAGGCGGCGCGGCAAACGCGGCGGTCAACGTTGCATCCTTAGGCGGAAACGCAGTTTTAGTCGGATTAGTCGGAAAAGATTTGAACGGAAATGCGCTGCTGGAAAAATTACAGCAGGCAGACGTTGATTGCAGTTTTGTAATTGCGGCGGAAAAATATCAAACGACGACGAAAATTCGCGTCCTTGCCGGACAACATTACGCGCCGCGCCAACAGGTTATCAGAATAGATTACGAAAACCGAGAATCAATAACGGACGAGTTGCAAAATAAACTAAAGCACAATCTTTTCTCAGCCGTTCGAGACGCAGATGCGATAATCGTCTCCGATTATAATTACGGCGTGGCAAACACGCTCATCGCTGAAATTACAAAAAAAATTGCCGAGCGGAAAAGCGTTCCCGTCTTGGTCGATTCGCGTTTTAATTTAAAAAACTTTAAAGGCGCAACCACTGCTACACCGAATCAGGATGAAGTCGAACAAATTTTAGGCGAAGGTTTTACCGATGATGATTGTGTCAAACTTTGTGAGAATCTCGGCTTTGAATCTCTGCTGATTACACGCGGAAATGAAGGAATGCTTTTGATTGAGAAAAATAGAACGTCTGTGTCTTTTGAAGCCGTCGGCGCGAAAGAACCGGTTGACGTAACGGGCGCGGGCGATACGGTGATTGCCGCCTATGCACTCGGTTTGGCATCGGGTTTGAGTTTTTCCGACGCGGCAAACCTCGCTAATCACGCTGGCGGAATTGTTGTTATGAAAAAAGGAACTGCTTCGGTAAGTTTTGATGAACTGCACGCATCTCTGGAGAAAACCGAAAAGGTGGAACAGAGAGCGAAAGAAATTCGATAAACTCTATGAACTCAACAAATTCTATAAATTCAACGAACACCTTCGCGCCGATTTTAGACAGACTTCGGCTGGTCGCGCGAGTAGCAATCGAACGCCAGCGCAAGCGTAATATTGTCCTGGCAAACGGTTGTTTCGACTTTTTTCACGTTGGACACATTCGTTATCTCGCCGGCGCAAAAGCTCTGGGCGATTGTTTAATTGTCGCCATCAACTCCGACGAGCAAGTTCGCCGATTAAAAGGCGAGAACCGTCCGTTGATGCCCGAACGCGAACGCGCAGAAATCGTTTCCGCCTTGAAAGTCGTTGATTATGTAACAATTTTCGGCGAGCCGACGGTCGAAGAATTGATTCGCGTCATTCGTCCTAATTTCCACGCTAAAGGCACGGATTACACAATGGATAATGTGCCGGAACGTGAAATCGTCCACGAATATGGCGGACAAGTAGCGATTGTCGGAGACCCGAAAAATCATTCATCAACGGAATTAATTAAGATAGTGAGCGGAAGTTAATTATGAATTACGAATTTCAAATTAAGAATTAAAGAAAATCTTTTCATCATTCGTAATTCGTTATTTGAAATTCGTAATTGAAAAAAGATGTGGCAATCTCGCACAAAAATTGATTTAATCATCGAAGTTTGGGAAAATCTCGACTGCGAATCAGTCGGCGCGAAGGAAATTGAAGCAGTCGAAATAGTTGTGCGTGAAAGATTCGGTGTTAGCGCGATTGAATCTCCGATGATTATCGCTCGAATGCTGGCGGATGAAGGCGCGGAACTTCGTCACTCTGAGATTATGGAACTCGATGCTCGACGGCGGCTCGAATCGCCTTACGACGCGATGTTTCGCAACATTCTAAAATTTTCCGATTTCAAACAAACGCTCGCTTCAATTCGCCGACTCGAAAACCTTCGCAAAAAATTTCTCGCCGAAAATGACCGCGAAGGTGTACGCCTTGTGCGCGAAACCGCACTCAAAGGAAAAAATCGTTCACAAATGATTGCGAAAAACGAAAAGGTCGAAAAGAAAAAGCGCGAGGAAAAGCAGGAAATTGTCGAATGGTTCACAATCTGGCTGCAAAGTCCTGAAGTTTTTGAAAATTGGATTACTCTTCGGCAAAATTCACCTGATTTTTTAAAGCGTTTTGGGGAAAATCCATAAATGTCAGTCAATAATTGAGAGTAAAGGAGACGATAATCAGTTATCAGTTATTCGCTATTCGCCTTCAACCCAAACTTCGCCACCGGTGTAAACTTCCTTTTTCCAAATTGGAACAGTGCGTTTCAATTCCTTTATCAGCCATTCGCAGGCTTCAAATGCGGCGCGTCGGTGCGGCGCGGCAACTGAGATAACCACGCTCGTTTCGCCGATTTCGAGTTTTCCCAGGCGATGCGCGATACCGACCGAAGCAATTTCAAATTTTGCGTGAGCCTGTTCGATGAGTTTTCCCATTTCCCGCAAAGCCATCGGCTCATATGCCTCATAAATTAGGTAAAGCGTTTCCCTGTCTCTCGTCCATTGCCGAACATAACCGTCCAAGCTGACTGTCGCGCCGCATTCGGGCAAAACGACACGACGCGCAATCGCGCCGACATTGAGCGATGCGGTGGTAAGCTCAAAAAAATCATTGCGATTTTGGATTTTGGATTTTGGATTTTGGATTTTGGATTTCTCTGTCCGCCATTGCAGATTTTAACCGCCGGAAACTGCGGTAAAAACTGCAAGTTCGTCGCCGTCATTAATAAGTTCTTCGCCGTTTGCGTATTCTTGATTGACGGCGAAAAGCAGAGAGTGTTTTTGAAGATTCGGGTAAGCTGAAACGATTTGTTTGAAAGCGGCGGCGGCTTTCATTTGGGTTTCCAAATCAATTTCGATTTCCCTTTCGCCGACCGCTTCCGCCGTCGCGCCGAAAAATAAAACTTGCACTTTCATAAATGCTTTATTCAATCTTATTAAAAAAATCTAGCTCGTATGCGCGACTTGGCAGGATTGACCATCCTTGTCTGAGTAAAGGCGGAATTTAATGTATTAGAACCCTTTATATTGCCGGTAATCGTCACCGCTCCGGCGACCGTCGGTCTGAGGTAAATTCTGACAATTGCGGTGTAATCAGGGTAGTATCTTATCAAAGTTCCTAAATTACAGGTTACTACGCCGTCCGAATGAGTGCAGATTCCGTGCGTTGAAGTGGCTGAAACAAAGCTCACGCCCGCTGGCAGTTTAGCGGTTAAAACAACGTCGTTAGCAGGAATAGTGTAGCTGTCTTGACCTATAAAAAACCCGTATTGAATGTCCTGCCCGCTACCTAATCTGACAGTGGCGGGAGGAAGTAAGTTGAAAACGGCTAGACTCGTCATAACCGGTGTTGGTGAGGGCTCTTGCGCGTTCGCGCCAGTGGCAGCTAATCCGAGCATCAAAACAAAGAGTATGATGAATATTTTCATAGTGTTTTCTCCACGTTTGTTTTTCGTTCATTTAGATTTTATCAGATGATAAAATAATTCGTGCTATCAGTCTAATTCGCGGCTAATTTTTTCGCAACTCACGTTTCAAAATTTTGCCCGTCGAGCCAATCGGCAAACTTCTGCGAATTTCTACCGAACGCGGATATTTGTTAGTCGCAAACTGTGTTTTGCACCAATTGATAATTTCAGTTTCCGACAAATCAAAACCTTGTTTCAGCACGACAAAGGCTTTCACTTCTTCGCCCAGACGCTCGTCTGGAACACCGATGACCGCAACGAGAGAAACTGCTTCGTGCGTCATCATCACTTCTTCGAGTTCGCGCGGATAGATATTGTAGCCGCCGCGCAGAATCATATCCTTTTTGCGGTCAACGATTGATAAATATCCTTCGTCGTCGAAAATTCCGATGTCGCCCGTGTGAAACCAGCCGTTTCGCATCGCCTCGCTGGTTGCTTCGGGACGTTTGTAGTAACCCTTCATCACGTTGCTGCCGCGAATGACGACTTCGCCGCGCTCGCCGCATTTTACTTCCGTGTCGTTGTCGTCAAAGCATTTGACTTCCACGCCGAAAATCGCTTGTCCGACTGTGCCGTGTTTGGAAGGTTTTTCAAAATGGTTAAAAGTGGCGAGCGGCGACGTTTCCGATAAACCGTAGCCTTCAAACACGCGCACGCCGAAAACCTTTTCAAAATTTTTCATTACTTCAACCGGCATCGGCGCGCCGCCCGAAGTCGTAACCTTCAAATTCGCAGCAAATGGTTTCACGTCAATTTTGTTTTCCTCAATGTGTTTGAGCAACGCCCAATACATCGTCGGCACGCCGACCCAAAAATTCACCCGTTCCCGCCGCATCGCGTCGAGCGTCAGTTGCGGTTCAAAGCGCGGCAGCAAAACGACGCGATTTCCGGCGTAAAGATTGACATTCATCTGCACGGTTTGTCCGGTTGTGTGGAAAAGCGGCAAAGTTATCAAACAAGTTTTCTGAACACCATCGGTAAAATCCAAAACCGGCAGATGAAGCGCGAAAGTCGTCGTGATATTCGTCATCAAATTCAAATGCGTGAGTTCCGCGCCCTTCGGCTGTCCGGTTGTGCCTGATGTGTAAAGAATCGCGCAGGTGTCATTAGGTTCGGTGGGAAAAGTTTCAAAGATTTCGGACTTATCAGCCGTGATTTCCGCAAGAGTTTTTGCGCCCGCAAACGGACTCGGCGCGTTTTCATCAGAAGTTATCACAATCAAATGTTCACAAGTTTCAACCTGCTCAAAACCTTCCCTGACGGTTTGCGCTAAAGGCAATTCCGATGTTCCTTCAAAAACAAAAACGGCTTTCGCGTCCGAATCTTTTAAGTAATACGCAATTTCGCGCGGTTTAAATAAGATATTGAGCGGCACGACCGCCGCGCCCGTTTTTATAATCGCGTAATAAACAATCGGGAAAAAAGACAGATTCGGGCAGCACAGCGCGACTTTATCGCCGTGTCCGATGTTCATTTCGGTCAGAGCATTTGCCGCGCGGTTTGAAAACGCATTTAATTCGCCGTAAGACAAACGCCTGCCGGTTGACACAATCGCTTCTTTATCAGGCGCAAGGCGCGCATGGTGTTCGATGATTGAAGCCAGATTCAAAACGGTTGCGTTTTTCATTTTTCCTAGCTTAACGCTGTTTTTTCAGTTCCTCAATCCGCCAGCCGAATTCCTCCAATAATTTGCCGTTGTTGCCAACCTGGATAAAGGAAATTTTTCCGTCGCGGTCAATAAACCAGGTTGTCGGAAAAGCATTGATACTAACTGTTTCAAGATATTTTTCATCACGCAGAACGGCGAAATCGTAGTTTTTACCAACCATAAATTTTTTCACCAACGCCAAATCCCCGTCATTATTAATCGTCAAAATTGCCACGTCTTTATCGTTCCGATATTTCTTGTGCAGTTCTTGAAATTCGGGCATTTCCTGCGCGCACGGAGCGCACCAGGTTCCCCAGATATTTACGACAATGATTCTGCCCTTCAAATCGGCAAACGAAACCGGTTTGTCCTCTAAATTTTTCAACGTAAAAGGAGTCGCGCTTTTGGAATCCTTGATTTTCGCGGAAACGACGCGCTCCTTTCGCGCGGCACGTTCTAACGCTTCAATTTTCTTAAAATACGCTTCAAAACCTTCCAGGCTGCCGCGGCGTTTTTCGTAGAGAGATTTTAGAGCGTCCGCGTTCGGATTTTTATTTATGGTAGAAGCCGCAAAACCTTTTACATAATAATCTTCCGCTTTATCGAAATCTTTTTCAGCTTCGTAAAGCTGTCCCAAATGATTAAAAATTCCCGCGCTTTTTTTATTGAGCTTAACGGCTTGAAGCAATTCTCTTTCGGCTTCGTCAAAACGATTTTCCTTGAAAAAAACCCAACCGAGCGCATCGTGCATTTGTGAATTCATCCAATCGAGCGCATTTTGATAATCCTTTTCTTCTTTGTAAAACGAGCGTTGGCTGTCGGTTCTCGACTTTCCCGCTTCAAAACCGCGCCGCGCGATTTTTTCGGCTTCACGAAACATTTTTCGGTCTGCCAAAATCAAACTGCCCTGCGGATAAACAGTTTGCGGATTCAGTTTCTCGTATTTCGCCGTATTTTCGACGATTTCGAGAATTTCCCTGTTTAATAATTTTTTGTCATCTTTGACTGTCAGAAAAAGATTAAAATAAGCATCGCCCAACAAAGTTTCGTTAAAATGTTTCGGACGCTTAATAAAAGCGCGAAGCATATTTATATACCCGCTTTTTAGTTTTTCATCTTTGAACGTTCCGTCTTCGGTATTGTTTTTCTGAAATGCGCGGTATTTATTAACCAAAATCCATTCAGCCTCGCCGCTTGCCGGAAACCTTCTTAATAAAAGCGTTTCGTAAAACTTTTGTTTTTCCGGTATCTTGAGTTCCGTTTCATAAAAAGAAGCGGCAGTTTGCAAAACCTTCGGCGAATCGAAACGAAGCCGCGCAAAATTGTTTATATCGGCGGCAATTTCCGTTTTCCTTTGAGCTTCCGTTTTGTTCGGCTGACCTTGCAGGATTGCTTTCCAAAATTGCTGGCGAACGTGAACGACAGTCGGCGCGAGCGCGACGGCGTTTTTCAAAAGCGGATATGCTTCGGCAAAGCGTTTGTCAGAGTTGAGATATAAACCGTAAATATAATTTGTATTGACGGAATTCGGAGCGGTTTCTTTGGCTTTGGCAAATGTTTCAAAGCTCAGTTTTCTTTTTGCTTCGTCAACCTTTTCGCTTGTTACCTGACGATATTGAGCTTCTGCTCTGGTATACAAAAGCCGCGCCTGGTCTTTTATTTTCGCGGAGTTTTTATCGAGCCAAACATAAATTTCATCGTATTTTTTTTGCGTCTGTAAAGATGAAGCGTAAAGAAAAATAAATTCTTCATCATCGGGCAACAGTTTCAAAGCCGTTTCGGCGGCGGGAATTGCTTCTTTGGTTTGTGAATTGCGAATATATGCGTGAGCCAGCGCGAACCACGCCCAGGCATCTTCTTTATTATTTTCGACCAGCTTTTCCGCGGCTTCGACGGCTTCTTTGCTCATCTCGTTTCGCGCCATATTTACTACAAACCACGCATTCAATTCCGTATTTTCGGGAAATTGCCCGACGAGTTTTCGTCCAAATTTATAGCCGCCTTCATAATCGCGCCCGGAATAAAATTCGCGCAGCTTGGCGATTGCGGCTTGTTCGTTTTCAACCCGATTTGCCGGTGCTTTTTTTCTAACAACCTGCGAATTTGCCTCTGAAGATAGACAGAAAAATAAAAGAAGATTAGAAACGACCAAAAAATACGCACGAATTTTCATTGTGATTTCTCCTGACCTTGAGATTTTTGAAAGAATACACCAAAGACACGCCCAAAGGAAGATTTTTGTTGCAAAGTTCTTGAAATAACCTCAGCTCGAATTAAGCCGTCAAAGACGGCGGTATTTTTGTAGCCCGCAGCGCAAGCTGTGGGAACGAAGCGGGCATGATGTGTAAGTCGGCGTGAGCCGACGGCATAAAACTATGTCGCCGTTGCCAACGGCTTGCCGAGAATTTCTTACTTTTCCCATAGCTTGCGCTGTGGGCTACAAATACACCGTCGGTTTCACCGGCTCAAAGCCGCATTTCTTATTCTGAACTGACGTTAAACTAAACGACTCTGCACTGGAAGTGCAGAGGTTTGAAAAAGGAACGCGAATAAAATTCGCTTGATTGTTTTTTTCCGATAAAGAAAAGAAAGCATAATAAATTCTTGCAATGAAATTGCAAGGTTTTGACCTGCGTGTTTCAAAGAATAAAGCCGATGAAGATTTGATTTTCATCGGCTTTATTTAGCAAGAAAATTAATTTAACTTTGTCCGCCGATTTCAACTTCCTCTTCGGAAACGTCGAGCAAAGACGCGCTCGTTACCATATCGCCGTCGTTCATCCGAATCAGCGTGACACCTTGTGCGCTTCTGCCGGTTTGCCGGATTTTATCGGTATCGAGCCGGATAAGTTTGGCTTGCTGCGTGATGATGATTACTTCCGAATCTTCATCGACCGAAAAAACAGCGACGACTTTGCCCGTCTTTTTCGTCGTTTTCATATTGATAACGCCGCGTCCCGCGCGATTTATCAGGCGATAAGTTCCGACTTTGGTTTGCTTGCCGAAACCCTGCTCGCTAATCGAAAGCATTCGTTCCGATTCGTCGGTCGAAACCGCGCACGCCGACACGACAAAATCATCATCTCTGAGATTGATGCCGCGCACGCCGCGAGCCACGCGACCAAGGGGGCGCGCCTGCGTTTCGTCAAACCGAATCGCCATTCCTTCGTGCGTGGCGATGAAGATTTGCTTCGTGCCGTCGGTAACGAAAACATTCAAAAGCACGTCGCCTTCGTCAATGTTGATAGCATTGATACCGTTGGCGCGAATGTTTTGATACAGCGACAGCGATGTTTTCTTGATAACGCCTTTCCTTGTTGCCATCACTATATAAACATCTTCGACAAAATCGCGGACGGGCAGCACGGCGACGAGTTTGCGCTCGGACGAGATATTTATCAAATTGACCAGAGCCTTGCCGCGGGCGGCAGTGTCGGCTTCGGGCAGTTCGTGGACTTTGATTTTAAAAACCTGTCCGTCGTCGGTGAAAATCATCAAAAAGTCGTGCGTCGAGGCAGTGAACAAATGTTCGACAAAATCATCATTCTTCGCTTTTGCACCGAATCTTCCTTTGCCGCCGCGACCTTGCGTCGAGTAAGCGGAAACCGGAGTTCGCTTGATATAACCGGCGTTTGTAACGGTAATCGCTACTTCTTCGTCGGCAATCAAATCTTCGATTTTCAGTTCGATTCCCGCGTCAACAATAACCGTTCTTCTTTCATCGCCGAAGTTTCTTTTGACTTCTTTAAGCTCATCGGTAATAACCTGCCGGAGAAGTTGTTCATTTGCCAGAATCGCTTCGAGTTCGCTGATGAATTTGAGAATCGCTTCGAGTTCGTCAATAATTTTCTGGCGTTCCAAAGCTGAAAGACGACGTAATTGTAAATCGAGAATCGCCTGCGCCTGAATATCGGAAAAGCGCAAACCGCCGACGACTCTTTCTAAATCCTTCAAAAAATTCTCAAGTGTTTTGTCGGCAGGTGCGCCGCGCCAGGTTTTAACTTCCTGAAGCGTCGCATAATTTCCCGTCAGCCACGACTTCGCTTCGTCAATCGAGCGCGAGTTGCGAATCAGCGGAATAATATAATCGAGCGCGTCAATCGCTTTGTTCAAGCCTTCCAAAATATGCGCCCGCGCCTGTGCTTTGCGGAGTTCAAATTCGGTGCGGCGACGAACGACTTCACGGCGAAACTGGATAAATGCTTCCAGAATTTGTTTGAGATTCAAAACCTTCGGCTGTCCGTCAACAATCGCAATGTTGATGATGCCGAAGGACATTTGCAAAGGCGTAAGTTTGTAAAGTTTATTTAAAACGACTTGCGGCACCGCATCGCGTTTGAGTTCGATAACGACGCGAATGCCTTCACGGTTCGATTCGTCGCGGATTTCCGAGATACCGTCGAGCCGTTTTTCGTTGACGAGTTCGGCGATTTTTTCAATCAAACGCGCTTTATTTAGCTGATACGGAATCTCCGTAACGACTACCGCATCGCGTTCCGTGTTTCCACGCCCAACGCGGTCAATCGCGGCTTTCGCACGCATCTGCAAAATCCCGCGTCCCGTTCGATACGCATTGTGAATTTCCTCGCGCCCATAAATAAAACCGCCGGTCGGAAAATCCGGTCCCGGAATAATTTCGATAAGTTTATCAATCGTGATGTCTGGATTTTTGAGAAGCGCAATTGTTGCATCAATTACTTCCGACAAATTATGCGGTGGAATCTTCGTCGCCATCCCGACGGCGATACCTTCCGACCCGTTAACCAACAGGTTAGGAAAGCGTGTCGGCAAAACCTTCGGCTCAGACAAGGATTCATCGTAATTCGGCTGAAAATCCACCGTTTCCTTCTCGATGTCCGCCATTACTTCGGCAGTCAATTTCTGCATTCTAACTTCGGTGTAGCGCATTGCCGCAGCGTTATCACCGTCAATCGAGCCGAAATTTCCCTGTCCTTCAACCAACGGATAACGAAGTGAAAAATCCTGCGCGAGCCGCACAATCGTATCGTAGACGGCGGTGTCACCATGCGGATGATATTTTCCGATACAATCGCCAACTACGCGGGCTGATTTTTTATAAGGTTTGTTGTGGTAATTACCGAGTTCCTGCATTGCCCATAATACGCGGCGATGCACGGGTTTGAGTCCGTCGCGCACGTCCGGCAGGGCGCGTCCGATGATGACCGACATTGCGTAATCGAGATACGAACGCCGCATCTCGTCTTCGATATTGACCTGATTTCGTTCTGAAATTATATCCATTTATTTTCCTTTTTTGCGAATTTTTCTGCTGAATAATAAGCGTGTATTTTTCCCGTGTGAAAAGGTGTGAACACAAATAAAATCTGGACATTCACCCGATTTAATCGTTTTATTATTATACAGGTAAAAAACCTGTTAAGCAACTTTGGAAATTCCCTCTAAGTCGTTCAAAAGACAACAAATTCCCGCTCGTTTCAGTTCATAAATTCTTTAATATTTTTAGTCCGATTAAAATCCTGAAAAAGTAAAGAAAGCAAATGTAAAATCTAAGAACTGGTAACAAATTTTGTCTTTAAAACACTTACAACTATGTTCTCAATTTTATTTCTTAACTTTTGCCTTTTGCCTTTTTACTTTTGCCTTTTTACTTTTTATTTCTTAGTTTTTCTCGGCTTTCTTTTCAGTGATTTATCTCTCGTCCGCACCAAGTATTTGAGTTCGGTCATAAACTCGGAAACGTCTTCAAACTCCAAATATACGGAAGCAAAACGGACATACGCCACTTTGTCGAGTTCTTTTAAGCGGCGCATTATGATTTTGCCAACCTCGCTTGTCGGACGCTCGCGGTCGGATGATTCTTGAACAAATTTTTCAACCGAATCAACGATTGATTCAAGTTGAGAAGCGGAAATCGGACGTTTTTCGCAGGCGCGTAGCAGTCCCGCCATAATTTTATTGCGGTCAAATGCTTCGCGCTTGCCGTCTTTTTTGACGACCAGATATGGAATTTCGTCAATCCGTTCGTAAGAAGTAAAACGCCTGCCGCATTCGATACATTCGCGTCGCCGCCGAATCGAATCGCCTTCCTTCGACTCGCGCGAATCAACGACTTTATCTTCTAAATGTGCGCAAAACGGACAACGCATAACGATTTTGAATTTTAGATTTAGATTTTGGTTTGTCCAAACCACAACACCATCAATTACTTTCGGCTTCAGAATTCTAATTTCTGATTTCTGATTTCTGATTTCTGACCTCTGACTTCGTCTTTTTCGTGTTCGACTTCTTCGACCGCGTGTTCGCTGGACAGCAAACCTTTCAGACGCGCGACATTTATATCGCCGTGGAAAAAATAGTATAAGCCGAAAATTACGGCGGGCGCAAAATAAACCAGGTGCATTGCAATCGAAGTTGCCGCCGCATCATTTTGTGAAATGTTCAAAAAAATCAATCCGCCCGCCGTTGCCGCATGAAACGCACCGGCTGCGCCGCCCGGAGTCGGTACAATCGAACCGAGTGCCGCAAATCCCATTATAAACAGCGAATCGCTGAAACTGAGCGGCAAATTAAAAGCCAGTAGCACTAGCCAGGTCGGTATAGCAATTGACAGCCACAGCAGCATTGTCCAAAATACGATTGCCGCAATCTCACGCCAATCCTTTAAAATCTGCAGCGACGCGCCTAATTGTCTTAAGATACTGAGAACAATCAATCTGATGCGGCGCGGGATAAATCTTTTATCGAGCGTTATTTCAGTCCAGGCAATAAAGCGTGACGAAAATTTTTGATAAATAAACAATGTCAAAAAACCGAGAACCGTGCCGATTAGCAATAAATTTCCGACAAATTTTATATAAGCGACTTCCGTTTCGCGTCCCGCCGGAATATTAAACCACAGTAAATTGATTGAAAAAAAGCATATCAAAGATGCAAGGTCGAAAATTCTTTCAACGCCGAGAGTTACCAGCGATGCCGAAGGACGCACGCGCCGGTCACGCATCGAAAGCCACATCGGACGAATAATCTCGCCCGCCCGCCCGACGATAAAAATCACCGAAAAGCCGACGGTTGTTGCCGCAAAAAGCTCTTTTAAGGAAGTTTCGGTTATCGGCGCAAGCAGCGTTCCCCAGCGAATCGCCCGCAAAAGATAACCGAGACAAACAATCAAAGTCGCTATTATCAAGTAAGAAGCGTTTGCTTTTCGCAGGCTTTGGCTGACTTCCTGCCAATCTAGATTGCGTCCAAAAAACCAGAGTATAAAAACGGCGAATAAAAACAGTAATACAAACTTTAAATACTTTCGCAAATTATTTCTCGACCTATCAAATAAGAATATAAACAGAAATTTGTAATGCCTTGCTAACAATTCAAGATACAGTATTTTATGAATAAATCACAACACATCGGTTTAGCGGTTCACTTTTTATACAAAGATTGACTTTTTCGAGAGGCGAAATATATCGGTTCGCGTTCGGCAAATCATTGCCTAATTTTGATAATTGACATAAGATTAATTTGTTGCCTAGACAACACGAAGATTAAAAATCGAGGGAGGATTTTCTTTTATGGAAAACGGAAATAAATGCGCTCATCAGCTATGCAGCTGTAGTGTCAGAGACGACGATAAATACTGCAGCGACCATTGTAGAGACGCGGTAGACCAGGATATAGTTGAAATCAGCTGCGACTGCGGTCATTCCGGCTGTTAAAATTTTTAATTTAACAAATTTGAAAAGGCTTCGTTCAATTTTGAACGAAGCCTTTTTTATTCTGAACCCTGCTTTGCTTCCTCGCGTCCCTGCGGAGTTTCGTTTTTATCGGCACTGCCCGCGATGTCGAGGTCGTCGGCATTTTCGCCGGTTTCGCCTCCGCGCAAAATCTGTCTCATCATATCGTCGGGCATTTGATTTACTGCTTCTTCCGAAAGTTTTTCCGCGTCCCAGCCATCACGTTCAGATTCCGAAAATTGCTTATTGTCATTTTCCTGCATACCTGTCTCTCCTTGCATCACAGAATAAATTTTACAAATAAAAAATTATGTAACCAAGCATAACACTATTGTTGTATGAAACTAAACGACTCTGCACTAGAAGTGCAGAGGTTTGAAAACGGAACGCGAATAAAATTCGCTTGATTATTCTTTTCAGACTAAGAAGAAGAAAGCGTAATAAATTCTTGCAATAAAATTGCAAGGTTTTTACCTGCGTGTTTCAAAGAATAAAAAAGGCGAACGTTTCTGCTCGCCTTTTCCAATTTAGTAAATTCACAAACAATTTAACGATTAAAATTTGCGCCCGAGGGAGCGGAAGCCGTAATCATAAACTGCGTTCCTTGAGCGAGTTCAACGTCGCCGCGTCCTTGCAGAATAACCGTTCCCGCGCCAGCGCCAGCGCCGACTGCCGCGCCTATTGCCGCGCCTTGTCCGCCGCCAGCGATTGCGCCGATTAACGCACCGAGTGCCGCACCGATTCCGGCGCGTGTTACGGTTTTCGTGGTTTGATTATTGTCTCGAACAGTTCCTTCGTTATTGACGGTAACTTTTTCGCCGTTTGCCGAAGTAACATCGTCAACAATACCCGCGAAGCGATAAGTTCTGCCGTCCCGAAGTCGAATGGTATCGAATTCGAGCGACATATTCGCTCTGCCCGTAACTTGTCCCGAACGTTGAGTTGTAGCAACTCTTCCTTCGATTGTCGCGCCGTTAAATTCAGACGGCGATGTAACTTCCATCGTAAATCGGTCGCCGTTCTGACTTGTTTTGGTCGAAACCGCAGTTCTCAAAACAGCCGTCAATCTGGTATTGTTCGGAATGACAAAATCTGTGGAATTAGTTCCGGCATTCTGATTGTATCCGGTGTTCTGGTTGCCGATATTGGAAAATTGAGCGGTATTGTCAGTTTTGTCATAAACACTTGCAACCGTAACCGTATCGTTTCTGTTTTCCAGATAAACGCGACGGATAACTCTTAGCTGACCATTACTCATCGGAATAAAGTTCACGTAAAAGTCATTAACCCGGTCGCCTTCATAACTCAGAGCCACGCCGTCGTAAGTAGTATTAGCCGTAACTTTGATGGTGCGTCCGTTGGCGGTTGTTTCAGTTCGCGCCGTGCCGTCGGCATTAAAGCTGACTTGCGGCGAAGTGTTGGAAGCAACGATTACTTGACTGCCTCTTTTTTCAATCACCAGAGTATCGGGCGAAGACAAGCGTCTTTCCAAATTTCTTCTCAGATTTTCTCGCTGATTTGCGGTGTAAAATGTCGTTGCCGCGCGGTCTACAACTGCTCTGACATCATCGCTCTGCGAAGTATTCAGACGATATGTTCCAGTCAGCATTTGGTCGAATTTGCTCGCCGGCGAATACTGACGATTCCAATTCCAGGTTACATTATAATAGTTTGACAACGTATCCAAATCGGTGCGGATAAGTCTCCATTGAGTTTCCGCGCCTGTCGTCAGACGATAATCGCGCATAAATCCGTCAATGTAATAAGCGCGATTCAAGACTTCTTCGATGTCTGCCGAAGTCGAGCGGCGAGCTTCAAAATTTTGTTTCAAACGGTCGGTCGCGTTTTCAAAATCGGTAACGTAACCGACAACGGTAGATTCACTTCTCGTATCGTTCAAAATACTTCGGTCGAGCGCAGTATTTATTTCGCGTTTATACAAATCCGTGCGCGTTTCGAGCCGTGTCAAAAGGCTTCGCACTTCTCTTTCGGAAACGCGATAGCCGGTTGTTCCTGTTGTAGTTCCGACCGTCGTATCAACATTTGTTGTTTGATTCCAATTCGAGTTGACGCTGTAATACCCGGCTAAAGTATCCAAATCCGCTTTCAGCGAAGTCCAGTCTCTCTGAGCAGCCGGATTTAAACGGTTGTCTCTGACAAAACTGTCAATTAAAAACGCGCGACTCAAAACGTCCTGCACATCCGCGCTTGCGGTTCTGCGAGCACCGAAATTTCGTCTTAACTGACTTGTTTCGTTTTCAAAATCCGTGATGTAACCGAAAATTCTGTCCTGGTCGGCGGTATTGTTTTGCGCACTGCGGTTAAGAGCGCGAGTTACCGAACGCTTGAAGACATCAGTTTTCGCTGCGATGCGCGTCATCAGTGCTTGTATTGTGCTGTCAGACACGCGATTTGGATTAGCACGATTTTGCGCGTTAACGCTGATACTTGCTGCAAATAAAATTGCAAACAAATTAAAAGTTATAAATTTAAAGATTTGATTTTTCATAATGTTTTCTCCATCAGTGTAAAAGTTGGGCAAGATTTAGGGGAGTCTCGTCGGCTTACGTGCCGTATTGGTTATGAGGTATGTTGCAATTATTGTGCCGTTAGTTGCAAAAATTGTGTTAATTCTTAATATCGGTTTCGAGCAGCTTGGTTTCACGAAGTATTATATTTTTACCTGATAAAAAAACTGTTTGGTGAAATGCCTTCAAACTGGTTGATTACGCTTTTGATGTTGTGGAAATTTGATTGTAAAAACAGAACCTGTTCCGATTCCTTCGCTGTTCGCTTCGATTGCTCCATTGTGCAGTTTGACGATGTGTTTTGAAATTGTCAGACCTAATCCCAAACCTCCGTGATTACGGGTGCTGGAAGTATCGGCTTGGCTAAATCGCTCGAAAATTTGCGGTAAAAATTCAGAACTCATTCCTTTGCCATTGTCCTTGACGGTCATTTGAACCGTTCCGTCCGCTTCCGAAAGCAGAGTTTCAATCTTTCCGCCGGATTGAGTGAATTTGAGGGCGTTGGTCAGCAGATTATAAATAACGATTCTTATTTTAGCTTCGTCGCCTAAAATCAAATCGCCGTTTAACCGATTATCCGTAATAAATTCAATATTCTTTTCCCGCGCTGAGGCTTCAATATCTTGAAGTATGTTTTCAAACAAGTCCGAGAAATTTACCGGCTTTTCTTCAAAATTGACTATCCCCGATAAAATCTGTGAATACTCCAATAATTCTTCGACCAATTTTGTTTGAGAACGAAGATTTTTATTAATTTTTTCAAGAGCCAGATTTTTGGTATTCGCCGAAAGATTGTCGGTTTTTAAGATTTTAGTCCAACCGGCGATGGCGTTGAGCGGCGTTCTGAGTTCGTGCGAAATGACTGCTATAAATTCGTCTTTGGTACTATTTGCCTGTTCCGCCAAAAGACGCGCCTTTTGTTCGTTTTCGAGCAATTTTTGCTTTTGCGCTTCCGATTCGGTTAATCGGGCGGCAGTGGTTTCCAGCTTCAGGCGAGCGGAAGTTTCCCAGTAAGTCATACCGAAAAGCAAAAAGCTGAAAATGATTCCGCTTAAAAAAATCAGCGGTGTCCAATTAATGCTGGATTGTTCGGAAAATGCCGGAAGAGAATCATACTTAATCGTCCACTTTCTGCCGGCAATATCAATTGTATGTTCAGTTGATTGGTCTTTTTCGATTTGATTGACCGCTTTCGGGTTGTTTTCAAAAATGGTTTGCGAAAGGAGATTTTCCGGCTTTAGCTCGCCGTCGTATATCCGAACTGCAATATCTGACGTATCAGTGCTTTTTTGAATTTCGTTGAGAAAATCTGCTGACCGAAACGGGCTGTAAATATAGCCGATTAAATTTTTTCTTCTTTCTTCGACGGTTTCGAGAATTCCGCCTTTTTTGTAAATGGGAAGATAAATTAAAAAACCTGCCTGCGAACTTCGGTCGTTTGCTTGAAGCAGATTGACCTTCGCGCTCGCCGCCGGTATTCCCGAATCTCCGGCGCGGACGAGTGCTTCACGTCTGTTCGGTTCGGTGAACATATCGTAACCGATGTCCTTTTTGTTTTGTTCGTTAAAAGGCTCGATATAAATGATGGCTTGATAGGAATCGCGCTCGCCGCCGGGAAACATCTGGAAATCTTCGATTCCTTCCGCCCGCATCTTTTTTATCAACGCTCCGCGCTCTTCGGGTAAAACGATTTTGTTATAACCGATTGCTTGCACACTTTTATAATTACGCTCTAAATCTAAACTTTGGATATAATTGGCGAAACTTTCACGGTCTAATTCGGCGGCTGATTCGACAAAACCGCGCCCGCCTTTTAGCAAAGCGGTATATAAATTTATTTTGTTTTCGATTTCGGATTGCACCCGATTAACTTCATTGTTAAATCTGGTTGTATCTTTATTTAACGAACTTCGGTAGAAATTATAAGTGATGCCGAGAGTCAAAAATATAGAAACCGCTAAAACCAAAAAAGGAAATCTGGTTTTACTTTCAACATCGTTTTCTTCAAGTTTTTTCAGAAACTTAGCCACATCGTTCACTGCGCGTTAAAAATAAAAAAATAATTAAATCCTTTTGTTAATTGCAAAACTTATGCCGCGTAGGATTGAATTTATCGTCAGCGGATATACGGTTGTAAAAAGGATAATTTCATAAATCTTTTATTGAGACAAAATTGTTTATGCGCGGTAACTCGTATGCTTGCTTTGCATTATGTCCGAAATCATTGCACCGCATTTAAAAAATTGGACAATGTTTATAAGGATGATGCCGAATTTATTTGAACAAAAGATCTGTTTTATGTGGCATTGTTATTGCTGAGTGCCGTTTCGGAAGTTGGTATAATTTATTTAACAGGAGATTTCAGCTATGTCAGAAGAAAACAACACGGGAAATAATTTGATTTGGGCGATTACGACGCTGATAATTGTCGCGATTATTGCAGGAGCTTTATATTACAGCGGTTTCCTCGGCGGAACTAAAAAGGAAAGAATTGATATAAACGTAACCGCGCCCGGCACAACTACAAGATAAAGCTCGATTTCAGGTTTGCGGATTATATTAAAAAAAACGATATGCTGATAAATTACCAGTATATCGTTTTTCTCGTTTTTGGATTCTCGCTTTTCGATTTCTTATTCTATGTTATGACGTTTAATCATCCCGTAAAGTCTCGGACGATATAAACCTAAAAGGTTGGCGGCGGCTTGTTTATTGCCATTGGTTCTTTTCAAAGCTGCCGTTACGACACCGCTTTCTATTGAATTAAATACGTCGTCCTGTTCCGCGCCTTCTTCGGGTTCGTCGAGTTTTTCGACGATAAATTTTCCAATCTCTCTGAATAAATCTTCCTTAGCTATATTTTTTTGACCTAAGATATTATCTCCGTTGCTCACGCTCAGAATTTCTTTTTCGCCCGCGGAAAAACGGTTGTTTTCCGCTTTTTCTCTCTTTGAAATGCTGGCAAAGGAAATTGAGCTGTCAAGATTTTTAGGAATATTCAACTCGCTGATTCTGCCGCCTTTCGATAGTAAAGTAGCTCTTTCGATAACGTGCTGAAGTTCGCGCACATTTCCGCGCCAGTTGTAATTCAGCATTTGCTCATAAGATCTTTCGGAAAATTCATAATTCGTCTTCTTATATTTTTCGGCGTAAATCTGCAAAAAATGGTCGGCGAGCATCGGAACATCTTCCATTCTCTCGCGCAGCGGCGGAATTTTTATCTCGATAGTATTAATGCGGTAATACAAATCTTCGCGCAGACTTCCGTTTTGGATTGCCTCGAAAGGATTTTGGTTGGTCGAGGAAATCAGCCGAAAATCGGCTTCCTGCGGCTTTTCGCTGCCGACGCGATAATAAACTCGCTCCTGCAAAACACGAAGAAGTTTCGGCTGTAATTCAGCAGGCATCTCACCGATTTCGTCGAGCAGCAAACTCCCGCCGCTGGCTTGTCCGATAAATCCGCCTTTATCGGCAGTCGCGCCGGTAAACGCTCCTTTTGTATGTCCGAACAATTGCGATTCAATCAATTCCTTCGGCAGCGCGGAACAATTTAATTTTACAAACGGTTTTTTCGAGCGGTGGCTTTTATAGTGAATGGCGTTTCCGATAACTTCCTTTCCCGTGCCTGATTCGCCCAAAATCAAAACATTAGCGTCGGATTCGGCGATGCTGTCAATCATTTCAAAAATGTCCTGCATCGCGCGGCTGCCGCCGATAATTCCTTCGTAAGACGTGCGGCTCGAAAGTTTCCCGCGCAGCTCTATAATTTCTTCGGCTTGGTGTTTGCGTTCGACGGCTTTTTCAATCAGAACGAGTAATTCTTCAAATTCGACCGGCTTTTCGACATAATAAAACGCTCCGGCTTTGGTCGCTTCGATAGCTTTTTCGACCGAGCCGAAACCTGTAACCATTATAATTTCCGTGTTCGGCGAGATTTCCTTGCAGCGGCGAACCATTTCGATTCCGTCAAAATCGGGTAAATTGAGATCGGTCAAGATAATATCGAACTCGCTTTCTTCGACTGTCTCGATTCCCTTTTTACCGCAATCCGCAGTCGTAACTTCAAATCCTTCGGAATCTAATTGGAACTTCATCAAATCACGAACCGAAACGTCGTCATCAATTACCAATGCTTTATACGCCATAGTTTAGTCGTTATTTCGCTTGTAGGATTCAAGCTGTTAAAATTTTAGTCGGCAGTAAATTGTATCAAATTAAAACAGTTTTAAGAACACGATTTTTGAAATTTTAATTTTTCGCAAAGAAAAATGACTGCCGGAACAGCAGTCATCAGAAATTGAAATACACCCGGCATGATTCGAACATGCGACCCCTTGATTCGTAGTCAAGTACTCTATCCAGCTGAGCTACGGGTGCGTAAAGCAATTTCTAAGACTACAAATCTTGCAGTTTAGTGTCAAGCGGCGGTTAATGGAAAACGAAAATGGAAAATAGTAAAATGTTTATTCTTATTTTAATGCTTCTTGCTTCTTACTTCGCAAAATAGCCTTGCCGCGTTTTTGAGATTAGTTCTGGATTATTGACTTCAATTTTTATTGCCCGCCATTTGCCGTCGCGTTTATTATTTGTCGGTTGATACTCAACCGTATAAAGCGCACGCAAATCAGCCGCGACCGCAGCATATAATTTTCCCATATCTTCCAGACGGTTGATAGCGTTAAAAGTTCCGCCGGTTCGGTCGGCGAGAATTTGCAGGCGCGAGCGGGCGGCGGAAAACATTGCGATTTGAATCGGTGTCGGTTCGGCGAGTTTAGTCGGGTCGCCGGTCGGCAGGGCGAGCGGATAGATGGTTACGCCTTGCGCGTCGGATTTGTTTAAAATCCGATTCAGCGCGTCGCTGGTTTCGGGCTTGATGGCGTTCGGAATTTCACTTTCCTTATATTTCCCCAAAAAATTACGGTCGGTGTCGCGCAAGTTCGTATCAACTCCATCAGTCAAAACGATTATCGCTTTGCGGCGTTTGCCTTCTTTGGCGAGTTTTTCGAGCGCGAAATCGAGTGCCTTATAAAGCTGTGTTTTACCGCGCCCGTTAGCGGCAGCGATTGAGTTGACAATAATTCTCCTATCGGGTGTAAAATCGTTTCGCAAATTAACTTTATCGTAAAATTCGACAACTGCCACGCGGTCATCAGGCGCAAGCGCACCGATAAAACGCAAAGCCGATTGTTGAATCGTCTGTCGAAAACCGAGCGTCGAACCGCTCATATCGAGAATCAAAACCACGCTGAACGGCGCGACCGTCGGCTCGAATCGGGCAATGTCCTGTTTCACGCCGTCTTCGTACACCGTAAAATTTCCCTTATTTAAACTCGTAATCGGTCTTCCCTTGCCGTCAACGACACCGACATTCAAGCGAACAATCGAAGAATCAACTTTGATAATGTCGTCGTCCTGAGCCGAAACCGTCAAAAAGCCGAAAAGCAAAATTAAAAATAGATATAATGTCTTATTGAATCGCATAACTCGAAATTAATTTATCAGACGCTTTAAGGCGCGGCGCGGTTGTATGCGGGCTGAAATCAAAATCATCTTAACAAGAATCGATTTATGGTTTATAATAATTCGTCGCCCAAAATAAACACACGAAATTTTTATTGTAATAATTTTTCTATTTTTCCGGTAAATAAAAACGGCTATGCCTTATAAACCAAAATTTTGCTGTGAGTGCGGCGAGCAGATTGAAAGAACCCGTTGGACACTTTTAACCAGCAGGCGGTTTTGCGAATTATGCGAAACGGATTTTAAGCTGGACGATTTAATTCCGAAAGCAACGGTCGCGGCGGGAATTTTGCTTGGCATTTTCGGTCTAGGAATGTTTCTTCAAAAAGCGGAAAAACCTTTAAATTTGGTATCCGGCAATTCGCCAAACATAAACAAAAGTGTCGTTAATACGCAGGTTTCGGTTAATGCGAATGCGCAATCTTTTGCCAAAATACAAGAGACAAATTTTGCCGCCGCGCAATCGCCAACAAAGTATCCGACTGCTCTGCCAAAGCAGGATTTGAAAACTCAAAAAGTTGAAAATCAACCGCGCGCGGCGCAGGAAACAATGTATTTCTGCGGTGCGGAAACCAAAAAAGGAACTCCCTGCTCGCGGCGTATGAAAGGCGGCGGACGTTGCTGGCAGCACGTCGGAAAACCGGCTATGCTGCCGCCGGAAAAATTGGTTGCGAGTCGGTAATTTCTTAGCTTGTATTTCTACTGAAAAATCTTTAAATTTTTATTGCTGAAAGAAATCATTTCAGTCAATTAGTTGCTCGGAAATTTCCGATAACTTTAATTCTCGATAAACTCGAACTTTTTTAAGACTAAAATGAAGCCGCTTGCCGCGAATACATTATTACAAAATCGTTATTTAATCGTGCATTTGATTGGCAAAGGCGGGATGGGCGATGTTTATCTGGCGATTGACCAGCGGCTCGGCAGCGCTGTCGCGCTGAAACGGACTTTTTTTTCCGGTGACGAAATGTTGGCAAATGCTTTTGAACGCGAAGCGCGGACGCTTGCAAGGCTGCGTCATAATGTTTTGCCGAAGGTCAGCGACCATTTTACCGAAGACGACACGCAGTATTTGATAATGGAACACATCGCGGGCGACGATTTGGCAAAACGTCTGGAAGTGTCCGCAAAGCCTTTTCCGGTCAGCTGGGTGTTGTTTTGGGCTGACCAACTACTCGACGCGCTCGGTTATCTGCACTCGCAAGAGCCGCCGGTTATTCACCGCGATATTAAACCGCAGAATTTGAAATTGACCGACGAAAACTCCGTCGTTTTACTTGATTTTGGTTTGTCTAAAAATACAATCGGTGAAACCCGCGCGGCGACGACCGGCAGCGTTGTCGGCTACACGCCGCATTTCGCGCCGATGGAGCAGATTCGCGGAATGGGAACAAACCCGCGAAGCGATATTTATTCGCTTTCGGCGACGCTTTATCAACTTCTGACCAATGTCGTTCCGCCGGAAACTTTAATCCGCGCTGAAGATTTGCTGAGCGGAAAGCCCGATCCGATAAAACCGGCAAATGAAATCAACGCCGAAGTCTCTCAAGCGGTTTCCGATATAATTTTGAAAGGAATGGCGGTCAGCCAGGAAAAAAGATTTTCGGACGCACGCGAGATGCAGAAAACTCTGCGTGAAGCTCACGCGCAAATTCAAAATAGGGATTCAAAACAAATTAACGCCTTTACCACACAAAGTCATAATGAAATTTCGGGAATTTCGCAGCCTCAATTAAAAACGAATGTCAGTCTCGCTTCGCCGATTGAAAGCAAGCCGCCGAAAAGCTTTACGCGGGAAAATTCCATACGAGTCGAAGAAAGATTTTCACAACCGATTGCGCAGCCGCCAAAGAAAAAATCAAACGGTATGTTTTTGACAATCGTCGGTTTAGGCGCACCGCTTGCATTAGCGATAGCGGCTGGTCTCGGCTGGTTTTTGCTGCACGATTCCGAATCCGCAACGAAAAAAATTCCGACTCCAACGCCTGAAGCTACGACAATTGCGCCGACCTCCGAACAGGCATTTGAACCGATTGCGAATACGGCTGCAAATGTTTCAAACGAAGATAATTTGATTTCAAACATAAATGGTAACGTTGGAAATCAAACGAATGACGCTAAAACTCAAAATTCGACTGCTAAATCCGGCAAATTGACTCAGGCGACAACAATCAAACCTGCGCCGAAACAAACGCCGCGGAAGCAAACCAGAACGAAGGCAACGCCCAAACCGACTCCGCCGTCCAAAGCCACGCCGCTTCCGAGAATTTTGCCGTAATCGCCGGAGAGACTAAATGAAAAGAAATTTTCTGAAATTTATAACTTATTGTTTAATATTGACGACTTTCTCGATAAGCGCGATTGGAGTAAGTGCGCAATCAAAGAGCGACCGCAAGAAGGCTGAAAAAATAGCAATCGAAGGCGACCGGAGTTTCAAACAAGGAGATTATAAAACGGCAGTCAATAAATATGCTCAAGCGACTCTCTTAGACCCGAATAATCCAAAGGCGCATTTCGGGAAAGGTCACGCTCATTATTATCTGAATGAATTTGACCAATCGCTCGGCGAGTTAGACACGGCTTTGAATCAAGGCTTTACGCCGCTCGAAGTCTATAAAATCCGCTGGCTTCTCAATTTCAATAAAAAAAATTTCGATGCGGCTCTCGACGACGCGCAAAAAGGTTTGCAGATTGCCCCGACCGATTTGATGTTCAGTTCGGCTATCGGTCAAATTTATCTTGCCAAAAATTCTTACAATGAAGCACTCGCGGCTTTTCAAAAAGTCATTCAACTCGACCCGAATAACGCCGACGCATATTATTTTATCGCTTCGGCTTATCAAAATTTAGGCGACGTGCCAAAACAGGAATTCAATGCTTCGGAAGCCGTAAAAAGAAACACTAAATTCTCAGGCGAATCTTATTTTATCGTCGGCGATGCCGCGCAGAAATCCAAAAACTACAACGAAGCGATCGAAGCGTATCGCAAAAGTTTAAACGCCAAGCCCGATTATTATCCGGTTTATCACAATTTATCGGACATTTATCGCATCCAGAATCGGTTTGAAGAAGCAATCGAAGTTGCGAAAAAAGGCACGGCGATTTTCCCGAACGACGCGAATCTTTTCACTGATTTGAGTCGGTATTACAGTTTGGCTGACCAAAGCGCGTTGGCAATCGGCGCGGCGCGGCAAGCGGTAAAACTTATGCCGGAAAAATCTGTCGGCTACACGAGTTTGTGCCGAGCTTATTATGAAGACAAACAGTTTCAGCCTGCTCTCCAAGCCTGCGGTTCCGCGCTCAAATTAAATCCCGATGACGGTGAAGCCAATGTTTATCTGGGCTTTACTTATCTTTCCTTAGACAAAATCGACACGGCAAACGAGCATTTCGCCAAAGCGGTCAGCGGATTAAAAGATTACACACAAAAAAATCCCGATTATTCGGACGGGTTTTACCTTTTGGGAAACGCTTATTACTACGCCAACCGACCGAAAAATGCCATCGAAGCCTACAGCCAAAGTTTGCAGCTGTATCCGCAGTTTGCAAAGGCGCGTTTTAATCTCGGCTTGGCTTATTTCGTTAATGGCAACACGACTGCGGCGCGTGAACAATACAACGCTTTGCTGAAACAGGATAAGGATTTAGCCGCTAAGTTGAAACAGATGCTCGATAAAAAAAGTGAAAAGTGAAAAACTAAAAATGAATAATAAAATTCCGTTTTCTAACTTTTAGTTTTTCACTTTTAGTTTTTCACTAAATAGCTTTATCCGAAAAAACTTTTGGCGGGAAAATCGAAATGATTTCCCATCAAAAAATATGCGAGATTCGGATTATCGTGCGAACGGTCGTAGCCGACTAGCTCGACATAAGCGCGACCTTTTATGTCATTTTCCCCTGATTTTCCCGCAACTTCGCACGCACCTTCCCAATAAACAATCATCGTCGTTCCGCGCGTGTCGAGTTCCTGATTTTGCATCGCGGGCGTAACCGTTAAATCTAAATTAAACCTCGAAACTTTTAATTTCCAGCCGCTCGGATAGACGGCATCGGTTTGCGAACTTTTCCAAAAGCCGGTCGGCTCAATCGTAAAATCCGTGTTGGCAAGTGGTGTAAATTCGCCGTCTTTGGTGACAAAAGTTCCGCTTGAAAAAGGTGAAACGCCGCCCGCGCCGTTGCGGATTTGATAGCACATTAGTTCTGTTTCATCGCCGAGTTGGATGCTGAACCAATCCCAGCCCTTTTGATTGTCCGTCGGTGTCCAGGTTCCGAATTCCCTGTCCATCCAAGCCGAGCCGTTGAAATGTTCGGTTTTGCCATTCCAGACAATATCGCCTTCCATTTCCATTCGCGTATAGGAAAAATAGCGCGATGCTTCGCCTTCGTCTTTGAACGACACGCCGTTTTTTCCTTTACCGTTAAGAATCGGTTTTTTTGTCGGTTTGAGTGTCGCTTCAAAAACGACATCGTTTCCGGTTGTCGCCCGCAAAATATGCGCTCCGTGCGATTCGCGCAGAGACCAATCGCCGAGCCGCAGATGAAAATGTTCCTCGCTCGCCGAAGCAGGCAAATCGAACCAGCCGTTCGCGCTTTTGCGGTGCGCGTAGCGAAATTCTTTATTGTCCGTATCGGTGATCGCAAAATGCGCGAAATAAATCGGATTCCCGAACAGCCGCAGCGGAACAAGCGAAAACTTATCCAAATCCGTGCGGCGTTTGAAGAAAACCAGCTCGAAACCGAATTTCCCGCCCGAAGCCGTCGCCGCGTGTCCGGTGTAATACCACCATTCGGTCTGCGCGTTTTTGTGCGCGTATAAATCTCGCGGCAACCGAACCGCGTAGAGTTCCGTGCCGTCGCGCAAAGTGTCGGCTTTCCCGACAAAGGTATCGGTCAAAGTCTCAAATAAATCCGTCGCCGTTTCCTCAAACTGTTTGAGATATTCCTGCACGCTGTCTTGAAAAGTATTTTGTTCGCTCATTTGTTCAGTTTTCCCTGTTTATAAAATTCTCTAATTATTTTAACTGTTGAAAAAATCAATGACTAATCAACCTGTTCTACCGAAGATTTTTCTGTTAGTTTCCGCGCGAATTCAGCGATTTCGGTGAAACTGCGCAGATAAAATTCGCTGACGAAACGCTTGCGAATATGCTCGTCCTCAAAAACTCTGCCGCCGAGCAGAACCGGAATTTTAAGTTTGGTTATTTTCTCTCTGAAATGTTTGTAATCATGCGTCAGCCGTTCCAAATCATTTATTACGGTGGCGGAAATGCACACAAAATTTGGAGAATGCCGCAAAACCTCGTCAGCCAGACAATAGAGCGGAGTATTCGCGCCAAAATTTATGACTTCCAAACCTTCGTTTTCAATCGCTATTTGTGCAAGAAGTGTCGGCAGCTCGTGAAGGTCGCCTTCCATCGCGCAGCACATTGCCAGCCCATTCTTCATTTCGGGAATCGGAAGAGCGCTTCTGAGTTTGTATAAGGCGGAGAAGGCGGTACGAGTTGCCAGATGTTCCTGGGTCACGCTGATTTCCTCTCTATGCCACAATTCGCCGATTTCCTGCATCGCCGGACAAACGAGGCGGTCAATTATTTCCGTCAACGGCTTGCCTTCCAAATGCGCGGTGATACAAAAGTTCATTGCCGCTTCTTCGCCTCCGTCAATCAACGATTGAAGAAATGCTGAATCGGAATAAACTTTTTTATCGCGGGCGCGGTTTGTCGTCTTTGTAACGGATTCGTCGCCGTGAGTTTGCTTTAGCCCCAGTCCCTGTTCGCGCTGAAAACGCGCTACTTCTTCAGCGCGAAAACGCCGGTGCCCGCCGCTCGTCCGTTCGGATTTTAAGAGTCCGGCTTCTTCCCAACGCTTAACGGTCGCGTCGCTGACGCGGCACAAGCGAGCTACTTCTATTGTGGTAAAGCCTTTAATATCTGCCATCTTTGTTTATATATATTACCAAAGTTTTCCCGAATACTTAGAAGTGGGAAAAATTTTCCTACTTATGAAATCATAATACATAAAACGCATAAATCGCACAAGAGCGAATTTTGTAAATAAAACTTTTTGTATAGATATTTACTCTAATTATAATATTTATCAAATATTTTGAAAAAAATCATTAAATCCACTTGACTGTTGTAAATATTTTCTATAACATTCAAATCGCACAAACCGCACACGGCAGTTGAATGCAATTAATCGTAATTTTGCGGAAACACATTAGCGACATTCGCTAAGAAACCGGGGAAACATCCCTAAAAACAAACAGAAACATTGAGCATTACTGCTTAATAATTTTTCAAGGAGAAAAAATAATGACAGGAACAGCAACACAACGCGCAGCAACAAACGAAGCACAGGAACATTCAGAAGGAATCGTCGCCCGAACGATTGAGCAACAAACGGCTAAGTTGCCATCAGACATATTTCTTTGGGGCGCGCTCGGCTCAATCGGCGTTTCGCTTTTTTTTGAGTTGAAGGGCAATGCGGAAAAAAGCCGCTTCGTCGGTCAGTGGGTTTCGCCTTTTCTGCTGCTTGGGGTTTACAACAAACTGGTGAAATTGGCGGGTTCAGACCGGGTTAACAGATAGCCGGGCTGCTCCGGCGCAAGACATAAAAAAGACAAGGGGTGAGAAAGCGTGAATAAAATATCAATAAAAGTCATCAAGCGAAAAGATGCGGAAGTAATGGCAAACGCCAAAACTCAAGATCTGTCCGAACCAAAACTCGTGGCAACGATGCGCGGAGAAAAAATTGAGCGTCATTTGCACCGTAAGATGGCGGACACGATTTCAAATTGGATTTCCGAGTGCCGGGAAAACAACCGCGCTGAAGAAATTTCGGCAATTCGCAAGATGTTTGGCAGCGAATCTTTATACAGTAAAACAGCTTGATAAAAGAATTTTGACGGTAAAAACAATGATTGCTTTAGCGACTCGAACAATTCAAAAAACGGAGACTTCGACGATTCTGCGAAGGATTGCGGAAAAGGATAAAACTGCCGTTAAAGACTGCATTGACGCTTACGGTAATTTCATTTGGGCATTAGCGAGAAAGCTCACCCACTCACGCAAAGAAGCGGAAACGGCGACAGAAGAAATTTTTATTGATATTTGGCGATACTGCGAACGCGCCCGCAACACTCAATCTACCGAAAAAAAACTGATTGCGATGATTGCGCTGCGCCGGTTGATAAAACCGCCTCAGTATGCCGAACACATATCTATGGCAAACATAGATGTAACGAACGAACAAGGGGCAGGAATGGACAGAATTTCAGAATCCATTTAGAGATTCTGTCCATTATTTACATTTTTCGATTATTTTTTCGATTATTTTTTCGATTATTTAAGGAGTTTATTTATGTTCAGCAAACCGGATTACATAATTTTAATTGCAGCCTTCGTTTCTTTTTTATTTTCAATTTCTCTATGGTTCGGCTTGTTTGGCGCGGAAAATAGAGATGCCGGAATTTTTGTCGGATTATGGGTGCCTTCCATCCTTGGCTTTGGTCTTTTCTTTAAGATGAGCGCGAAAGGAAGTCAAATATAATGACAATCTTTATCTTTATAGTCGGTTTAATCGTTAGTTCAGCGGTTTGTTACGCGCTGTTTGCCTATACAATTCATGAAATGGGTACTAATGATAAAACAAGTAATACAAATAGATAGTAATAAGCAGGCAATAAAATGATTGTAAATTTGAACGATTCGCCCGTAAATTTGATGCCTCATTTGGCACCACAATTTCGAATCGTCTGTAATGAAAAATTTCAATCAATTAAAACCATCGAGCGCGCAGCCGAAGCGAAGTTGCCGACAAAATTCGGCGAGTTTCGGATTATCGGTTACCGTTCGCTTGTTTCGGATGAAGAGTTTGTCGTATTGACGCGAGGTATTTTTAAGCCCGAAAATCCGGTACTCGTCCGCATTCATTCGCAATGTTTAACCGGAGACGTTTTCGGCTCGATTAAATGTGATTGCGGGCAACAGCTCGAAGCGGCGATGAAGCTGATTGCCGAAGAAGGCTGCGGCGCGATTGTCTATCAGCAGCAGGAAGGACGCGGCATCGGAATCATCAACAAAATTCGCGCTTACGCTCTACAGGATAACGGAGCGGATACGATTGAAGCCAATGAACGGCTGGGTCTGGATGTTGATTTACGCTGCTACGAACAATGCGCCGAAATTCTGCTTGATCTGGGTCTGAATCGCGTTCGTTTGATGTCGAACAATCCCGAAAAAATCCGCGCATTGAAAAACTGTGGATTAGAAGTTGTCGAGCGCGTGTCGCTTTCAATTGAGTATCACAAAAATCTGAAGGGCTATTTGAAAACAAAGCGTGATGAAATGGGACATCTAATAAATCTACCGGATGAGTTAGTCGTTTTTGACAATTAGTTTCCATTAACTCGAATTAGGACAACACCAAATTTTTCGTTTCCGTTTGTGCGAAATTCTTTTTATCTTCTTCGGCAAGTTCGCCGATTTTCAGCATTAAAAAGTCGGCGATTTCCTTGTGTGTTCTGAGGCTGTCGCGCTTTTCGTAGAATTCCGACAGGTCAACGGGCGCGCCGAAATGAATGCGGATTTTCTCGCCGCCACGCCAGTTTCCCAAAATCTGTTTCGGTAAATCGTTGCCGAGTCCGGCGATAAAAACGGGAACGATTTGTGGGCGCGAAGCCATAATTACTTTTCCGATGCCAGGCTGCGCGGGCAAAAAACTGTAAGCATCGTCCGACAAATTGCGCTTGCCTTCCGGGTGAAAACCGACGACGTGCGCCGCGCCGACGGAACAAATCTCAATCAATTTCCGCATCGAAAATTTGTCGAAATCGCGTTTTTTTATTTCGCGGTTTTCGCGGAAAAACGGCGGAAACATCGAAAACCAGCCCATCACAAAATTGACGAACCAGCCCAAAGGCGAGTCGTAAAAGAATTTGGCGCGGACGGGGAAAAACAATTTTATTGGGCGCGATGTCTGGCGAAAAATAACGCTCGAAACCGTATACATATCGAAGAACGAACGATGATTTGCCACGAGCAGAAGCGGTTTTTGAACGTCGGTTTGCTCGATGTTTTCCAAGCCGAAAACATTCATCAAATTGTATGTTGCCAGATAAATCCAGAGCGAGCCGATATGCCTTTGGCAAAACGTCCAAAAGCGTTTCCACGCGCCGCGATTCATTCGACTCGCTAATTTGTAACCGGTTTTTTCAAACGGTGCGAGAACCGATAATTCCTCTTTGGTTGGGACAATATCGGTCGGGCGCGGTTTATCTAGCGCGGTAAAAATTTGATTCGGATTTTCAGTTTCCATCGTAAATTTCGGCAAAGAAAAATTTTAGCGCAGTGATTATGAAAGGCAAAATTGATGAACAATCGTTTTAGTATAAATCAATGACTGTTTGTTTGGTATGAATGTCTTTAATGTATAGTTAGACATAGCGGAAGGATAAAAATTGATGGATTCGGTAGCAAATTTTTTACTGACGGCTTTAGGTGTGATTCTAATTGCCTTAGTTTTCTACGACATTTACGCGACTATTCTACGGGCGACGAAACATACGGGTCCGTTTAGCGAATTCTTAAATCGCGGCTTATGGTGGGTCGCAACACGCTCGACATACAATCTCAATCGTCGTTTGCGTCACCGCATTCTTTCGTCGGTCGGACCGCTTTTGATGCCGTTGTTAATCGGATTTTTTATTTTAATGCTTTTGACCGGATTCGCGCTCATTTATATGCCGCGTATGGAAACAAGCTTCAAGATTGGCAATGAAGCTCACGGCAGCTGGATTTTGCAGGCGTTTTATTTTAGCGGCGTAACGCTTCTGACTATCGGTTACGGCGACATTCTGCCAATCACCGGCACGACCCGAATCGCTGCTTTAATTGAAGGTGCTTCAGGTCTCGCCATCATTTCGCTTTCGATAACTTATTTACTGACTGTCTATGCCGCGCTCGAACGCAAACGCGCGGTTGCGCTCAAGTTTTATCACCAAGCGCGGCAAGGCGCGGACATCTCCGGCTTTCTTTCGAGTCATTTCGCGCGTGCGCGTTTTCACAGCCTGACCGAATCCTTGCGCGAGGCGACGCGCGATTTGCAGGAACTGCTCGAATCACACCTCGAACATCCGGTAGTTCATTATTTTCATCCGGTCGAAGTTTATAAAGGTTTTCCACGCGCTCTTTTCGTCGTGCTGGAAACGGTGGCGATTCTCAACGCCCATCTGGACGAAACGGAATATGTCGAAGCAGGCGACCACCCGGACGTTTTGCTCGCCGGAGACAACGCTCGGCACGTTTTATTTGAACTCGTTACGTCGCTCAAACTCGAAACGCGCGCGACCGACCCGTTCGAGTCCGAAGCGGAAATGTTTTTGCGACAGCGGCGATGTTTTAACCGCGCATTAAAACATTTGCGAGATACCAAAATTAAAACACGCTCCGACATTGAACAGGCGTTTCTCGAATACTCGACAGACCGCGCGGCTTGGGAACGGCAGCTTTATCATTTTGCCGCTTTTCTCGGTTATGACTGGGACGAAGTAACGGGCGACAGAAGTTTGGAAGATGCAATTGACGACGAAGTTACCGAACGGCACGAAGCATTAACGACGGACGATGAAGCGACTTATCGGCAGCAAGATTAAAACTCAAGTTTTGTCGGTTATTCTGCTTTAGCTGCAAACCCAACCGTTGACTAAAAATATTTGGGAAATTTAGCTTGTTTCATAAATTTTAGAAACAAAGTTGCCGTTCAAAAACTCCTGCGGATTGATTTGGCTTTGCAGAAGAACGCCTTTGTATTTGTTTGAGAGAAGCATCATTGCGGCTTCGCAAAGCGGCGCGGCGGTGGTTGTCTGAATCGCCCGCAGATGATTGCCGTTTAGCTTAATCGGCTCGACAAAAAACGCTTTTTCCAATATTCGGCGCGTTCCCGGTTCGTCAAATCCGTCAACCGAAGCGTGCGCTAAAACAAAATCGTCTTCGACTGCCGGAACTTCGCGCGAAAATTCGGCTAAAATTTTCGCCGGTAAATCTTCGTGTTCAAATTTATTCAAGATGTTTTCTTCGGCGAATTTTTCGATAACGCTTTCTACCCAGGCGTAATGACCGACGTGGCGCAACGTTTTGTAATCGAGATTTTTTGCTTTATGTCGAAAAAAATCCGGTAAATCAGCCGCGCCGCCCGAAGTTAAATCCGCCTCGAAAGTTCTGCCGCCGATAACGATTGTTTCGCGGTCACTCAATGCTGGAATTTGCCGGATTTCATAATCTCGAATGACGCGTGAAGGCTTGATATATTCGGTCGCAACGCCAATCGGCGACCAGGTGAATCCGTAAAAATGCGGGCGATGCGCGTGCGCCGTCAGCGCGCCGACTTTCATCTCGATTTTTTCAACTTTTTCGACACCGAATTGCGCTTGAAATTTCTGGTAAAGCGACATCGCCAAAACATTTATAAAACCGGGCGCAAGTCCCGTCTGCAAAATAAAGCCGGTTTCCGCATCTTTGGCAAGCGCGATAATCTCGTCGGTTTCGGCGACGTATTCGGTCAAGTTCGCGTAGTGCATTTTGAAATCGCGGGCAAAACGCGCCATTCGCGGAGCTTGACTTCCCGGCGAGCAATCAAGCAAAACGTTGCAGATTTCAAATGCGGATTTCATCGAATCGTTAATTCCCTCTTTTGCCATCAAAACCGTTTCGACATTAAAAGTCTTTTCAGAATTTTTTAGAATCAAATCTTTTGCCTTTCGTAAATTTCCTTCATTGATATCACCGAGAAAAATTTCTGTTTCAAACTCTGACCATTCGCGCAAAAGAACAGCCGCTGCCTCGCCGATTCCGCCTGAACCGGCAATAAAAATTGTATGTTTCATAAAATGTTTGTTAGTTAATTGCAAAATAAACAGTTTCTTTGGAACGGACGATTATAACAAATACTTAACTTCAAGGCAGTCTCAAGTTTTTCTCAAGTCATTATTAGTATAGTTAAACTCGTCAAATGGTATAAAACTTTTACTGTTTGATTTAACAAATAAGGTCAAAGCTATTCGGCGAAAACTTTGACCAACAAAAAATTAAATAAGGGAGAAAGACGAGATGAACACGAGAAAATTACAAAACACAAAATCAACAAAAAGAATTGGTTTATTTTCATTGAGCGCTATTGTTGCGCTTTTTTTAGTTGCGACTTTTTTAACTCCATTAACAATGGTTAATGCGGCAAGCCCGACTGCCGGTTCTGTAAATCCGACGGTTGGTTCTTCGGTAACCTGGAACGGTACATCGCCTGGCGGGGCTACACCCGAAGGTGAAACGACCTGTGTCGAGAATGTAACCTGCGAATCATTTACATTGACAGTTTCTGAAGGTGATTGGACGGGCAAACTTGTCAAAGTTCAAATAAACTGGTTGGCTATCGCGACGGATTATGATTTGTATATCCACAAAGGCTCGTTGACAGGACCGGAAATTGGCAAATCTGCACAAGGAACGTCCAGCAGCGAAGTAGTAGAGATTGACCCGAGCGCGACCGGAACCGGAACTTATACGGTTCGCGTGCATTACTGGGCTGCCGCTGGAATTGCCGACCAGTATCGCGGCGCGGCGACGGTCGAAAGCAAAGCGGCTGCCGGACCCGAACCGACACCGCCCGTCGTTTCTACCGCAACCGCTCCGACTTATGATAATTTTGTCCCGCCTTCGACTCTAGGACAACGTGCCGGTGAGCCGACAATCGGACTGAACTGGGCTACAGGTAAAGCAATGTTTATTGCGGGTTTGCAGACATTGCGAGTTACTTTTAACGACGCTGTTTCTCCTGCGACCGCTACATGGGAAAATAAATCAGCCCCAAATACTTCTATTACAAGTTTTGACCCGCTGCTATTTACCGATTCAGCAACAAATCGCACATTTGTTTCACAATTGCTTCCATCAAAACTTAGTTTGATGTCTTTTACCGACGATGATGGCAACAATTGGACACCAAGCCAAGGTTCAGGTATCAACTCCGGTGTTGACCACCAAACAATCGGCGGCGGACCTTATGCGAAAAATGCGGACGGCAGTCTTAAAGGTCTGGCAGTTCAAAGACCTGGCGTTGACGGCAAAATTTACCCGAACGCCGTTTATTATGCTTCGCAGGATATTGGTTTAGCAGAAATCGCTCGCAGTGATGATGGTGGCTTAACATTTGGCTTTGCATATCCGATGTATAATTTAACGCAATGCGGCGGACTCCACGGACATATCAAAGTTGCTCCCGACGGCACAGTCTATGTTCCTAATAAGAACTGCGGCGGACAGCAAGCGGTAGCCGTGTCGGAAGATAACGGTGTAACGTGGGATATTCGCAAAGTTCCGGGAAGCAAAAGCGGTGTTAATGACCCATCGGTTGGTATCAGCACGGACGGTACGATTTATGTCGGTTATTCAAACGGAAACGGAACACCACGCATTGCCGTTTCGCACGACAGCGGCAAAACATTTGAAAATGATGTAAATGTAGGTTTCTATCAAGGCATTAATAATACCGTGTTTCCCGCAGTTACCGCCGGAGACCCTGACCGCGCCGCTTTCTTTTTCCTCGGCACGACGACGGCAGGCTCGGCAGCGACGGGAACTGACCAAACATCGCCTTATGTTGACGCTGTTTGGTATGGTTTTATCTCAACTACATACGATGGCGGAAAAACATGGGTAACAGTCAATGCAACACCAAACGACCCGGTTCAGCGCGGCGTTGTCTGCACAAACGGGACTACCTGCCCAGACGGAACGCGAAATCTGCTTGACTTCAATGATATGGAAGTTGACAAGCAAGGACGCGCTGTTGCAGGTTTGGCTGACGGCTGTATAAGTGCAGGTTGCAAACAGGGCGTCGACAAAAATAACGACGGTCAATTCAACACTCGTTTTGATAATGACGGCGCGCGCCGGGCATTAATTATCCGACAATCGAGCGGTCTCGGATTGTTCCGCGCCTATGACCCTGTAACAACCGTTTCAACCACGCAGATTGAAGACGACGATTCGCGTATCGCCTATTCAAACGGCTGGCATCTTATCAACGATGCAAACGCGAGTGCCGGACACTTCCGACTCAACAACAGTAAGGATGTTACATACTTTGCGCGTTTGAGTTTCGACGTAACCGGTCAAAAAGGTGCTATCACTTATAATTACGCCAAGAGTACAAAAGGCGGCAGCGCCGAAGTCGTGCTGGACGGAGTTTCAAAAGGAGTCGTCAACTTTAAGGGAACACAAGGCACGATGCGCGCGCCGGAATACGGTTATAATGTGAAATTTGACGGATTGTCGAAAGGTGCGCACACGCTTGAGTTAAGAAACATTATGGGTTCGGTTTATGTTGACGGCTTTACCTTAGAAAGCGCCAGCACAAATTCGACTCCATTTTCAGGACCCGGAAAAACGACCAGCAGCACAAATACCGTAAATGCGGGAAGTGAATTGTTACAGAGCGTAAATGTCGAACAAGGCGCAACGGCTCTTTCGGTTATCGCCGAATCCAATGCTCCGATACGGCTTGTAGTTGTTGACCCGTCAGGTTCAATTCTCGGAATCAGCGACGCTTCAAACGGTTTGGCATCGGTTGAAATGCCGGTTAGGCAAGGTGGAACTTACTTGGTTAAAGTAGTGAACCTTAATTTGGGACCGGTTCAAGTATTCACCGCATCAACCGCACTCGTTGCAAGGTAAATACAACTTACTGACTTGTAACTCGACCGCGCCGAGGAAGTGTTACAGCGATACAAAAAGTGTATCAAAGTCAATAAAGAAAGCGACTCAGCAATTATCTCGTCTTGCTGAGTCGCTTTCTTTATAGTTCTCCAATCAAGTTATTCTTTTTAAATTAAAAAGTAGTATAATTCCACGAAAATAAAGTGAAGGATTGAGGAAATTTTATGCTAAAAAATTTACTAGCTTTGTTAATGTTGTGTTTGATTACTTTCGGCTGCTCTAATCCGTCCAAAACCCAATCAGGTTCAGACATTTTAGGTATTAAAATTGGTATGAGCAAAGAAGACACAATTAAACGCCTGAATGAAATCGGAAAGTTAGACCACGAGGAGAGAAAACAGCAGGAAATTTGGGCTTTAAATAATGACCCACATTATTCTCACTTGATTGTAGGTTTTGATAAAGAAAAACAAAAGGTGCGATATATTACGGCAAAAGCTCGCGAAAACGGAAGCCGCCTGCGTTACAGCGATATTATTGACATCGGGAAAGCTCAACAAACGAGTTCAGCCAATAACTACAAATATACTGAAGAAGTTCAGGCGAACGAATCAACTCCCGGTTATACCAGAATAGCCAGCGGAACAGATTCCGATTATTTGAATTATTTTTCCCTCAAAGAATTAAATCTACCTGAGGAAGAGTCAAAATAAGACGAGAAAAATATATTCGTAGTAATTCACTCTGCGCTTTCGTCTTTAACGGATTCATTTAACTCTTCCCGACTAATTTTTTCCTTATTTTCGATAGCCGTTAAAACTTTGTTGCTCTCCTGATGCAGGCTACCGACTTCGACATTAAATTCGCCTTCCGCCCGCGTTAGCGGGTCGCCCGTCAAAATTCCGCCAACCGCTTCGATTTCGCCGATAATCATTTGTCCGACGGCAGATAGATTTTCCCCTAAACCGCTTTCTTCTTTTTCATTTGTTTCATCTGTCATAATTAAAAATTTTACAACGAAAAAGCCGACTTTACGAATACGACTAAATCGGCTTTCCTGCTTCCTCGCAAAAGTATAAATTATTTAATCCCGGTCAAGTTAATTACTGCTTCCGAACCATTGCTGCAAAAGGTATAAAATGCTCAATGAAATTGCAATTCCTAACGAGAAGAACATAAATTTTCGGACTTTAGTTTTATCAAACATATTTTTACTCGATATTAAAATACTTAGCCTGTGGATGATGAATAATAATCGCCGACGTGGATTGTTCCGGGTGCAGTTGAAACTCTTCCGACAATTCAACATCAATTCTTTCCGGTTTTAACAGCTCGAAAAGTTTCGTCTGGTCTTCGAGATTCGGACACGCCGGATAGCCGAAACTGTAGCGCGAACCTTGATAGCCTTGATGGAAAAGTTTGGCGAGTTCGCTTGCATCATTTTGCGCGAAACCTAATTCGGTGCGAATTCTTTTGTGCCACATTTCCGCGAGAGCTTCGGCTGATTCGACCGAAAGACCGTGAAACAAAAGATAATCTGTATAGTTATCATTTTTGAAAAGCTCGGCGGCGTATTCGCTTGCGCGTCGTCCCATTGTTACCAAATCAAATGCGACGACATCAATTTTGCCCGAATCTTTCGACGCGAAATAATCGGCTAAACACAGATTTTTTCCGCCGCGCTGTTCAATCGGTTGGCGCGGAAAAGTGAAGCGTAATTTCTCTGTTTGTTTGTCGTCCTCATAAATTATCAAATCATTGCCTTCTGATTGGCAAGGAAAATAACCATAGACGACTTTCGGCGTTAAGAGATTTTCTTTTTTTGCCTTTTCTTTTATTGCCGCAAACTTCGGATAAACCGTTTTTTCAAGCAATTTCGCATAATCTTCTTTCGACGATTTTCCCTGTTTGTATTGCCATTGACCTTTGAAAAGCGCGGTTTCGTTGGTGAAAGCGAAAACTTCGTCCAAATCAATATCGCGGACGACTTTTGAGCCGTAAAAAGGCGCGTTTGGAATTTCAACGTCGGTTGAAATATCGGATTTCGTCGTGTGCGTCGTATCGCCAGAAATTCTTGACCTTACACGCGCTGCCTGTTTGCCGAGTTTCGCGTCTTCGCCGACTAAATCTTCGGTATCTTCGACGGTTTGAATTGAAGATTGGTCTTCGGTTTTGGGTCTCTGGTCTTTGCCGTTTGTCGAAGCGGTCGCGGATTTAGCTTTACTCTCTGTTTTCTCTGTGATGTCTGCGGCAAAATCTTTTCCGGCAAGCAAATCCATTGCGTGCAAACCGTCAAACGCATCCCGCGCGTAAAAAAGTTTGCCGTTGTAAAGCGGAACGAGTTCGTCGTCAACATACCTACGATTAAGCGCCGCGCCGCCCAGAACAACCGGAACACTGATGCCGCGCTCGTTCATAATTTCGAGATTGTCGCGCATCACGAGCGTTGATTTGACGAGCAGACCGCTCATTCCGATAGCGTCGCATTTTGTTTCTTCAAACGCTTTCAAAATTTCGTCAACCGGCTGTTTAATGCCGAGATTGACGACTTTGTAACCGTTGTTCGTCAAAATAATGTCAACCAGATTTTTGCCGATGTCGTGAACGTCGCCTTTGACGGTTGCGAGAACCATCACGCCTTTGTTCGATTCGCCTTCGACTTTATCCATAAACGGTTCAAGAAATTTCACCGCCGTTTTCATCACTTCCGCCGACTGCAAAACAAACGGCAATTGCATTTGCCCGCTTCCGAACAAATCGCCGACGGTTTTCATTCCGTCGAGCAAAATGTCATTGACGATTTCCAAAGCCGGATAACTTTCCAAAGCTAACTTTAAATTGTCTTCCAAGCCGATTTTTTCGCCGTCAATAATGTGATGTTTTAACTTTTCTTCCGTTGACAAATTAGAAACGTCAACCTTCATAGATTGCGCCGTTTTGCCCAGAAACATCGTCGTAAATTCGCCGAGCGGGTCGTAAGTGCAAACGTCGCCTTCAAATTTCCGACGGTCGTAAATCAAATCAAGCGCGACTTCGATTTCGTGTTCGTTGAAGCGATTGAGCGGCAGAATTTTTGAAGCGTTGACGATTGCCGAATTCATTCCGGCTTCGACGCATTCGTGCAGGAAAATCGAATTAAGGACGACGCGCGATGCCGGATTCAAGCCGAAGGAAACGTTTGAAACGCCCAAAATTATATTCGCTTCGGGCAACTCCAAGTGAATCTGTTTGATTGCTTCAATCGTTGCTTTCGCGTTTTCGCGGTCTTCTTCGATGCCTGTCGAAATCGGCAGCGCGAGCGGGTCAAAGAAAACGTCGTGTCCTTCAAAACCGAATTCGACAGCCTGTTTATAAGCTCGATGCGCGATTTTCAATTTTCCTTCTGCCGTCCGCGCCATTCCTTCCTCGTCAATCGTGCCGACGACAACCGCTGCGCCGTATTCCTTCGCCAATTCCAAAACCTTTAAATATCTTTCTTCACCGTCTTCGTAATTGGTCGAATTCAAAATACATTTTCCGCCCGCGTGCTGAAGTCCGGCTTCCATTTTCTGCCATTCGGTCGAATCGAGCATCAGCGGAATTTTGACATTCGTTACAAGCCGCGAAACGAGTTCGTGCATATCCTTTTCGCCGTTGCGTCCGACAAAATCGACGTTCACATCCAAAATATGCGCGCCTTCGCGTTCCTGTTCTTTGGCTAGCGAAACTAAACCGTCCCAATCTTCCCTTTCGAGCAAATCGCGCATTTTTTTTGAGCCTGACGCATTCACTCTTTCGCCGACAATCAAAAACGAATTGTCCTGCGTGTAAGGCTGCTGAATAAAAATGCTCGAAGCGGACGGAACTAAATTCGGGTTTCGTTGTTTCGGCGAAAGTCTTTCGACTTGTTCGACAACCAATTTCAAATGTTCAGGCGTTGTTCCGCAGCAGCCGCCGACGATATTCGCGCCGAAATCCTGCGTGAAATGCAAAACTTGTTTCGTAAAACTTTCCGGCGTTTCGTCGTAAAACATCGCGCCGTCTTTGACTTCCGGCAAACCGGCATTCGGCAAAACCGAAACCGGCATCGGCGCGTTTTCGCACAGATATTTAATGCTTTCGGTCATCTGTTTGGGACCTGTTCCGCAGTTCATACCGATAACGTCAATCGGAAACGGTTCGAGCGCAGTCAGCGCGGCAGAGATTTCTGTTCCGTTTAACATCGTGCCGAAAGTTTCAATCGTAACTTGCGCGATGACGGGAATTTTTACCTTTTGTTTCTCGAAAAATTCAAAGATAGCGGCAAGCGCGGCTTTCGTCTGCAAAATATCCTGACAAGTTTCGACAATAAACAAATCAACGCCGCCGTCGAAAAGTCCGCGCACCTGTTCTCTGTAATTCTCCTTTAAGTCGAGAAAGGAAATATGTCCGAGCGTCGGCAGTTTTGTTCCCGGTCCCATCGAACCGGCGACAAAGCGCGGTTTATCTTTAGTCGAAAAATCATTCGCCAGATTTTTCGCCATTTGCGCCGCCCGAAAATTCACGTCGTAGGCTTTGTCGGCAATCCCGAATTCCTGCAAAACAACCGTGTTTCCGCCGAAAGTATTCGTTTCGATAACGTCCGAGCCGACTTCGAGAAAAGCGCGATGCACATTCAAAACCGCGTCGGGACGAGTATAAATCAGATTTTCGGAACAGTTTTCAAAATTCGCGCCGCCGAAATCATCCAGCGTCAAATTCTGCGCCATCAAATTCGTTCCCATCGCGCCGTCGAAAACGACGATTTTTTCTTTTAGTAAATCTAAAAATTTGCTCATATAAATTAAAAACTCCGCGCTACAAACAAGCGCAGAGTTTTCGTAAAAAATTATTCAGTTGAAACTCTTAGCTGTTTAGCGTTTATTTTACGTGGTCGCAAGTCGCCGTAACTCACCACATTCTAAATAGAAATTGAAACATTTGAAAGGTAAAACGTCAAGTATTGAACATCTTCCGTTTTATCGCTGCTGTTTTTGCAATTCGATGGCAATAATTTGGTTCGAGGGCTGAAGTTGTCCTTTGAGAACGAGTTTATCATTCTGCAATTCGTATTGACCGCTAAATATCGCGTTGCCCTTCGTCAGCCATTTGTCCCAGACGTTGATTTGCCTGTTTGCGAGTTAATCTCAAAATGATGCTGCGTCCATTCGTCATCGCCGAACCGAAACACGGACATATGAGCGCGATTTCGCTCGAAATAAATTTTCGTAAGAGGTTTGTCGCCGTCCGTAATCGGCGCGGAAAAATTGTCCACTCGCCATCTGCCGTCGAGAACGGTTGGAAATCGGTTGTTATAGTTGGCAATATAATAAGTGCAGCTCGGAGGAATTAAAACGATTAACGCGCAAATCAGAATTTTAGCGATGCGCGGCGACGAGCGTTTTTTATCAACGGGAAAAAGCGAATTTTGCCCAGTCCAAAATGTCTCTATCAGCTCGCGGCGATGAAAGTTCAAGATAATAAATAACGCGCCTTCCAGAAATCCCGCCATCACCAATGCGCCTAAATCAACGACGTAGAAAATATCGATTAAAATAATGTTGCCGACAACTCCGAAAAGAACGCACGCGCCAAGCAAAACCGTTCTGCGGTAGAGCAGCAGAAAACCCGCGACAATCTGAATCAAAGCAATAAAGTTGCCGTAAAAAGGCGAATAACCGAAGTAATACCACGTCAGCCAAAAACCCGAAACTTCGCCCATCGGTTTATCGAGTTCGGAATCCAGAATCGTGAATTGCGAACCCATAATTTTCGCCCAGCCGTAGGCGACGATGAAAAAAGCGACAAAATAACGGCAGAAATCATAAATCCATTTTTCCGATTTGGGAAAACCGTTTTGCTTTTCCATACAGATATTGCTTAACTTTTATCTCGCGTTCAATTTTAACTTAGAACTTGTAAAGAAAAAAACGTGAACTGCTTTAAATATCAAGCAGTTCACGTTTCATTAATTAACCCGATAGATAAAGATAAAATTATCTAACCTTCAGCGTCGGGTCGCCGAGCAACACCCACGAAAGACGAACGTCGCGCCCGGCTTTGACAGTGGTTTTAGCATCGTTTGCTAAATCGCCGAGCCGCTTTATGTTTCCGAGTGCCAATTGCTGATAAAAGCGTGTAGCCATAATTTCCTGAATATCCGGCGTAGTTTCTCCGGTCGAAGCCCAAACCGCTACCGCGCCGCCGTTCTGCGCTTTTAACAACACCTCAGCCAAACTTTCAAAGTTAACATTCGGCTGAATAAAATAACCGTTCAAACAAGTCAGCAGCGTGAAAACCGAAAGATTATCGCCGTTTGACAAAGTAGCGGCATCCGCTTTTCCGAAAAAATCGGTTGAAGCCCAAATGCCGCTCGTACCGTGACCTGCGTAATTGATAAAAAATCTTCCGTTATTTATCTCATTTACAAGACGTGTCTTGGCATTGGTTTCGCCACGATTCACCATTATGCTGTTTGTACCTGCCGGCAACAAATCGCGTAATCTCTTGTTTGTTCCTTCAAAATCCCAGCCGTTCGGCAAATCGCTGGCAAAAATCACGCCTCTGCTAAAGCCCTGCGCGGAGGTTTGTTCAAAAACCTTAGTTTTATTCAATAGCTGCGTAACTTCGGCTGAACTTCTGGCAGGCGACCTGCCAATGGCAATCTCGGCTAAACCGTCATCGTCAAAGTCCGCCAAAGCATCGTCGCTGGCTGTCTCAAGATATACCGTATCGACCAATTTTGTCGGAACGAAATTAAAATTGCCGGCTCCCGTATAATTTTTTGGGTCGTATGTCGAATCGCCAATCAAAAGAACGTAACGCGGCGCGGTTTGCCAACTGCTTTTCGCATATTGGAGAAAGCTGCGGATTGACAAGGAATTTATCACGCCGAAATTAAATTCATCGAAAACGTCTTCGATATTGACGACCTCGACGCTCATTCCCTGCGAACGCCGGTAATTTGCCCAATCATTCGCCTGAGTTGTCCAATCTTTATATGAAATGATGATTAACTCGGCATTGTGCGCGACTGTCGATAAAGTCGAAGGCGCATTCGCGCTTATCGAAGCCGCCTGCAAAATTGCTGAATCTTCCACCGCATACATCACGCGCCCGCGATTGGCGGGCAGAAAAACCCGGTAACCGCCGCCGTTTTGTTGAATCGGCAGATTGGCAACGACCGTCGGGCTGTCGAGATAGGTGATGTCAAAAACGCGAATGTTCGGCGAACTGAAACCTTCTAGATAATTTGCCCGATAGTTTGTCGTATAAAAGGAAAGTTGATTTTGCTCGGCTTGATACCGTCGCGCATAACTTACCTTTATCGATTCAAACAAGCTGACATCCGCCGAGCCGTCTAGTGCGGTCAACTGCAAAGTGTTGACTCCGGCACGCAATAATGAAGTGGGAATATCGTAACGGCGGGTTGCCAAATTACGAAAAGTTCCGCTTACCGCGCCAATATCTACGCCGTTTAAAACAACCCTGGTTTGGTGGGAATTAAGAGTCAGACCTTGAATCCCAATATCAACCGAAGCGTTTGCCGACGTAAAATCAACTGCCGGTAAATTAAAACTTATGGTTGCGGTCGTGGCGTTGATGACCGAACCGAAGAAATTTTCCGCATCGCCGTTTAAGATGGTGGTCGCGTAGTTAAAGCGTTCTTTTTTGGTTAAGGACTGGGAAAAGCTTCGGGACAAAACTTGCCCGCCGATCGGACGGCGCACGGTTATTCCGATACGCTTTCCGCTCTGCGTCCCGACAACCAGGTAATAAATTTGTGCGTTAGTTTCGAGAGTATCAATCCCGCGACCGTAAAATTCAATATAAGCACCGCCGTCGCCGACATTGATTGATTGCTGGACACCGTTCACATAAAGCTGCCAGAGCGCGGCGGAAGCGTTAACGTCGAAACCGGCGGATTGCAGCTCGGCACGCGAAACGCGGTAAAATCCTTCTCTATTAACACCTATTTTCACGCCCGGCTGCGCTGCTACCCAACGCTGCGTGACGGCATCGGCTTGCACGGCATTTTCGCTCACTTCCGACTGCAAATCGTCCGGTAAATCCTTTTCGCTTTGCAGAGAATCCATATTCGCCGTAAGCGAGGCTTTTTTAAGAGACGCGGAAGAAACACCTGCCACGACGGTTAAATCTTCTACCGTCTGCGGAGAAATCATTTTGGAATTGAAGACTCGTCCGCTCGTATCCAAACTTTGGATGTAATAAACAGAACCCGAATCGCCCTGCGCGTCAAAATACGAGTATTCGCCGGAAGATTTTAACTCTCCGCGCATATATCCGCCCGAAACGAGACCTTTATTGATGAGTTCGGTCGAATCACCGGAGATTCGATAAATGTAAAACCCCAGGTTGTTCGATTCGACTTCGGTTTGCCACTCAATCCAAACGCCGTTGCCGTCAGTAAATGCTTCGGCATTACCATATCTAACCGTAACCTTTTCGGTTTTCGAGATTTTGCCTGTTCCAATGACTTTTTGAGCCGAAAGCGACGCATTCAAAAATAAAGCGAGTCCAAATATAAAAATTACCGATAAACCTTTTTTCATAATTACCCCATATTCCTGTATTAGGAAAATAAATACCCGATTTTAACGAAATTAAGAAATCTAAGATTTGATATAAATTAGATAGATGTAAAGTTCCTTATATTTTACTACCTTTTTTTTTATTTGCCAAGATAATTTTTTCGACTAAACTCTAATATATAGTATTATTAATCTTAAAATTCCTGTCTGCAGTTAGTTAAACATTATGAAACCATTTAAAAAACCGCTAATTATCTTTACTGCAATAGCTTTTCTCTTTTCTCTTATTCCCGCCCCGTCCAAAACATTTGCCGCGTGGCGCGAGCCTGTGCGGGGCAGACACGCGATGGTTGCTTCACAGCACGAGATTGCCTCAAAAATCGGTGTCGAAGTGATAAAAAAAGGCGGCAACGCGGTTGACGCGGCGATTGCCGTAGCTTTTGCGCTGGCGGTCGTTTATCCCGAAGCGGGAAACCTGGGCGGCGGCGGTTTTATGTTGATTCGCTTCAAAGACGGCAAAACAACCGCTATTGATTACCGTGAAATGGCACCGGCTTCGGCAAACCGCAACGTCTATCTGGACAAAGACGGCAAATTGATAAAAGGTGAAGGCTCGTCAACGATTGGTTATCGGGCGGCAGGCGTTCCCGGAACTACCGCCGGACTCGAAACCGCATTCAAAAAATACGGTTCTAAAAAAATTTCCTGGACGCAATTGATTGAGCCTGCCAGAAAATACGCCCAAAACGGCTATGTTTTATCAAATCGACTCGCCAATTTATTTAAAAGTCACCGGAAAAATCTCGAACAATACGAAGACAGCAAAAAAATCTTTTTGAACGGTGGGAATTTTTATGCTGAAGGCGACCTTTTCAAACAACCCGAACTTGCGCAAACGCTTTTCAGAATACAAAAATTCGGCGCGAAAGATTTTTACGAAGGTCAAACCGCCAAACTTATCGCCGCCGATATGAAGACTCACAACGGTTTGATAACGCTCGAAGATTTGAAAAATTATCAACCGAAGGAACGCGCGCCGATTCGCGGAACATATCGCGGTTACGAAATAATCTCGATGCCGCCGCCGAGTTCGGGCGGAGTTGTTTTACTCGAAACTCTGAACATCCTGGAAAATTACGATTTGCGCTCAATGAACTACAACTCGTCTGAAAAGTATCACGTTTTGACCGAAGCGATGCGCCGTTCTTTTGCAGACCGCGCGGAATTTATCGGCGACCCGGATTTCGCGGACGTTCCGACTGCGAAACTGATTGACAAAAATTACGCTCGCCAAAGAAGCAAAACGATTGATTCGGACAAAGCGTCGAAGAGTTCAAAAATCGGTCACGGCGAGCCAACCGGCAAAGAATCAATGGACACGACGCATTTTACGGTCGTTGACGCGGAAGGAAACGTCGTTACAAATACTTACACAATCAACGATTTATACGGTTCAGCCGTCACCGCGAAAGGCACGGGAATTTTGCTGAACGACGAGATGGACGATTTTGCGGCGCAGCCCGGAAAACCGAATATGTTCGGGCTGGTTCAAGGCGAGAGAAATTCCGTCCAACCGAAAAAACGTCCGCTTTCCTCAATGACTCCGGCAATTGTTTTGCGAAAAGACGGTTCTTTGTGGTTTGCGCTTGGCGCGCGCGGCGGACCGCGAATCATCACTGCCGTTTTACAGACAATTATAAATATGGTTGACCACGATATGAACATTCAGCAGGCGATTGACGCGCCGCGTATTCATCATCAATGGCTTCCCGACGAAATTCTCTTTGAGCCTTACGGAATGAATTCGGACACACGAAAAGTATTGGAAAAATTCGGTCATAATTTTGTCGAAAGACCAGCCTATTCAGCTTCTTTAACGGGGATTGCAATCGAAGAAAAAACAAATGTCAGACTCGGCGCAATCGATTCGCGCAGCGACGGCGAAGCAATCGGTTATTAACAATTAAAAAACGCATCGAAATATGGTAATCTGATAAAACAGTTTTGAAAGGAGAATCAAAAAATGAAAAACAAATTCAGAAATTTTTCTTTATTAATGTTGCCTCTTGCGACAATTTTCGGCGCGGGTTGTCCTGCTCCGACAAACAGCAATACGACAATTGCTAATACAAACGTCAACGTGTCAACCAACGGTAACACCGTTTCCGTCGGCAATATTTCGACGACTGTTGAGACCAAATCGACGGTCATCGAAAGCAAAGAACCCGACCAGTATCAAGCGACCGTAATGTTAAAATTTGAAACTTCGGGCGATAACAAAGCTGCGACGCCGCCGATAAAAGCCGAAGTTGCCCGCAACGGCACCGACCGCCGGATGGAATTTGCGATACCACCAAACGGTGAAAAATTTATTTACCTCGAAAGCGGCGGAAAACAGCTTATCGTCTTGCCGCAGCGCAAACAATACGCCGAATTAACCAAAGAAGCGCTCGGTTTTGAAGTTCGCAGTTTGATGATGCCCGAACAAATCGTCAAACAACTGAATAATTTGAAAGGCATCGAGCGTGTCGGCGAGGAAACAATTGATGGACGCGAAGCGATTAAATATCGCTTCGCCGCCACGACCGATACCAAATCGCAAGCCGGACAAGTCGAAACCGAATCGTTTATTTTGGTTGACAAGGAAACAGGTTTGCCGATTCGTTCGTTCACAAATACCGAATCGCAGGGAAACGTGCAAGGCATCAAAGGCGCGAGTCTCGTAACCGAAATAAATAATATTCGGACGATTGCCGAGCCGACTCTTTTTGCCGAACCGACGGATTTTGCAAAAGTTCCGCCGGAACAAATCCGCCAGCAAGTTGACCTGTTCTTCAGCGCGGCAACGGCTATTGTTACTCAAATGCTGAAAAGCGCGCAGACGCAGCAAACCGCTCCAGCCGCTTCTCCATTGGCTTCGCCGACATCTCAATAAATTATTTGTTTAGAGTTCAAGAAAATCTTCTTGAACTCTAAACTTTATGGAGCAAAAATGAGCAAAGCAATTGTTTTTATACTCGGCGCGATTTTAGGTTTGATAATCGGCGGCGCGGTAGTATTTTATTCCTTCGTCGGTGTGCCGCGCGCCGCGCAGCTTCCGGGCGAACCGATAAAAGCACCCGAACAAAACGGAATTCCGGCGGGAACGGCGATCGTCGTGTTGAATCAACAATTCTTCGACACGATTCTTTCAACGATTTTCCGCGATATGAACGCGCCCGCATTTCCGCTTAATCTGACCGGACAAAATAATTACGGTGATATGGTAAAACCGCAATACGCTTCTTTTGCTTTGCAAAGCGAATGCGAAGGAAAAATCGCGCTTAAACCGGAAGGAAGCGGCGTAACGACGGGCGTTCGGCTTGAAAATGAAAAAATTTCCGCGCCGCTCGCCTTTAGCGGCAGCACTTCGGTTTTCGGTCAATGTATCAATTTCGCAGGTTGGGCGCAGGCAAATCTTAACTTGCGTTTTGATGAAGCGCAGCAAACCGTCTACGGTCAGATTGATGTCGAAACGGTCAATCTCGACGGCGTTTCGCCGGTTATCGGAGGGTTCGTAACGCCGCTCGTGCAGTCGTCGCTCAACAGCCGCGTTAATCCGATTACGATTCTGCGCGGTCAGCAACTTGCTTTAAATCTGCCGATTGCCGCATCAGGTGGAACGCTCGCCGCAAAAGTTGTAGATGTTCGCTCGGAAGTCAAAGACAACGCGGTAAATCTTTACGTTACTTACGACTTTGCAGGCACCAAAGGAATTCAGGCAGTACCGCCGCAGTAAAATTTTATTCGTCTTTTTTCAGTAACCTAGTCGTGCCTTCCGTGACGCTTCGCGGTTGAACCATCTCGCCTGTCTCCGGTGCTTTCCAGGTGTTTGCAGGTGAAACATAATTTTGCGCTGGTTGGGTTTGCTGCGGCGGCAAAGCCGTATGTTGCGATTCGTAAAGATTTTTTACTTTATGATGTGGTAATTCTTGATTGAAGTATTCCGTACTTTTCGGTTCATTCTTCAAAAAAGCAAAAGACGCAATCGTCAAAATCAATCCGCCCATTGTTCCGATAAGAGCGCAGACAGCCGCTAGTTCTTTGGCGTTGGCAAGACCCCAAAAAGGAGTCAAAATCATCGCAAAAACCATAAACCAAAAAAGCGAAAAATATAATCCGTTTCTGCGTGTGAATAGCTTTTTGCTTTTATACAAATCGGCAAGTTGAGGAAGAAATCCGCCGTGCGCGAGCAGTTCCGAAACGAGTCCGAGCGGAAAACCGCAGCGCGAACAAAATTTTGTCTCTTCTGAAACTTGCTCTTGACTGCAACGCGGGCAAAACATAATTTATCTCCGTTTGTTAAAGGAATTTGAATTCTTTGACGCTTACGAATTTTATCATTCAAAAGTTCATATCGCGTTTTTTATAATTTCGGCAGCTTTTCGTCTGAAAACATTTTGAAGACGGCGAAAGCGCGTCCCTGAAAATGCTCGGCGTGAGCGATGGTTTCAAGCAAAAGCGTGAAGATTGTTTTTAACTTTTGCGGCGCGGGCAGTTCGCGCCGCAAATCTTCGTCCGACGCGAAAAGCGCAAAACCTTTCTGTCGCGTTTCTTCGACTTCCGACAAGTATTCTAAAATCAAATTGCCGCTTGAAAGCTGTTCGGGCAAAGTCCATTCAAACGGGTCATCCCACAATTTAACGGTCAATCCGCCGAATGTTTGCTCGATTTTCGCCGCGCTTCGCAAAACATATTCGCCGCAGGAATTTACCGGAAACAACGCATTCGTTTCACGCGGCTGCCAATAGAGTTTTTCGTCGGGAATTTTTCGGACGAGTTCGCGCGAACGCGAATGTATTTGTAAAAATTGTCGGTCAAATGAATCAATAAAGGCTTTCATAAAAAACGGGCAACAAGATTCTAACTTGTCGCCCGCCATTTGTCATCGAAGAATGAATTTTCAAACTGTTCTAACGCTTATCAAAACGTCTGTCGTCTTCCATCAAAACCAGACCGTAATTTTTTCCGTTGTAGTTCACGCCGTTTTGAATTTTGCCTTTGATACCGAGTCGCGCGCCTTTTGACGGCACGCTACGCTGCGTTACTACCCAAATCGAACCTGTTCCGTCGCTGACTTTATAAATTCCGCCTTGCTCTCTGATAATCGGAATCGAAATGCCGTAGCTCGTATCAACCCGTCCGGCGACGGCGACTTCCTTGTCGTAATACTTCGACGGATTCGCCTCGATGTCGGCAATGCTCACGCGCTTCGGACACGCCGCCGTCAGCAATCCAACCGTTAAAATCAAACCGAGCAAAATCGCTTTTGTTTCTCTTTTCATGTTTTCTCCTTACTTTTGAAATTTTGGAGAGAGCGGTAATTCAATTGATACAGATTCATCTCGCGCGGAAAAGTTTGCCATTACTTTTAAATTCTGCGATGCTTTAAGCGTTTTTTCTAACTCGTTTCCACAAATTAAAAAACAATGGCGACAGCGGCACAGCATATTCCACAAGAAAAATTCTCTTTTACTTCGAGCATCGCGGCGGACGTTTGGCATCAGAAATTAAATCCCGAAGCGTTCGAGTGGTGGTATTTTGACGCTCTCAGCGAAGACGGGCGCGATGCGGTTGTGATTATCTTTCTCGATAATTTTATCTTTTCGCCGCGCTACAATGCCAAAAACAGCCGACAGGAAAAATTTCTCGAAAAGATAAAAAACAAACTTTTAAGAAAGAGCGGCGAACATAATTATAACCTGTTTCCCGCCATCGCCTTTACATATTACCGCGATGGCAAGCCGAAATACCGCGCCATTAACGAGTTTGCGCCGGAGGAATTTTCCGCAAGTTTAGAAAAAGCCGAATGCGCGATTGGCAAAAACCTTTTCCGACTCGAATCCGCGCCATACGGTTCCGGTTATCTGCTCTCCATCAACGCCAAACTCCGCAAAAACCGTCATCTGAAAGCACACTTTGAATGGCTTTCGGTGGAAAGCGATTTTACGCCCGAAAAGCGCGTCAATATCGAAGACGCGCACAGTTGGAATCTGGCTGTATCCAGAGCGGACGTAACGGGCAAAATCACCGTCTCGGACGATAAAGAAAAAGGCGTAGATGTCGTGAATTTTCGCGGCACAGGCTATCACGACCATAATTTAGACAATCGCTGGCTGCCGAAAACCGTCTGCGATTGGCAATGGGGACGCGCTCATTTTAATGACGCGACCGCCGTTTTCTATCGTTACAAAGAACACGACGAGCAAAATCCGACGACCAAACTTTTTACCGTCAAAGACGGAAACTTGCGCGAATGCGACGCGGCGTATGAAGAATCGAATTTCAAGCGCGACAAGTTCGGCATCAAATATCCGACGTTTCTCAATTTTATCTCCGAAAACAACACGCGCTTAAGCGTCAAGCAAAATAAAATTATTGATTCGAGTTTCTTTTATCTAAGGTTTCTGAGCGAAATGACTTTAACTCTGCCCGACGGCGCGCCGCGCCAAACTGTCGGTATCACTGAATACCTCGCGCCGAAAGCCTTAAAATACCGCTGGCTCGACTGGCTGACTAATATGCGAATCGGACGTAAAGGCAAAGGCGCGTTTCTTCCATAAGGGATAATTAAGGGATGAAATTTGAGGGATGAAACTTGAAATAAGAAAAGAAGAAAAAAGAAATAAAAGAAAAAAGAAATAAGGGATGAAAAGTGAGAGACAGGATTTGAGAGCCAGGACGCGGGAATATGCTTTGAGAATAATTCGGCTTTACGAATCTTTGCCGAAAAGCGGTGCGGTTCACGTTATCTCACATCAACTTTTACGTTCGGGAACATCGGTCGGCGCACATTACAGCGAAAGTTGTCGGGCTAAATCAAAAGCGGATTTTATCAGCAAAATCGAAGGTGGTTTGCAAGAACTCGAAGAAGGCATTTATTGGATGGAACTTTTAATCCAAGCCGAATACGCCAGTGAAAACAAGTTAAAGTTGTTGATTGAAGAATCAAACGAATTAATCGCAATGTTCGTAACAATGGTCAAAAACACAAAGCTAAGTCAAGGAAAAGGATGAAAGAAAAGGGATGAGAGATAAAACTTGAAACTTGAAATTTCAGATTTGACTTCGATTATTTCTTTTTTCTTATTTCAAGTTTCATCCCTCAAATTTCATCCCTTAATTATCCCTTATTCTTCAACTTCACCGCCGTGCCGTAAGCCAAAACTTCCGTCGAGCCTTGCGAAAACTCGGTTGCGTCGTAGCGCATTCCGATAATCGCATCCGCGCCGATTGCGTCGGCGTGTTTTATCATTCGATTAAACGCTTCGACCCGCGCATTTTCGCAGACGTGCGTAAATTCTTCGATATTGCCGCCCGCAATCGATTTCAAACCGCCGACAATGCCGCGTCCGATGCCCGTCGCCCGCACGACGATGCCGCGCACCACACCCAAATACTGCACAATTTCTCCCATCGCTACTTCATTTCCGGTTGTAATAATCATTTTCCGTCTCCTAAAATTTTAATAAATTAAACTTCGCTGACCGATACGATTGTGATTTTACCTTTGTTTCAAAACGAAAACGGACTCAGCACCTTTTAATAATGAAGTAGCTTGATTTATTCGGCTTTTGGCATTTGATTAACGATTTCCATCGTTTTGACGCTGACTTTACAGACGCGCTTGAGCAAATCAATCGTTTGCTCCTTGTAATCTTCAAATTTGTAAGTGTTAAACCGTTCGGCAATCGTCGCGTCCTGCGGTTTCTTTTCCTTGTATTGGTCTAAAATCCATTCGAGCGCGCTCCGGTTGCCGAGCTTATATTCCCACGCAATCGGTGGAACGCCCGTTAATGTTGTGTGCGAATCTATTTCGATTGCGCCGTTAATCTTATCGGCGCGAAGTTTGGTTTTCGGTTTGGCGACGAAAGGCTCGTCTTCGGTTTTTGCCGTGTCGGTGAACAAATCGTTTTGCTTGATTTTCTTTTTCGCGGTCGAATCCAAATTTTTTCTTTCGAGCGCGAACGCATCTTGCGTCTCGTAGTTGACGTGCAAATTCATCAACTCTTTTCCCCAATCGCGCCATTTCGTAAAATCATCGTAAAACGGCAGACGCGGAAACTCGCGCTTTAAGTTCTGCTCGTATTTCCTGCGGTAAACGGGCGAATGAAGCGCAGCGTAAGTGTAATAAAAAATATCCTGCTTCGTAATGCGTGCGCCGTTCGCTGCTTTGTAATGATTTTGAAATTGAGTTAAGCCCCAATCGGTGATGTTTTCGTGTTTTTGATTTTCTGAATAGCCAAAACGAGGCAGGCATTGTGTTCCACCATTACCCATTTTTAGATAACAGTAATCAAAAGGTTTATTCGACGCTAAAACAGCAAGTTCATTTGAAGAATTTACGCATAAAAAGTTAATAGTTATATTTTCTCTTTCACCATAAACTCGCGGTAACTGATATTGCATTTCATTCAAATCTGAATCGAAATACAAATGTTTTTTAACGAATGGACGATACTCAAAAATTTTAATTTTAGTTTCATCAAACTTGAATTTATTGCTTTTGGCGATGTCATTTACAACAGCACGAGTCCATTTAATTTCACGAGAATCACGTTTACCTATTTCTTCTTTAATTTTATCTTTAGATTTTCCTTTGAATGTTTTTAAATCTTTGTTGTATGAATCAATTAAAAAATTAATCTTGTCGGAGAGTTTTTTTTTGTCAAAATCATATACCCATTCATCTCTTGCTGTAACAACACCTAAAGAAAACAATTCAAAAATGGCTTCTTCTTTTCTGCCTAACTTTACATCTTTATCAATCAACGGCAACAAAGTTTCAAAATCATTGTCGGTTTGATTAATCCAAGTGTGTTTATCATTAGGCTCAACGCTGTCAAAAGAAATTTTCTCAATCGGATTGTCGCGCAGCCATTCGAGTTTTTCTTCTTTGCGCCAGAAATCATCGAGCGATGTGTAAAAGATTTTGCATTTGCGTTTATCGCGTTTGTCTTCGGCTTGTTTCTTGACCAAAAACATAATGGCAACGCCGGTTTGAATGCCGAAAACATTGTGCGTCGTTCCCGCGATTTTAGGATTGGCGCGAACGTCCGAGCGCGTGTCAACGATATATGCAACGTCGAACTCATCTTCGACTGTTTTGCGGAAACCGTCGAAGGTTCTCGAATCAATAAACGAACGATTAGTGATGAAAGCGATAATTCCGTTTTTATCAACTCTGTCCATTGACCAGCGATAGAAACGCGCATACATATCATAAACCTTCGTCTTTTGCGCGGTTGAATGTTTGACGTAAGTATCTTTGATGCGTCTGTCAATTTCGTCGTATCCGCGATTTTTGTTGAAGTCGTTAAAGTTGGCTTGGTTGGCGTTATACGGCGGATTGCCGATGACGACGCTGATTTTTCTGGCGTTCTGGTCTTTGATGCGTTTGGCGTTTTCCGAACTGATGCCGAATAACATATCCTGCTTGTCTTGATAATGCAGCGCGTCGGTGTTGTCGAGCGTGTCAACGAAACAGATGTTGCGAAATTCGGCGTAAGCCTCCATTTTCTGCTGATAAGTGTATTCGATGTTCAAATTGGCGATGTAATACGGCAGAATGGCGACTTCGTTGGCGTGTAATTCATTAAGATATTTATATTCTAAATACTGCGCGGGAATGTGTTCGATGAGTTCCGCGATAAATGTTCCCGTTCCGGTCGCCGGGTCGAGAATGTCCACGTTTTTGTCGTCCAGAGTTTTACCGAAATGTTTATGTAATAGAAAGTCTGTGCTTTCAATCATAAACTTGACGATTTCATTCGGCGTATAAACCACGCCCAATCTGTCCGCGCCTTTCGGGTTATAAACTTTGTAGAAATTCTCGTAAATGTTCTTGAGAAATTTTTGCTTTTCGTGATGGTCGGTCAATCCGGCGGAAGCGTCGCGGATTGTGTCGTAATAAGATTTGATGGATTGCAGATGGTTTTGCCGAACCGCGTAATCCATAAACGTATCGAGAACGGCGACGAGTTCGCGGGCGATATTGTTAAATTTGTGAAAGTTCGCGTTGCCGAAAACATTGTTGAAAATGTCTTCGGTCAAGATGTGCTGAATCAGCATTTCCCGCACGTCTTCCAGAGTTATCGCGGGATTGATTTCGCCCTTAGCGAGTTCAAAAAAGAAATCACGCTTGGCGCGGAAAGATTCGTTAGTTTCCGCTTGCCGTTCGATAAGCTGGCGCAAATCTTTAACGATTTCGGGAATGTCCTGTTTGAACTTTTCCAGAGCTTTACCGAATTCTTTGACAATCGAAGGCTCGTAGTTGATAAATCTGGTGAGAATCGAATCAAGTTCGTCAGGCGCGTGCATCGAAACGCGCTGGACGAGTTCGCCTTCCTGAAACAAAACGGCTTCGTTCGTGTCTTCAAAGATAATGTTTGAGTCGGGATAACCGTCTTCGTTGAGCTTTTTGTTTATTTCAAAATCAATGTCGTCCTTCGTGTCTTTCGATTCCCAATAACCGAACTCGAAGCGCGTCACGTTCTTCAAAACGCCGTCAGGTCTGACGCTGTTGCCTTTTTTCCCTTTGACGTAAATCTCCGGCACAAGCAGCAAATTACGACGCTCGGCGTAAGAGTTGACGAGATTGAGAAACGCGCGTCTGATTGACGCTTCGTTGTGGCTTCCGCCAAACCGTCTGTCTTTGTCCAGTTCGTTGTAATAACGATTGATGAGTTGTTTCTACATAAAATCAGTTTTACATAGAAACAATAAGACGTTTGTTTTGTTTTAGTTATCCGGTATTACACGGCTTGTGAAAAGGTTAGTGTATCTAGTAATGTAGCTAACCGCCGTAAAAGTAACACTTTTTAGACTGCTTTTGCTTTTCTGCTAAATTCCATTTTCCGAATAGCGTCGGCTTTGAATGTCTCGGACGGATGCGCGTATCTCATCACCATTTTCAAATTACTATGTCCGAGTATCGAAGCAAGGACAAGCAAGTCAATTCCATTTTCGACGGCGCGGCTGGCGAATGTGTGCCGGGCATCATACAGCCTGAAATTCATTTTTAAGCCGCGAACGGTTTTTAGGTGCGCTTTGTCCAGACTTGTCGTCGGCTTTGCGCCGTCAATATCATTATGCGGAAAAAGGTTTTCGCCTTTGAAACGATTCAAGCGATATTGCAAAACATTTCGCGCCCGCTCCGACAGATGCACGCGCCGGATTGAGCTGCGCGTTTTGGCTTTATAAACCTTCAAATAACCGTTTTCGAGTGAAACATCCTGTCGTCTGAGTTGATAGACTTCACCGCATCGCAACCCGCTCTCAAGCATTAAAACGCACACGTCGGCAAGCGTCGGCGGCGCGGCGAACAAATAAAGTCTTTCCTCCTCGCTTGAAATCACGTGAAAATTTCTCAGGTTCGATTTTAGCTGTGTAACTTTTCGCGCCGGATTATCCGTCAAAACCTTAGCGTCAAGCAATCGACTAAAAATAGTTTTTAGCGCGGTCAATTCTAAATTGACGGTTTCGCGTGTAATAAATTCCTTTGTCTTTTTTGATTTTTGACCGATGCGCCAAACCATAAAATCTTCAATATCTTTCTTTTGAATGGAATCGACTTTCACCGCGCCGAAATAATTCTTTAATGTTTGGCAAGTAAAAAAATAACGCTGGTAAGTTGTCGGCTGTTCGGCGTGCTGAATCTTTGACCAGACAAGAAAATCGTCAACCGCTTTTGCAAATGTCGGTGCTTTGATTGGTCGCAAGATACCGATTTTACCAAGTGCAAGCTGTGTGCGATATGCGCTTTCAACCGTTGCGGCATCGCGTTTGTTGGCGACCTTTGTTGACTGCTGGACAAGCTCGCCGTCAAAAGTGAACTTCATCCACCAGTATTTAGAATTTGCGCGTTTATAAAGTGCCATATTTCTTTTTCCTTTGGTTTATTTTTTTTTGCAGTTTGTTGGTTTTTTCTTCTTTTAATCTCATTGCCGCGCTTGAAGAATTTGAATTGGTTTGAAGTTTTTCAAGCTCTTTTTCTAATTTTCTAATTCTTGTATTCCTTTGGTTGAAGGTGTTAAGGCATTTTTCGGAGCAAGTAGGTGAATCAATTCTTTTTGCCCAAAAGATACTTTTGCAGACAGGACAAATTCTTATTCTCGCAAGCGGAATATCTTCTTTTTGAAAAATCAAAGGCAAGCCGGAAAAAGCCGGACGGACGCAACCATTGATTAAATCCAGTGGCACGGAAAAACGGATGCCGCGCATCTTTTCCTGAAAAGCGTAAGAATTAACTAATTTATTAAAAGGCGTTTCAGTAAAAGCCCTTTTGCCATACTGTTCTATTTCTTTCCGGTTTATTTCAGCAATACCTTGCAAAACAGGTTTTGCTAATATCAATTCATTAAAATTTTGAGCTACTAAACCAAAAATAATTGCTCCCGGCATTTCTCCGATTAAGTAATCCAAAACTTCTTTTTCAAGTTTTAAGTTATAAATTTTTGCTTTGTATGACTCTATATTGGCGTGAATTTCCTCGAAGTCTGCGTTTTCTACATCTCTAGCTAACTTGATAAGCCTTTCCAGTATTTCATCTGTGTTTTCTGGCAAGCGATTCACAGCCGCAATAATTCGTCGAAGAGATTCAGGGCATTTTCGGACGGCTTCGATTTTCATACAAGTTATTGACTAATTCTGCAAAATATCTCTTACATCTCAAAGAATCATTTTACTATTGTAATTCCAGCACAATGTAGTAAAAATAGACTATCACAGATTGTGATATAGTTCAAAATAAGTAGTATAAAAGGAGAAAAATAATGACAGGCACTTTAGAAGAAACAACAATAAAACGATTTAGTTACGGTCTTGATGAAATTGCGAACCGCACTGGATTATCAACCGCATTTTTACGCAAAGAAGCTCGCGCCGGAAACTTGAAAACCAAGAAATTCGGTGCGCGGCGTTTGGTATTAAATGAAGATTTAGAAGCGTATCTAAAAGGAGAAACCAATGATGAAAAATGAAAAACCCGTTGCGACTAACAACGGGCTGAAAAATACACGACCTAACGGATTAACTAACTATATGGATAATACAACAAACGAAACAAAATTACAATTCAATTCGCAGGCATCGCGGCAAAGTTTGCTTGACCAAAGCAGACTTTCACGCCTTCCGGAGCGCACGCCGTTTCGCTTGCCGGACTTCGACAATGCGCCGACGAAACCCATTGTCGTTTCCGCCGTGTGCGCCGGATGCAATGCGCGGCTCGACCCCGACGACACGCTCCAATTGAAATTTTCCGGCTGTCGGAAATGTATTTCCGTTTATGGAAGGCTTGACGCGGCGCGTGAGGAAAACGCGAAACGCGAAACGCGGGAACTTCTCGAAAAGTTTGCGGCGGAGGTGCAGCGATGATTAAAAAACAACCTCTGACGCAAAACGACTTAGCGAAATTATCCGCTTCATTCATCACGCCGGACATTGCGAACCAAGCCGGATTTTTTCGCGTGAATGACTTGGAAGGCGCGGAAATAATAGGCGCGAGACGCAATGCCGGAGCGGATTACTCAGGCGTGATTATGCCTTACTTTTTCCCCGAAGAAACAAGTCCGAGTGAATACCGTTTGCGGCGCGATAACCCGGATTTAGAGCGAAAATCTGACGGCACTTATAAAGACATAAAAAAATATTTATCACCGCCGGGCAGAGCGGGAAAGTTTTATTTTTTACCAAACTGTAAAATGAAATGGCTGGCAGACGTTTCGATACCGATTGTATTTCTTGAAGGCGAAAAGAAAGCGTTGGCACTGCATCGCGCGGCGCGGCACGGTCTTTCAGACGCGGCGGAAAAGCCTCGATTTATACCAATCGGTTTAAGCGGCGTGTGGAATTTTCGCGGCACAATCGGCAAGACGAACGACGAAGCAGAGCGGCGCGATATTAAAGGTTTGCTGCCGGATTTTAATTTAATCGAATGGCAAAACCGTAAAGTTACGATTTTGTTTGATGCGAATGTTTCGACAAACGAAAGCGTCAAATTTGCCCGGCTGTCGCTTGCTAAAGAATTAACGGCACTTGGGGCGCAAGTATTTCTTGCCGATTGCCCGGTAATTGAAGGCTGCAACGGTATTGACGATGTTTTAGGCAAAATTGACCGTGAGCAGGGAACGGACAAAGCTGTTAGTCAATGCCAAAAAGTTCTCGACACGGCGCAGCTTTACAAAGCCGAAAAAGTATCACAGGCGAATCAAATTCTATGCCTTGCCGACGATATTGAACTGTTCCACACAAGCGACCGCACAGCGTTTGCTTCGATTGAAGTTGGCGAACACAAAGAAATTCACCCGGTCAACTCAAAAAGTTTTCGTGATTATCTTTCTTATCAGTTTTACAGCGAGGATGGAAAAGCACCGTCCACCCAAGCCTTACAGGACGCAATCAATTCATTGAGCGGCGCGGCTAAATTTGAAGGCGCAACTCAGGATGTTCACATTCGGCTTGCTTCTTTTAACGGAAAAATTTATCTCGACTTGTGCAATGAGGAATGGCAGATAATCGAAATTGACTCGGGCGGCTGGCAAATAATTGAAGCGGCGGACGCGCCTGTTCGTTTCCGGCGAACAAAAGCGATGCTGACGCTTCCAACGCCAACTAAAGATGCCGACATTTCTAAACTTAAAAGTTTTCTAAATGTTGATGAAAAGAACCTAACCTTAATTCTTGCGTGGCTGGTCAATTGTTTCCGACCGGATTATCCGTTTCCGATTTTGATTTTTTCCGGCGAACAAGGCACGGCGAAAAGCACGGCATCGAAAGTTTTGCGCGATTTGGTTGACCCAAGCCTTGCGCCGTTTCGCTCCGCTCCGCGTGATGAGCGCGATTTAATCATTGCGGCGACAAACGCGTGGATTTGCGCTTTTGATAATTTGTCAATCGTTCCAAATTCCTTAAGCGATGGTTTTTGCCGAATATCAACGGGCGGCTCGCTTGCAACCCGGACGCTTTACAGCGACGGTGAAGAAACGATTTTCACGGCAAAACGTCCGATTATTTTAAACGGCATCGGAGACATTGCGACCCGCTCCGATTTGCTTGACCGGGCTTTGCTTGTCAAACTCGAACCCATCCCGAAAAACAGGCGCAAACCGGAACGCGAATTTTGGGCGGAGTTTGAGAAAGAAAAAATTTCTATCTTTTCCGGTCTTATTGAAGCTGTCAGTTTCGCGTTAAAAAATATCGAAAACACAACACTTGCCGAACTTCCGAGAATGGCGGACTTCGCACTTTGGGCAACGGCGGCGGAGACAGCCTTAGGACTCAAAGAAAATGATTTTCTCAATGCCTACACGCAGAATCGAGAAAACGCGCACTCAATTATTTTAGAAGATTCGATTTTAGCCGAAGTCATTCAGGAATTTTGCACGGCAAATGCCGCCGAAGGCAAGTATAGCCACGCAAGTGTTTTGTTAAAGGATTTACTTAGCGAACTGAAAAGCGCGGCTGGCGAAAAGCGAAGCGCGGATAAACAGTTTCCAAAAAGCTCAAAAGGTTTGCGAAATCAACTTGAACGAATTAACCCGAACTTGCGCGAAATCGGAATCTTTATCACCTTTCACGGGCGAACGGGCGCAAACGCGGATAAGGGCGCATCTCTCACATTAGAATATAGCTGTAATCAAACGTCAGTAACGTCAGTAACGTCAGAAAGCCCGAATTATAAGGCTCAAACGACTGATGTTAGCACTGACGTTACTCAAAAGACTGATGTTAGCAACATCAGTAGCAAAAGTAACGTCAGTAGCGTAACAAGTAGCAATAACAATAGTTTAACGCCAAAAGTTGACGTTACTGACGTTACTGACGTTGCTTTACAACCTTATTCTAATGGCAGCGAAAAAGCCGAATATGTAGATATTGAGATTTGAAAATTATGCAGATTCAAAATTCAAAACAAGCGGAAACTATTTTGTCCGAACTTCAAGCAAGCGGTTTGAGTTTGGCATTGACGGATAACTCTTCGCTGCGAATCAAAGGCGCGGCAACCAAAACACAGATTGAAACTTGCCGACGATTCAAGGCACAGATTATCGAAGCACTTTCACCGCATTGCGCAAAATGCGATTTACCAATGCACATTATTGACAACGGCAGTCTTTGGTTTTGTCCGCTTGGCTGCCAAAGCCAAAAAAGGACATAGCGCGGCAAGGCTTTACAAATAAAAACGCGCCACAGAGCAAGGAAAATTAAGAATATGGCAAAAGAATTTTACGAAGAATATAAACCAAGACAGGAGACGCTTAAACTTATTGAAAAGTGCAACGTGATTCTCGAAGACTACGACTCGCAAGGCTACGATATGACTTTGCGCCAACTCTACTACCAACTTGTCAAGGAAAATGAAATACCGAATAACAAAAAACAATACGACCGTCTCGGAAGCATTATAAACAAGGCGCGTCTAGCCGGGCTTATCGACTGGAGTTTTATTGTTGACCGAAAGCGCAAATTTGAAAAATTATCTCACTGGAATAGTCCCGGAGAAATACTTGATGCGGTTTCCAAGCAATACAGAATTGATAAGTGGGCAAGCCAGACTTACCGACCTGAAGTGTGGTTTGAAAAGGATGCGCTGACGGGAATTTTCGAGCGTGTATGCCAAGAATTTGATGTGCCGTATTTTGCTACCATCGGCTATAACTCACAAAGCGCGATGTGGAAAGCCGGGCGACAACGGCTTAAAGGTTGGAGAGAGAACGGACAAGTGCCGATTATCTTTTATCTCGGAGACCACGACCCAAGCGGACTTCATATGACGGTAGATGTTTTGGAACGGCTTCAATTATTCTGCGGTTTCTCCGTAGAAGTCAGACGGCTGGCTTTGAATATGCCGCAAGTCGAGCAATACAATCCGCCACCAAATTTTGCGAAAGATACCGACTCACGTTTCGAGGAATATAAAAAACGATACGGCACGGACTCTTGGGAGTTAGACGCACTCAACCCTGAAATCTTATCAAAGTTGGTCAAGACCCAACTTGAAAAACTGATTGACCAAGACGCTTGGGAATCTGCATTAGAAAGAGAACACCACGAACGCCAAATGCTCGAAAAAATAAGCAGAGACTTAAACCAAACAGGAAATTGAAATATGGAAGATTTGAGAAAAACAGACGAAAAACAGACGGTAAAAGGTAAATTCGCGCCCGGCAATAAAATCGGAAAGCAATTTCCTAAAGGCACGAGCGGAAACCCGAACGGGCGACCAAAACTTACTAAATTAACCGATGCCTTGCGCGAACAGCTTGCTGAAGCCGTGCCAAACGCGCCGGAAAAAACAATTGCCGAAGCTATTGCCCGCGCATTGATTCGTGAAGCCGTGAGCGGCAACGTGCAAGCGGCGCGGGAAATTGCCGATAGAACCGAAGGCAAACCAAAACAAGCGATTGACTTGGATTTACAAATTAACGACTGGCGAGCATTAGCGCAAAACTATTCATTAAACGAACAAGATGTTATCGATGAAGCAAAATTACTCATTGCAGAATCCATTGCTGATTCAAGCGGCGAATAACGCGATTAAGCGCAGAATTGAGCGTGAGCAATCCGATGCCGTCCTTATGGCGGAACGGGCGGGCATTACGCCGGACGGCTGGCAATCTGATTTACTACGCTCAGACGCAAAGCAGATGATTCTACTTTGTTCGCGGCAATCCGGCAAATCAACAATTACTTCGATTCTGGCATTGCATCAAGCGATTTACACGGCTAATTCATTGATTCTTTTACTTTCGCCAAGTCTAAGACAATCGCAGGAATTGTTTCGGAAACTTCAAGATTTTTATAACGCTCTTGACTCGGATTATTTACCACAAGCCGTCGAAGAATCGGCATTGAGAATGGAATTGTCCAACGGCTCACGAATCATTGCATTACCGGGCAAAGAAGCCACTATACGAGGCTTTAGCGGCGTGTCATTACTCATCATTGACGAAGCAAGCCGCGTCCCGGATGAACTGTATCAAGCGATTAGACCGATGTTAGCAGTAAGCGGCGGGCGCATCGTTCTCTTGTCAACTCCATTCGGCAAACGCGGCTTTTTCCATTCCGAATGGACGGACGGTCAAGACTGGCGAAAGGTCAAGATAACCGCCGACCAATGCCCGCGCATAAAAACCGAATGGCTGATGCGTGAACGGCAAATGATAGGTGATTGGTGGTATCTGCAGGAGTATTTCTGCGAATTTGTAGAAACCAATGACCAGGTTTTCAGTTATGACGATATTCAAGCGGCACTCGATTCAACCGTTAAACCGCTATTTGGAGAAAAATAAAAATGAGAATTATTGAAGGTAAAGATGCAATCGCTAATTTATCCAAACCAAGTTTTTTCGTCGGTCTGGATTTAGGGCAAAGTCAGGATTTTTCAGCCATTGCCGTTATGGAAATGCACGGTTTGACGAAAGACACTTATAAATTTAATTGCCGACATCTTCAGCGTTGGAAACTTCGCACACCATACCCGGCGATAGTTGCCGACACCGTGCGAATGATGAACAGCCGGGAACTTCAACAAGGCAAAATGCGCCCGGTTTTAGCTGTTGACGCGACCGGAGTTGGCGCGCCCGTAATTGATTTGCTCAAACGCGAACGAATGAACGCAAGATTAGAACCGATTCAAATAACGGGCGGCAGTGAAGTTACAAAAGAGAATGGAACGACTCGCGTTCCCAAACGAGATTTAGTTTCAACCGTCCAAGTCTATTTGCAAAATCAAAGATTAAAGATTGCTACGGAACTACCCGAAGCCGAAACGCTTATTCGTGAACTGCAAAATTTTCAGGTGAAAATAAACGATAACGCGCACGATACATACGGGGCGTGGCGTGAAGGCACTCACGATGACCTTGTGCTTGCCGCAGCTTTGGCGTTGTGGTCAGCAACCGGAACAACTCCGGCACAATTTTATAGTTTTTAAGTGAAAACTAACTAACCAAAAAACAGAAAAGGAGTAAATAAAATGATAGAAAATTTAAGCGAAGAAATAGAAACGACCAGTAATTTACTGGCACAACTTGAAGCAGAGCAAGCCGACTTTCAAACCCGAATGACGCTTGCCGTAAATGATGCCGATTCATCAGCAATAATTGCTTTAAGGCATCGCGCCGACGATTTACCAATTGAAATTCAAGCGGCACGGATTCGACTCGAACGGCTTCGGATTCAGGCGGAAGAGGCAAAATTCCCCGCATTGCACGCCGAAATCGAACGGCTTTACCCGGCAATTGTCGAAACCCGGCGACTTAAAGACGAAGCCGGCAGAGCCTTTTCGCTGGCGTGTAACGCGCATCAAAGCGTAGCTGAAGAACTCCGGCAGCGTAAGATTGACCTCAGCGAGCGAAAACGCGGCGTAGAGGCTTTATTGAACGCCAAACCGTCCGCGCCGATTCGCCAAAGTCTTTTGATGAACGGCGCAAGGTGATAGCGCACAGACACAAAAAAAGCCGTGAGCGATAAAACTCACGGCTTTTCTTTTTCTAAACTCCAATAAAATCATTTGCGAAAACGAAACAAACCGATAACTACACCGACAACGGGAAAATTAAATTGCGGCTCAATCGGTTTGTAATCGTTTTTAGCGTTGCGGGAAACAAGTCTTAGGCTCGGTTGCCTTTCTATTTTCCTGACTGTTATTTCGCCGTTAATTTCAGCAAAAACAACATCACCCTGCGTCGGCTGCAGGGAACTATCGGCAAAAAGTATATCGTTTTCCCGGAAATCTTCGTCAATTATTGAATTATTGGGAGCGTGAAAGCATAAAAGATTCTCACGCGATACGCCGAACATTTCAGCTAAACTTATTTCTTCTGTTGGTGTTTTCATTTTGTTATCCTCCATTTTGTAAATTCTAATCACGGATGATTAGTTTAAGATTGTTTTGACCATTGAAGCGGCTTCGTTTGCCGCGTGGCAGTAGCCCGCGCTGAAAGCAACCATTACCACAATAAATAGCAGTAGGATGCGGATAAGCGCGTCCACCGCTTTATCTTCCTGTTCCGTTGCCGTTTGTGTTAAATTATTTTCGTTCATATTTTTTACTCCATTGATTTGTAAAAGTGTGAATGAGTAGAAGGGCTTAGGATTGTTAGCGCAAACCTAAGCCTTTCGTATTTAATCATTGCAGTTCGGACAGAAATGCTCACGGCTGCCTAAATACCAGCCTTCACTTTGTAATGCTTCGACATTGCCGCTTTCTTCATTGCCGCAAATGTCGCAAAACCCATCTACTGTCGTTTCGGTTGTTTGTTCGTTAGTCATTTTTTATCCTTCCTTTTTTTATTCAGTTAATTGCTTAACTTGAATATAATTCTACCATTGGTTGCAACACTATGTCAACCAATGGTTGCAATTTTATTCAAAAAAAAGTAGAATTATTTTTATGGAATTGAGAAATGTTTCAACCGTTAGTAGAATCCCTGTAATGACAGGTGAAGAATTAAAAACTTTCCGCGAAAGAATTGGTATGTCTCAAGAGCAGCTTGCGAAAGAATTGAAAGTTGCTCGCAACACAGTTTCGCGCTGGGAACTTGAGGAAAGAAAGATACCTGAGTTTTTAGAGCTTGCGCTTCAAACAATAGAAAGAAGTCTAAAAAGAAAAACGGCTTGAGCGTCCATTCTCAAACCGTCTCTTTCAGTTCTTTGACAACTGAATACCAAAATAAAGTAAAAGCAGTCTATCAAATTGTTTTGATGACTCGCAAGTGCCTGTATCTGAAAATGTATCTGTTACCTGCTGTTTTGGAGTAATACAGAGAGATAAAATACATTTAGATATTCAGCAAGTAACACTCTGTAATATCTGGTAAGTATAGGTAAAATAAGCTATTTGTGTATTGTTTCGACATAAATTTGAAAGCGAGTCTTGCAAGATTAAGATGAAAATATTTAACGTATAGAAGATAAAAGAAAAGGTCAGACGTTGCAATCGTCTGACCTTTTTCCAATTTTCTCAGCAAGGCGAAATCCCACAATTTTCCCCCTGTTGACGCGCGGGCTTGCGGTTTCAGGTTCGCCGGTCTAACGAAAATCTTCGCGCTCAAACGGGAAACGCGGACGTTCCGTTTCGGGAAACTCGATGCCTGAGTAAATTTCCGCAACTGATATTTCACAGTCTAGCGAAGATAAATAAACTGATTCGTCCAAAGAATTATATTCACGATGCAGCCAGACCGTTTCGTCCCGCTTGGTAAATAGCGCGACGTGCGGGCGGCTTTGCGAGATTAAAAGATATTCGGTGAAACTTTCGATTGATTTGTAGTAAGTGAATTTATCGCTTTCGTCAAACGCTTCGGTCGAAGGCGAGAGAATTTCAACAATCAAACCCGGATTGACCAGCATTTTTAAGCCGTAAAAGTCTTCGTAAATCGGCTGCTCGCAAAGCGCGGTTACGTCGGGATAGCGATACGGTTTGTAGACGGGAACTTTGACGCGCAGATTCGAGCCGAAAACACGGCAATTTTTACCGCGCAGTTTATTCTTGAGTTCAGTCGCTGTATTGATGACGATTTCTTCGTGCGTCGGACTCGCGCCCGCTATACCCCAGACGTTGCCGTCGAAGTATTCGAGCCGTTCTTCCGAAGATTTTTCGAGTTCGGCGTATTCTTCCAGAGTGTAATTTTGTTTGACGGCAAGATTTCGCATAAGTTTATTGATTTATCAATTGGCGCAGAACATACGGTAAGATGCCACCGCCTTTGTAGTATTCGAGTTCAATCGGCGTGTCAATCCGCAGCGTTAATTGTATTTCTTCCGTTTCGTCTCCGTTTCGGTGGACTCGCAAAGTAACATTCTGGCGCGGTCTGACTTCCGCATTTTCGAGTCCGATTAAATCGAATGTTTCGGTGCCGTCCAGATTTATGCTTTGCGCCGATTCACCTTCTTTGAACTGAAGCGGCAAAACACCCATCCCCACGAGGTTTGAACGGTGAATACGCTCGAATGATTGCGCGACGACGGCTTTTACGCCCATTAGCATTGTGCCTTTCGCCGCCCAATCGCGTGATGAACCCGTGCCGTATTCCTGACCTGCAAAAATCATCAAAGGCGTGTTTGATTCTTTATATTTCATCGCGGCATCATAAATCGTCAAATCTTCGCCATCGGGTTGAAAACAGGTAAAACCTCCTTCCTTCGGCGAAACCATCAAATTTTTGATGCGGACGTTAGCAAATGTTCCGCGTAGCATCACGCGGTCATTGCCGCGCCGCGAGCCGTAGGAATTGAAATTTTCCGGCGCAACGCCTTTTTCCTGCAAATAAAGTCCGGCGGGCGAACTCGGTTTGATTGAACCGGCAGGCGAAATGTGGTCGGTCGTTACGGAATCGCCAAAGACGGCAAGGACGCGCGCGCCGTCTATATCAGAAAACTTCCCTGTTTCCATCGAAAAATCTTCAAAATACGGTGGTTCTTGGATATAAGTCGAATCAGCGTCCCACTGATAAACATCACCCAAGGTTGAGGGAATCTCGTTCCACAAAGGATTTTGTTCGGCAAATTCGCTGTAAAGTTTTTTGTAGGATTCAGGGTCGAAGGCGGTTTCGAGAACTTCTTTGACTTCATCGAGCGAAGCCCAAATGTCTTTGAGAAAGACATCGCTGCCGCCCGTGTCTTGTCCGATTGGATGTAGATTAACGTCTTTGAGAACCGTTCCGGCAAGAGCGTAAGCGACAACAAGCGGCGGCGACATCAGAAAATTCGCTTTGATGTTCTGGTGAATGCGGGCTTCAAAGTTGCGGTTGCCGGACAAAACCGCAGCGGTAATCAAATCGTTTTCGATAATTCCGTCTTCGATGCCCGCGTCGAGCGGACCCGAATTTCCGATACAAGTCGTGCAGCCGTAGCCGACGAGATTAAAACCGATTTTATTTAAATACGGCAGCAAGCCAGTTTTTTCGAGGTATTCGGTAACGACGCGCGAGCCGGGCGCGAGTGACGTTTTGACATAGGGCGGAACTTTTAAACCTTTCTCGACGGCTTTTTTAGCGACGATTCCCGCTGCCAACATCACGGACGGATTCGATGTATTTGTGCAGGAAGTTATAGCCGCAATGAGAACGTCGCCATTGCCGATGGAAGTGTTTTGCGTCTCGGTTACTTCATCCAAATCTTCAACGCGGTCGGGTGTCGGACGGTTGTTCATCATCTCGACTTCGGTCGTAACATTCGTGTTTTTCTCGCTGACGTTATTAATTACCGGCAGCGGAATTGATTTCGCCGACTGTTCGCCGCCGCCCGCTGCGTGGCTGATTGCTTTTGTGCCCATCGTCACCATAAAGCGTTTTTCGAGTTCTTCGGATTGTTTGCCATAACCGCCATTAGCGACTGATTTCGTGAACAATTCGATAAATCGGTCGTCCAAACTAGAAAGCTCGATGCGGTCTTGCGGGCGTTTCGGACCGGCAACCGACGGCGTGATTGTCGCCAAATTCAAATCCAAAACGGTTGAGTAGTCAACTTCGCCCGCCTGCGGAATGCCGAACATCTCTTGCGCCGTGTAATAATTGCGAATCGTTTCGATGTGTTCCTCGCTTCTTCCAGTCGCGCGGAAATAATCCAGAGTTTTTTCGTCAACGCCGAAAAAGCCCATCGTCGCGCCGTATTCGGGAGCCATATTTGCAATCGTCGCGCGGTCGGTGGCGTGCAGACTTGCCGCGCCTTCGCCGAAAAACTCGACGAATTTTCCGACGACTTGCGCCTTTCGCAGCATTTCCGTGACGCGCAAAACAAGGTCAGTTGCGGTCGCGCCTTGCGGCAGCTCGCCCGACAAATGAACGCCCACGACATCAGGCGTTAAAATATAAACAGGTTGTCCGAGCATCGCGGCTTCGGCTTCGATTCCGCCCACACCCCAGCCGACGATTCCCAAACCGTTTATCATTGTCGTGTGCGAGTCAGTGCCAACTAATGTATCCGGGAAATAAACGCCGTCGCGTTCAAACACACCTTTTGCTAGATATTCGAGATTGACCTGATGGACGATTCCGATTCCCGGCGGCACGACGCTGAAACCCTCAAAGGCTTGCGTTCCCCATTTTAGGAAGCGATAACGCTGTTCGTTACGCCGAAATTCCATCTCCATATTTTTTTGATATGCTTCTTCAGAACCCGCGTAATCAACCTGAACAGAATGGTCAATCACCAAATCTACCGGAACGAGCGGTTCGATAAGACTCGTATCTTTACCGAGTTTGGCAACCGCCGAACGCATCGCCGCTAAATCTACCAGAAGCGGAACGCCGGTAAAATCCTGCAAGATAACGCGGGCGACGACAAACGGAATTTCGTTGCTGCGCTCATCGTTCGCGCTCCATTTCGCAAGGTTGCGAACGTCTTTCTCCTGCACTTTTTTCTCGTCGAAGTTGCGCAGAACCGATTCTAAAACGATGCGAATCGAAACCGGAAGGCAAGATACTTTTGCGATGCCTTCTTTTTCCAGTTGCGGCAAAGAATAGTATGTGCCGTCTTCGCCCGTGCCGGTGTTAAATGTTTGTTTGGTGTTAAAAAGATTGTGTACCATATTCGATTTTGGATTTCAGATTTTGGATTAAAATACTTTAACCTTGAGTTTATGGCTTTTTACTAAAAATTCAAAATTCACAATCGCTCACTTTTAAGTTTTCAATAATCGCGTTATATTCAAGTTTCTATTTAAAAGACGGTTGGCATAATATCCAGAAAGCGCGGTGGATTTTTATTTTAACCGCTCACTGCTCATCGCATACTGCTCACTAATTTTATGAACGAAGGCGGCAGTAGAATCAATGATTTTTTTAAGGTTTTTCAACAAAAAATTTGTGCAAAACCTGCGCCGCTTTCCCGCGCGTGTCCGCCGCAGTCTGTCTTCCAATAGATTTTACGCTTATCTTGCCGTTTTAGGACCCGGAATTATCGCCGCTAACGCGGGAAACGATGCCAGCGGCATTGCGACATACTCGACTATCGGCGCAGGCTACGGCTATTCGCTGCTCTGGGCATTCGTTCCTATCACCGTAAGTTTGATTGTCGTGCAGGAGATGTGCGTTCGGATGGGCGTTATAACCGGACAAGGTTTAGCGGATTTAATCCGCGAGCAATTCGGCGTGCGTTGGACTACGCTGGTGATGTCCGCGCTATTAATCGCTAATATCGGCGTTATTATTTCCGAGTTTATCGGCATCGCTCAGGCTTCCGAGCTTTTCGGCATTTCACGTTACATTGCAATTCCTTTGACCGCGACGGCGATTTGGTGGCTCGTTGTCAAAGGCACGCAAAAACGAATCGAGCAGGTTTTTTTGGCGATGTCGCTCGTGTTTTTCGGTTATATTATTTCGGCTTTTTTGGCAAAACCCGATTGGTCAACCGTCGCCGTCGAAGCGGTCGAACCGAGCTTTAGTTTCGATTCAGCTTATCTTTTTACCGTGATGGCACTTATCGGTACAACCATCACGCCATTTATGCAGGTTTATGTGCAGTCTTCGGTCGTCGAAAAAGGTCTGGACAAGGAAGATTATCCGCTTGTCCGCGCCGACGTGATTGTCGGAACAATTTTCGCCTGCACGATTGCGGCGTTTATCGTTATCTGCACCGCCGCGACTCTCCATACACAGGGAATTACCGAACTCGATTCCGCCGCGACTGCCGCGCAGGCACTTGTTCCTGTGGCGGGCGTTTATGCAAAATATCTTTTTGCCGCCGGACTTTTCGGCGCGGCGATGCTGGCGATGGGCGTTTTGCCGCTCGCCACGGCGTATTCGGTCAGCGAAGCACTCGGTTTTGAAAAAGGTCTTTCGCACAGTTTCCGCGAAGCCCCGATTTTTCTCGGCATTTTTACTTCCTTGATTTTAATCGGCGCGATTGTCGCTTTGATTCCGGGCATACCGCAAATCAAACTTCTGCTTTTTACGCAGTGCGTTAACGGTCTGCTGCTTCCGTTCATTCTCGTCGCGGTCGTTTCGCTTTCCAGTAGTCGCGAGATTATGGGCGAATACAAAAACGGCTCTTTGTTTAATCTTTGCGCGTGGACAATTACAATTATTGTCTCGATTCTTTCGTTTTTATTGATTGCAACGACGATTATTGATATTTTCTAATCTTTAAGGATTTAGAAGCCAGAAAGCGGAAGTTAGAAATTAGAATTAAAAGTCTCATATTTTAATCTGGAATTTTGAATTCTTGAATTCTGATTTCCGCTTTCTGCTTTCTGCTTTCTAAACTTATTTATGGAAAAATTCAGCCTGCGAAGAAAAGTTTTATTCTTTGTTATTTTTGCCGGAACCGTTATTTTTCTGCTGATTCTGATTCCGTTTATCGAAGACCTTTTGAGCGCGAATATTTCTGCGTTTAAGACTGTGGTCAATGAATATATTTCCGGTGTGTTCGGCAAAACCGAAGGTATGATGGCGGAAACTTTTGTTTCTCTTCTCGTCCAGCTTTTCCGCATTCTAAAAGTTATTTTGTGGATGAGTTTGATAATTTCAATAATACGGTTTTTGCGGGTCTTGATTTTCAGCACCGCATTTCGTTCAAGCACGTATGAAATATCATCTTTAGTGCAAAATGTTTTATCTATAATCGTCTACATCGTCGCTTTTTTTATAATTTTTAATTCGCAGTATCCGAATGTTGACCTTGCCGCGCTCTTTACTACTTCGACGATTTTAGGTGTCATCATCGGTCTCGCTTTGCAGGACACACTGGGTAATCTTTTCGCAGGTTTGGCGGTGCAAGCCGACCAGCCGTTTCAAATCGGCGACATCATCTCGATTCCGACCAAAGGCACGGGCGTGATTGAAAATATCTCCTGGCGCGGCGTGAAAATCCGCACGTTTCAAAACAAGTTTTTGATTATCAGCAACAGCGTTTTGGGCAAGGAAGCGATTGAGGTCGCGCCGCGCGAAAACCTGAACGCGCGGCTCGTTTTCTTTAATACGATTTACACAAATTCGCCCGCAAAAACCGTTCAAGTTGTTCGTGAAGCAGTCCGCCAAATTGAAAATGTTTCGCAAAAAATCCGTCCGATTGTGCGCGTCAGAGATTTGGGCGAAAGCGGAATTGATTGGGAAATCAAGTATTGGCTTGAAGATTACTCAAAATACAACGACACCGACGCGCTTATTCGACAAAGAATCTGGTATGCGTTTCAGCGCGAGCGAATCAATTTTGCTTATCCGACGCAAACTCTTCACATCGAAAACAAACCGCCTGAAGATGATTTTGTCGAAACAAGCAATGAGATTTTTGAACGCCTGAGTAATGTTCCGATTTTTGCGCCGCTTTCCGACGAAGAAACGCAAAAACTCGCGGCAGGCAGCCGTGTCAGAGTTTTCGCGCCGGACGAGCCAATCGTTCGGCAAGGTCAGCCGGGCAAATCAATGTTCGTCGTTCACAAAGGCTCGGTCAAAGTCCAGATAAAGGAAGAAGGCAACGCGAAAATTCTCAACACTCTGCGCGAAGGCGATTTTTTCGGCGAGATGGGACTTTTTACAGGCGAACCCAGAACCGCCACCGTGATTGCCGAAGAAGAAACACAAGTGTTGGAAATAGACAATTTTTGCCTGAAACCAATTCTCGAAGACAATCCTGAACTCGTTGAAAGTTTCAGCCGGATAGTTGAAGAACGCCGCACGCATTTAGCTGAGAAACAGTCTGAAAAAGATACCGTAAAAGCGGCAGATAACGCGGGCGTGTTTCGTTCAATCAAGAAATTTTTCGGATTGGATTCTTAAGCAAAGATTTTGCGCGCACTTCAGCAAAAAAAATCGTGAACCAAATTTCTTTGATTCACGATATTAAAAGTTATTCGAATTTTTAGTAAAGCGTAAACTGGTATTGAACTTGTTTGGTAACGGTTTGCGGAACACCGTTCTTTTTAGCCGGTTCAAAGCGAATCTGCCGTGCCGCAGCAATCGCTTGGTCGGTCAAACCGTAAGGCTGTCCGCTAATCGGCGAAATACTTCCGATTTGCCCGCTCGCCAAAAATGTTACGCGCAAAGTAACCATTCCGGTAAATTGATTTTGCCGTGCCGCATCGGTATATGGAGCGCGTGGTTTAGCAGTAATAACGACACCGGTTGTCGGACCGACGGGTTCGACTTTCTTCGGCGGCGGAGGCGGCGGTGATTTTACCCCCGAACTCTCCCTTCCGCTGCCTGTTCCACTTCCGGTGCCGTCACCGACTCCGCTTCCGAATCCCGAACCGATACCCGAACCCGCGCCTGTTCCGCGTCCACTTCCCTGTCCTGTTCCCTGACCTGAGCCTTGCCCACGTCCGCTTCCAGTTCCATCTGATGAAAGCGTGTATTTTGAATTCGGGTCGCCATAAGGCTCATCAGTCGGTTTAATTCGTTTTGTTCCCTGCGTCGTCGCCTGAATTTTTATTTCGGGATTAGTCAACTGCGGAATATTTTTCGACGGAGTAATCATTGGCGGGTCAGGCATTTGCGTCGCAAGTCTGCCTTTTGAAGTTGGTGTTTGTTCTTCACGTCCGCCGCCGCCGCCGCCGCCGGCATTTTTTTCAATTTTCGGCTTCGGCTGTTCATCTTCAACAACCATCGGCACATCTTCAATTGGCGTAATATACAACGGACTGCCCGCGTCGATAGCTCCGATTAACAAATCTTTATTGAAAAGCGAATAAACGAAACCACCGACAGACAGGCTCATTATCAAAAACATCGAGCCGAGAAGCAGCAAATTGCGTTGTCCAACGTTTTTTTCTTCAATAACCGTAACGTGAAAACCGTCGTCCGCATCATTGTTTTGACCATTATTTGTCGGCTGATAAGCGTAATTCGCGGTTTGATATTGATGACCGCTACCGTTGCCGCCTGCCGCCAAAGGTTTCATATCTACCGTCGAATCATTCGCAGGCGAATGCTCGGTTCTGGAAACTTCCAAAACTTGCGCTTTTGCCGTCGTTCCGTTAGAAGAATTGCCATTTGCGGAAAAAGCGGATGCCGCGGGAACGGCTGGCGTTTGGATTTTCGGAGAATTCTCGTAAAATTCGGTTGAAGGCAACACGGGAGTTGCAGAATTGTTATTCTCCGGTATGCTGACTATCGGCGACTCGGAAACTTTTGCGGTTTCTGCCGTTTTGTCAGCCGCAACTTTTGCTTCTTCCTGAACCGGATTCATCTCGAACGCTTTCAAAGTTCCGCCGCAATTCGGGCAAAACCCGAAATTTTGGGCAAAACTTTCTTCACAAGCAACACAATGTTTTACTATCTTTCCCATTTCTTTTAACCTCTCAAACTCTTCAGGCTTTTTCTGAAAGCCTTCAACAAATTTCTCTTATTATAAACGGATTTTTACGAACTGTTAAGTTTTCGGGAAAATTTTAACCCAACTCTCTACTAAAATACAACATTTTTATAGATGCTTTAAGCGTTTGACGCGATGCCTGCGGCGCATCTAAAATTTTTGTTCGTGAATGGTAATTTGTAAATCACCCTTCGCGCATCATAAACTGACTCTTCCGATTGCCAACGAAAATCTATAAATGCGCAACTAAGAAATAATCAATTACGATTAACGATTAACGATTAACGATTCACTGTCTAAAAATGAACTACACGAATAATATCAAAAAATTTACGATATTGGTTTTGGTTTTGTTTCAATTCGCTTCGATTTGCCCGGCGCAGACGGCAAAATTTCCAGAACCGCGACAGGAAAAACTGCTTAACGGTTTGAAGCTGCTCGTTTGGAATGAACCGAAGGCGGAAAAGGTTACGGTTAAACTGCGAATTCACAGCGGTTCGGCGTTTGACCCGCAAGGCAAGGAAGGCGTGACGGCTTTGCTCGCCGATGCTTTGTTTCCAAACGAAGCACAAAGGGAATTTTTCGCGGAAGATTTAGGCGGAAGTCTCGATGTAACAAGCAATTTCGATTATATCCAAATCAACACGACGGGAAACTCAGACCAGTTTTTGACGATGATGGAAACGCTGGCAAACGCCGTTATCAATCCGCAAATCGACAAGGAAATCACCGCCAAAATCGTTTCCGCGCGGCTCGAAAAAGTTAAAGAACTCGAAAAAAATCCAGCTTATATTGCCGACCAAGCCGTCGCAAAACGACTTTTCGGCGATTTTCCATACAGCAGAGCGCAAGCCGGAACTAGCGCGTCTTTGGGAAAAATTGATTTCGCCGATTTGCTTTTCGCCAAGCAGAGACTTTTAACCGCCGACAATGCAACGCTTGCCGTTAGCGGCAACGTCAAAAACGATTTGGCTTTTCGTGCTGTTCGCCGTTATTTTGGAGCGTGGGAAAAAGCCGATAAAAAAGTTCCCGCGACCTTTCGTCAGCCCGATGCGCCGAAAACAGGTTTGCCGGTTTTTGATTCTCCGATTGCTAAGACAAGTGAATTTCGTTTTGCTTTGCGCGGTCTGGCGCGAAACGATAAAGACTTTTACGCTTCCCGCATTTTAGAAAACATTCTGCAAAATCGCCTGCAAACGCGCGAAGGCAAAAAGGCTTTTGCCCGTCAAGATACACATTTCCTACCGGGTTTTTTTATTTTCGGAGTTTCGGAATGGAATCTTCAAGATATAAAAAAAGACGGTAATAAAATCGCTTTGCCGGTAACGGACGATTATCAGAATTATTTTCTTAAAGCCGCTGTAAAACAAGATGAATTTGACAAATCAAAAAACGAGTTCGTTTCTAAACTGAACGGAACGGACATTGTAGATTTTTGGCTCGATGCCGATACATTCAAACTTGTTTCGGCTAAAACGGAATGGCAAACCGCGCAAAACGTAACGATTTCCGATGTTCAAAGAGTTTTGGAAAGACTGCGGAAAGAAGCTGTCGCGTTTGTTCTAATTTTTTCAGGTGAAAAAGCAAATGAAAATCCCGTAACTTCAAACCAATAAAAATTTGATGCCAAACGAAAGAACCGCCGACGAACTCAAACACGCCCGCACTGTCCGCGAGATGTTTTCACACATTTCGCCGAAATACGATTTTCTCAATCATTTCCTTTCCATAAATATCGATAAAAGCTGGCGAAGATTGGTCAGCAAAAAGCTCAAAAATGTTTTAGACAGAAAAGATGCGGTTGTTTTAGATGTCGCTTGCGGCACGGGCGATTTGTCGGTTGAACTGCAAACAAACGCAACTGCAAAAATAATCGGCACGGATTTTTGCCGCCCGATGCTTGAAATCGCGGCTGGAAAAAACGAAAAGGAAAATGTTTCAATTCCGTATATCGAAGCCGACGCGCTCGCTCTTCCTTTTGCCGACCGGAGTTTTGACGCGGTAACGATTGCCTTCGGTTTGCGCAACCTGGCGAATTGGGAAGATGGTTTGGGTGAGCTTTTACGAGTTCTCAAAAGCGGCGGAAAATTAGTCGTGCTGGAATTTTCAAGCCCCGTAATTCCGGGCTTTCGTCAGATTTTTCAATTTTATTTCAAAGATATCTTGCCGAAAATCGGCGGCATATTTAGCGGCTCGCGCGGCGCGTATGAATATCTATCGGAATCAGTTTCAAGATTTCCCGACCAAAAAAATCTTGCAAAAATGATGCGCGAAACAGGCTTTTCAGATGTAGAATATAAAAATTTGACAGGTGGAATCGCGGCAATTCACATCGGCACAAGAAAATAATCCTCGCAGTTGTCAGATGGATAATCTCCGCATAGAATTTACTGCAACTGAATGAAATACAAAATCCTTAATTTTGCACGCCAAATCGCGCTTCTTTTATTAGTCGTGTGGACGGTTGTGTCTTTGGTTACGCTTTTAATCGAGTTAGTTCCGGGCGACCCGGCAACCGCGATTTTGGGCGACCAAGCCACGACTGAACAAATCGCTAATTTTAACGAGAAGCACGGACTCGACAAACCCGCGTTTTTCTTTGCTTACACAGGCGAAAAAGGTTTCGTCTGGCACGGCGCGGACAATCGTTATCTGGATTATTGGAAAGGCGTTTTGACGGGCGATTTGGGAAACTCTTTTCGCACCGATCGTCCGATTTTGAATATGATTTTGGAGCGTTATCCGTCAACTATCAAACTTGCCGTCGCCGCACTGATTGTCGCCGTCGGCATCGCCGTCCCGCTCGGCGTTCTGGCGGGAACGAATAAAGGCTCGCTGATTGACAATGCTTCTTCATTCATCGCTCTGCTCGGAATTAGCTTGCCGACTTTTGTGATTGGACCTTTTTTAGTTTATATTTTCGCGGTCAAACTTCGATGGTTTTCGCCGACGGGCAGCGCAAATCCAGAAGATATAATTCTGCCTGCGGTAACTTTGGGCGCGGCACTTTCCGCGATTTTAACCCGAATGATTCGCTCCAGCGTGATTGAAGAACTCGGCGAAGATTATGTTCGCACGGCGCGTGCGAAAGGTTTGAGCGAAAGAAAAGTCATTTATAAGCACGTTTTGAAAAACGGCTTGATTCCGGTTGTTACGATTTTGGGTTTGCAGCTTGGAGTTTTGCTCGCCGGAGCGATTATTACGGAAAAGATTTTTAGCTGGCAAGGTTTGGGACTTTTACTTCTTGAAGACGGCATCGGTAAACGCGATTATCGTCTTGTGCAGGGCTGCGTCCTCGTCATCAGCGTAACGTATATTTTGGCAAATTCTTTAACCGATTTGGTTTATCGTTGGTTAGACCCGCGAATCAGGCTTTCATAAAACATTTAACATTTATCATTCAAGATTTGTTAAATGATAAATGCTGAATGATAAATTTTGAATGAATAGACTTACTTATATCGGAATTGCAATCGCCGCAATTTTTATTTTGACGGCGATTTTCGCATCGTTTATCGCCACGCACGACGTAACCGCGCAAAATCTGGCGACGCGTTATGCCGCACCGTCGGCTGAACACTGGTTCGGCACGGACGCGCTCGGACGCGATGTTTTTTCGCGCGTTGTTTTTGGCGCGAGAATTTCTCTTGAAGTCGGGATTATCGTCGTCGTCGTTTCTTCAATAATCGGAATTTTTATCGGCGCGATTGCCGGATTTTACGGCGGCTTGGTTGATAAAATTCTGTCGGGCTATATTTTTAATGTTTTTCTCGCGTTTCCCGGTTTGTTATTGGCAATCGCGTTAGTCGCATTTCTCGGCGCGGGACTCGAAAAATTGATTCTCGCTTTGTGCGTTATCGGTTGGGTTGGTTATGCGCGCGTAATGCGCGGGCAAGTTTTGAAAGTTCGTGAATACGATTTTGTGCAAGCCGCGAGAGCTTTGGGCGCAAGCGACCGGCGCATACTTTTCACGCACATTTTGCCGAATGCGATTCAACCGTTGATTGTTCAGGCATCTTTAGGAATGGCGGGCGCGGTTTTGTCCGAAGCGTCGCTGTCGTTTTTGGGTTTGGGTATTCCGCCGCCCGCGCCGTCCTGGGGAACGATGATTGAGGAAGCACGCGGTTTTGACGTTCTCTACAACGCTCCGCATGTCTTAATTTTTCCGGGCATCGCCATTGCTCTGACTGTTTTAGCCTTCAATTTCATCGGCGACGGACTGCGTGAATATCTCGACCCGAAACAAAGAAAAAGGTAGGAAATAGTGAAAATTAATGTTAGCCGTAACCGTCAAAAATCTATCAAAAACTTATCCGACTTCTTTTCCGCGATTAAAGAAGTTTTTTCGCCTGCCTGTTAAGCCTCCGGTTGAAGCCTTAAAAAATGTTTCATTCGAGATTGCGGAAAACGAAATTTTCGGGCTTATCGGCAAAAACGGCGCGGGCAAAACGACCTTAACTAAAATCATCGCAACCTTAGTTCAACCAACCGACGGATGCGTTTCGGTCAAAAATTTCGATTCGGTCAAAGATGAAGTAAAGGTGCGTTCCTTAATCGGTTTGGCAACGGCGGAAGAACGCTCGTTTTACTGGCGTTTAACTTCGGAACAGAATCTGCTTTTTTTTGCGCGACTTTACGGAATGAATGACAAACTAGCCGGAAAAAGAATCGCCGAAATTTTTGAACGACTTGATTTAACCGAACTGACAAAACGCCGTTTTGCCGAGCTTTCGACCGGCAACAAACAGCGTCTCGCGGTCGCCCGCGCGCTTCTTCCCGCGCCGCCTGTTTTGCTGCTCGACGAGCCGACGCGCTCGCTCGACCCGCTCGCCGCCGCCGAAATGCGCGACCTTATTCGTTCGCTCAAAGAGGTTTCCGTTCTGCTGACTTCGCACAATCTTTCCGAAGTCGAGGAACTCTGCAACCGCGTGGCGATTATCTCAAAAGGTGAAATTCGCGCCGTCGGCACACCGAAAAATTTGCGTTTCAGGCACAAACAAACTCAAAAGGTTAAAATAATTTTAGGCGGAATTTCAGAAGATTTTTTGCGGCAAAACTTGTTCCCGAAATCGCAAAACTACGCAATAGAAAATCACGCTGAAACGCTTTCGCTCACTTTCACGCGCGAAGCGGACGACGATTCGCTCGGCAAAACAATCTCCTTTTTGACCGCCGGCGGCGCGAAAATTGTAGACATCGAAACTGAAAAACCGACGCTTCTCGACGTTTTGGAAAGTTACGAATGAAGGAAAACCAGGAAGAAAAACCAAAAATTTTCCCGCTCGGCGACAGCGAGTTGACGATAGAATTCGGAAACGAAATTTCCGCCCGTGTGAATAATCGCGTCTTAAAACTTGCAAACTTTTTCAAGAAAAATTCTTTCGCGGGTTTTGTCGAAATCGTTCCGGCTTACAGTTCGCTGACGATTTTTTACGATGTTTTGAAGGTTAGAAAAAACTTTCCCGAATTTGCGACGGCGTTTGAAGCGGTGAAAAGTTTTGCGGAAAATGCTTTGAAAAACTCGCAAGACTTACAATTAAAAGAAACGCGCTTGATTAAAATTCCCGTCTGTTTCGACGAAGAATTCGCGCTCGATTTGGATTTCGTCGCAGCGAGTAGCAATCTCACGTCCGAAAAAGTCGTCGAAATTTTTCTCGGCAAAACGTATCGTGTTTTTATGCTTGGGTTTTTGCCCGGATTTTCTTATATGGGCGAAGTTAATGAAAGAATTGTTACGCCGCGCAAGAAATCGCCGCGCACAAAAGTTCCGAAAGGAAGCGTCGGAATTGCCGGAAAACAAACCGGAATTTATTCGCTCGAATCGCCCGGCGGCTGGCAGATTATCGGCAAAACAAACATCGAGCCTTTCACGCCCGATGCCGACGCGCCGACCTTTCTGCAAGCAGGCGATAAAGTTAAATTTTATGAATCTAAATTTTAACTTTGTCCTTCTCAAACAAGCTCAACTGTTTGTTCGTAATGCGGAACGATGACGTTCCAGTCGAATCTTTCGCGGATATGACCTGCCATCGCTTGCGCCGCTTCCGGTTCGCCGTGCGTGGTGAAAACGGTTTTCGGAGTTACCTTCAAGCCTTCGAGCCAGCGCAAAACCGCCTTCCAATCGGCGTGCGCGGAAAATCCTTCGACTTTTTCAACCAGACAATTGACGGGAATCCAATTTTTCATAATGCGGACTTCCCTTTCGCCATCCTGAATTCTTCTGCCGGTCGTTCCCGCCGCTTGATAACCGACAAAAACAATCGTCGCGTTCGGGTCTGGCAGCATCCGCATCGCGTGATGCAGAACGCGCCCACCGGTCAGCATTCCAGAAGCCGAAATAATAATTCGCGCTCCTTTTTCGTCGTTTAACCGTTTCGATTCTTCGCGCGTTGAAGCCGTTCTCATCGAGCCTGTCCGAAGCGGATGCCGCTTATGCGCCAAAATACTGGCGTATTCTTCGTCGTGTTCTTCGCTGAAACGGTTATAAACCTGCGTTGCCTGCGCCGCCATCGGCGAATCGACGATAACCGGCAAAACCGGAATGCGTTTTTGTTCTTCGAGTTCGCGGATAAGATACAAAACTTCCTGTGTGCGCCCGACGGCAAAAGCAGGAATCAAAACGGGTGAGTTCCTTTTCGCGGCTTCGTTAATAATGTCGGCAAGCTGGTCATCGCTCGACACTTCGCCGTGCAGACGATTGCCGTAAGTCGACTCCACCATCAGATAATCGCAGTCGGACGGAATCGCCGGGTCTTTCAAAATCGGCTGGTCGTAATGACCTAAATCGCCGGAGAAAAGAAATTTTACGCTTTCATTGTTTTCTCTAGCGTTTTGCATTTCAACCAAAACAAGACTCGCGCCCAAAATATGTCCCGCAACATTGAACGAAGCCCGAAAACCTTCGCAAACTTCGATTGCTTTGCCGTCGTTTGGAACCGGATTCATTAATTCTAAAGTCGCTTTAGCATCGTCTTCGTCATAGAGCGGAAGCGCGGGCGAATGCGAAGTCAAATTTTTGCGGTTGCGATATTCGGTGTCTTCTTCCTGAAGCCGCGCCGAATCGGGAAGCAGAATCTTTAGCAAATCGGCGGTCGCCCGTGAAGTAAAAACTTTCCCGGAAAATCCCAATTTTACGAGACGCGGCAAAAATCCGGTATGGTCGATATGCGCGTGCGTGATGATAACGGCATCAATCTCGCTCGGCTTAAACGGCGGGTCTTGCCAATTCCGCTCGCGCAGTTCCTTTAAGCCTTGAAAAAGTCCGCAATCTACGAGAACTTTTCGACCGTTCGATTCAAGCAGATATTTTGAGCCGGTAACAGTTCCGACTCCGCCGTAAAAAGTGATTTTCGCCATTCGTTTCTCCGTAAGTTTAGTTTTTATGCGTTACGATTTTCCACTTTTTGAGGGCAAAATACAAAACCGTCGCAAATGAAAATCTTCTCTGATTTAAGATAACTTTTTGGCGTAAAGGAAGGCAACAATTGTTTTTAAACAGGCTGAAACGTTTGTTTTCACAATTCAGCCGAAAAAATTTATAAAAATAGTTGTCAAAACAAGGTTTTTTGGCAATTTTTGAGTTGACTAAATGCCGCTAGCTATCTATATTGACCATTGTCCCAAAATTTAACCGTCTTGGGACACGACTGCCCAAAAAGCAGTTGGCAAATAATAAATTAACTCTTTTGAGAAGACAGGAGAAATAAATACAAATGAAAAAGACTTTAGCTCTTTCAGCAGTATTAGCTTTAGGCGCAATGGGAATGGCTTGCGAAACAGCAAACACCAACACCAATGCTAATCGAATGAATTCAAATATGATGAATTCAAATATGATGAATTCAAATATGATGAATTCAAATATGATGGGTTCAAATGGAAGTATGTCAGACGGCAGTATGTCAAACGGTTCAATGTCGAACGGTTCAATGTCGAACGGTTCGATGTCGAACGGTTCAATGTCGAACGGTTCGATGTCGAACGGTTCAATGTCAAATGGTTCAATGTCAAACATGAGAAACGGCTCGATGTCGAATGGCTCGATGTCGAATGGCTCGATGTCAAATGGTATGAGAAACGGTTCGATGTCGAATGGCTCGATGTCGAATGGCTCAATGTCAAACCGTCCTTAGTTTGGCGTTTTTTGTTTTAAAGCAGTAAAGCACGTTGATTTTCGTCAACGTGCTTTTTATTCTCGTTTTTCCGTAAAAAATTTAATCGGTAGATAATTGCGCTCTTAAATCTTCTACGGTCGTAACCGGTTTTTGACAGGCGAGGTTTTCACAGACAAAAGCGGTTGGTTGAGCGTTAATCATATTTTTATTCTGTAAAAGTGGAATAAAGTCAGCATCTTTGTTTGACTTGTCAGAAAGAACAACGATTTTGTCCGGCAAAAACTCGCGCCAAACTTCCCGTTCGAGTTCGTTGCCTTTTTCACCGATAATAACAATTTCCTTTGTCCGGTTTAGATAAAATTCTGTTGTTGACAAAACTCTTCCAAATGCTTGCGGATAACGCTTGATTTGCGGCGCGACTAATCTTAAAAGAGTTGCTGCGAAGCGTTCATACTTTTCATCGCCCGTCAGTTTTGCCAATTTCAGCAAAACGTCTGCCGCCGCCGAATTGCCCGAAGGCGTGGCGTTGTCGTAAAAATCCTTCGAGCGAACGAGAAGTTCTTCGTGATTGTTTCCGGTAAAGAAAAATCCGCCGTTGTCCGCGTCCCAAAACTCCGTAATCATTAAATCCGCCAGACGTTTAGCTTCCGTCAAATACTTGGCTTCGCCTGAAACTTGAAAAAGCTCGACTAAACCATCGGCAAAGTTAGCGTAATCTTCAAGATAAGCGTTCAGCTTTGCCTGACCGTCTTTGTAAGTCCGCAAAAGATAACCGTCCTTTTGCGAATTTTCCAAAATAAAATCGGCGTTTTGTTTGGCAATCTCAAGGTATTGCTTGTCGTCTAAAATCGCGCTCGCTTCCGAAAAAGTCGCCAGCATCAAACCGTTCCAGGCGGTCAAAACCTTTTCGTCGCGGAAAGGTTTGACTCTTTTTTCGCGTTCTTCAAATAATAGTTTTCCGCCGCGTTCTAAAATTTCTTTTAATTTGTCTTCGGAAATTTGCAGTTGTTCGGCGGAAACCTCGAGCGAATTTCTGACATTCAAAATGTTTTTTTCTTCAAAATTTCCGTGTTCGGTTACGTCAAAATAAAAATTAAAAACCCGCGCGTCTTCCGCGCCCAAAATCGCAGAGATTTCTTCGGGTATCCAGACAAAAAACTTGCCTTCGACACCTTCCGAATCAGCATCCTGCGCCGTGTAAAATCCGCCTCGCGCGTCGAGCATTTCCCTTTTCACGTAATCCAAAGTTTCAACCGCGATGCGCCGGTAAAATTCGTCTTTAGTGATTTGAAACAAGTGCAGATAAATTCTTGAAAGCTGCGCGTTATCGTAAAGCATTTTCTCGAAATGCGGCACGAGCCAAATCGCATCAACCGTATAACGATGAAAACCGCCGCCGAGTTGGTCGTAAATTCCGCCGTTTGCCATTTTCCGACAAGTTTTTTCCACCATTGCAAGCGCGTTTTCATCTTTCGTCCGATAGAAATACCGCAGTAAAAATTCCAAAGACATCGGCGGCGGAAACTTCGGCGCGCCGCCGAAACCGCCGTTAACCGAATCGAAGGTTTTTACAAAACTTTGATACGACAAATCCAATTGTTCCACAGATAAATTTTCGCTCGATTTTTCCGTCTGGGTAATTTTCTGGATTTCGCCGAAAATTTCATTTGCCGAATGCAGAACTTCGTCCTTTCTTTCACGATACGCTTCGGAAACGCTGGTTAAAATACGCTGAAAGCTCGGCATATTGTAGCGATTGTCCGGCGGGAAATAAGTTCCGCCGAAAAAAGGTTTTTTGTCGGGCGTGAGAAAAACATTGAGCGGATAACCACCGTGACCGCTGGTCATCTGCACAAACGTCATATAAATTTGGTCAACGTCTGGACGCTCTTCCAAATCAACTTTGATATTGACGAAGTTTTCGTTCATCAGGCGGGCGGTTTGCTCGTCTTCAAACGATTCGTGTTCCATCACGTGACACCAATGACACGCCGAATAGCCGATGCTGACGAGAACCGGTTTGTCTTCGGCTTTCGCTTTCTCAAATGCTTCATCATTCCACGCGAACCAATCAACCGGATTATAAGCGTGCTGCAACAGATACGGACTCGTTTCGTTTATCAGGCGATTTGCAAGTTTCGGTTTGTTCATAAATTTAGTTTAGCCTGTCAGCGTTTGTTTTCGCAAAAACTTGGAACTTATTCGGGAGTTTGATATATTATTCGCATTAGTTATGACTTCGCGTTCAATCGCCAAACTCCGTCCAAACATTACCCGACCGAATCTTTTCGCGGGCGACTAAATTTTTCTTTTCTTTTCGTTTCATTTCATTAATCCAAGCAATTTAATTTTAACCACAAAAAGAGAGGAAAAATTTATGACACCGACTACCGAATTACAAAAACCGATTATCAAAACCGAACTTCCCGGCGCGAAAGCCAGAGAAATTATCGCCGACGACGCGCAATACGTTACGCCGTCTTACCCGCGACCCGATTACAAATTAGTCGCTGAAAAAGGCTACGGCGTGTGGATTGAGGACGTTGACGGAAACGTCTTTCTTGATTGCAACGCGGGCGTTGCCGTTTGTTCGACCGGACATTGCCATCCCGAAATTGTCGAAGCAATCACCAAACAAACCGAAACGTTGATTCATATGTGCGGCACGGATTATTATTACCGCCATATGCCCGCGCTCGGCAAAAAATTAGACGAAATCGTTCCGATAAAATCGCCGACCAAAACACATTTTGCCAATTCCGGCGCGGAAGCCGTCGAGACCGCCTTGAAACTTGCGATGTATCACACGCGCCGCCAGAAATTCATTTCGTTTTTCGGCTCGTTTCACGGCAGAACTCTAGGCGCGTTGAGTTTGACTTCATCAAAGAAAGCACAGCGCAGCGGCTTTATGCGGCAGGCGTTGGATGTTGTTCACGTTCCGTATCCAAATAAAATCCGCTCGCCGTTTGCGAATGTTACGGATGAAGAAAGCGCGTCAAAAGCGACGATTGATTGGATTGAAAATCGTCTTTTCCAAACCACGACACCGCCCGAAGAAGTCGCCGGAATCGTCGTCGAAGCTGTGCAGGGCGAAGGCGGTTACATTCCCGCGCCGCCGAATTTTTTGAAAGAACTGCGCCGCATCTGCGACGAACACGGCATTATGCTTATCGTTGACGAAGTGCAGTCGGGAATGGGACGCACTGGCAAAATGTTTGCGACCGAATATTACGGTATCGAACCCGATATTATGTGTCTGGCAAAAGGTATCGGTTCAGGCTTGCCGATTGGTGTCTGCGTCGCCCGCGCCGACATTATGGACTGGCACAAAGGCGCGCACGCTTCGACTTTCGGCGGAAATCCCGTCTGCATCGCGTCAGCTTTGAAAACGATTGAATTATTGGAAAACGGTTTGACTGAAAACGCCCGCGTTGTCGGAGAATATCTGCAAAACGGTTTGCGCGCATTGATGCGGAAATACGACTGCATCGGCGATGTGCGCGGTTTAGGTTTAATGGTCGGCGTGGAATTTGTGGAGTCAAAAGCGACGATGAAAGCCGCGCCCGAATTACGCGATAAAATCGAGATGGCATGTTTTAATCGCGGCTTGATTATCTTAGGCTGCGGCGCAAATACAATTCGCTGGTCGCCGCCGCTTATTTTGACGAAAGAAAATGTTGATGTCGCGCTGGAAATTTTCGATGCGGCAATCGCTGATTCGGTTTAATCCATTTCGCAAAAATTGTAGGAGCAGGTCTTGTGCCTGCCACTACTGTTGTTTTCACGATTTGCCGATTGATTCACAAAAAATTATGCCGAACAAACTCTTTTACGGTGACAACCTCGATGTTCTCCGCCGCTTTATACGTGATGAGACGGTTGACCTTTGTTATATTGACCCGCCGTTTAATTCCAAGCGCAACTACAATCAGATTTACAACAACATCGGGCAGATTCTTTGATATAATTCAACCGTTATGACAGACATTCAATACATTTCTGACGCAAAGGGCAATCCGGTCGGTGTCATTGTGCCGATTGAGATTTGGCACGAAATCGAATCGGAAAAGGAAACGGCTTATCTGACCAAAAGCGAAACGATGAAAAAGCGGCTTCTGGAAGCTAAAGAACGCACCGAAGGTATCGGCTTTGAGGAGACCCTTGAGAAACTTGGAATTTGATACGGCGGCATTTGAAGATTTGGCGTGGTGGATAAAACAAGACCGCGCTAAAGCCTTACGAATCGTCAGCCTGATTAAGGAAATCGAGCGCGAGCCGTTCACCGGCATCGGCAAACCCGAACCGCTCAAACACGAATTTGCGGGTTGCTGGTCAAGACGAATTGATAAAGAACATCGGCTCGTCTATCAAGTAACCGACGACAAAATCAGAATTCTCGCTTGTCGTTATCATTATTAATTTTTGAAGGTAATTCAGATGAACAAACTTTACTACGGCGACAATCTCGACATCTTACGCAAATTTGTCCGCGACGAAACCGTTGACCTTTGCTATATTGACCCGCCGTTTAATTCCAAGCGCAACTACAATCAGATTTACAACAACATCGGGCAGGAAGACCGCGCGCAGGCGCAGGCGTTTGTTGATACTTGGGCGTGGTATGATAATTTTTCAAGTCTTTTCATTAAACTAACGCAGAGATTTTTATATGAATAAATCAGACTTCATTGATTTCACGCAAAGATTAAAATTACTCATCGGGAAAAATCCGCAACTGATTACCACAACACTCAGCAATATTTTTACAATGCGTCTTGTCGGCAATAAAACTCACGGTGATTTAGCCGAAATTGCCATAGCCGAATTCATCAATCAATATATGTATGATTTCAAATCCATTCACGTCGGCAAAGACCTCTTCCGTGCTAAACAGAGTGAAGAAGATATTCAAATTATCAACGAAGTTACCAAAGCTGAATTTTCAGTCAGTCTGAAAGCATACGGAGACGGACCGCTTCAATTATCTACCGATAAGCAAAGTTTAATGTTTTCAATGCTCAATAATCACGTCGGTAATATGAAAGATAAAGAAACTCTTCAAAGTATTATGAATGATTCGGTATTTGAAAACTTCGCCAATATAAATATTCTCCCGTTGATTTATAATGAGAAAAAATTACAGTGCAACATTCTCGTTTTTGATTATGAACGGGCGAAGGAACAATTGGCGCGAATTACCTATACGGAAGAAGGCAGCGGCAGAAAACATCCGGTTTATCGTTTCTTTGACGGCGACGGCGATTATATTTGCGAGGTGCGTTACGGCGGCGCGACGGCTAATGCTCTGCAGCGTGGTTTTTGGACTCACACGAAGAATGCGTTAAAGTATTTTGACAGCATAACAAGCGGTTGGATTGATTATTCGTTAAATCCCGTGTTAGTAAAATTCTTTTCTCACGCTTTACTTTCAACCTCGCGGGCGCACGAAAATGCACTTGTTGAATTGCAAAAGGATATTGAGGAACAAAAAAGAAATTCGGTTTTAGGATAAATAAAATGACGGCAACGCCAAGTTCATCTCAATTACGTTTATTCGAGGACATCGTTGTTGACGCGCCGCCGACTGAAGGCATCAAATACGCCGGCTCGAAGCTCAAGTTGTTGCCATACATACTCAAATTAGCAAGCAAGGTTAAAGCAAAATCCGTATTCGATGGTTTTTCCGGTACGACGCGCGTTTCGCAAGCCTTCGCTCAGTTCGGGTATCGCGTTATCGCCAATGATATTTCGGCTTGGTCACGGGTTTTCGGAACTTGCTACTTACTCAATACTTATCCGAAAAGCCATTTTACAGAATTAATCGATCATTTAAACGCTTTGCCGGAAAAAGACGGCTGGTTTACCAAACATTACGGCGGCGACAATCAAAACAATCTTTCGGGGAAAACCGACGGCTTCAAAAAACCTTGGCAAAAACACAACACGCGCAAGTTAGACGCAATTCGTGAAGAAATAGAAAAGCTGTCTTTAGACGAAGTTGAAAAAGCCGTCCTTTTAACAAGTCTTATCTTAGCAATGGACACGGTTGACAGCACTCTGGGACATTACGCCTCTTATTTGAATGAATGGTCGCCGCGTTCTTATAACCGCCTACAATTGAAAGTGCCGCAGTTATTAGACAATCGGCAAACTAATGAAGTTTATCAAGGCAACATCTTCGACACGCTTCCAAAAGTCGAAACCGACTTGGCTTATTACGACCCGCCCTACGGCTCAAACAACGAAAAAATGCCGCCGTCGCGTGTTCGCTATTCCGCTTATTATCATTTATGGACTTCGATTTGTTTATTCGACAAACCCGACTTATTCGGCAAGGCGAAACGTCGAACGGATACTTCAGATAAAATCGGCGCATCAATTTTTGAAGAATTCCGCAAAAACGACAAAGGAAGATTTATCGCTGTCGAAGCCATCGAGCAGTTGATTGAAAAAACGAATTCTAAATACATCATCTTGTCTTACAGTTCCGACGGCAGGGCAACGGCGCAGGAACTCAATGAATCAATTACCAAAACGGGACGATTATTAGAAGTCGTTGAAATTGATTATAAACGTAACGTAATGGGCGGAATGCGCTGGACGAATGATTGGATACGCGACATTGCTGATGATAATAAAGAATTACTTTTCCTGATTGAAAAGTAATTCTGCCCTATGGATAACACTTACTAAAGCGTCACGCTTATCTTGAAAAGATTAAAGGACAGCGAAGGGCAAGCGGCAATTAACGCGATTGAACTGCACGGCGTTCCGAAAGATATGGAATCGGTTGACGCGCTGATTCATAAAAAAGACGACCGCGTTCGCAAAGAGTTTGAAAAATGGGCGGATTCTCACCTATTCGGACAACCGCGCCGTTATCAACGAAAATAAAGGCGCGGACAAAGGCATTGACGGCGTTGCCTACCCGCGCAAGTCGAAAGACGAAATTTTGCCTGTGATTATCTCGGTTAAATCGGGCAAAATCGGACGCAAGGAAATGGGCGAACTACGCGGCACAGTCGAACGCGAAACGGCAGCAGCCGGAATTATGATTACCCGAAACGAACCGACCGCGCCGATGATTCAAGAGGCAAAGTCAGCCGGACAGTTCAAACCCGAAAACTTTCCAGCGTTCGACAAACTTCAAATCGTTACCGTTCAAGAAATTTTAGACGGCGCGAAAATGAATCTGCCGTTGATGGAAGAAGTTACGAAACGAGCGCAAAAGATTAAATCGGATACGCAGAATAATCTTTTTCAAAATTAAAATAAAACGGGCGAGTACAAGCCTCGCCCATACATAATTTATTTGTTTATTTTCTAACCTTTCGCCTTTTTGATTTCTTCAACAAGGACGGGCATCGCTTCAAACAAATCGCCGACAATTCCGTAATCGGCGATGTCAAAAATCGGTGCTTCCGCGTCTTTGTTTATCGCAACAATCGTTCCCGCGTTTTTCATTCCGACGATGTGCTGAATCGCGCCGGAAATTCCGAGAGCGATATAGACTTTCGGCGCGACGGTTTGCCCCGAAGAGCCGATTTGACGGTCAATCGGCAGCCATTCGGCATCGCAAATCGGACGTGATGCGGCTAAATCCGCACCGAGCGCGTCGGCTAATTCCTGTGCCTTGGCAATATTTTCCTGCGATTTGATGCCGCGTCCGATCGCTACGATAATTTGCGATTTTGATAAATCAACCGTCGCCTTCGCTTCCTGAAACGGTTCTTCCGGTTTCATTCTTGGCTCGCCGACTTCGACATTTATCGTTTCGGTCTGCGCGTTTCCGCCCTTTGCCGCGTTGTCGCCGCGATACGCGCCCGATTGGAAGGTGGCGAAATACGGCGCGTCGCCCTCAACGCTCACGTCCGCGTCGAGTTTGCCGAGAAAAATTCGGCGCGTAAAAACGGGTTTTCCGCCCGTGTTCACGTAACGAATACAATCGGCAACGACTTCTTTTCCAAACCGCGCCGCGACTTTCGGCGCAAAATCGCGGACTTGATAAGTGTGCGCCATTATGACGTATTGCGCGTTTGTTTCTTTGATAATCTGCGTCCAGGCATCGGCGTAAGCGTCGGGCGTGTAAATGCCGAGTTTTTCGTTTTTGGCGACGACAACCTTCTCGATGTCATACTGCGCGATTTCCTGTGCCAGAGCGCAGTCTTTATCGCACGGAATCACCGCCGTAATTTTCAAATTCAAATCCGTGCCGATGCCCTGCGCGGCGGCAATCGCTTCGAGCGACGCTTTGTTTAACGCGCAGTCTTTGTGTTCGATGAATACTAAAATCATAATTTTATAAATTGTTAATCGAAAACCATAAAGCGCGGAGTTTCTTCGCTCACGATTTACGACTCAAAAGCCAACTAAAGAACGCGAACTTCAGTTTTCAGTTTCTCAATCAATTCGACCGCGCCGGCTCTTGCGTCGCCGTTTCCAAGCATCTGCGTCTGCTTGGTTTTGAGCGGCAAATAAACTTTTTCGATTTTTTGCGCCGAACCGAAATTTTCAATTGACGGCGAAATTTCTCTAATTTCTTTTTTCTTCGCCGCCATAATTCCCTTCAGAGAAGCATAGCGAATCTGCGAAATGCCCGATTGAATCGTTAAAAGAGCGGGCAATTGGTAAGTGAACCATTGATACCAGCCGCTTTCGAGTTCGCGTTTGAGGCGCAGACTGCCGTTCAAAGTCGCGCGGTCAATGTCAATGACAATTGTCGCGTGCGGAATTCCTAAAAGTTCCGCCAAAATCACACCGGTTTGCCCGTAACTCGCGTCGTCGGACTGCAAACCTGTAAAAATCAAATCGGCGTTTTCATCTCGAATCGCTTCGGCGATGGTTTTGGCGATTTGATACGGCGACAATCTGTTTTCAGCTTCGTTGACAATGTGAATCGCTCTGTCCGCGCCGCGTGCCAGCGCGTCTTTCAAAACCGCTTTCGCCGATTGCGCGCCGAGCGTGCAGACGACGACTTCACCTTCGCCTTTCGCTTCTTTCAGACGCAGCGCTTCTTCCAAACCGTAACCGTCGGATTCGTTGGTTTGGTGCGCGATGTCCGATTCGTCAATCCACTTTTCGTCTCTGCCAATCCGCAAAATCGCGTCTTTATTGGCAACTTGTTTCATCAAAACGATAATTTTCATAACTTATTGTCCGATAGTTTTCTGATAAACCGAACTTATTTCAAATCAATATCTTTAAGTAAATCCTTTCAAGCAGTTTATTCTTCGCCCGTCAAAATTGCTTGCAGAAATTTCTGTTCCGCCGGATTAAACAAGCGGAATGATTTGCCTGTGTCAATTATTTCAAGGTTTAACAAAGGCGAAAGAACGCGATTACTCTCGATTTGAACCGTCGACAAACGCCCGTTCTCGCGCCGAAAAGCCATTAACGGCGACGGCAGATAAGCGCGTTCGGGGTCGAGCAAATAATACTCTTCGACACCGAGTCGCGCATATTCCAGACGTTTTCCGCCGAGGTCGTTTTCAAATGTGCTGTCGGATGCAACCTCAAAAATAATTTGCGGAAACACGTTTTCTTCCCAGGATTTAAAAGTGCGGCGAAGTTTATTTTCGACTCCGAAACAAACAAAAACGTCGGGCGCGAGCCATTTTTTTGAATTTCCTTCGTCATAATAAACCATTAAATTCGCGGCGACCGCAACATCATTTCGGGAAGCAAAAAATGCTTCTAAAAGATTATAGAACAAAGAAATCAGTTTATAATGAAGTGCGGTTTCGCCCATTTCATCTTCAATTTGCGAAGGATAAAAAACTTCCCGTTCGACGATTGTTTCAGGATAAATCGTATGATTATTTAAATTTTGAACGTCAGGTGTCGTTTGAGTATTCATAACTTTTTACTCATTATAACGCTTAAAAATCAAACACGCATTCGTGCCGCCGAAGCCGAAACTGTTAGAAAGCGCGTATTCGACTTTCGCTGGTCGCGCTTCGTTCGGGATGTAATCCAAATCGCATTCCGGGTCGGGAAATTCGTAGTTGACGGTTGGCGGCAATACTTTTTCGTGCAGAGCCAAAACTGAAAAAACCGCTTCGATGCCGCCCGCCGCGCCGAGCGCGTGTCCGGTCATTGATTTGGTCGAACTGACCGCGAGTTTGTAGGCGTGGTCGCCGAAGGCTTGTTTTATCGCCATCGTTTCAAATTTATCGTTATACGGCGTTGAAGTTCCGTGCGCGTTCAGATAACCGATTTGTTCCGGCGAGATTCCCGCGTCTTTCATTGCCTTTAACATCACACGCCGCGGTCCCGAACCAGTTTCGTCGGGCGCGGTGATGTGAAAAGCGTCACCGCTCATTCCGTAACCGACGATTTCGGCATAAATCTTCGCGCCGCGCGCCTTGGCAAATTCGAGTTCTTCTAAAATAAGAAGTCCCGCTCCTTCGCCGCAGACAAAACCGTCACGTTCTAAATCAAAAGGACGCGACGCTTTTTTCGGGTCGTCGTTTCTGGTTGATAAAGCCCGCATCGCGGCAAAACCGGCAATCGACATCGGCGTTATTGCCGATTCCGCGCCGCCGCAAACCATTGCGTCGGCATCGCCGCGTTCGATGTAACGAAAACTATCGCCGATAGCATGTGCGCCCGCCGCGCAAGCCGTCGCCGTCGCCGTGTTCGGACCTTTCAAACCGTGTCTGATTGAAACATTTCCCGAAGCGAGATTGACGATTGACTGCGGGATAAAAAATGGCGAAACGCGATCGGGTCCGCCCGATAAAAGTTTATCGTGTTCGCGCTCGATTGCCCAAAAATCTCCGATGCCAGAACTGATGTAAGTTCCAATCATTTCAGCATTAGAATCATCAACTTTCAAACCGCTGTGCTTAATAGCTTCATCGGACGCGGCAATCGCAAAATGCGTGAACGCGCCCATTCTTCGGGCTTCTTTCTTTTCTAAAAAATTCAAAGGGTCAAAATTCTTGACTTCCGCCGCAATTTTGACCGAATATTTTTCCGTGTCGAACTTCTTGATATAGTCCACGCCACTCTCGCCGCGAAGCAATGCCGCCCAAGTCGAAGCGACATCGTTTCCGCACGGCGTAACCAATCCGAGTCCTGTAACTACAACACGACGTTTCATAAAATTAGTGAAAAGTGAAAAGTGAAAAGTGAAAAACGAATAACTTTTCACTTTTCACTTTTCACTTTTAGTTATGCTTGTTTATGCTGCTCGACGTAAGCGTAAGCGTCGCGGACGCTCTGGATTTTTTCCGCGTCTTCGTCGGGAATTTCGATGTCGAATTCCTCTTCAAAACGCATCACGAGTTCGACTAAATCGAGCGAATCCGCGCCTAAATCTTCGATAAAGCGGGCGTTTTCCGTAACTTCCGCTTCATCGACACCTAATTCATCAACAATAATTTGTTTAATTTTATCCTGAACTTCTGACATATTTTCTCCTCTTTCCTACAAAGTTTCTAAAGTATTTTTCAAGCTGTCTGAATTTTCGACATTCAAACACCGAACGTCGCGGTTAATTTGCCGAACCAAACCTGTTAAAATTTTGCCCGCGCCAACCTCGACAAATGTTTCAACGCCTTCCGCAATTAAATTCTCGATTGAATCTGCCCAGCGAACAGGCGCGGAAACTTGTATTGTCAATGCTTCGCGCACTCTTGCGCCTTTTGTATTCGCTTCGGCGGAAACATTTTCAATGACCGGAAATCTTAAATCTTCACAGTTAATTTCCTGTAAATCCTTCGCCAGTTTTTCCTGTGCGGGCTTCATCAAAGCGCAATGAAACGGCGCGGAAACATTTAATTTTATCGCCCGTTTCGCGCCGCGTTCCTTTAAAATTTCAATTGCTCGGTTAATCGCTTCGCTGTTTCCCGCGATAACGATTTGCGCTGGCGAATTTATATTCGCCGGACTGCAAACTTGTCCATGTGCCGCTTCAACACAAGCGTTTTCTACCGTCTCAATCGGTAAACCCAAAATCGCCGCCATCGCGCCGACACCGACCGGAACGGCTTCCTGCATATACGTTCCGCGCTTGCGCACTGTTTTGACCGCATCTGAAAAGCTCAAGGATTTTGCCGCGACCAGCGCGGAATATTCGCCTAAACTGTGTCCGGCAACAAAATCAGGCATCGTAAAATCTTGTGATTCCATTGCACGAAATGCTGCAACCGAAACTGTCAAAATAGCGGGCTGCGTATTCGCCGTTAACGCTAAATCTTCCGCCGTTCCCGAAAAACACATTTTCGACAACCTAAAACCGAGCGCGTCGTCGGCTTCTTCAAAAACCTCGCGGCTTTTCGGGAAATTATCGAACAAGTTCTTTCCCATCCCAACCACTTGCGAACCTTGTCCCGGAAAAATGTAAGCAATCATCTTTAGTTCAAAGTTCAAAGTTCAAAGTTCAAGGTTAAATTTTACTTTGAACCTTGAACTTTGAACTAAAATCTCGCCAATGTCGCGCCCCACGTCGCGCCCCCGCCGAAAGCTGTCATCAAAACCAAATCGCCTTCTTTAATTTTTCCCGACTCGATACATTCGTCGAGCGCAATCGGAATCGAAGCCGAAGAAGTATTGCCGTGTTCGGCGATATTTGAATAAACTTTTTCTTTCGCGACACCTAATTTTGAAGCGACGGCATCGGTAATTCTTTGATTAGCTTGATGCGGGACCACCAAATCTACATCGTCAACAGTGCAGCCGGCTTTTTCCAGCATTTCGAGAGAAATTTCCGTCATCGAACGCACGGCAACTTTGAAAAGCTCGTTGCCCTTCATCTTAAAAAAGTGCATTCCGCCTTCAATCGTTTCGAGCGTCGTTTTCATTCGCGTGCCGCCGCCGGGCGAATATAATTGTTCGGCAAAGCGACCGTCTGAACGAATTTTGGTCGCCAAAATTCCTTTGCCTTCGGGAACTGCGCCGATAACCGCCGCGCCCGCGCCGTCGCCGAAAATAATGCAGGTCGAACGGTCTGTGTAATCCACATATTTGGTCAAAATTTCCGCGCCGATAACCAGCGCGTAACGAATTTGTCCGGTGCGAATCATTGATTCGACAGTCGTTAAGCCATAGAGAAACCCCGAACAGGCGGCAAATAAATCGTAAGCTGCCGCATTGTTCGCGCCAATTTCAGCTTGGATTATACAACCTGTGGAAGGCAAAATCTGGTCGGGCGAAGTCGTCGCGCAAACCAGCAAATCAATTTCGGAAGCATCAATGCCCGCACGTTCTAATGCTTGATTTGCCGCTTTTATACCGAACTGCGATGTGTATTCATCGTCAGCCGCCTTGCGACGCTGCTTGATTCCGGTGCGCGTAGTTATCCACTCGTCGGAAGTCTCAACGATTTTTTCCAAATCGGCATTGGTCAGAACTCCGCTCGGGTAAGCGTGTCCCATCCCGATGATTCCTGCATTTTGCGACATCGAATCGTTCCCGAATTATTCTGAGTTTTTGACTTCTATAATCTGACGACCTTTATACATTCCGGTTTTCGGATTAATGCGGTGCGGCTGCATCGCTTCGCCCGTATCTTTGTCAATATAAAACTGCGGCGTTTTCAGCGCGTCGTGAGCGCGACGCTGGCGCGTGCGCGATTTTGAATGTCTGCTTTTTGGATTTGGCATAAGTTAAACCTCTATAATAGTTTGCCGAAAAATGACTCAAAAATCGCAAAAGGTTTTTGTTTCATTTGTGCATTTCCGCGGCTATTTTAAATTTCTCAAAGCTGCCCATCTTGGGTCAGTCTCTTTTTCTTCGCAATTACAATCTATCAAATTTAGATTTGCGCCGCATTTTTGGCACAAACCTTGACAATCTTCGCGGCAAAAAACCTTTGTCGGCAGATTCAGCAAAATCTGCTCGCGGACAAGCTCTGTTAAATCTATCTTGTCGCCTTCAAAAACCGAAACTTCCAAATCATTTGCTCGCAGTTGCGCTTCTTTTTCATTCGTATAATTTTCCGCCGTTACAAAAACCGCGTCAAACGGAAACTCTAAATGTATTCGGGCTGCCTGCAAACAACGACTGCACTCGGCTTCAACTTTGCCGGAAATTTCCCCTTGAACGTTTGTTTGGGCAATCCCCTTTATCAGTTTTCCTTCGACCCGAACATCATCCTTCAACTTTGCCGTTTCGTCTTCCAAATCAATCGCATCAGGCGAGACCGAAAACTTAAAAGAAGTTTGCGCTTCTTTGAGTGTCGTAATATCAACAATCATCTTTGATAGAATAAACTTTCAATCGAAACAGCGCAAAAGGCAAAAGAATTTATTATAACCGTCGAATCGGAAGTGTCAAACACTGGTTTGTTTCAACTCCTATTTGCTAAAAACAATTTATCGCCAATTTACTATTATAAGGTTAACAAAACCAACTTTTATTGAACGGATGTTGGTATATCTTCATTTTGCAACTTGTTTGAACTTAACTACACAATAAATGGTATTTTTTTCACCTTCGCCGTAAAATCATCAACTTTTAATTCAGTGCTTTCCGCCAAATAATCGTAACGAACGTAAGCTAAAGCTATTTGTTTATCGAGTTTCGGCGAGAAAACAGTCGACGTAATTTTTCCGGCGTTTTTGCCGTCCAGAGATTTCAATTCGACGTTTTGAAATTCTGCACTTAAGCCATCTGCTACCGCAAACGATTCTGACAAAACCAAACCTGTCAATTTTTTGGCGACGTGACCGCGAAAATGGATTCGGGCGATGATTTCCTGTCCGATGTAACAGCCTTTGTTGTAGCTGACTAAACCATCAATTCCGAGTTCCGGCACAATCGTTGTTTCGTCCATATCAACGCCATACTTTGGAATGCCGTTTTCGACGCGCAAAACTTCCTGCGTTTCTTCGCCTATTTCCATCGCCTTGAGATTTTTCAATCCGTCTATAAAACTTTCCTTTGATGTTTTCGGCACGAAAACATCAAAGCCATTTGCCCGGAAAGCACGAATTACAAAAACATTTTCCCCATTAAAGACATTCGTCGTCATTTCAGTTTCGGAAGTCGGAAAATCGAAATTCAGAATTTTGAATTCTGAATTCTGAATTAAATCCCCATAAATTGAAACGCACGAAAATTCTTCAGACAAATCGTGAACTTTGAAATCGCCTGCCAGCGTAAAACGTTCTAAATTTTTTAAAACTTTTCCGTAAGTTTCCGCTTCGGTTTCAAAAATAAATTTGTCTTCGATTTTCAAAACTCGAACCGTCGCAAGAAGTCTTCCCTGCGCGTTTGGAAACGCGGCGAGCATTGAAGAATTTTCCGTCAGAGTTTTGACATCGTTCGTAATTAAACCGTTCAAAAACATCACGGCTTCCGCGCCGGAAATTTCAATGAGTCCGCGTTTCCGCTCGTAAAAACCGATGCCGTTTCCACGCACGATTTTATATTCTTTTGCAAAATTCGTATTCATTTTCTTCTAATAAACTCGTCGTATTCCTTCTCGAAAAACCCGGCGATTGCTTCATCGTTAATTACTAAAACCGGACGATTGAGAAAAGTGTATTCACCAGTCATCAAATCGAGCATTTCAACTTCGGAAAGCGCTTTGTCGCGCAAACCGAGTTCGCGGTATTTGACCGAACGACGCGAGAAAAGATTTTCCGCGCCGCCGAGCATTTTCGCCAATCTCTCGACTTCTTCGCGTGAAAGCGGTTCTTCTTTGATGTTACGAAGTTTTTTAACCGGAACTTTGTAATATTCGAGCCGTCTTAACGCTTTCTGACAGGTTGAGCAGTTTGGAAGCCCGTAAAAATAAATTTCGTTCATAAATTTACGTGGCGACGTATTTACAAATAACGCCTTTATCAGAAGTTTTCTCAAATTTTCCCGTTTTGATATTCGCTTTCCAGGCGCGAATTACTTTGTAAGTTTTCTTCGTCGAAAGTTCCGTCATTACGATTAAATCGAGATTTACTTTGCCGTTTCGGGTGCAGGTTGAACTGTATGAAAACAAAAACACCTGATTTTTTTTCAAATTATTAAACGTCAAGACATCTTTGACTTCCCAACTCGGCACACCTTTTTTGTCTCTTTCCGTAATTTTTTCCAGCCACAGCATAAATCTTTTGCCTTTTTGAAAGCGAGAAACGCCGTAGTTTTCGTCTGAAAGCAAACCGCCGCCCAAATCTCGCGCGCCATTCGGCAAAGTTTCGCCGTATAAAACGCCTTTGTGTTTGTAGCCAACAAATTCACTTTTCTTTTGCGGAGCGGCAAAAGTCGTAAGTGAAAAAAGTATGATTGAGAAAAATATTTTTAACTTCATTAGCCCTAATTCCTTGATAATTTATTCTTATAGTTTTGGCAATCGCTCGAATTCATCGAAAACGAAACTAAATTATGCTAAATTTGTAAATACAACAGCAAGTTCTAAACCGAATAAACTCAATTTTTATGAATCAAATTTCAGAACAATCTATTTTACAGGCGTTGAGCCAAATTATTGACCCCGATTTAAAGAAAGATATTGTAACACTTGGCTTTGTCAAAGATTTAACGATTGCGGGCGGTGCCGTTTCGTTTCGCCTCGTTCTGACAACTCCGGCGTGTCCGGTCAAAGAAGCGTTTGAAGAAGAAGCGCGGCAGCTTGTCGGTGCGATTGAAGGTGTAACGAATGTCAATGTAACGATGGACGCGGAAGTCCCAAAAGGTCGCGGTATCGCCAATAACGTCGCCGTTCCTGGCGTGAAAAACATCATTGCAGTTTCGAGCGGCAAAGGCGGCGTCGGCAAATCAACTGTCGCGGTCAATCTGGCGGTTTCGCTTGCGCTCAACGGTGCGAAGGTCGGTCTGATGGATGCGGATGTTTATGGTCCGAACGTGCCGTTGATGCTCGGCATCGGACATATTCAGCCGGAAGTTTTTAACAATCAACTCGTGCCGCTTGAAGCGCACGGCATCAGAGTAATTTCGATGGCGGTTTTAGTTCCGCCCGACAAACCGATGATTCTCCGCGGTCCGATGCTGCACGGCGTGGTCAGGCAATTTTTGAGCGATGTCAATTGGGGCGAGCTTGATTATTTAATCGTCGATATGCCGCCGGGAACAGGTGACGTTCAATTGTCTCTGGCGCAACTCGTTCCGGTGCAGGGCGCGGTTTTGGTCACGACTCCGCAAGCAGTTTCGCTCGCCGACGTGCGCCGCGCCGTGAAAATGTTCGAACAAGTTTCCATTCCCGTTCTCGGTGTAATCGAAAATATGTCGTATTTCATTCCGCCCGATATGCCCGAAAAACGCTACAACATTTTCGGGACAGGGGGCGGGCAGCAACTTGCAAGTGAATATAATTTAAGATTTCTCGGTGAAGTTCCGCTCGGAATGGAAGTCCGCGAAGGCGGCGATTCCGGCGTTCCGGTTGTAATTTCAAATCCAGATTCGCCACAATCAAAAGCGTTTCGCACGGTTGCCGAAGAAGTCGCGCGGCAAATTTCAATCGAAGCAATGAAGCCGGAACTTGTGATTATGTCGCGGGCGAAATAATAAAAAATTTACCACAAAGAAGCAGGAAAGAATTTCAAGAAAAACTTTTTGAAATCTTCGTGCTTCTTTGTGGTTATTTTTTGAGCTTTTGCTTCAATTAATTGGAAATAAGTAGTCGCTCACAATTAATTTAATCCATTTTGAAGTTTGAAAACTTTATTCTCAAACTCTTTCCAAATGCCTGTAATGCTTGCTTGACGGCATATTGCAGATGCTCTTTGGAAGTATAATCTTC